>Ga0193752_1003239_pt1 | contig 11363 bp, 7 predicted proteins | sample H1c1metaG_FD_144924 | JGI IMG/M metagenome (GOLD analysis project Ga0193752, IMG submission 144924) | Soil microbial communities from a riparian zone of the East river system, Colorado, United States - H1c1 | ecosystem: Environmental > Terrestrial > Soil > Riparian zone | place: USA: East River... | reverse complement strand
TCTACAAAGACACCGACGACAAAGGACAGTATCGCGGCGGCCCCGCTTACTACATCGAGAAGGCGATGGGTCAAAAATGGTATGCGATCATCTTCGCAATCGTAACGGTCGTGGCCACCGGATTCTTGTTGCCGGGCGTCCAGGCCAATAGCATCGCAGCCGGCGTACAAAATGCGTGGGGTGTTTCCACCACTGTAAGCTCCGTGGCAATTGTCATCGCGCTCGGCTTCATCATCTTTGGCGGCGTCGCTCGGATTGCCCGCTTTGCGGAACTGGTCGTGCCGTTTATGGCGCTGGCCTATATAGCCGTGGCTCTGTACATCATGGCGATCCACTACACACAAATCCCAAGCGTCGTCTCGTTGATTTTCAGCAGTGCATTTGGAATGAACGCAGGCTTTGGCGCGGTGCTGGGACTTGCTGTGCAGTGGGGCGTGAAGCGCGGCGTGTATTCCAATGAAGCGGGACAAGGCACCGGCCCGCACCCTGCAGCGGCCGCGGAAGTTTCACACCCGGCCAAACAAGGCTACGTGCAAGCATTCTCCATCTATGTCGACACATTACTCGTGTGCTCGGCCACGGCGTTCATCATCTTGTGCACGGGCAAATACAATGTCGTGCATCCGGACGGCTCCCACATCGTCAACAATCTACCCGGCGTCGAAGTGGGCCCGGGTTATACGCAAGCCGCTGTGGAATCGGTGATTCCTGGATTCGGCGCAACATTTGTCGCGCTCGCGTTGATGTTCTTTGCGTTTACCACCATCGTCGCCTACTACTACATGGCGGAAACCAACGTGAAGTATCTCAACCACCACGAGCCTCGCCCGTGGACGGGTTACGTACTGAAATTCGCAATGATCGTATCCGTTGGCTACGGCGCCATCCGCAGCGCCGCCACCGCATGGGACCTCGGCGATATCGGCGTTGGATTAATGGCGTGGCTCAACATCGTTGCGATCTTGATCTTGCAGAAGCCAGCGTTGCTTGCGCTAAAGGATTATGAATCGCAGAAGAAAGCTGGATTGGATCCGCAATTCGACCCAGATAAGCTCGGCATCAAGAATGCGGATCTGTGGAAGAAGAAGTAACTTGTTGCGAACGAAGCGGGAATAAGACGCAGGTCGACATAGCGAAGGCGCTTAATGTCGGGCAAGACACTATCTCGCGCTACGAGCAACGCACCGTCGGCCGTCTTACCGCCGCATTCCAGCATCAGGTCTATGGCTTGGTCGACGCATTGGTCATGTATGAACAGCTTTGAACTACCGACGAGTTACTCATCGACCAGCTTCTCATCTCCCCCGCATTCATCGCCCCTACTTCTTCTGAGCTGCCGCGGCCAACGCCACCCAATCTCTCTCAGTCCGAAATCCAGCGCGTTCAATCACAGGAGTGAGGGCTTTGAATAGCTCTTGAGGCGGCAGCAATCTATGGGCATCCCAATAGCTCTGACCGCAATGAAAGCAAATCAGCAGCGTGCTTTGAACTTTCCCTTTTGAGTAGAACTCGATCTTGTGGTGGTACTCGGCGACGCACAGTGCAAAGGTTTGCTGGTCTTGGTCGGAAATTTCACGAACGGACCGCTTAAATTGCTGGCGCGCAATCCAACCCATTTTCTTACGGCCGTAAACGACCGGCTCCGCCGCCTGATCGCTTTCCTTCGTTCGCAGTTCGGATCCTGTGCTCTGCTCACTGACAACGATCCGATCGGAGCTATCGATAGCCTCGATTAACGCTTGCTTGTAGCGACAGCCTTCGCCACAAACTTCAGGTGGCTTGGTTTCAGTGCATGCGGAGAGCGCGAAAAGGCAGCTCATGACTACTGCCGGAGAACTGATTTCGGCTCGCATTATAGGAGTTCCTTCTAATGACCTCGTCGTTACTCCTATAAACGGGGAAAGAATCTAATCGGGTTGCGGGAATTTCGATCCGCCTTTAGGTGAATTCCCCAATTACTTCTTCCCCAGCCCGAAACTAGGGAACAAGGCATTCGACAGCGCGTACCCTCTGTATCCCGACAATTATAAAATCTTCGATTGGAAAGACTCACCTATGGTTGATACCCCGGACGCAACGAGCGGCTTGGCTAAATGAAAGTTGCAATCGCCGTCCTTGCCACCCTAGTTCTCTCAGCATTCACACTATGGCTGGGGGCAAATCTCGCTACCGGGGAGAAGCGACTGCTGTACAGGCCGCGGCGTCTTTATACGAGTAAGGACGCTGACTTTAAGCGTGCGCTCGGAATTCTCTTGGGGCCACCGCTGGTCGCCGGCAATCGAGTCACCACGCTCGTGAACGGCGATCAAATCTTTCCCGAAATGCTGGAAGCGATTCGCGCGGCTTCGGTGAACATTACGTTCGAGACTTTCGTCTTTAAGGACGAGATCGGCGGGCAATTTTGCGAAGCCTTGTCGGATGCAGCCAAGCGCGGAGTGAAGGTTCATATCTTGCTCGACTGGCTCGGGTCGAGCGGGATGGACGCAGATCTACTTCGAAACACTCAGGCTGCTGGCTGCGACTTGCAGATCTATCATCCGCTCTCCTGGTATCACCTCGGCCGACTCAACAATCGAACCCATCGCAAGCTCCTCATTGTCGATGGCAAAGTTGGGTTCACCGGTGGAGTCGGAATGGGAATCGAGTGGACGGGCGACGCACAGGACTCGCTGCACTGGCGCGAGTCGCACTACAAGGCAGAAGGACCCGTCGTTGCGCAGATGCAAGCTGTCTTCATCGATAACTGGATCAAGACGACAGGCAAGGTACTGCATGGCGCGGAATACTTCCCGGATCAGAAGGCCGTCGGCGACATGGACGCACAAATGTTCGGCAGCTCTCCAGGCGGCGGTTCCGAGAGCATGCATCTCATGGTGCTCTTAGCACTCACTGCGGCGCACAAGTCCATCGATATTGAGAACGCTTACTTCGTTCCCGATCAGCTGACATGCGACGCGCTGACTAGCGCCGCCAAGCGCGGCGTGCGCGTTCGAATCGTAGTGCCTGGAACGTTTACCGATGCACGTGTCGGTCGCTGGGCGGCCCAAGGGTTGTACGGCGGCTTACTCGATGCCGGTGTTGAGATCTACGAGTACCAACCCACCATGATCCACACCAAGGTGATGGTGATCGATGAATCGTGGACCTCGGTCGGCTCCGCGAATTTCGACGATCGATCGTTTCGGTTGAACGATGAGGCCAATCTGAATGTGTTCAGTGAGGAGCTTGCAAAGGAGCAGATCAAATTGATCGACGCGGATATTGCTCAATCGAAGCGCATGGCGCCGCAACGGTGGCGGCGACGGGCATTAGGCCGAAGAGTGTATGAGCGGCTCGCGCTCTTGCTTCGATCGCAGTTGTAGATGAAGGCGAATAAACGGAGCCCTTCGACGGGCTCAGGGTGAGCGGAGTAGAGTGGAATGCACCGAGCTTTCAGCTCTTCCTCCTAACTCGTTTACGAGTGATTCACCGAGCTACGAGCGCCCATATTTAGGCTGCGGCGGCACGACGTTCCGTCGCCTTTCCTTCGCCATCTGCGCCGCAGCCTGATAATGCTCGTCAGTGACCTTCTCCATCCACTGCACCGCCCTGCCGTCGATTGATTCGACGATTGCAATATGTGTCATGCCCGTATCCCGCGATGCGCCGTGCCAATGCTTCTCGCCGGGCGCGCACCAAATCACATCGCCCGGGCGAATACCGAACGGATCCTCCCCCTCGCTTTGCGCTACGCCAAAACCTGACGTGATGATTAAGGTTTGCCCGAGCGAGTGGCTTTGCCAAGCGGTGTGCGAACCGGGCTCGAAGGTCACGCTCACCGACGTCACGCGTGCAGGCAAAGGCGCTTCGAATAAGGGATCTATTCGTACGGGGCCTGAGAAGAATTCCGACATGCCTCTGCTTGAAGGCTGAGTGCCACTGCGCCTGATTTGCATGACGGACTCCTAAGTTGCACTTGAGTAACAACCAGCGACTCTTAAAAGTTCCAGAGGTGTTCGCGAGGGTTTCGTCGCTTACTCCGAAATGAGTACCAGCGATGCTGCGACAATTAACTGAAATCACCTCAACGATCCCAAATTCAGAGCAGGCCGTGGGCATCGCCCCCGCTTCTTAAAGCCCCGTTGCCGCGCCTAGAACTGGTAGATTGCGACCCCTATACACCTTGAAGGCGCGTTCTTCCGGATACGTTCAGCATGCTAGCTTGTGATTTCGTGGTCATTGATTTCGAGACGACTGGACTGAGCCCCGTCGCCGGCGACCGCATCACTGAGGTGGCAGCGGTCCGAATACTCGGAGGTCGAATTACGGGTCGATTTGAATCGCTTGCCAATTCCGGAGTGAGAATTCCGCCGTTTATTGAGGCCTACACCGGAATATCTCAAAGAATGGTCGATGGGGCGCCGCCCTCTGAAGTCGTCATTCGTGATTTGCTGGCGTTTATCGGCACGTCGCCAGTCGTGGCGCACAACGCAAGTTTCGATCAGCGGTTTCTCTCTAGCGAGTGCACCCGTGCTCGATTGGCTTCGAGCCATGATGATTTCATTTGCACGATGAGATTATCGCGACGCGTATACCCGCGAATGGCAAGCTACTCGCTTGCGACCATCGCCAATCAGCTCAAGATCGTCTATCGAGGAGCTGCCCACAGAGCCGGCGCTGACGCCGAAGTCACCGCAGAGTTGATGATCAAACTAGGTTCCGACCTCAAGGCCAGGTATTCTCACCTGTCGATTGATGCACTACTACTTCGTAGATTGATGCGCATGCCCGCGGCAAAAGTCTCTTCGATGCTGACGCAGCAGACTGCGGAAGTCACGGCATCGAAATGGTGAGGTGAAGGCAATGGCGACGAGACGCCACTGCCAACTATGCCGGAACATCGCTCCCGGCAATTCGCGACTTCGCAAACTCGTGCAACAGCGACTGCAATTTCTCGGTATCCACCGGCTTGGTGAGGTGGTGATCGAAGCCCGCCGCTGTCGCTTGCCGCCGATCGCTCTCCTGATTCCATCCCGTTGCCGCAATGATCAACGGTCGCTGCTCCCATGCTTCGCCGCGAATCCGGCGAGCAACATCGTAGCCGCTTAGACCCGGCATACCGATATCGAGAATGACCGCATTGGGTCTGATTTTCTCCGCTAGTTCCAAAGCTAGAGCGCCGGACGAGGCGGTATGAACCGTATGGCCCGCCAAACTGAGAAAAATCGCAAGGGATTCGGCCGCATCGCGATTGTCGTCGGCGATTAAGATTTGTAGACCCTTGCTCTCAACGCGCGCTGGATCAACCGCCGTGGGTTGCGGGTGTGTCCTATCTATGATTAGCCTCTGCGGAAGGTGGACGACAAACTCACTGCCGAAGCCCAAGCCTTTACTGAGTGCTTCGACGCGACCGCCATGGAGTTCCACGAAACCTTTGACAAGTGCCAGACCAATTCCCAACCCGTTCTGCGAGCGATCGATCGCTGTGTCCACTTGCGAGAACATTTCGAACAGCTTAGGGATGTGGTCTGAACTAAGCCCGATCCCGGAGTCTCTAATCGCAATCAGCAAACCGTGATCGACCGGTCCCTGTTCGAGCTGTGCCATCAGACTGATGTGTCCATCGTTATCGGTGTACTTGGAAGCGTTGGTTAAAAGATTCGATAGCACTTGTGAGATTCGCAACGGATCGACCTCAAGCCCGATCCCTGCCGATGGCAAATCAATTTGCAGCGATTGGGCCTTCGCAGCGATCATTGGTCCCGCCACCTCCACCGCGGCAGCGACAAGCGTATCCAGTTGCACGTACGCCTTCTTCAACTCAAGACGCCCTCGATTGATGCGTGACGCATCGAGTAAATCGTCCAACAGCATCGCCATGTGCGTTGTTTGCCGGTCAATGACTTGCTGCCCCCACTGACGCTGCTCCTCGTTCGCCACAGGCGACTGCAAGATCTTGACGGTGTGCCGAATTGGCGCGAGTGGATTGCGCAGTTCATGCGCCAACGTCGCGAGGAATTTGTCCTTGCGCTCAGACGCCTCCTTGATCTGGGCCTGCGCCTCTTTGGTCGCCGTGACGTCTTTGATCGATCCAAGAATCAGATCGACCTTGCCGTAATTTTCGATCGGCACCAGCGTGATCTCGCCGTGCCGTAGGCCAGCCGGCAAAAGGGCGGTTTCCTCATACACCACCTTGCCGCGCGTCTGAATGACCTCTAGATACTTAGCCCGCACCAACGCGTGATTCTCAAACGGAACGATCTCTTCCATGAGCCGATTTTCCGCCTGCTCGCGCGCGTATCCCGTCACCTTCAGAAACGTTGCATTCACGGACACAAAGCGAAATGCGTTGCCCGCTTCGACTTTTACAAGATAGAAGCAGTCCGAGGCATTGTCATAGATGAGCTTGAGAGTCCGTTCGCTTTCGCGCAACGCAGTCGCGATGTCGCGGATTTGAGCGGCGCTCGCGATCGTTTCTTGGCGCGCCAGTTCGGTATTTGCAAGCAAGGCTCGCTCTTGTATGGCGGCCGCTTGCAGGCGAACGACCAGCCCACAGATGCTCGCGCAGACCAAAAGGAAATAGCCGCCGTGCGCGAGAGAAGCCCACAAATCAGCGCCGTGCGGCCATGGGATGAGTACGACTATCTCGACAACACAAGATAGAAGCGTCGCAAATAGTCCCGGACCTAATCCACCTAAGATCACGGAAACTAGGACCACCAAAACAAAGGGCATCAACGGCGCTTGATCGCCTAGAACCGGGATGAGGGCATACCGAATAGCGGCACAAGACGCTACGCAGACGAGTGCTGCGAAGTATCGAGTCAACCAGTGCCTGTTAGCGAGCAACGGTCCAATGCACGCAGTGGACCCTGTACGCAACCTTGGAAGCGCAAACCAGTGCCTGTTCGTCATTCGAGTTCTCAGCGCCTGCGATCCCGCCTGACCCATCCATGGATACGGACATCGAGTTGTTCGATTTATGCGGGGCGCAGTGTCTACGGAGACAGCAAGGACAGCAATTCACGGCGGTGAGAGTGTTTTGTAGGAAGAAGCTGACAGAAGCGCGCTCCAGCGTCAGTGGTAGTCAGCATTCATCGGAGGTGCAGAGGTGTCGTATAGGAATGAGGCCATATTGTTGGACGGAAGCTGTGCAGGGGAGCTCGGCATTGGATCAGTCGGGATGAACTCGGGAAGCAATCTGCTTCGTGGGTTGGCCAATCAGAGCTCCCGGTCAGATCGACATTCACTACATCGATGTAGCTCGCGCTGAGTCCTCGAAGCCCAACTATGGATCGTAGAAGCAGCGCCTTGCGCGCCCCCCACCCGCCGCGTTCGCTCGCGCCCTCTCCCAGAACCGAGAGAGGGTTAGTCCGAACTCCCTCTCCCGGTGCCGGGAGCTGAGGTTTTCCCACGAATTTACAACGCATAGAAAAGCCTTTTTCCTCGTATTGTCCGTTCGCGTTGAGTGAGTCGAAACGATCTTCGATCTTAAGATCCCTTCGATCTCCTGGATGGATTTGCTCCTGCAAATTCCACCATTCACACCATCCATGGTGATCTCAGGGTGAACGGAGTGGTTTTGGATAAGTGGTTGATATTGAAATGCCATTCGTGAGGAAACCTCAGGTTCCGGGAGAGGGTTGGGGTGAGGGTATTCAAGCGCGAGCTTCAATCGTTGGGCTTCGAAGACTCAGCCCTACCCAAACCACACGTCGAACGCTTGACCGGCATAACGGTATCTACGAAGACGCCCGTCCGTTCGCGTTGAGTGGGTCGAAACGATCTTCCTCTTCGGATCCCTTCGACCCACTCAGGGCGAACGGTGTTCGATGGACTCAGCAGCAATCCGCGACCGAGCTCAAACAATCGAAACGCCCGTCATCTCCGAAAGCATAGCTACCAGTTGATCCTGAAACTTCGTGTCGAGCGTTTGCGCCGCCGGCTTGAGCTGCTTACGATGATGCCAATACTTACCGCTCACTTTCGCTTCGGCTTCGTCGCTCACTGCGAGCCACGTTTGCGTGAGATGCCCCTTCACCAAATCATCGGGCGCACGCGGGCCGCCCATCTTGGTCGGCACCCATCCTGGATCGACGGCGTTGCTCAACACATAAGGCCAGAGTCGGGCCACCGCCATAGCGAGCGCGGTGATGAAGAATTTGCTCTCGGCATAGGAGGCGCTTGGATCCCATCGACGCTCGACCCAATCGATGTCGGTTAATGGCGCCTTCCCGTTGCCATGCGTTCCGCTGCTCAGGTAGATCAACCGATGCGGGCGTTCGATCAGGGCAGTCAACATGTAGGGCGCCAGCACATTGACAGCGAGCGTCTTTGCATGACCCTCGGGCGTCGGTAGGCGGCTGGGTTCCTGAAAGGCGGCTGCGTTGTGGATGATGGCATCCATACGGCCCAGCTTGTTCACTTGTTCGGCGAGTGCTCGCGTCTGCTTGGCACTGCTGAGATCGCCAATCACGATGCCCGCACCGCGATGAGCCACATCGGCAAGCGCTGAAGTCCGCTGCGCAGAGCGTGCATGCAGCACCACTTGATGGCCTTTGTCCATCAGCTCACGAGCTGCCGCGAGGCCGAGACCGTCAGTGGATCCTGTGATGAAGATGCAGCTCATGAATGTCTCTTCGCTAGCGCTGTATGAAACAGCTCGCGGAGATACTGCAGCAACCTATCTTCGACGTCAAAGTTCCGGGCTGCCGCCGACATCAAGATTTAATGAGGACCCGATTTAATTAGGACCCGTCATTTCGGCCGCTTCCCCGCCACCAACTTCTCAATTTCATCCGGATCCACCGGCTTGGTTACGTGACAATCGAAACCGGACTGATGAGCACGCTCCTTCTCCTCCGGATGGCCCCATCCCGTCACAGCGATCAAGGTGATTGATTTACCCCATTCCTCCGCACGAATGGATTGCGCCAACTCATAACCGTTGAGTCTGGGCAGCCCAATATCCAACAATCCGATCTCAGGTCGAAACTCGCGAGCGCTTTGCAGACCCTCTTCCCCATCAAACGCCAAGCGCACTTCGTGGCCAGACAGCTCGAGCAAGAGCCCAAGCGCATGGGCAACATCTTTATTGTCGTCCACGATTAGGATTCGATGCGCACGAGTCGATGAGACAGATTGCTCCCCATCGATTTTTCTTTCCGGGGCATTGCCTACTTTCGGCAACGGCAGACGAACCGTAAATTCGCTGCCTTTCCCTAGCCCATCGCTTGCCGCACTCACTTCGCCGTCGTGCAATTCAACCAATCCCTTCACCAACGCAAGCCCAATGCCGAGACCCCCTTCGGATCGATCGAGTGCATTAGACACTTGCGAAAACATCACGAAGATCCTCGTGAGCGATTCCGGCTCGAGTCCGATGCCCGAATCCCTCACCTTGATGCGAACGTATTCGCCGTCTATCAATGCGGATAATCTGATCCGACCGCCCGGCTCTGAATACTTCGCGGCGTTCGTCAGCAAGTTAGTCAACACCTGCGACATTCTGAGCGGATCGACATCCACCTCGATGGGTGACTTCGGCAAATCTATCTGCACACTGTGATGACGCGCATCGATCAAGGGCTTGGCCACTTCCAAACTCGCTTCGACAATCGACGACAACGGAATCCGCTGTTTGTTGATCGTGATTTGAGCGCGGGTGATTCGCGACACATCGAGCAAGTCATCCAACAAACTCGCCATGCTTTGTATCTGCCGATCAATGACTGTCGTGGCCCACTCGCGAGTCTTGGCATCCGCATTCGGCGCTCGCAACAACTTGGCGGCATTACGCACCGGCGCCAACGGGTTGCGAAGTTCGTGCGCTAACGTCGCGAGAAACTCGTCCTTACGTTGGTTCGCTTCGCGCAGTGCCGCTTCGGCGTGGCGTTGCGCAGTCGTTTCCGAGCAGATCACCAAGACACCCCCGACACCATTCGGCGCGTTGTCGTCGTCGATCGGGTTGTAGCTGTAAGTCCAGTACACGTCCTGGAGAACGCCGTTGCGAGTAATCGGAACTAGCGCGTTCTCAAACGCTACCGACCCGCGCCCTTCGCGCACATGCTCGATCTGCGGTCCGATGATGGGCCAGATCTCCTCCCAGACTTCTTGGCCATGGCAGCCAAGCGATGAAGGGTGGCGATCAGGACCAATCGATGCGCGATAGGCATCGTTATAGAAACAAAGAAGGTCGTCGCCCCACCAGATATACATCGGGTGGCTGGTATTCAGCATCAGGCGAAGCGCCGTGCGCAACGTCTGCGGCCACGTTTCAGGACTGCCTAGTGCCGAGTCGTGCCAAGCGTGCGAGCGAATGAGCTGACCCATCTCGCCTCCGCCTTCCAGAAAGCGCAGAGAGGATTTGACGGCGAGCTTAGAAATCGACGATTCACCTGCTTGGCGTGTCATTAGTTGCTCAAGAAAGCATCCTGCTTCGGAGTAGACGGACGGCGGAAGGGATAGGGTACTTGTATGTGGCAGCGTCGCGGACGCTGTTTTGGGTAGGAAGGCGAAAGTTCTTGGGCCTTTTGGTGTTGGCTTACTCTTTCGCCACCCGTTTTTGCGTCGGGGCTCAGTCGTGGCCGGATTGGAGTGGCGCTGAGGTCTCCCAACGAACCGATCGGGAGAATCACTCTCTTATGTTTTCTCTATTCCGCTCGCGTTGAGCCTATCGAAACGATCCGAATCTTCGGAGCCCTTCGACGAGATTGGATGGCAATTTCTCGATCGACATGGGTAAGGCGGTGTTCTTTTAACAAAATATACGTTGTTCCGCCGCACGCCAATGCGCATGCCGGTCGCGTCGTATCTGCCTTCGAATCTTCGGGATCGCGGAACTGCTGTCGGAGCGACTTCGATGGCGCGCAATCTCTTCACATATTTACAGGCACCGATGGGTCGCCCGAGTAAAGGGGAGTCTGCTGACGAAGCCCGGACGGCGCGATCGTGGAAAAGCAATTTCTCAGCTCCAGAATCGTGCTGACCACGCAACGCCGGACGGGCACCGTCCGATCCAGGTCCTATCCGACGTCGCTTCGCGCCGATTGTTGAATACAGACGCGCGCAGAAGCACTTTCATGCGACGCTGTCGGAAATATCCTACACGCGTGCCCGGAACTTCGTATTACGATTGCGTCGCTACGGTCCTGTACGCTCTACCCACTCCGCTGAAGCATCCACTACGGTGCCGTTAATGAATAAGCCCGCGCCAGAACAGACATCGTTTTCGACAGACGATGTTTTACGACTCCGATTGGTCAGCTCATTCGATCGTCCGGCCCGCATTGACCCATACGCCGATGTGGAAGTCACCAAAGAGACGTTTCAACTCGCTCAAACCGAACTCTTCCATGCCAGAGAGACGCTTAGCGAGTTGAAAC
>Ga0193752_1003238_pt1 | contig 11364 bp, 9 predicted proteins | sample H1c1metaG_FD_144924 | JGI IMG/M metagenome (GOLD analysis project Ga0193752, IMG submission 144924) | Soil microbial communities from a riparian zone of the East river system, Colorado, United States - H1c1 | ecosystem: Environmental > Terrestrial > Soil > Riparian zone | place: USA: East River... | reverse complement strand
GGATGCCCAGGCGCTCGTGCAGGGTGCCGAGAAGGCTCAAGCCGTATTGCGTCGCCAGCGCCGGCATCGCCGTATAAAGCGGCACCGCCGGCCGCAGGTTCGGTAGTCCCTTGGCGCAACCAGGCGTGTTCGGCAGCACGGTGCAGTCCAGGGTCGAGCGCAGGAACCAGTCCTGCGGCCCGCTCGCGTCGGTGCTGCCCCGAAACAGGAAATAGGAATAGGCGCCGGCTTCTGCGGGGCGCGCAAGATTGAAGGCGCCGGGCGCCGTGGTGGCGCCGTTGATCGCCTGGACGACCTGGATGCCGTTGCCGGTCGTCGCGGCGCCGCCACCGCCGACGTTGGTGACACGTATGCCGGTCGAGCCGGTGGCACTTCCGCCGGATATGACGAGCCTGTCGGATGGCGAGCCGTCGCCACCGAGTACCGTATTGAGATTCAGCAGACCGCCGCCGCCGACATAATTACCGGCGACGGTCAGGCTGTTGCCGACGCCACTGCCGGCAAGATCGACGCTGCCATTGTTTCGAAGGTCGCCGTTAATGGTGAAGTTGCCGTTTGGCCCGCCGGCAAAGAGGGAGAGCGCGTTTGCCGCTGCGATCGTGCCGTTGTTGGTCACCGGGCCGGTGACGCTGCCGTAGCCGCCGAGCACGCCGCTGCCGGCGATGTTGACCGGGCCGCCGCCGGGCAGGGCAGCGCCCGGGTGAGCGGAGTCACCGACGGCAAGCGCGCCAGCGGTGATGTTCGTGCCGCCGTTGTAGGTGTTGATGCCGTTCAGGATCGTGGTGCCGGACTCCGTCTTCTCGACAACGCCGGTGCCTGAGATCGTGCCGCTGTAGGTTCCGATATCCGGTTGCGCGAAACGCACCAGGCCATTGTTCGTCACCGTGGGATTCAGGGTCTGGGCGCGTGCCTCGAGTGTGCCGATGGGATCGACGGTGGCATGGCCGGTGAGCGCGCTTTGCAGGCGGAGCGTGCCGCTGTTGACGAAGGTGTTGGCGAAATCTCCGGTGCCGTTCCAGGTCCAGTCCGTTCCTTCCATGGTCAGCGTCTGGAACCGGGTGAAGGGATTGTCGATCAGCCCCGAACCCTGGAGGCGGACCTGATTGGCGCCATTGCCCCCATTTGCGGATCCGGTGATCTGCGAGCCGGTTTGCAGGATGAAAGTGATGGCGCTGTTTGCGCTGGTGCCGCCGTTCAGGGCGACGCCGGTGCCAGACCGGATCAGACCCGCATTGACGATCGTCGTGGCGCCGTTGAGCGTCCGCAGCGCGGGCCCCTGGTCGCTGATGATCTGACCGCCCGCGAGATTCTCGATGCGGGCGGTGAAACTGGGCAAGGTATTCGAGAATACACCTTCAGCGTTGGCGCCCGTGGCGTGGATCACGCCGCTGTTGGTCAGACGGGCATTGTTGCCCTGCATATAGACGGTGGAGCTGCTATCGCCATTCGTCGTCAGCGAACCCGTGTTGATCACGACGCCATTCTGCCCGAGGATCGAAGCGGCGCGCGCGTTGGATCCGTTGGTCGTTATAGAACCGTTGTTGATGAGTGTGTTGTTGGTCTGCCCGATATTGGTTTGACCCCAGGCAGCGGTCATTCCATAGGCGTTCGGGCCGGCCGTCGTGATCGTGCCGTTGTTGATGAGCGTGTTGCCGCTGCCGTTTGCTGCCATGCCGTCGTTGAAGGCGCCCATCGTGCCGATGGCGCCGCTGTTGGTGATGGTGTTGTTGTCGCCCAGGCCGACCAAGCCCGCGCCGCGGTTGCCGCCGGTTCCGCCACCGCCCGACAGGGCGATCGTACCGCTATTCGTGATCTGGCTGCTGCCTGCGACGCTTGCGCCGGTGGTCGTCACGATGCGTAGGACGGAGATGCGGGCTCCTGCGGCGATGTTGACCGTGACATTGGTGCTGCCGCCGATGGCGTGGACGCCGGCCGTGTCGGGATTGGGCGCCGCATTGCTGCAGGTAGCTGTCTGGCCTGTCGTTGGACCGTGCAGGTCGCAATCGGCGAATGCCGGCTGGGCCACAACGACCAGGAACGCACAGAAGAAGGCGGCAAGGAGCGACGACCAGTGGAAGGCTCGGGCGTGCAGCTCGCAGCCCGTCAGCAGTCCCACGTTCGATGGCGGCCTGGTATGGAATGCCTGACCGTTTGAACCGCATGAAAGCTTTCGCATCCACCATCCAGCCCCGTCCATCTTGGAACTGTAGAGAGGGTGCTACACTGCGGATAGTCGTTCCTTGCGTATGTACTGAATCGCGCAAGCCGCGCAGCGAAAGATGAACACGGTGCCGGAAGCAACCTCAAGGCCAGGCCGCTAGTTTCCGAGACGGCGGTTGCGTTCCAGTCCGAACGACACGACCGCGTCGTTTTCGAAGCAAACGGAGTAGCGATCCGGGGTATCGCCGGCCGGGCGGACCCAGAGGCCTCGGTACAGATTATAGTACGAGCATTCCTTCTCCAGATCGCCCGTGCCGCTGTCCGGTGTTCCCATGAGCGCAATGACCTGATGCTTGGTCAGGCCGGCACGAAGATCATTGGTGGCCGAGGGTTGAGCCGCACAACCCGCGGCCGCGCCCAATACGGCGATTGCAATCAATCGGTTCATCGCTTCCTCTCTGGTGATCCTTGGGGTTCTACTTGCTCTTCGCCGTGCGTGCACGCGCCCGTACACTGACGGCCGCCATAGGTCGTGCTCGAATGCGATGAATTCGGGCTTTCTTCCGCGCTTTTTCACCAGATCCTGACAGCAAGGGAAGTTCCCCATGTCCAATCCGCTAGGAAAGTTTACCGACGCCGGCGAAATCGGGGCTTATGTCCTTGCCCACGCCGCGGGACTTCTCTGGGGCTTTGGCGTCAATCCCTGGATCTTCCGGACCCTTGTTGCGAAAGGATATCGCGATCTCATGCTGCCGAGCATCGTGCTCAGCCTCGCGGTCGCCGCCGTCGTGCTTTTTCTTTTCCTATTGTTGCGCAGGATGATGACGGGCGGCATGCAGGCCGCGGTGTCCGGTCTTCCCGGCGCTCCCGCTGTGCCGCCACCGCCAACCCCGGCCCCCGTGCCGGGCGCCGGCTGGGTCCTCGGCATCGTGTCGATCGTGTGCGGGGTGATCGGTCTGTTGCCCGGCTTCGGACTCCTCGCGGCGATGATCGGCATCGCCCTGGGATGGGTGGGGCGCCGGCGCGCGCTGCAAGAAGGCGACAACCGCGGCGCCTTCCTGTGCCTGGTCGGCCTCGTCCTGGCGTGCGTCATGCTCGTGGTCTCCGGGGTCTACCTGCTGGTGGTCGGCGGCGCCATGCTGGGCATCATGCACTTCTGAGCCGATGCCCGCCGAACGTGGCCCTGACGGCGGCAGGCTTTATTTCTGCCGGGGTCGGCTCTCCAGTGCGTAGTAGTCTGACCCGTAATCGAATGTCAGCTCTTCGCCTTTCCTGACGCCCTCGATTCCGGCCACCACCCATATCCTGCCGTCGTCACGCAGGATGAAGCAGTTAGGGTTGGGGCGCGCATGGTTGATGTACCGTGCCTCGTTGCCCTCCACGGCGCCATCCAGGTTTGCATCGTCGCCCAACTCGAAGATGCAATCCGCCCCCTCGGCAATGCGCTTCTCGGCCAGCGCATCGGAGATGAGCTCCCCTCTGTATTCGATGATCTTGACGCCCCACGGGATGTCCCGCGAAGCAAACAGTCCTTTGCCGTGCAGTGGCGATTCTTTTACGCGTAGTGTCATATACTCATGCTTTGTCTCCCGTGAGTATGCCGTGAATCGCTTCTGCTCTTCTGTGTGAGTTTTCGCCGCGCCTCGGCTTAGGCCATGATCGGCGAGCGGATCGGCGAGACCGGCAGGTCTGCCGTTCTTGGCAGTAGCGCCGATCCAGGCGTCCCCGATCGCAGCCGGGCCAGCATCTCGTCCGGGTCGTATTCGACGCCGATGGGATTGGCCGCGAAATGCGGGCCCTCCATGTAGGCATTGGCCTCCTCGGCGGTGGCGCAGGCGTCGACCTGAAGTTCCATCTGGTTGCCGTCGGGATCGGCGTAGTACATCGACATCGTGACGCCGTGGTGGATGCACCAATAGGGCCGGATGCCTTTGTCTTTCAGTTGCGCGTAGTTCTCGAACAGATCGTCGACCGAATGATAGGTATAGGCCACGTGATCGACACCGATCAGCCCGCGCCGGTCGCCGGCCGTGTCCGGGTGAACCACCGCCATGTTGATCAGCGCGATCCGGTGATGCTCGTTGTCATAGGAGAGAAAGGCGAGCACCGGAGTTTGGTGGCGCACCTCGGCGTCGAACACCGTCTCGTACCACTGTATCATCTCCTCGAAGCGGCGGGTGCGGTAGACCACATGGACGAAGCGGGCGGGGCGTATGCGTGACATGGCCGCTACCTCTCGTTGGTTGCGTCCGGTGACATTGAGCCGGACTCGACAGGAGACCTGTTTCAAGAATACCGATCCCGGCGTCTAGCACAAATTTGGTGGGCATGTTGCTGCCAGCGGATGGCGCTCTCGACGGCTGGCGGTGATGAGGGATAGGTTGGCCGTGGAGTGGGAATTCAGCTGCCCCCGCCCCGGGCGTCGTTGGTCTACAGGGCAAACCCAAGGGAGGCGTCGATGGCCGCGCGAAGCGTCAGTGTCTCGTTCACGAACAAGTCCGGTGTCGCCTTGACGTTTGGCGGCAGCAGTTTGCTGCATGGCGAGTGGACCACCGAACCTCCGGCGCGCATCGAAGCCGGGCAGACCGTCTCCTGGGAGTCGGAGTCGAACGGCGTCGCGACCGGCACGGAGGGCACGGCGTATTACGACGTCGAAGGGCTTGGCATCACCAGCCGGTCGTTGTTCCATTGGGACAACCCGTTCATCGGATCGAACTCCTACAGCGAGGCCTATCCGGAGACGTTCAAGGCCAGCCACTCGGGTGGTGGCGGCGACAATGCGAACGTCACCTGGGTGTTCGACGATGCGTCCTTGACCGGCGACGGCATTCCGGATGACTGGAAACGCAACGGCGTTACGATCGACCCTGGCGACGGCAGCGGGCCGCAGTTCATCGATCTGCCGACGATGGGAGCCGACGTCAACAAACCCGATATCTTCATCCAGATCGACTTCATGGCCAATTCGACACACAGCCACGCTCTGTCGGCTGCGGCCATCAAGACCGTGGTCGACGCCTTCGCCAACGCGCCGTACATCAGCAGGAGTGGCTCGATCGGCATCAACCTGCATGTCGACGCCGGTCCCAACAGCATCATGAACTTCGCGACCAATCAGACTTGGGGTCCGCTCAGCAGGTCCCGCCAGCTTGGAGAAGTGCCCCAGCTGGGCACCGCGACGGTCGACGGCAGCGGCAACATCCTCGTCTACAATTGGACCGAGTTCGACAAGATCAAGAACCAGCCGGGCGGCTTCACCAGCTCGGGTCGGACGAAGCTCTTCCGCTACTGCATCTCCGCCCATCAGCTGGCGACCGGAACGAACAGCGGCGTTGCCCGGGCCATACCCGGTTCGGATTTCATCGTCAGCCTGGGGACCTTCGCTGCCGTGACCGACACCAACATGGCAGGCACGTTCATGCACGAGCTCGGCCATTGCCTGGGCCTCGGCCATGGCGGCGGCGACGGCACCAACAACAAGCCGAACTATGTTAGCGTCATGAACTACCTGTGGCAGTTCTCGGGTGTCACGCGCAGCGGCACGGCGAACATCATCGATTATTCCAACGCTGCTCTGAACGCGTTGAACGAGGCCGCCCTCGACGAGACTGTGGGCCTGGGGCCGGCCGCGACAGGTGTTGCGATCAAGCACTGGGTGCCGGCGGCGGGTGCGGTGCCGGCCGCGTTCGTGCAGGTGGCCGACGGCAGTCAGCCGATCGACTGGAACGGCGACGGCGTGGCGACGAACAAGAGCGTGGCCTTCGATACCAACAATGACAGCAGCAACGGCGCGTTGGCGCCCTACGACGATTGGAAGAGCCTCAAGCTCAGGGGCGGCGCGATCGGGGCGGGCGGAAGCTACGAGCCGCCGCCGGAGAGTTCCATCGTCGAGATAACCCCGGCCGAGCAACAACTCATCCTGCCGGCGGACACGACACCGCCGCAGACCTCGGCTTCGATCTGGCCGTCGCCGAACGCCGCGGGCTGGAACCGGACCGACGTCAAGGTCACTTTCGTTGCGACCGATGACATTTCGGGCGTCGCGCGCACCGAATGCGATGTCGACGGCGCCGGCTCGGCCCTGGTAAGCGGCCCCGTTTCGATCACGGCCGAGGGCGTGCACGGCCTCGACTATCATTCGATCGACCGGTCGCAGAACGTCGAAGCCACCAAGCATCTCGACGTGCGCATCGACAAGACCGCCCCCGAGGCCGTCATCAGCTTCGATCCGGTCGCCAACGACATTGTCGTGACGGGGCGAGACGGGCTCTCGGGCGTGGACCCCGGGCCAGTGAAGCCGAGCCACAGGACGCCGACCATATGGACGGATTTCGGCTCCGATGTTGCCGAACTTCGCGTCTATCGGATCCGCGACCGCGCCGACAACAAGACTACGCTGACCCTGAAGGTTCGCTGCTCGCCGGAAACCTACGAAGCGAGCGTGCTTGCAATCCGCTACGACGATGAACGGCACGCCGCTCGCCAGTATGAGACCTCCGATCCGGCGCAGAGCTTGGATCGCCAGAACGAACGCCCGAGCGAGCATCAGCGCAACACCATCATTTTCGAACGCCTTGTCGGTCGCAACAGCGCCCATCCGCTGCTCGGCGTCGAGCAAATCGTGAGCATCGGCGAAGGTGGGAGCCGCTCGACGGTACGGGCGCGCTACGACGTCCTCGACGATCTCACGCTGCTCACGCACGAGACGGGCAGTCCCTGTTGCAGCGAACGCGAGCAGGTGCAGGCGGCGCTGGAGGCGGATATCCGCGGGCTCGTGCTTCTGCATATCGCGACGCACGATGGCCATCTCACCGTAGAGGAGTAGCTGGCGTGTCGCTGCTGAATGGCATGTGCTACGACGGATTTCCCGCGCCCTACGATCCGTCGACGGCGAACAGGACCTCGATCTTCTTCGGCAGCGATGCAGCCTATGATGCGATGGCTCCCTTGTGGGGCGGCAGCTACACATCCTCGACCGGCAGCGCGTGCGGCAACGGCGGCGCGAGCTGCCGGAACGACCTCAGGACGATGCATGACATGGGCGTGCAGGTCATTCGCCTGTACGACTGGGAGCCGCGCAACAGGCATCTGAAGTTCCTCGATGAATGCCACGGATGGGGGCTCGGCGTGCTCGTGCCCGTTTCCAACTATTTCCTGCAGCAGGTCGGCGGCTTTCCCGGTCGCGAGACTCTTATCCCGCAACTGCTGCGGTCGTTCGCCAATACCGAGGGTACAGACTATCACCCGGCCGTTGCCGGCGTCATAATCGGCAACGAGCTTGCGGGATACGGTGCCGACGAATGCGTGGTTTTCACCCAGGGGTGGGTCGCGCACGAAGCGCGCCTGTTTTCTCATGCCCGCAAGGTGCGTCTCGGCCATCCGGTGCAGTTCGATCCGTTTGGCGCGGCGCTCCCCGGCTTCGGCTTTTGGGACACGCTCCTGCCGCGCCTTCAACAGGACGCGGACTTTAAGTCGCGTCTGTTCCTGGCGCCGCAAACCTACAACAACGCGACGTACCTGTTTGAAACGGTTGGCGGCGGAAACGGCGGTTGGGTCGATATGGCGTGGCAGAAATATCGTACGCCCATCTGGTTCACCGAGATCGGCCAGAGCCGGGTCGTGGCCGATGCCGCTGATGTGGTGAAAAACCAGCTGCTCGGTGTCCGCCAGTACGCCTCCCGACATCCCGATCGGCTGATTGGCGCATGTTTCTTCCAGTTCGCCGACAAGGTGTGGTTGAAGCCGGGAGAGAGCGAGGCGGAATTCGGCGCCTTCTCGCACACCGACCGGATCCAGTGCACCATCCGCTACACCGCCAAGGACTTCACCCATTGGGAGGCAAGCAGCGACGACACCTTGAAGGTGGACGTCCTCGCGCCGAGCAGCCTCTTCGCCGCCGTCAGGTCGGTCTATACGGCAGGGGGATGACACGACCGTTATCGGTCATGGCTGGCCCTTCACAGGCTGCGGACTTGACTCAGCCAAGCCCCTCGACGCTGACGAGGCGCGCGGAGCTGCAAGCGTCCCTGATGCTCTTAAGTCCCTGGTACGTCGGGCCGTTGTAAAACGACTCCCAGGCGGCGACCGAGGGAAATTCCAGCAGGACGATCCTGCGCGGCTCCCAGTCGCCTTCATGGACCGTGTGGGTGCCGCCCCGGGCGAGATATCGGGCCCCGGCCTGCTCCAGGGCAGGCTTTACGCCGGACATGAACGCCTGGTAACGCGCCATATCGCTGATTTCGACGTCGAAGATCACGTAGGCCGGCATCCACACTTCCCCCGTTCATTTCGCCGGGACTGCCGTCCCGTCGATGACGGTAAGGAATGCCCTGTGCCGGCACAAGCCGGGTTGCGGGACTGATCGGCGGGGTTCTCGCTTTGCCTCCATTGATGTAGCATCGGTGCATGAGCGAAGCCGACACCTTGTTTGCGGCCTTGCGCCAGTCGACCGGCGACGACGTGGTCGCAATGCTCGAGCGCATGGTGCGGGATGCGCCCGATCATGCCCTGAACAAAATGAACGCGCTCGATCTTGCGGCCAAAGAGGGCCTCGGCGAGGAGCGCGTCATCGCCGCGCTCCTGAATGCCGTGGGTCTCGGCCTCTTCGAGATGTCGTGGAATGTCATGTGCCCGAGTTGCGCCGGCGTGCTCTCCGCCAATAGGAGCCTGAAGACCCTCGATCGGGCACAGTATAATTGCGCTTTCTGCGCCGCGGGCTACGAGACGACGCTCGACAACCTGGTCGAGGTGACCTTCACGGTGAGCCCGCGCCTGCGCAAGATCGCGGCCCACAACCCCGACGCATTGCCCGCGACCGAATACTACCGCCAGATCTTCTGGAGCTCGGCCATCGATCTTCCGGCGGATCTGGAGAGGCTGCTGCGGGAGATCACGCTCGAGAGCATCGAGCTGCCGCCGGGGGAAAGGGCGATCCTCTCCCTGCAATTGCCGAAAGGCACGCTGATCGTCTTCGATCCGGTGACGCATACGGCCCGCTTTCTCGAGGTTGGCGGCGAGGAGGCGAGCGAACGCCAGAACCTGTCCATGACCTTCAACAAGGTGCACGCCCCGGCCGATGCCGTGGCCTTGCGCCCCGGGCCGCTGCGCCTGTCCCTGGAGAACCGCACCGACAGCCGGGTCTTGCCGGCTGTATGGCTGACGAACCAGGCGCTCGACGACCTTCTGAGGCGGCGCAAACCCATACTCAACGCGACGCGGCTCCTCACCAACCAGACCTTCCGCGATATCTACCGGACCGACACGCTGGCCATCGGCCAGCGCCTCAAGATCCTGAGCCTCACTTTCCTGTTCAGCGATCTCAAGGGCTCGACCGAGCTTTATGATCGCGTCGGCGACCTCGTGGCCTTCGATCTCGTCAACGAGCATTTCAGGCTGCTGCAGGAGATCATCGCCTCCGAAAGGGGCGCCGTGGTGAAGACCATCGGCGATGCCGTGATGGCTGCCTTCGAGACGCCCGACCGCGCCATCGCCGCCGCGATCCGCATGCGCGAGGCGATGAGCGATCTCGGCTCACAGCGGCAACACCAGAGCCTGGTCCTGAAGATGGGCATCCATGAAGGCTCGTGCCTCGCGGTCACGCTCAACGCCCAGCAGGACTATTTCGGCCAGACCGTCAATATCGCGTCGCGTGTCCAGGGCCTGGCGGCCTCGCGCTCGATCGTGGTGACGGAACAGGTGATCGAGAACGCGCAGGCCTCGGCCCTGCTTCAGACCAGCGGATTGAAGCCGACCCTCAGGCGCGTGGCGTTGAGCGGCATCGCCGACGAAATGTCGGTTTACGAGATCCCTTGATGGCTGCGGGCCTCGGCCTGTCTACCACAACTTGATCACTGGCGGGCGCTCTCATCGCGCACCCATAGTGCAGCACAGGTTGCACAGGTAGAGATGGCACACATCCTCGTAACCGGCGCGAATGGCATGCTGGGTCACATCGTGTGCCGCGTGCTTTCGCAGAATCATAACGTGGTCGGCGTCTGTCGCGGCCCGCGCGCTGCATATCGAGCGTCCGACTGGATGCAAGGATCGCGCGTCTCGCTGCTCGACCAGGTCGATCTCGCCGATCCGCAGGTACTGGCGGAGCGCCTGCCGACGAGGGACATCTCCGTGGTCATAAACTGCGCCGGGCTGATCAAGCAGCGTCCCGAAGCAGGCGAGCCGCTTGCGATCCTGCAGGCCAATGCGCTCGTGCCACGGCGGCTGGCGCAATGGTGCGACGCGCACGGCGCGCGCCTGATCCATGTCAGCACGGATTGCGTGTTCTCCGGACGTCGCGGCGGCTATGGCGAGGCCGATACGCCCGATCCGGTCGACCTCTATGGCCTGTCGAAACTTCTCGGCGAGATCACGACCGCGCCGCACCTGACGTTGCGCACCTCGCTCATCGGCCCGCAGCTCGACGGCCAGGAAGGTCTGTTCGCCTGGTTTGTGGCCCAGCGCGGCCGTACGGTGCAAGGCTATGCCAATGCCGTGTTCAGCGGGCTGACGACGTTTGCCTTCGCGCAGATCCTTGATCGGATCGTCGGCAGCCCATCGGTTCTGAGCGGCCTTTACCACGTGGCATCTCGGCCGATCAGCAAGTATGCGCTGCTCCGCGAGATCGACCGTCGCCTGGCGCTGGGCGTCACCGTCGTACGCGACGAAAGCATGGCGTGCGATCGCAGTCTCGATGGCGGGCGCTTTATCGCAGCCAGCGGGATCGCGATCCCGGACTGGAAGGAGATGCTCGACGCCTTGTGCAGCAACCCGAACAGCGGAGGCGCAGCGTGGACGGCAACGAGACTCCCGACGACAGCTTTGCCAGCAGGCACGTTCTCATAACCGGTGGAACCGGTTCGCTGGGCACGGCGCTGATCCGCCGCCTGCTGTCACGCCGGCATGGGATGCCGTCAGCCATCACTATTTTCAGCCGCGACGAGTTCAAGCAGTTCCATCTGCGTGCGGTGCTGGACCGCGAGTATGGCGGCGTCGCGTGCCGCCTTCGCTTCCGTATTGGCGACATCCGCGACCTGGCAGCGGTGCAGCAGGCGATGCACTCGGCCGATGTCGTTTTCCATGCCGCGGCACTGAAGCAGGTGCCGCAGTGCGAATACAATCCGGTCGAGGCCGTGCAAACCAATGTCATGGGTCTGGCGAACCTGGTGCGTGCCGCGGGCATGAGTGGATCGCCGGTCGAGGCCTTTATTG
>Ga0193752_1003237_pt1 | contig 11366 bp, 7 predicted proteins | sample H1c1metaG_FD_144924 | JGI IMG/M metagenome (GOLD analysis project Ga0193752, IMG submission 144924) | Soil microbial communities from a riparian zone of the East river system, Colorado, United States - H1c1 | ecosystem: Environmental > Terrestrial > Soil > Riparian zone | place: USA: East River... | reverse complement strand
GCAAGTGATCATGAACCTTGTGGTCATTCGCGCGAAGGGGCCGGGCGTAACCTCGATATGCTCGCTGGCATAATCCTCGTCCAGGTAAATATTCTGGGTCTCCACGGTAAGCCTGCCCCCATCGGGCATGGCGTCGCGCGCGTTGACCACAAGGTTCATGATCACTTGCTCGATCTGTCCCGGGTCGGCATTGATATTTCCCAGATCCGGATCGAGAACGGTTTTCAGGTCGATATTCTCCCTTATAATCCGGCGGAGCATTTTCTCTATGTTGGTGATCACGTCATTGAGATTGTGAACGACCGGCTTCATAACCTGCTTGCGGCTGAACGCCAAAAGCTGGGTAGTAAGCGCTGCGGCACGATCGCCGGCGGCCCTGATCTCTTCCACATTGTGATGCAGCGGATCGCTGACAGGCATTTTTTTGAGGACAATTTCACTATACCCGTTGATGGCCGTTAAGAGATTATTGAAATCATGTGCGATACCGCCTGCCAATACGCCGATAGCCTCCATTTTCTGCGATTGGCGAAGCTGCTCTTCAAGCTGCTGGCGCTCGGTTATGTCGCGTACAATAGCTATAAACCGAGGTTTTTCGCCCTCGGGAGCGACATACTGCAAGTTGACCTCTACAGGGAAATCGTACCCGTCGCGGTGCCTGTGCACGGTCGTAAAACGATGAGACCGTAGCTCGCCCCGGACGATCGGCCCAAGTATTTCACGATAAGAATCCTCATCGTATTCGGGCTTGAAATAAAGCGGGGTTTTGCCGAGCAATTCTTCGCGCTCGTATCCAAGTTGGCGGGCCATTCCCTCGTTAACGTACGTATGAACAAGCGTTTCGGGATCGAAGATCAATGCGCCGTCGTCCGACGCGTCGAGCGTGGTCAGGGCCTGGCGCATTTCGCTCGTGCGTTCTTCTACGCGCCTCTCCAATTCGTCATTCAGGATCCGGAGCTGGCGCTCGTTATACCGGATCACTCTTTCAGCCTCTTTTTCCTCGGTAACGTCCCGGAAAACGAGCACAACGCCCAGCACCTCGCCATTCTTATCGCGGATTGGGGAAGCGCTATCGGCGATCGGGCATTCGGTGCCGTCACGAGCAATAAGAATGGTGTGGTTGGCTAAGCCGTGGACCTCGCCCGTGGCGAGAACATCATCCACAGGAATAAGGGCGGGTTGGCGCGTCTCCTCGTTGATGATATTAAACACTTCGGCTACCGGGCGACCGTGGGCCTCCTTCTCGGTCCATCCCGTCAAACTTTCCGCGATCGGATTCAGCCGGGTGACGAGACCTTTAGTATCGGTTGCCATGACCGCATCGCCTATTGAGTGAAGCGTGACGGAAAGGCTTTCCTCGCTTTGCCGCAGCGCGTCCTCGGCAAGTTTTCGGTGTGTAATGTCGTTGAATACGATCGCGACCTGGCGGTTCGATGGCTCGCCAAAACGCAGTGCATAAACGTCAAAATGGCGATTCAGTCGTTCGGCGTGGTTTTGAAAGCGCTCCGGCGCGCCTGTTATCGCGATACGGCCATATACCTCGAACCAGTGCTCCTCGTGATCGGGCGCGATCTCACGCATCGTTTTGCCCAGGGCATTATGCATACCCGTCTGCCTCTCAAACGACGGGTTGACCTCGATAAAGCGATAATCGACCGGCTTCTCGTTTTCGTCGAAGATCATTTGGATAACGCAAAATCCCTCGTCGATAGAATCGAACAACTGGGTATATCGCGACTCGGCTTCGCGGACCGCCGCAGCCGCCTTTCGTTCTTCCGATACGTCACGGAAGACAAGAACGACGCCGAGGATGCGGCCGTCGAAATGACGGATGGGGGCCGCGCTATCGGAAATAGGGGTCTCGACGCCGGTGCGCGAAATGAGGATCGTATGGTTGGCAAGGCCCTGTATCAAACCGGTTGCGAGAACATCGTCGACAGGAATAACGGCAGGTTGGCGCGAATTCTCATTGATAATATTAAAGACCTCGGCGACAGGCCGGCCGGCGGCTTCTGCCTGCGACCATCCGGTCAATCTTTCGGCAACAGGGTTGAGCAGGGTGACCCGGCCCCCGGTATCGGTCGCTAAAACGGCATCCCCGATAGAATGAAGCGTGACCGACAGGTTTTCCTCGCTTCTCCGGCGGGCCTCTTCCGCCTGGAGGATCTCGGTCATGTCCCGCCCCGTACAATAGATCATTCCATCCGGTTGAGGAACTGCGCGCCACGCGATGGTTTTATATGAACCATCCCTACACATGTATCTATTGATGAAATGAGCGGTAGTTTCGCCGCGAGCGAGTTTTTCGACTTCAGCTATTGTGCTTGACCGATCGTCCGCATGGACGAGATCAAGAAAGGGCCGAGAGGTGATCTCATCGGCGCTCCATCCTAAAGTTGAGGCAAATGCAGGATTTACACGCTTGAAATAGCCGTCCGTATGGGCCAGACCGAAAAGATCGACCGAGAGACCGAAGAAGCTGTCGAGGTCTTCCGATGCGCGCTGCCGTTCTTCGACCTGGCGTCGTACCATCAGACCCGACACGCCGATCAACCCGATCGCAAGCACGCCTCCGAAGATCACGATCGCCGTTGTTATGCGGTTCGCTCTTCCGGCCTCGGCCGAGCGCTGCCTAAAGAGTTGTGCTTCATCGTTGGTTGCCTCGGCAATGATGCGGCGGATGGCATCCATCGATTGTTTTCCGCCGCCGGGTGAAACTCCGTCACCGGTGACGACGATCTTGCCCGCACGGCGGAGTTCGATTGCATCGACTGAGTATTGGATCCTCTTCTGGATAAGCGGTTCGAGAGCGGCAAGGTGTTCTATCCGGCCGGGATTGTCCTGCGCTAGGTGTTTTAATGCCTCGAAAGCCTTCCAAACATTTACCTTACCCGCCTCATGCGGTTCTAAAAAAGATTCGTTACCGGTAAGGGCAAACCCGCGGCCGCCCGTCTCGATATTTAACATCTCGACGAGCGTGTCATTCAGCCTGCCGATCGTTTCCTGGGTCCGCTCAACGGACCGAAGCGTATCGTTATTTCGGCGTTCGCTCCAAAAAGCGGCCGCTCCGGTCAAGAGCAGGAAGACCAGGGAAATGATAAAACCGGCCTGGACTTTGTGCTGAAGCGATATTTTCATAAAAAACGTCGAAAAACCCGAGATCAAGAGAGACGACTATCCGGTCCTCGAGCTAAGGTGTGCATCTATCGTGAGGGATATTGCAGTACCTTGTCCGGGGCGGTCGTCGTCGCAAGAAAATAAAAACACTCGCGGATCTAAAGCCTTCAAAGCCCGAAACCCAATTTTTTAGTTAATTAATGGTTATCTTAAATAACTTACAAACGCTCTGTTCCGTCTATATAAGGGGTACGAGACGCTTCATGGGATTGTTCGAAATTCAAGTAACCTAACCGAAGTATCTATCTTGACTTCTATACGGTTTGGAGGCGAAAGTCAAGATAAGTCAGTTTCTGGCATAAGTACGAGATGGTCCTTGAAAGCGGAGAGCACGAGGGGTCAAATAGATTTAAGTGTTGAAATATTGTGTGGTTACAACACTACGCTTCCTGCCCATTTTGCCCCACACGGTAAAATATGCCCGGTAAAAGATTCGCCGGAGCGCACCATCGATCCCGGCAATATTATCGTAAACCTCATTATCCAAACGGTTATCGAAATATTGGGAAAGGGTGGAATTTTGGCACTGCTTTTGCTATATACAAGCGCTGGCCAAACTCCGCGGCCAGTCCCCACAACTCAAACCTCAAACCTCAACCTCAGGGAGATTCACATGATCAGCATAATCAAACTCACATTAATAATAGTATTGGTATTTGCGCTCGCGGGTATCGTCTATTCACAGAATTTCACAACCGGCAGCCCGGTTACGGTAAGGGGACGCGTATTTAATGAAGCCGAGTCGAAGGCGGGATCAGGCCTCGGCGGTGTGAAAGTAATTCTATTGCCGGTGGATGCGCGGGAAAGCGCCCGTGTTCTCGAACGAACGACCGCACCGAACGGGACTTACGAGTTTACAGGCCTGCAAGCCGGGGAATACACGGTTGAGATCGATCCGTTAAGCGTACCGGCCAATTTCCGTGTGCCGGAATTCGCCGGCCTGCCCCTGAACGTAAAGATATCCGGCAACTCCTACCACGAAATACCGTTAGACGCCCAAAGGGTTATTACCGGTACTGTTTTTATAGATGAGAACCGTGACGGCCGGTATTCCGCCGGTATCGACAAGCCCGTTCAGGGCGCCTATGTCACGATAAACGGCAACGCGGTGATCTCGGATGCAAAGGGAGCTTATGTGTTCAGAAATCTGAGTGCCGGAAGGGTAGAGGTACTGGTGATGTCAGCCCGCGGTACGGAATGCGACCCTATCGTGATAGAACTAGAAACACTTCCTGTAATACGCCGGGCCGTGAATATTCCGGTCAAGCCTTAGGTGCATCTTCCGTCCTTTTAATGATCCGCGCCAGGGTTTTACGGTCGATGTTGAGAATACGAGAGGCTGCCTGTTTATTGCCCTCGGTAAACTTAAGGACGCGCGCCACATAATTTTCTTCCATCTCGGCAAGCGATATCCATTTTTCATTTCCTGTCACGGAACCGCTCCGACCGTTCTCGACACCCGTTCCATCATAGTTGATCGCGCCCGATTCGGCGCTGAAGCGGATCCGCGCCGGTAAATGCTCGGGGTATATAAGATCATCGCTGAGCGATACGGCGTGCAGGATCGCATTCTCCAACTCGCGAATGTTTCCGGGCCAATGGTAATTCTCGAGTATCTCCAGCGCGGGAGCTGAAAACGTAGGCGCATGCGCCCCGGCGGAAACGACCTCATGGCCGAAATGCTCGGCAAGGAGCGGGATATCCTCTTTTCTTTCGCGAAGGGGCGGAAGATGAATGGTTACGGCGTTTAGCCGGTACATCAGATCCTTTCGAAAGAACCCCTTTTCTACCTCTTCTTCAATATCCTTGTTCGACGCAGCTATCACGCGAACGTTTACCTTCACCGTACGGTTCGAACCAACGCGGCGGATCTCGCCCTCCTGCAGTGCGCGCAGCAATTTGACCTGGAAAAGCGGATTCGTCTCGGTTATCTCATCGAGAAAGAGCGTTCCACCACTAGCCTCTTCCCACAATCCCATACGCTCGCGGTCAGCGCCCGTAAATGAGCCGCGTGCGTGGCCGAAAAGCTCGGATTCGATCAACTCGGTGGGTATCGCCCCGCAGTTAACGGTTACGAAAGGGTAGGAAGCACGCTTGCTGCTTTGATGGATCGCACGCGCTACCACCTCTTTACCCGTACCTGATTCCCCGGTTATTAAAACCGGTAAATTCGTAGGCGCGACGCGGCCGACCATTTTTAAGCAATCGACGAATTTCGGCGATGTTCCGATAACGGACAATTCCGATTCGGACGCTCGCGGCTGTTTTTCATCTGCCTTGGTACGCTTTCCGCGTGTCTTGAGCTGTTCCTTTATACTGGATGAAATGATCAGGATGTCGTCGACGGAAAACGGTTTGAGGAGATAATCGTAGGCCCCGGTCGAGGTGGCTTCGAGGGCGCCCGCTGCGGAGCCGTGGCCGGTCATAAGGATAAACCTGGCGCTGGGCTGCATCTCCGTAAACTCGCGCAGGACCGAATAGCCGTCAGGGCCGCCCAGGATCACATCGCAAAAAACAAGCGACCATGACTGTTCCCTGAGCTTTACGATAGCTTCGGCCGCAGTGCTGGCCTCGCTAACATCCCACCCGTCACTTCTGAGCACCTGTGCGACCAGACTACTGATCTGGGGCTCATCATCGATTACCAGTGCCTGATTGGAAGATTTCACGAAGTTAATGATAGCACATCGAACGCGAAAAAAGGCCGCATATTTGCGACCTTTGCCCACGTGAATTGTGAGGTAAGAGCCAGGGTGAAGAAGTCACTACCGGCGAATGAAAACCTGTGTGAAAAAATACTTGCCCTCGGAAGATACGGCCAGGCCGATGCCTGATTCTCTCGGTGCTGGGTCGAGAATGTTTTTGCGGTGGCCGGGCGATCTCATCCACGCCGAGACGACGCGGCCCGCGGGGTCCGATCCGCTCAGCCATGCAATGTTTTCGCTTATGCGGTTCCAGTCGGCGCCGAGCTGGTCGGCACGTTTGCCCGCTCTGCGGCCGCTGAGATCTTCATGAGCGAAGAAATTCTGGGTCGCCATATTGTCCGAGTGATAGCGTGCGACGGCCGCAATACGTTCAACCCACACAAGCGGTTTTAGGCCGTGGCTTACGCGCTCTTCGTTAACGAGATCGAAAACCCGCTGTTCCATCGAGACGCGCACAGATTCGCCCATCGAAACCGGCGTTGAAGGACCGTTTCCCGGCGCGAAGCTCATCGCTATCTGCTGTCCCGGTACATGGACCGTTAATGCGAGCAGAAGGAGAACGGCGGCAATAATAAAGTGTGGGAGTATGCTTGAAAGTGGGAGCGGTTTACGGGCTGCAAGTAAACCGTCGACGGTGTGGCCTTGTAAAATCTTTTTCATTTCCTTATTTCGGTAACCAGACAATCTCGGTTAAAAGGATCCGAGACTCACGGCTTTGTGGACCTGCATCACTACAGGGGTACCAGATTTATCGTTTAAGGTTCGCGGATGGAGAGGGTGGGCTCATGTTCCCGAATTCGCGAATGCCGGCGAGGTCCCGAGACACTCGACGGCGATGTCTTTAATGCAAACCGCAGACCAAAGAATAGTATTTTCGGTAGCAGGGTTTAAGGTTATTGAATAGTTCATTTAGCTCACTGCTTGAGTTTTGAACGGTCATGACCGAAGTCGGGCAATTTGTCGTTGCCTGGGGAGGAATGGACGGGAGAATCGACACAGAAAGGCCGGCTATTTTCCGCCGAAAGTGACCTCGGCCAGAACCGGCAAATGATCCGATGCCCAGAGGCCGTCCCATTGATCGGCCAGCACACCATGCTCGAGTACCGTCATATCCTCGCGAACAAAGATATAATCGATCTTTTGTTTTGGCTTTAGCGGCCCGAAGGCGTTGAAGGTCGAGGTTGGGCCAAAATTCGGGTTCAAACTCGAATGCCCCGAGTCTTTTATTCGATTGCCTTGCGCTGTCAGGATTCGGTAGGGCTCGGAATCTTCGACCGTATTAAAGTCGCCAGTGATGATAAACGGGAGTTTGCCGGGTATCTCCTGCGCCTGTTTCAAAAGGATCTGTGCGCTCTCATCGCGGGAGCGAACGCTTTCGTGATCGAAATGGGTATTGAAGAGAAGGAACGTCTTTTTGGTTAGATTGTCGCGAAACCTGGCCCAGGTAACGATGCGTGGAAAGTTGGCGCCCCAGCCCTTGCTGCCCGGCGAAAGGGGCGTTTCGGATAACCACGAGGTCTTTGTTTCCAGCAGCTTGAACCTGCTCTTGCGATATAGTATCGCGGAAAATTCGCCCTTTTCCTTGCCATCGTCGCGCCCGACGCCGCACCACGCAAAATCAGGCAGCATTACTTCGAGGTCGCGTAACTGCCCGACAAGCGCTTCCTGCACGCCGACCAGGTCCGCCTTGTGAAAACGGATCACCGCCGCCGCCTTGTCCTTGCGGTTGGGCCACGCGTTAACCCCATCGCGCGGCTCATTGTAGCGAATGTTAAAGCTCATCACGCGGAGCGGTGAGGCGAGCTTGGTTTGAGCGTTTGCCGTGATACAAAAGGCGGCAATAATAGAGATCAGGCAAATGGCCGTGTGTGTCATGTCGGTCTCCCAGGGTGTTACGTAATAATCAAAGACTAAATCGTTTTAGTTGGAGTTTTCAAATCATCCGTGGTATTTTTCCTTACACCAGTATGCCCCGCTCGCAAAAAGAAAAAAACGGCAAGAATGGAAAAGGCGGCGTAGCTGCCGTCAGCCTGAAACAGCTTGCGGCCCACCTGGGTCTTTCGACCACCACTCTTTCGCTCGTTTTAAACGACGCTCCCTCGGCAAGCTCGATACCGGCGGAAACAAAAGAACGAATATTTTCGGCCGCAAAAGAGCTCAACTACCGCCCGAACTACCTTGCGAGAAGTTTGCGCGTGCAGCGGACGCATACGTTTGGCGTGATCGTTCCCGAATTGAGCGACGGATATTCCTCGATGGTGCTGAACGGTGTCGAATCCGTACTATCGAACGCCGGCTATTTTTACCTGACGGCCAGCCACCTCCACCGCGACGACCTGCTCGAAAACCTCCCGAGGATGCTTGTAGAAAGGCAGGTCGAGGGGATTATTGCCGTGGATACGCCGATCCGTTTTGAACCGAACCTGCCCGTGGTGAATGTTTCCGGACACGATGAGATCGAGGGCGTTACCAACGTGGTACTCAATCACCAGCACGCTGCGGAGCTCGGCATCGGGCATTTGTTCAACCTCGGCCACAGGCGGATAGCGGTGATCAAGGGACAGGCGTTCAGTTCGGACACGGACATACGCTGGAATACGATAAACGAAGCGGCCCGGAAACGAGGAATTGAGATCGATCCAAAACTGTGGACGCAGCTGGAAGGCGATTCGCCATCACCCGAGGTCGGATATCTAGCGACGAAAAAACTGCTCGTGACGGGCGAAAAATTTACGGCCCTGTTTGCCTTTAACGATGTATCGGCCATCGGCGCGATCCGCGCTCTCGAGGAAATGGGACTGCGCGTTCCGCAGGACGTTTCGGTGCTCGGGTTTGACGATATTTACGCCGCGGCCTTTCACAACCCGGCCTTGACCACCATCCGCCAGCCGCTTTTCGAGATGGGAAGCCTTGCCGCCCGCACTTTGCTCGACGCCCTGGAGAAAGGCCCCTCGCGCGAGATACCCGCAACGCTGGGGGTAGAGCCGACCCTGATCGCGAGGCAGTCAACCACACGCGTAACAGATGGGAAATAAAATAATTTTGCTCGCTATTGTTCTACTGGCGGCCGTTTCAGGAGCCGTCGCGCAGACCGCGCCCTATACCCGCGAAAAAGAATGGGAGAAAGAGATCAATGCCTTTCTCGAGATCGATGCGAAACAGACGCCGCCGGAAAAAGCAGTGTTGTTTACGGGCAGCTCGAGCATACGGTTGTGGAAGACGCTGCGAACGGATTTTCCTCATCTGAAGGTGATCAACCGGGGATTTGGCGGGTCGCGATTCGAGGACCTGAATTTTCTCGCTCCGAAGGTCGTGCTGCCGTATAAACCTTCTAAGATCGTGGTCTACACGGGAGAGAACGATATCCAGGACGGCCAGCCGGCCGAAGACGTGCTCGCCGATTTCAAAGAATTGGTAGTGTTTCGCGATAAGAACCTGCCGGGCGTGCCGATAGTTTATATTTCGCTCAAGCCAAGCATTCTAAGATGGAAATTGTGGCCCGAGATGAGCAGGGCGAACGCGCTGATCCGCGAGGAATCGAAGAAACATAACAAGGTGACTTTTGCAGACCTTGCTTCAAAAATGCTCGGGACCGACGGCAAACCGCTGCCGGATATTTTCGTAAGCGACGGCCTGCATATGAATGAAAAAGGATATGCGATCTGGCGCGAGAACCTTGGCCCGTTCTTAAAATCGTAAAACCCACGTTACGGCCAAACTATCCTGATCTAAGCAACGCAAAAGCCAAGAATAGTTAATTAACAAAAGCGAAACGGGCCTGCATATTATAAAATTGCAGGTATGAAGAAAAAGTGTGTTTTCGCGTCGGTCCTGGTGTTGTTTTCAATCGTGGCTCTCGCGGCCCAGAAAAATACGGATGAAGCTCCGCGCGTATTCTTGCTTGACGGGCGGGAACTGCTCGCGAACAGAAACCGAATAGTCGCAAAAGACAAGGATCTCGGTCCTGCCCTGACTGCCCTCGAAAAACGTGCGGATGATCATCTCGAGCGAGGGATCTACTCGGTGGTGCGAAAATCGGTTACACCGCCGAGCGGCGATAAGCACGATTATATGAGCCAGGCGCCGTATTTCTGGCCCGATCCGAAATCGAAGACCAGCCTGCCGTATATCCGGCGCGACGGCGAGCGCAACCCCGAGATCGAAAAGATCACCGACCACAAAAACCTCGATAATATGATCGAGGCGGTCGATACACTTTCGCTCGCCTACTATTTCAGCCGCAACGAAAAATACGCCGCCCGCGCCGCGGCGCTATTGCGTGGCTTTTTTCTCGATCCGGCGATGCGTATGAATCCGAACCTCAATTTTGGCCAGGGAATTCCGGGCATCACCACCGGGCGCGGCATAGGGCTGATAGAGACGCGGTACCTGGTAAAGGTAGTGGACGCGATCAGTTTGCTGGATGGGTCGAAAGCGTGGACCGCTGCCGATAAGAAGGGGCTACAGGATTGGTTCGGCGCGTTTCTTACCTGGATGCAGGAGAGCAAGAACGGGCGCGACGAGGCGGCGGCCAAAAACAATCACGGCACGTATTACGACGTCCAGATCGTTTCATTCGCGCTGTTTACAGGCAAAACGGACGTTGCGAAAAAGGTGCTCGAGGAAGCAAAACAAAAACGGATCGCTCTGCAGGTAGAGCCGGACGGCAGCCAGCCGCTCGAGCTGGAACGCACAAAAAGCTGGAGCTATAGCGTGATGAACCTTGATGGGTTGGTGATGCTCGCGGAGCTGGGAGATCGGGTGGGTGTCGATCTATGGCACTTTGAAACAAAGGACGGCCGCGGTATCCGGAAGGCGATCGACTACCTTTATCCTTTTACGATAGGTGAAAAATGGAAGCACGAACAGCTGGGCGAGTGGCCGCCGCATATACTCTACCCGGTGCTGCGAAAAGCCGCGGGCAAGTATTCCGATGAGAAATTCAAGGCGATGATAGCGAAGGTGCCGGCGGCGGATAAGGCATCAGTGGAATATTTGATCGATTAAAATACGCCGTGAGCTATTACATCGCTTGCGGATGTGTGCGGGCGGGCCGCCCGCGCTACAGTCAAGACGCTTTCAATCGTTTTCATGCTTGTAACCCCGGAGTCAGATCGACAAAACCGCAATTTCGCGCTCACGGTCGCGGCGTTTATTGTCGTTGTCGCTAGTCTCTCGAGTTGGTTCACGCCGTTCGCATTATTTCTCCTTCTTTTCTCACCGCTTGCATACTGGTTGATTCGCCGAACGACCCTGCGCAGGCTCTCGGCCATGAAACGGCCGTTTCCGTCGCCATGGGAAGAAACCCTCGAAACCCGCGTCGCGTTTTTCAGGAAGCTCTCGGACGACGAGCGGGGAAGATTTCGCCAGCTTGTCAGCGTTTTCCTGGATGAGGTGAGGATCACCGGCATCGGGACGGAGGTGGACGACACGATACGGGTCCTGGTCGCGGCCAGCGCTGCCATCCCGATCTTCGGCTTTCGG
>Ga0193752_1003236_pt1 | contig 11366 bp, 10 predicted proteins | sample H1c1metaG_FD_144924 | JGI IMG/M metagenome (GOLD analysis project Ga0193752, IMG submission 144924) | Soil microbial communities from a riparian zone of the East river system, Colorado, United States - H1c1 | ecosystem: Environmental > Terrestrial > Soil > Riparian zone | place: USA: East River... | reverse complement strand
TAACAACTTATTAAAAAGTATGTATAAAGTGAAATCAGAGCGGAGACAAATCGAGTTCACCGGGGCGTTTCGGCTCCTCGCATTGCTCCTTGGCCTGTGTGGGGCCGGCTTGCCGGCATTGGCAGACGACAATCTGAACCCCAACGGCGCCACGTTCCGCGATTTCGCGATCGCCGACAATGGCGCGAGCTTTACCCGCATCGTCGACAGCATGACCATGGGCGGCGCAACGGCAGTCGATCAGAAGCAGGCAAAGGTTATCGCCATCGAGGCCAATAACAGCCTGGCCCGCATCCGCTTCGATTCGGTCAAGGTCCAGCTCGCGCTGCCTTTGGGCTGGCAGGCAGGCGAAGACTGGGAGCGCGGCGTCGCCTACAGCGCCGACAAGTCATTCCGCCTGGTCGTCTGGCGTGTCGATTTTGCCTACGAAGGCGTGCTGGACGCCGAGCACTACGCTGAGACCAAAACCGGTTCGATCAAGGCCCGTCGGTCGACCATCCAGGCCCAGGCCCGCCGACTCGGCGACGGGACGTTTCTCAATGTCTACGAAAACGTTCCGCCCGGGCCCGGGGACAAGGAACCACGCAGCGTCCTCGATCTCCTGATCCCACGCGGCCCCGGGGCAAAGGACGCCGTGCTGCTTACTCTGGGCATGCCTGCAAGCCAGGGGGCCAGAGGCCTCAAGCTTTTATCACTTATAAAGTCTCAGATGAAAATAGACTGGTAGCTATATGATATTTAATAATATTAAGTATTTGTCATAATATATATTATACGATCTTTGGAGTCGCGATTGAATCAGCGCAAGCCCACGGCGACCTCACTCCCCAGCGAGCCTCTCGCGCGGCTCCTGGCCGTCATGGCTTGGCTGCGCGACCCGCGCCAAGGCTGCCCATGGGACATCGAGCAGACTTTCCGAACCATCGCGCCGTACACGATCGAGGAAGCCTACGAGGTCGCCGACGCTATCGAGCGCGACGACATGGACGCCCTCAAGGAAGAACTGGGCGATCTGCTGCTCCAGGTCGTCTATCATGCCCAGATGGCCTCCGAGGCCGGTTCGTTCGACTTCGCCGCTGTGGCCGCCGGCGTCGCGGCCAAGATGATCGATCGCCACCCGCATGTCTTCGGCGACGCCTCCATCGCCACGGCGGAAGCCCAGACCGTGTCCTGGGAGGCCCGGAAGGCCGCCGAACGAGCCACCAAGGCCGGAGGCGGCATCGAGGCCGCGACCCTGGACGGCATTGCCCGCGCCCTGCCTGCCCTGCTCCGCGCCGAGAAGATCCAGAAACGTGCCGCGCGTGTCGGCTTCGATTGGAATGCCACCGGCCCGGTAATCGACAAGATCGAGGAGGAGCTGCGCGAGCTGCGGGCCGAACTCGAGGCCGGCGCCATCGATCGCGACCGCGTCGAAGACGAACTGGGTGACGTGCTCTTCGCCGTGGCCAACTTGGCACGTCACTGCAAAGTCGACCCTGAAGCCGCCTTGCGCTCGACCAACGATAAATTCGAACGTCGCTTCCGTTATATCGAGCGCCGCCTCGCTGAAACCAACCGCCATCCCAGCGACGCAACCCTTGAGGAAATGGAGCGCTTGTGGATCGAAGCTAAGAAAATAGTTTAGCTCTTTTGTATTAAATATTGAATTATATAAATATTACTTACTCATCGCTCCCCACAATAGGCTTTGCCGCCAGCAGCGGCAGCCGAGCAGCGTCAAACAGGTCGCGAACCCTCAGCAGCCCCTTGGCCGAGGCCGCCCCCATGATACCGGCCTGGATGCTCTGCGCCGGCGTGTAGGATGTACCGTCGAGCCGAACTGCGCCGCCGCCGGCTTCCGCCAGCATCAGTGCGCCGCCGGCGTGATCCCAGGGCTTTGTATTGCGGTAAAGGCTGAAATCCGCGAGCCCGGCCAATATCTCGAGATATTCGATGCCGGCGCATCTCAATGTCTTGGTCTGTCCAAGCTGCGCTTTCTGCGCCGGCGGCAATTGCTGATCGAAGGTTTTGCGAACCCTGGGGCCGACGAAACCCGAAAGTTGATGATCCGGCTTGGGAGGCACGCCGCGGACGCGGACGCCTGCGAGCGTCACCCCCTGCCCCTTCACGGCAACTGCCATCCGGCCGCGCGGTACGTCCAGGATCCACGCGGCAACGGCTTCCGCGCGATGCACCAGGCAGACGATGACGGCGAAGGTATCATTGCCGGAGGCGAAATTGGCTGTGCCATCGAGCGGATCGACGATCCAGCAGGCGTCTTCCGGGCGGCCGATCAGGTCGAGCAGGCTTGGATCGGTCTCGACCGCCTCCTCGCCGACCACCGGCACGCCCGGCAGGATCTTGGCCAGCCCCGTCGCCAGGCGCAGCTCCGAGGCCACGTCGGCGACCGTGACGTAGTCGCCTGGCTTCTTCTGCCGGACGTCACCCTCCGCCAGATTGCGGAATCGCGGCAGCAATTCGGCGGCAGCGGTTTCCCGGATCAGGTCAGCGACCCGCTCCGTGTCCCCGCTGCCAAGCATCGGATCAGCCGACGACGCCGAAGAGATCTTCTTCCTTCAGGATCACATGATCGGTGCCGTCGAGCTTGACTTCGGTGCCGGACCATTTCCCGTAGATGACCTTGTCGCCCACCTTGACGCCCAGTTCGAGCAGGCGGCCGTCCTCGAGGCGCTTGCCCTTGCCGACGGCAACGACTTCACCCTGCTGGGGCTTTTCCTGCACCGTATCGGGAATGATCAGGCCACCCTTGGTACGGGTTTCGGCGGCCAGCGGCTTCAAAAGCACGCGATCGTGCAAAGGCTTGAATTTCATGGAGTTTCCTTCATTTGGGACGGGCGTTATAGGAATGCGCGCGGCACGGTGTCAACGCACCAGGCATCACCGCGCCAGACGGCGGTCGAGCTGGGCGCTGGCGGCCTGATCGAGAGCCACCGTCAGCAACGCAAGGTCACCCTCGTCGCGGCGGCTGCGAACCTCGCCGTGGCGGTAGAGCCAGGCAATCGTGGCGCCGTCTGTCACCGGTACGGCAATTTCGCGAGCGGCGCCGACCTGGTTGAGATAATCGCCGATCGCCTGCAGAAGGGCGTCGACCCCTTCTCCTGTCGCCGCCGAAATCGGGAACTGGCGCGCCCGTTCGGGGCCGGCCGAAGCCCGGGTTTGCAGGGTCTGGCGCACGTCCGCCGATAGGCAGTCGATCTTGTTGAGCGCCTCGATCATCGGCGCGCCCGCTCCCGTCTTGCTGTCGTGCGGCCCGATGGCGCCGAGTTGGGTCAGCACTTCCTCGACATCGGCGCGTTGACGCTCGCTGTCTTCGTGGGCGATGTCGCGGACATGGACGATCAGGTCGGCTTCGATGACCTCTTCCAGGGTGGCGCGAAACGCCGCCACCAGATGGGTCGGCAGGTCGGAGATGAATCCCACCGTGTCGGATACGACGCAGCCCTTGCCATTTGGCAGGGTAATCGACCGCATGGTCGGATCCAGGGTCGCGAACAGCAGGTCCTTAGCCATCACGCCGGCACCGGACAGGCGATTGAAGAGCGTCGACTTGCCCGCATTGGTGTAGCCCACCAGCGCCACGGTCGGCAGGCGCGCTTTCTGGCGGCCGGCGCGATTGACGGCGCGGGTCCGGCGCACCGCTTCGAGGTCGCGTTTGATCTTCACGATGCGATCGCCGATTAGGCGACGATCCATTTCGATCTGGGATTCGCCGGGGCCCCCCAGAAAGCCGAAGCCGCCGCGCTGACGCTCGAGATGGGTCCACGACCGGACCAGTCGGCCACGCTGATAATCGAGCGCCGCCAGCTCGACCTGGAGGCGTCCTTCATGGGTCCGGGCGCGGGCGCCGAAAATCTCCAGAATGAGCCCCGTCCGGTCGATCACTTTGGTAGACCAGGCCTTTTCCAGGTTGCGCTGCTGCACCGGCGTCAACTTATCGTCGACGATCACCAGGCCGACGCCCTGCTCCTCGACTGCCGCCGCAATACGCTCGACCGCCCCCTTGCCTATGCGGGTTGCCGGCGTGATCCGGCGCAGCGGCACGGCCTCGGCAAGACGCACGTCGAGGGAGATCGCCCGGGCCAAGCCGACCGCCTCCCCGACCCGCGCCGAAACGCTGCGATCATGGTTGCGTCCGCCTGACTCGTAGGGACACAGCACAGCGGCCAAGGTGGCCGGCCGCGCCGTTTCGAGAGACTTGCGCCTGGGCTTGTCCTGTTCGTCGGCTACTTCGCTCAAATCAGCCTGCGGCCTCGGCCTTGTCCCCGTCGAACAATTGGACCGGGGTGACCGGCATGATGGTCGAGATGGCATGCTTGTAGACGAGCTGGGAATGCCCATCGCGTCGCAGCAACACGGAGAAATTGTCGAACCAGGTGACGATCCCCTGAAGCTTCACGCCGTTCACCAGAAAGATCGTGACGGGCGTCTTGTTCTTGCGCAGATGGTTCAGGAACACGTCCTGAACGTTTTGTGCCTTTTCGCTCATGTTCTTGGCCTCTTGCGTGGCGACCAGCGGCCTTCCGACCGCCAGCTATGTGGTGCAGGTCTACTCCTGCTACCGAGTTGAAACAAATATAGGCGACGCTTTCGTCAAAGCAATGCCATGAGAGCATGACAATCTCGTGCGCGCAGGCGCGGTGGGTATTCCATGAGAGCCGCGGGCAATGCTTCCGGCCCGCCCACGAGCACAGGCACGCAGCCTGCGGCATGCGCGCATTTCAGGTCCGCCAGAGTGTCGCCCACCATCCACACGTCTTCAGGCGCAATTCCCGTGCCATCAAGCGCCTTGAAGATCGGATCGGGCGCCGGCTTGTCGCGGGCGGCATCCCGCGCGCCCACCGCGCGCTCGATCCTCCGGTCCCAGCCGAGATGGGCAAGCTCGGTGCGCAGATTGTCGCCGACCTTGTTGCTGACGACCGCGACGTAAAAGCCGGACTCGCGGCAATGCGTCAGCAGCGTGTCGGCTCCGGGCAAAGGTTGCAGCCGCTCCAGATGGATGCGGTGGAAGGTTTCGTAGAAGACGGTCTCGGCGCGCCCGGCATGCTCACCGAAGAGGCTCGGAAACACCTCGCGCAGGGAGCCGTGTGCGCGCTCGCGTACCTCGTCCGCCGTCCAGGGCGCGTGGCCCAGCGCCGAGAACGTGTCGCGGTAGCATTCGACGATGGTCGGCCAGGTGTCGACCAGCGTGTTGTCCCAATCAAACAGGATTGCCCGCGGCCGCTTGAACTGCGTGGAAGGACTCACGTGATCGCCTCTCCGGACGATGCAAACCGCACATATTCCTCGCGCAGGCGCCGTGCGATCGGGCCCACCTTGCCGTCGGCCACCGGGGCGCCATCGATCTTAACCACCGGCGTCACGAACGATGTGGCGCTGCTGATGAAGGCTTCCTTCGCCCGCTTGGCCTCGGCCAGGCTGAACGGCCGCTCGACGTACTTGAGCTGCAGCGAATCGCACAATTTCTTCAGGCTATGCCGCGTAATCCCCGCCAGGATGCCATGGTCGGTCTGGCGGGTGATCAGCTCATCCTCCTCGGTCACGATCCAGGCATTGGTCGAGGCGCCTTCGGTGACACAGTCCTGATCATCGACCAGCCAGGCCTCATAGGCGCCGCTTGCCCGCGCCGCCTGCTTGGCGAGCACGTTGGGCAGGAGCGCCACGGTCTTGATGTCACAGCGGCCCCAGCGGATATCGGGCATGGTCTTGACCGCGACGCCAGGCCCCGGATCGGCCTCGCCGCGCTTGCTGTTCTTGGTCGTGATGACAAGCGCGGGCTTGACCGTGCCGGTCGGGAAAGCATGGTCGCGCCGCGCCACACCGCGCGTCACCTGCATGTAGATCAGCCCGTCGCGCAGCCGGTTGCGCCGCATCAGTTCGCGCAGGACGAAACCGAGCGCAGCGCGCGACACCGGCCAGCCGATCTGCAGTTCGCCGAGCGAGCGGTCGAGCCGGTCGATGTGCGGCCCTTCGTCGATCAGGCGGCCGTCGCGGACGCCGACAACCTCGTAGACGCCATCGGCTAGCTGATAGCCGCGATCCTCGATATGCACAGTGGCCGTGCGATGATCGACATACCGCCCATTGACGTACGCGTAACGCGCCATCTGCGCACCCTTTCCCGACGGCTTAAATGACGTTGCGATCGTCGATGGTGCTGCCGTGCAGCCCGAGCGACTTCAGCTTGCGGTGCAATGCCGAGCGTTCCATTCCGACGAACGTGGCGGTGCGCGAGATATTGCCGCCGAAACGCGTAACCTGGGCCAGCAGATACTCGCGCTCGAAGACCTCGCGCGCGTCACGCAGCGGCAGCTGCATGATCTCGCCGCCTTTTTCCCAGCGCAACACCGACGGCGCGTCTTCGCTCACGTCGTTGGGCAGGACATCGGCGCGGATTGGCCCGCCGTCCGCCGGCGCCAGGATGAGAAGCCGCTCGATGACGTTGCGCAGCTGACGGACGTTTCCCGGCCAATCGTGGCCCTGAAGCGCCGCCAACGTGTCCTCGCCGATCGTCCGCGACGGCAGTCCGGTGGCATCGGCCACCCGCGCGAGCAAGTGCGCCGCCAGTTCGGGAATATCCTCGCGCCGTTCGCTGAGGCCGGGAATGCGCAGCGACACGACGTTCAGGCGATGGAACAGCTCCTCGCGAAACCGCGCAGCGACGATCTCTTCCTGCAGCGCGCGACCGGTGGTCGCCAGCACGCGCACATCGACCTCGACCCGTGTCTGGCCGCTGTTGCGCAAATAGGATTGCTCGTGGAGCACGCGCGCCAGCCTGCTCTGCAAGGCAGCCGGCAGGTCGGCTACTTCCTTCAGAACGAGCGTGCCACCATGCGCCAGCTCGAAGGCACCGGAGACATGGAGCGAATCGGCATCGCCCTCGCTGCTGTCGGTGCCGAACAGCTCGATTTCCAGGCGTTCGGCCGGCATGGTCGAGCAATTGACCACGACAAAGGGCCCGCCGGCGCGCTTGGAACCCTGATGAATGAGCAAGGCGGCCGCTTCCTTGCCGGCACCCGAAGGGCCGGTGACCAGAACCCGGCTGCCGGTGGGCGCCACCTTCTCGATCTGCGTGCGCATCTGCCCGGCGGCCGTCGACGACCCGACAACGGTGACTTCGCCGCCGGCGCGGCGGCGCAACGTGGCGTTCTCACGCTTCAGGCGGTCGGCTTCGACGGCCCGATCGACGACCAGCAGCAACCGATCGGCCTTGAACGGCTTTTCGATGAAATCATAGGCACCGAGCTTGATGGCGGCGACCGCGGTGTCGACGGTGCCGTGACCGCTGATCATCACCACCGGAATGGGCGGCTCCTCGCGCCGGATGACATCGAGCAGTTGCAGGCCGTCGAGTTCGCTGCCCTGTAGCCAGACGTCGAGAATCACCAGTGCCGGGCGGCGCTGACGCACCGCCTCGGTCGCCTCCGTGCTGTTATGGGCACGGCGCGCGGTGTGACCTTCATCCTCGAGGATGCCGGCGATCAACGTGCAAATGTCGCGTTCGTCGTCGACGATCAGAATATCGTGGCCCATGACTCTTCAAACTGTCCGCTGTGCGCTCGCCGAATCACTGAGCGGCTGCTTCTTCCAGTTGATCCGGCGTGATCTCCCTCGCATCGTGCCGGAATACCAGACTGATGCGTGCACCGCCACCTTCACGGTCTCCGAGAGTCAGTTGTCCGCCGTGATCCTCCATGATCTTCTTCACGATCGCGAGACCGAGACCGGTGCCCTTGCTCCGCGTCGTGATGTACGGCTCGGTCAGCCGCTCACGGCCTTCCTCCGGCAGTCCCCTGCCGTTGTCCTCGACAACGATGCTCACCGTCGTCTTATCGTCGATCAACGACAAGGAAATCTCTCCTGGCGACAACGTCTCTCCCGGACGCGCCACCCGACCCTCGATCGCCTCGGCAGCATTCTTGAGGATGTTGGTCAGGACCTGGCCGATCTGCCTTCGGTCGCACATCAACGGCACTGCATGACCGGGGATCGTTGCATGATAGACGATCTCCGCATGAGCATTGCGCTGCAGGAAAAGCGACTGCTGGCAGATCTCCTTACCGTCCTCGAGCTGCAGGGTAGGCCGCGGCATGCGCGCAAACGAGGAGAACTCGTCGACCATGCGGCCGATGTCGCCAACCTGGCGAATGATCGTGTCGGTGCACAGCGAAAACGTCTCGGGGTCCTGGGTGATCTGCTTCAGATAGCGCCGACGCAGGCGTTCGGCCGAGAGCTGGATCGGTGTAAGCGGATTCTTGATTTCATGCGCGATACGCCGGGCGACGTCGCCCCAGGCCGCCATGCGCTGCGCCGACATCAGGTCGGTGACATCGTCGAATGTGACAACGAAGCCCGATGTGGAAGCCGCACTCAGGCGCACGAGCAGCGTCCGGCTGGAGCCGCTATGCATGATCACGACCTGACCCTGGGTCATCCGGTCGGTGCGCTCGGCTGCCTGCGCCACGAGATCGTTGAGGGCGGGGATGAGATTGGTGAGCGACCTGCCGATGACGCCGTCCTCCGGCAATGCCATCAGTTCCAGCGCCGACCGGTTGGCGCGGGTGATGCGTCTTTGCGCATCGACGCTCAGCACACCGGCGGACACACCCGCCAGGACGGCATCGGTCAGCCGCCGCCGGGTGTCGAGTTCGATGTTGGCGTCCACCAATTCGCGTCGCTGCTGCTCGATCTGGCTCGCCATTCGATTGAAGGAACGCGAAAGCTGGCCCAGCTCGTCGTTGGCTGGCCCCTCCTCCACGCGTGTGCCGAGACGCCCCTCGCGCATGTGCTCCGCCGCCGCCATCAGGCCGCCGATTGGCTCGGTGAGGCGCGAAGCGAACAGGATGGCGAGCCACACCGCAGCCAGGAGCATCAGAAACGCGATCGCGCCATAGACCAGAAAGATCGTGAGCTGGTTTCGCTGCAGCGCCGCCTCGATTTGCGCATAGAACCGGCCGGCGATCTCGATGCTGCCGATGTAGTTGGAGACGCGCGGATCGACGATGTGCCCGGTGACAAGAAAGAGCGGTTCGCCGACAAAAAGCTGCATGACGTAATATGCGCCATTCGGCGCGTCGAACTGGACGGGTTGCGCCTGGTTCACCGCCTGCCAGAGAAACTTGGCAGCGGGCACCGGGTTGGCGATCGACGTGCTGCCCGGCGCCTCGGCCCGAGCGAGGAGTCCATGGTCCCCGTCGATGATGGCGGCTTCGATCAGCGGCCTGCCTTCGATTAGCTGGGTGAGCATGGGAGCGACGGCATTCTTGTCCCGGACCGCTTCGACGCCCATCGCCTGCAGGCCGGCAGCGACGGCACCGATATCGCGGTTGATCTCATCTTCCCGCGCACGCCGGACCGGCTCGCCGATCGCCCGTGCCGCCTCGAAGGATTTCTGTGAAGGCCGGACCACGAAGTCCGTCAGGTTGACCACCAGCAGCGAGAGGATCACCGCGACGATCAGAGTGGGCACGATGGTGAACAGGCTGCAGGCCAGCACCAGGCGCATGTGCAGGCGGGAGCCCGCCGCGCCCCGTCGACGATCGAGCCAAAGCTGCGTGAGCCGGACCGTCAAGACCGCCACCAGGGCGACGGCGATCACCAGGTCGGCGACGAGGAGCGTCGTCATCCAGCCCTGCGTCGCGAAAGATGCCGGCGTGAGGCCGGTAAACCAGGCGTAGGTCACCGCAACGGCCAAGCCGGCCAGCAACGCAAGCGACACCGCCGCGAAACGGCCGCCGAGGCCGCGTCCGACGGTGTTGAACAAATTGCTCCAGCGTGAACCGCCCAGCGCTGCAGTCTTCACAAAATCACCCGCCTCGGCGCATCTGCGGCGTGCGAACCACGGGAACGTCGAGGTCCTTTATCTTTTTCCGCAAGGTATTGCGATTGAGCCCCAGAAGACGGGCCGCGCGCAACTGATTCCCGCGCGTCGCCCCGAGGGCAAGCGAAAGCAAGGGTCTTTCGACCTCGGAAATCACCCGCTCATGCATGCCGTCGGGCGGCAAACGATCGCCGTGGGCGGCAAACAACGCCTGCAGGTGATGGTCTATGGCATCGGCCAGGGAGACCTCGCCCGCTGCCGTGTTGGCGGCGCCATGCTCGGGCTCGAGGCTGGCCATCGCGTCGGCGAGCTCGGTTTCGATCGTCTCGCGCCCGATCACCTCTTCCGAATAAAGCGCGGACAGGCGGCGGACGAGGTTCTCCAGCTCGCGCACGTTGCCTGGCCAACGGTGCTGGCGCAGCCGCGCCATGGCGTCCGTCGACAGGACTTTGGTCGGCAATCCGTCGGCGGTCGCCGCCCGCAGGAAATGATTGGCCAGCTCGGGGATATCGTCGAGCCGCTCGCGCAACGGCGGCAGGCGGATCGGCACCACGTTCAGGCGATAGAAGAGATCTTCGCGGAAAACGCCCTGCTGGATCAGCCGGCGCAGCTCGCGATGGGTCGCCGCCACGATACGGACATTGGCCTTGATCGGCGTCCGCCCGCCGACCGTCATATACTCGCCTTCCTGCAGCACGCGCAGCAACCGGGTCTGGGCCTCCGGCGGCATGTCGCCGATCTCGTCGAGGAAGAGCGTCCCGCCTGCGGCCTGCTCGAACTTTCCCGCCGAGCGCTGGACCGCGCCGGTGAAGGCGCCGCGTTCGTGGCCGAATAGCTCGCTCTCGATCAATTCGCGCGGGATTGCCGCCATGTTGAGGGCGACGAAGGGACCCTTGCGCCGCTTGCCGTAGTCGTGCAGCGCCCGTGCCACCAGCTCCTTGCCGGTGCCCGACTCGCCCGTGACCATGACGGTGAGATCGGTCGCCATCAGGCGGGCCAGCGCCCGGTAAATCTCCTGCATGGCCTGCGAGCGGCCGATCAGCGGCAGCCGCTCGCCCTCCTCCGGTATCTGGGCCGCACGGGCGCTCGAGGTCGCCGGCGCGGACAAGGCGCGGTTGACGACCGACACCAGCTCGTTGAGGTCGAACGGCTTGGGCAGGTACTCGAAAGCCCCGCGCTCGGTCGCGCGCACCGCAGTGAGGAGCGTCGACTGGGCGCTCATCACGATGATGCGCAGATCGGGGCGCAGCTTGCGGATGCGCGGCACGAGGTCGAGCCCGTTCTCGTCGGGCATCACCACGTCCGTGATGACGAGCTGACCCTCGCCTTCCTGGACCCATTGCCACAGGGTGGCGGCCGTGCCGGTGCTGCGCACGGTGTGGCCCTGCCGGCCGAGTGCCTGGTGCAGGACCGTGCGAATGGCGCGATCATCATCGGCCACGAGGATGGTGGCGGTGGTCATGAAACGGCTCCGGCCGATTGAAGGGGCAGCATCACGCGGAAGATCGTCCGCCCAGCCTCGCTGTCGTATTCGATGGCCCCGCCATGG
>Ga0193752_1003235_pt1 | contig 11370 bp, 9 predicted proteins | sample H1c1metaG_FD_144924 | JGI IMG/M metagenome (GOLD analysis project Ga0193752, IMG submission 144924) | Soil microbial communities from a riparian zone of the East river system, Colorado, United States - H1c1 | ecosystem: Environmental > Terrestrial > Soil > Riparian zone | place: USA: East River... | reverse complement strand
CTGAACCACGAGCCGGCCGTGGACTGCGCCTTCGTCGTCCAGATGAACCGGGGCACCAGGGCGTAGGCGGGCGCCAGCAAGATGTTCTCCAGGAAGTGCGGGGTGGTCTCCGAGACGCGGCCGATTTCGTCGTGCTGCACCGCCTTCGCGGCGAACACCGTGAGGTTCGACCTGAACAGGATGGCGACGGGGATGGTCGTCGCCAGGGACGCCCCGAACTCCACGCCCCCCACGCGCCCCTCCTCCGACCCGCTGGCGAGAACGAAGGTCTCCGTGATGCTCCCGATGTCCCTGTTGTCGAAGTCCTGGCTGGAGTTGCGGAGGTACCGGAAGGGCTCAACGATGTAGTACGCCCCGAACAGCGCCACCGCCGTCAGGATGATCGTGTTCTTGGAGATCCGCCGCGTCACCATGAACTTGATCGACATCATGACGAGGAAGGGGAGGATGACCGCGAACTTGAACCCGGAGAGCACGCCCCATATGATCTCGTTCACCAGCACGAACCGGAACACGAGGCCTACGCGCTTCCCCCCCGTGGCGTAGTGCGAGATCGCGAGGATCGTGAGGGCGAGGAGCCCCATCTTCTCCAGCATCTTCAGGTACTGGTTGAACCCGGAGGTCAGCCGGAGCTGGTCCAGGTCGGAGCTGTACCCGAAGATCCCGAGCTTCACCATCCACAGCCGGGCGACGATCGACAGGATGATGCAGGCGGCGACGAACGTGGTGTTCGGCTTGAACGAGCGGGAGATGAAGCCGCTCGTGAGCACAGCCCTCTTGATCGAGTTCCCGAACCGGACGCCGATCTTGCTCCTGTAGCCCCACCACATCGCGATCCCCCCCAGCACGGCCATGAACATCGCCCTGTTCATGTCGGAGTAGTCGAGCCCCACCATCAGCATCTCCGTGAGCGCCTGCGCATAGCGCGCCGGGATCATGTAGGTGATGTTGGAGACGCCGAACGGGATGATGAACATCATGATGGACGCCACCACGACCGGGCTCACCCACCGCTCCTTGTTGAACCTGACGTACGTCCAGATCTCGTGGGACATGTAGCCCACGAGGATGACCGTGAAGATCTTGAACGCGAACCGCTCGCCGAGCACGCCCGCGAGGTAGATCAGCTGCGTCGCCGCCGCCAGCGCCAACCAGTAGAGGTAGATGGCGCTGGAGAACGACGACCTCCGGCCGGCGGAGGCCCTCCCGTGGTGGGCCCTCGGCAGGTGCCCTCTCGACAGGTGCGCTTGCCTCATCATGTCCGGCTCTCGGTAAGCGGTTCGGTACGCGGTTCAGTACGCAGTGAAGGCCCCGGTCAGCGCGCCCCCGGATCCGCCCCGGGTTCGCCCCCGGGAGCGGGTTCGCCCCCGAGGATACGGAGGAGGAGGGCGAGTCGGTGGGCGTACGTGTGCTCGCGCTGCGCCCGGGCCTGGCCGGCCGCGGCGATCGCCGCGCGCTCCTCGGGCCGCGCGAGATAGTAGGCCAGCTTCTGCTTGAGGTCGGCCATCCCCCGAAAACTCACGAGTTCCCGGCCGTCCTCGAAGAAGTCGGCCAGGCCGGGCCGCCAGTCCAGCATCTGGAACGCCCCGACGCCGGCGGCCTCGAACGCGCGGACGTTGAGGCCCTCCACCTCGCTCGGGTAGAGCGTGTTGAGGAGCACGCGGGCCGAGGTGAACGCGACCGCCTTCTCCTCGTTGATGACGTACCGCCGCTGGTGCATCCCCTCCACCTCGCTCACGTCGAGCCACCACGGCGGCGCGGGCCCCCAGATCTTGCAGTCGTAGTCCCGGAGCTGGCGGAAGACGGAGAAGCGGGGGACGTGGAGGGAGCCCGCCGTCGCCACGTCGCACACGTACGGCGCGCGGTCGAACGGCCCATCCGGCAGCCGGTGGCGCGCCGGGTTATAGGCTTCCGGGAGGTAGTGCACGGCCCCGCGCGCGAGGTCCCGGAGCACCTCGACCATGTAGGGGTCCTTGAAGAACAGCGCGTCGAACGGGGCGGCGACACAGGCCATCCGCCCGAGGTTGGAGATGGCGTCGGGATACCACAGCGCGAACCGGGCGCCGGTGCGCGCCTTCAGCTCCGCCACCTCCCCCGGCAGGAGGTAGTCGTACGTAAAGAGGACGATGTCCGGGGCGAACCGCACGGCGGCGGCGGCGAGCCGCTCGAGCGCCCGTCGGCGGGCGATGGGGAGCCGCTGGAGCACGGTGGTGTTCAGGAGTTCGCGCGCCATCCAGAGCCGCTGGCGGAACGCGCCGGTGCCCACGCCGCGGTCCGGGCGGATGGCGTAGCGCATCACCTGGCACCCCATCGCCTCCAGCGTCTCGGCGATGTGGCTGGCGAAGCTGTCCGGGTAGAACTCGCCCGGGATGAACACGCGCTGCACGGCCATGCCCTCGCGCTCGGCGATGGCGCGGGGCGACTCGGGGTAGGTCGTCATTCCGTCTCGGGTGCGGGCGGGGCGGACCGGCGGCGGGCCCAGCGCGCGGCGAGCGCCCGCGCCCCGCGGACGGGGAGCCATTCGAGCCGCGTCGCCCCCTCGTCGGCCCGCGTCAGGAGCGCGGGCCGACGGACGAACGCGTAGCCCATCCACTTCACCGCGTCCAGGCTGATCGCCGCCCGCTGCCGGAGGCGGCGGAGCCCGCGCCGGAGCGAGGGGGGCAGGCTGGCCCTGAGGTTCTCCGCGTGGATCTCGTAGAGGATCCGGTTGCGCCGCCACGAGAGGCCCACGTAGTCCTCCGGGTAGTCCTCCGGGCGCTCGTGGCGCACGCGGATCAGCGGGGCGTCGACGAAGCCGACGGCCCAGCGCGCGGCCAGCCGCATCCAGAGGTCCACGTCGGCCAGTAGCCCGAACGCCTCGCGCATCCCCCCCGCCTCGTCCCAGCAGCTCCGCCGGATCATCGCCGTGCCCCGGACGGGGCAGCCCCAGCCCCGCAGCAGACGGCCCTGGAGGAAGGCCGGCCCTTCCATCCGCTCCGGGAAGGACTCCTTCAGCTTCGTCACGCCGCGCGAGTTCACCTCGTCGTAGGCGTTGAACACGTACGCGACATCGGGGTAGCGCACCATCACGTCGGCCCAGCGCTCCAGCATGTCGGCGCGGTGGATGTCGTCGTGGTGGAGCAGGGCCACGAACGGCCGCGTGGCCTGGGCCACGGCGAAGTTCGCGTTCCCCGCCATGCCCAGATTCCGCGGCGTCTGGAGGACGCGGATGCGGGGGTCCGCGGCGGCGGCGGCCTGCAGGATCTCCAGGGTGCCGTCGGTCGACCCGTCGTCGCACACGAGGATCTCCGCCGCCGGGTCGGTCTGCTCCACCGCCGTGCGCAGCGCCTCCCCGATGGTGGCGGCGTGGTTGTAGCTCAGCAGGCACACGGATACGTTCTCCCCGTTCATAGCCGGATCAGGCGGGCGCCCGGGCCCGTTAAGGCCCCGACGGAGAACGGGGGGAGGTCGGGCGGGCGGGCCGTCGCCTCAAGGTACACGATCCCGTACCCCTCGCTCCGCCACGGCCGCGCGAAGACGCCGGCGGTTCGGGCCGTCGCGTTCCCCGGGCTCATGCGCTCCGCCACACGTTCCCGGCCCCTATCCCCCCCGCGCGCACCCCGACGCGCGCCTGCACGTCGGCGCGCACGAGCGCGTAGTTGCACTCGAAGAACCGCTCCAGCTCCGCGTGCCACGCGTCGCACAGGTCGATGCCGTCCGGTGTCACCTTCCCGATGTGGTACGGCAGGCCCGCGACGAGGCCGAACACGTCCCTCAGCAGTGCCCGTTGCTCCAGCCAGAGGTGGTTGTACTCGAACTGGAACACCTCGATGCGCCCCTCCTGCAGCATCCGGCCGGCGCCCTGCATCACGTTGAGATCGAACCCCTCGGCGTCGCACTTCACCATCGCCACGGCCCCGATCCCCTCCCGCTCGCAGAACGCGTCGAGCGTGTCCACGCGGACCTCCGTCACCGGCCAGTCCGCCATGTGCGCGTGGTCGCCGAGCGAACTCGCGCCCCCCGGCGAGACGCGCATCGAGAGCGTGCCCGGGGCGTCGGAGAGGGCGCTACTGACGAGGTGGACGTGCCCGGCGCCGACCGCCGCGGCCGTGCGCGCGGCGAGCGTGCGGGCGATCTCCGGGATGGGCTCGAAGGCCCACACCCGCAGGGCGGGGTGCCGCACGGCGTACGCCGCCGCCGCCAGTGTCCAGTCGCCGACGTTGGCACCCACGTCCATCAGGACGGGGGCGCTCCCGTCGGGCGCGCCTTCCACGACCCGCTGCAGGAGCGCGAGTTCGCCGTTCGCCGTCATCACGTTCGGGCCCTCGCCGCGCGCGCGGAGGTAGAGCGCGCGGCCGAGGCGCCACGTGAGCCGCCGGAGGGATTCGTTCATGGGCAGGGGTGGGGTCAGAGCCCCGCGGCGAACCGGCCGTGGACGAACCGGGCCCACCCGCGCAGGCCGCGCTCCTCCGGCCCGGTCGCCTCGGCGCGGACCCACTCGCCGACGGGGATCGAAAAGCCGGTCTTGGGCCGGTTGAGCACGTCGGCCGGGAGCGACGTGGCGGGTGTCCGGGCCATGTCGCGCTTGCCGAGGGCGGGGTGCGCCGCGCGCAGCCGCGCCACGCGGTCCAGGAGCGTCCAGTCCACGAGCGGCGTCCTGAGTTCCAGCGAGTGCGCCATCCCGGCCCAGTCGGCGTCGCGGAGGAGTTGGTGGCGCATGTACCAGCACGACTCCAGCGCCGTCACCTTGAGGCCGGGCGCGCGGGGCGGCCGGGCCGTGGCGTCGAGGCGGGCGACGGTCTGGAGCGTGGCGAGCCCCTCGCGGGCCACGTCGGGGTCGAGCACGCGCCCCAGCTCCCACGGCATGTAGAGCGCGCGGCGGAGGAGGTAGGCGCCGCCGTAGCCGCTGCCGTACTCCAGCAGCCCGGCGTACTTCGGTGAGGTCACGCGGCGCACGACGGGGGCCGTCAGCGCCCGCACGCCCCGCCCCAGCACGCGCGCCGCCGGGACGCGGCCCACGGTGCCGACGAGGCGCGGCACGTCGCGGAAGGTGGGGTAGCCGCCGAAGAGTTCGTCGCCGCCGAGTCCCGAGAGCACCACCTTCAGGCCCGCCTGCGCGGCGGCGCGGCTGACGAAGTACGTGTTCACGCCGTCGATGGTCGGCTGGTCCATCGCCTCCATCAGCCCGTCGAGCGCGCCGGTGAAGTCGGACTTCGTCGTCCAGACCGTGTCGTGCTTCGCGCCGAGGTGGCGGGCGACCGCCTCGGCCAGCGGGACCTCGTCGCGCGGCGTGCCGCGGAACTCCTCGAACCCCAGCGTGACCGTCTGGAGCGGCGTCGGCGTCTCGGCCGTGAGCGCGGCGAGCGTGGTCGAGTCGAGCCCGGCCGAGAGGAAGACGCCGACGGGCACGTCGGCCACGAGGTGGTGCCGGATGGTGTCGCGCATCGCCTCCCGCAGCGACTCTGCCACGTCGCGCACCTCCCCGGCCTCGCGCTCGGCCTCGGCCAGCCGGTCGGGGATGCTCGCGAACGCCACCGGCGTGTTGACGCGGCCCTCCTCGACGAGGAGGTGGTGGCCCGCCGGGAGCGCCCGGATGCCGCGGTAGAGCGTGAAGGGGTCGGGGACGTGGCCCCACAGGAAGAACCCCGCGTGCCCGGCGGGCTCGGGCGTGGTGTCGATGCCGCCGCCCGCGAGCAGGGCCTGCACCTGCGACGCCGCGGCGAACCGGCGGCCGTCGTCGGCCAGATAGAGCGGCTTGATGCCGTAGGGGTCGCGCGCCAGGAAGAGCGTCCGGGCCTCGGCGTCGTGGATGGCGAGGGCGTACATCCCGCGTAGCCGCTCCAGCATGCCCGCGCCCTCGCGGGCGTAGAGCGTGAGAATGACCTCGGTGTCGGTCCCCGTGCGGAACGTGTGGCCGTCGCGGATGAGGGCGTCCTTGAGCGCGGCGTAGTTGTAGATCTCGCCGTTGAACGTGATGTGGAACCGCCCGTCCGCGCTCACGATGGGCTGGATGCCCGCGTCGGAGGTGTCGATGATGGCGAGGCGGCGGTGGGCCAGCCCGACGTGCCGGTCGGGGGCCATCCACAGCCCGGTGCCGTCGGGTCCGCGCACGGCCATGCGGTCGCGCGTACAGACGAGCGCCTCGGGGTCTATCCCGCGGCCTGTGCGGTCGAACGCCGCGGCGATGCCACACATCTCAGCGGGAGCCGACGGCCGGAGAGAGGATCATCGGGGCCAGGCGAGGACGGCGGCGGCGGGGGCCTCGGCCTCCTTGCCTGCGAGCCCCACGATGCGGGCCCGGCCGGGGTGGCCGCGCATCACGCCGCGGGTGTCCACGACGAGGCGGGCCTCGTGCGCGACGAGGGCGTAGTCCACCGTGGTGTGGTCGGTCACGACCACGACGGCGTCGGTGTCCCGGAGGAGGTCGGCCGTGAGCGCCCGGCTCGCCATCGGGAGGCCACGGAGGGCCGTGTGGCCGTCGTCGTGGATCTCCGCGCAGAAGGGGTCGTGGTAGCGCACGTCGGCCCCCTTCTCCTGGAGCAGCCGGAGGATTTCGAGGGCGGGGCTCTCGCGGAGGTCGTCGATGTCGCGCTTGTAGGCGACCCCCAGCACGAGCACGCGGCTGCCGCGGACGGGCTTCGCGTCGTCGTTGAGCGCGTCGGCCACCTTCTGCACGACGAACCCCGGCATCTCGGCGTTGATCTCGCTCGCGAGGTCGATCATCCGCGTCTTGAACGCCAGCGTCCGCATCTTCCAGGAGAGGTAGTGCGGGTCGAGCGGGATGCAGTGGCCGCCCAGCCCGGGGCCGGGGGTGAACTTCATGAAGCCGAACGGCTTCGTCCCGGCCGCCTCGATCACGTCCCACACGTTCACGCCGAGCCGGTCGCACGCCTGCGCGATCTCGTTGGCGAGCGCGATGTTGATCATGCGGAAGGTGTTCTCGTACACCTTCACGAGTTCGGCCGAGCGCGCGCTCTCGACGGGCACCAGCGCGTCGAAGAGGGTCGCGTAGAGGGCCTGCCCGACCGCGAGGCAGGCGGGCGTCACGCCGCCGATCACCTTCGGCGTGTTCCGGGTGTGCCACGTGGGGTTGCCCGGGTCCACGCGTTCGGGCGAGAAGCACAGGAAGAAGTCCGCGCCGGCCGTCAGCCCCGTCTCCTCCAGCAGCGGGCGCATGACCTCGTCGGTCGTGCCCGGGTAGGTCGTGCTCTCCAGGATGATGAGCTGGCCGGGCCGGAGCGCGGCGCGCACGGCCTCCGTCGCCGTGAGGACGTACGAGAGGTCGGGGTCCTTGATCTTGTTGAGCGGCGTCGGAACGCAGATGGAGATCGCGTCGCACTCGGCCAGCCGGCCGAGGTCGAGCGTCGCCTCCAGCAGGCCGTCCGCCACGAACCGCGCCACGTCCGCGCCCGCCACGTCGGCGATGTGGCTCTCGCCCCGGTTGAGGCCGTCGGCGACGGCGGCGCTCACCTCGAACCCGAGCGTGCGGTAGCCGCTCCGCGCCATCTCGACGGCGAGCGGGAGCCCCACGTAGCCCAGCCCGATCACCCCCAGCGTCGCGGTCCGGCCCTCCACGCGCGCGGCCCACGGGGGCGGCAGCGCCGTCCCGGGGTCGTAGCCGTTCGTCTGTTCCATGCGTGTGTAGCTGGGTAATACCTGAGCCGGCGCGTTCACGCCGGGCCACAAGATAGGCATAGGGTAAGGCCCGACCCCGCCGCCGCCGCCCTTACCACACCACCGGAGCGCCCCCCGGCGGGCACGCCTGCACGTCGGCCGGGGGGGCATCGCCGAGGAGCCAGCGGTAGACGGCGGCCATGTGCGCGGCCACCGTCGGCCACGCGTAGGCCCGTTCGACGAACGCCCGCCCGCGCAGCCCCATCGCGCGCCGTTCGTCGTCGCTCGCGGCGGCGACGGCGCGGAGGGCCGCGGCCAGGGCGTCGGCCGGGGCGTCGGGGCCGGGGGGTACCCACCACCCCGCCCCCTCGGCCGGCAGGTGCGCCCAGGGGCCCGTCGCCACGGCGGGCACCCCGCGCGCGAGGGCCTCCGCCGCCGCCAGCCCGAAGCTCTCCGTCCGGCTCGGCAGCACGAGCACGTCGGCCGCGGCCAGCGTTTTTTCCTTTGCCTCCCCCGCCAACGGGCCGAGAAACCGCACGGTGTCGCCGAGTCCCGCCGCCGCCACGGCCCGCTCCAGCACCGCCCGGAACCCGCCCTCGTCGGGCCCGGCCACGTCGAGCACCCACCCCTCAAGGTGGCCCTCCCGGCGCGCCGCCGCCCAGGCTTCGATCAGCACATCGCCCCCCTTGATCGGGTGGAGGCGGCCGAGGTAGAGCGCCCGGCGGGGGCCGTCGCGCGCCGCGCGCGGGGCGAGGGCGGGGAGTCCGACCCCGTTCGGCACCACAACGACGGGCGGCCGGAGCCCCAGCCCGCACACGTCCGCGGCCTCCCCCTCGGTCACAACGTGGAGCGCCCCTGCCGTGTCGAGGTCGCGCCGCTGCCGGAGCCCCCAGGCGACCCGCTTCCGCAGGCCGTGGTGCCGACGCGCCTGCGGCGCGAGCATGCCGTGGACGGAGACGAGCCGCGGCCACGCGCGGCGACCGGCCGCGCGGGCGACGGCGTGGTGCAGCGGCACCCACAGGCCGTTGTCGTGGACGAGGTCGGCCCGCACGTCGGCGAGGTAGCGCCCCCACCCTCCCCCTTCGACGAGGTCCACGGTGACGCCCGGGCGCGTCGGCAGCACGGGCTCCGGTGTCGGCGGCGCAGCGATGCGAACCCCGACCCCTGCCTCGTCCAGCGCGTCGGCCAGCCCCACGACGGCGACGGGCAGGCCGCCGGCAGCGGGGTCGAGACGGTGGGTGGTCAGCAGAACGTGCATCGTGCGGAGCCGGGTGGCGACCCGTCTCAGGCCCCCGGGCGGGCGGCGAGGTCCCGGAGCGAGAGCGCCGCGGCGTCCTTGTCCGAGAGCACCGGCGCCGCGATGGGCCAGGGGATCGCGAGGTCGGGGTCGTCCCACCGCAGGCTCACCTCGGCCGTGGGGACGTACACGTCGGTGCACTTGTAGAGCACGAGGGCGTGCTCGCTGGTGACGACGAAGCCGTGGGCGAAGCCCGGCGGCACCCAGAGCTGGCGGGCGTTCCCGGCCGAGAGTTCGGCGGCGGCCCACTGCCCGAACGTGGCGCTGCCGGACCGCACGTCCACGGCCACGTCCCACACGGCCCCCTCCAGCACACAGACGAGCTTCCCCTGCGGGCGGGGGTCCTGGAGGTGGAGCCCGCGGAGCACGCCGTGGTGCGAGCGCGACACGTTGTCCTGCACGAACGGGCCCGCGATGCCCGCCTCGCGGTAGCGGGCCTCATTCCACGTTTCGAGGAAGTGGCCGCGGTCGTCGCGGAACACGCGGGTCTCGACGAGGCGCACGCCCGGCAGCCCGAGTTCGGTGACGGTCATTCGGCGAAGGGGCGTTCGGTCAGGAGGGCGCGGAGGTAGGCGCCGTAGGAGCTTTTGCCGAGCGCGTCGGCGGCGTGCTCCAGCGCGGCGGCGTCGATCCAGCCCTGACGGAAGGCGATCTCCTCGGGGCACGCCACCTTCAGGCCCTGCCGCTCCTCGATGGTGTGGATGAAGGTGCCGGCCTGGAGGAGCGACTCGTGCGTGCCGGTGTCGAGCCACGCGTAGCCCCGGCCCATCAGCTCCACGTTCAGTTCGCCCCAGGCGAGGTACTGCCGGTTCACGTCGGTGATCTCCAGCTCCCCGCGCGGCGAGGGCGCGAGCGTCGCGGCCACGTCGAGCACGCGGTTGTCGTAGAAGTAGAGCCCCGTCACGGCGTAGTTCGAGCGCGGCGCGGCGGGCTTCTCCTCGATGGAGACGGCGCGGCCGTCCGCGTCGAACGCGACGACGCCGTAGCGCTCGGGGTCGCGGACGTAGTACCCGAATACCGTCGCCCCCGCCCCGCGCGTGGCCGCCGCCCGCAGCAGTTCCGGCAGCCCGTGCCCGTGGAACAGGTTGTCGCCGAGGATGAGGCACACCGGGTCGGCGCCCACGAAGTCGCGCCCGATGACGAACGCCTGCGCGAGCCCGTCGGGCGAGGGCTGCTCGGCGTAGACGAGGTTCATCCCCCACTGCGCCCCGTCGCCCATCAGGTCGCGGAAGCGGGGGAGGTCGTGCGGCGTCGAGATGACGAGCACGTCGCGAATGCCCGCCAGCATGAGGGTGCTGAGCGGGTAGTAGATCATCGGCTTGTCGTACACCGGCAGGAGCTGCTTGCTCACGCCGCGTGTGACCGGGTACAGGCGCGTGCCGGAGCCCCCGGCGAGGATGATGCCTTTGCGAGTCATGCGGTGCGGGAGGGCGTCGTCGGGCGAGGGGCCGGGCCGGCGGCCTGAAACCTACGAGGCGTCGGCGGCCGGGGCACGCGCTACCAGCGGACCAGCACGCGGACCAGGTCCTTCGCCATCGCCTTCACGCCGAGCCCCCGCCCCAGCGGGGTGCCCGTATACGCCCGCCGCGCCACGTTCCCGGCGAACGCCCGGACCCGCCCGACGAACGGGGTCGCCTCCGCGTAGAGCGCCGCGCGCGTCTCGAACGCCTCCGCCAGCCACCCGTAGTAGGCCACGGCGTTTGCGGTGGGGGCGTGCCACGGCCCCCCGTCGGCCTCGCCCTCCAGCACGCGCAGGGCCTCCGCGTAGAAGCGCCGGTGCTCCAGGGCTTGCCGCCCCAGCAGCCCGTACCCCTCGGCCGTCGCCCCCAGGCTCACCTTCAGCACCGCCCGGGGGCTCACGTCGTAGACCGGGGAGCCCGCGTTCTGCGTCACGACACCCGCGTGCCGCCGGTAGAGCGCCAGCGCGTCCGGGAGGCACGCGACGTGGCCGTAGGCGCCGGCGACGTTGCAGGCGAACTCGTCGTGGGTCTGCCGCCGGTCTTCGTACTTCATGTCGACGGGCCGGTCCGCGACGAGCCGCGGCTCGAAGACCGTGCGCCGCACGCAGCAGGTGAAGCCGGGGTACACGAACAGCGGCGGACCCTGGAGCGGCCCGCGGACTTCGAAGGCGCGGTGGTTCGGGAAGCGGCTCGCGAGCGGCCGGAGGTCGGCGTCGACCTGGTCGGCGCTGTGCGACACGAGGCAGACCTCCGGGTGCCGCCCCAGCACCTCCGCGACCCGCGCCAGCTTGTGGTCGAGCCAGACGTCGTCCTGGTCGCAGAACGCCACCCAGTCGCCGCCGCAGGCCCCGGCCGCGCGCAGGAACGTCTCGACGTAGCCCCTATTCCGGTCGTTCCGGAGCAGCACGACGGGGAACGGCGCCTCCGCGCGGAACGCCTCCAGGATCGCCACGGTGGCGTCGGCCGAGCCGTCGTCGCAGACCACCAGTTCGACGGGGGGCCGGGTCTGCCGCCGGAGGC
>Ga0193752_1003234_pt1 | contig 11376 bp, 4 predicted proteins | sample H1c1metaG_FD_144924 | JGI IMG/M metagenome (GOLD analysis project Ga0193752, IMG submission 144924) | Soil microbial communities from a riparian zone of the East river system, Colorado, United States - H1c1 | ecosystem: Environmental > Terrestrial > Soil > Riparian zone | place: USA: East River... | reverse complement strand
TGAACCCAAAATATTGATCATGGATCCTATCTTTCCTTCTTTGATTTCTTCTGTTTTATTCGGATTTATGGTTAATGGTCCAGTTACGGTATTATCGCCCGAATATTGATTAAGCTGACCGACTTTTTCGTCTAAGGTCATTTTTTCCAATAACTCGTTTACTTTTTGATCAATGCTTTTTTGCTGCGAAATTCCCGAGGCAGCAATTAATAGGAACAGTATCGATAAGTGGTTTTTCATTTTACGATTCGATTTATGACCAGCGCAAACAAGGGGCATTGCGGCACTTCTCAGTTTTTAAAGTTTAAGCGCCTATTGATACACTTTTACGTAATCAATGGTCATTTTTTGCGGGAATGGCGTTTGGGCGGTCGGGAATCCGACATAATTTCCTCCAACAGCTACGTTCAGTATTAAAAAGAAAGGATGGTCATAAACCCATTCGCCGGGAACATCGCTTTTCGAAACTCGTTTATACAGATAATCATCAACAAAAAAATCGATTTGATTTTCCGTCCATTCCACGGCAAAAACGTGATAGTCCAAATCAAAGCGACTATTTTGCAATGCATATGACGACGATATTGCGCCACCTGCAGAATATCCCGGGCCGTGAACGGTACCGTTAATAACGTTTGGCGCCTGTCCTTTTAATTCCATAATATCAATTTCACCACACTGCGGCCAGCCAACTTCGGCATTATTTGCGCCAAGCATCCAGAATGCCGGCCAGATTCCAGGTCCGTAGGGCATTTTCAATCGGGCTTCAACCCGGCCATAGGCTTGGGAAAATTTACCTTTAGTATTCACCCTGGCCGAAGTAAAGGAATTGCCGTTTTGTATGGCAGTAATAACCAGGTGGCCGTCTCCGTCTAAAGAAACGTTTTCCGGATCATCGGTATAATTTTCCAGCTCCGCATTTCCCCAGCCACCATTATTACCGAGGTCGAAACCCCATTTTGACGCATCAGGTAATATACCCGCCGTGCCATCAAAGTCATCACTCCAAGCCAATTGCCAATTGTGCTTTGAAACACTTTGTTTATCATCTTCATCACAACCCGAAAGCGATATTGAGATGGCAGATAGTAAGGCGATGGCCAAGCCTCCGTTATATGTATGTCTTGAAAAATATTTCATTTTGTGTTTTTTAAATATTAATTAGTTTCGGAATAAAACATTATCCAAATAGATATCACCGTTTCCGTCAAATTTTAACTGGATCACATCATTCAGGTTTACCGGCGCAAATGATGATAACGGAATATCGACGCTGTTCCATCCGGCTGTCGTAGGAACCGTAAGCGGCTGAAGTTTTTCAACAGGCCCGGTACTGATAAGGTACACATTTAACGCCGTTGAGTTTGCTGAGTAATAATCCAGGTGCAGGAAGGTTCTGTTAGAAACGTTTGTGCCACCCGCCAACGCCAATCCCTGATAGTTCAATCCGGCATACTTTAAAGTATTGTTTCCGGCTATGGCTACCTGAGTAGTAACGGTTCCTTGTCCCCAATTTGGATTCAAATCAGAACCTGCAAGATTAGTATAAGCATCACTGAATATTGAAGTAACATTAGCTGCCGGATACGAAGGGGTTGGCGCAGCCGTAGTAGGTACAGGAGGAATTACACTTCCGTCATTTTGGAAATAGATGTTATCCGCATAGAAATTAGTGATATTTGCTCCTTCAAAAACAATCTGGCCAAGGTGTGCCCTGCTCGCCAATGCACCAAAGCTGGCAAGCGGGATATTTAAACTGATCCAGCCTTGAGAAACCAGTGTTGGTGCGGTAAAGGTAACGGTAGCGCCAGTATCGTTTCCGCCACCGAAAACGCCGTCCGCTCCAAAATCATTTAATGTGACCTTAAAATTGGCTCCGGCAGGAAGCGCGTTAGGGATGTATAAATCTACATGCAGGTGCGACATTCCTGAAGCATCCACCGTAGGGCTTGAAAATTCTATGCCTACAAAATTAAAGTTGGTATAATTCAGCACATTATCGCCAGCTACCGCAAAATCAGCCGATTGGGTTGTTTGGTAAGGTTCCCAGAAACCATTGTAATAATTAACAGGTACGTTGGTATAGGTATCGGAAAAAATAGGAATTACATCTGCCGGATCTGCTGTTGGCGTAGGCGCATGCACAAATGTTCCCGAAGAATTAATGGTTAAAGATCCTAGCGCTTCTACCCCATTTACTGTTGCGGAAATTACAGCCGTTCCGGCGCCAACCGTATTGACAATTCCCAGTTCATTGACTGTTGCAACCGCTTCGTTTGAAGAAGTAAACGTAAAATATGCCGGTGTTACATTCACCCCTTGGTTTATTCCATTTGGCATATTAAACGCGCACGCCAATCCGTCGATGGTATTCGTTACTCCTACATAAGCATTTTGTACCACATCCTCACCATTCAGGATTTTAGGCTGTTGCGGATTGATTGTTCCGAGTTTTTCAAATTTAACTTCGTCTACCCAAAAGGAATAGCCATTACCGTTTTCGGGGCCTTCGGAAATGAAAAACATCCCTTTTTCGACAGTGAGCTTAGACGGGTCAGGGATAGGAATAATATACTTTTTCCATACTGTACTGATCTGCAGCCCCGAGATGGACGCCTGGTATTTGTTGTCACCGAAATCATTTCCGAATCCAACCACGTCAATTGTAGCGGCGACCGTACTTTTTGCCCAAAAAGTCAAAGCGTCATATCCTGTCAAATTTCTTCCTACCGTGGTATAAAAGGAACCTCCGGCATAAGAACCAGAAGAATCATTTACATTCGGGACATCGAAACGCATGGAAGCGGCAGAATTATTATAAGCAACGTCTGGGTCGACCTGAAAAGCGTTCGCCACGGCTCCGCCATATGATGAAAAGTTAAGCCCGGCGCTAAAAGTATCTATAAATACTTCAGGATTTTTTGAATAAGAAGCCGACTCATAATCATTGGGGTCATTTTCACAGCTAAACACGGCAAATACAAATATCCATAAGAACAGTTGCTTTGCCAAGATTTTAAAATTTGGTTTCATAATATTTCAATTTTTTTAATTGATGATGTTTATAAGAACATATGTTCTGATTTCCCACTCGTTTCCGTTTGGAAAGCCTATGGCTGTCGGATCAGGAACCCAAGTTCCCGATGCGTCCAAAATCTGAGTTGGGTTGTATCTTGGCGAATATTGGTCAAGTGATCTCCATGTCCCGCGAATTCCGATTCGGGTTCCCGGCAAAACGAACCAATCCGGTTTGTCTATTCCGATAGAAAGATCTGCCATTAATTGAAGTGGGTAAGTCAGATTGTAATCACGGTGGTAATCGTATGGTCCCCAATCGTTTATTTTAACAAAAGTGGCCAATTTGACTTGTCTGTAAATGGCGCGCAGATCCAAGCCGTAACGATGGATTGTCCTTGCATCGCTGCCGTTTGCCTGGGCATCGCCTGTATAAATATTGGCAATGAAACCAAAATCCTTGCTCCATTTTGATACTAACCTCGCGTTGATTTCATATAAATCTTTTGCAGGTGCCGCGCCATCGAAGGCGAAAGTTGTTCTTCCGTCTGGCAAGATTCCTATCGCGGCATCTTGTGAAGTAGGATAATGACGGTATACGAATCCGGCGCTTACCGCGAATTTCGCGTCTTCTGTGCGGTCGTTGTCCCAATCGTACATCCAGGTACCCGGAGTTTGATCGAATGTGAATAAAATTTCTCCAGCAGTCTGCTCTCTATTGGCTCTTACCACGAACGGATCGTCGAGGATATTTCTTGGTCTTCCCGGTGCCGGAGCACTGGCATCGATTGGTCCTTCAAGCGGTTTTTGATATAGGAAGTTAGGTGCGATCTGAAGTTTCCGATCGAGTATGTCAATCCGCTTAAAAAGTTGTATTGGTTGCCGCTGCCGCTGTCTTTCAATCGCCAGCCAGTGTATGTCTGCGTATAATCGGCGCCTCCGTTGGCTACCAATCCCATTGCCGCAGCTTGTCCGTACCAGTTGAATTTTCCCCCGGTGTATGTGAATTTTGCTTTTCCACCCCAATTGTCTTTCGATTCGATTGTGCTTTGATACACCTGCTCGTTTGCACCTTCGCCTCTCACAAACTGATATTCCCTTCCGTTCAACGGAGATCCGGCCCAAATTCCGCCGACATCAACCCCGAATTTTCCGAATTTCCTGTTTATGTCAAGTGTTAAACGTCTTGTTTTAGGTTGCGGGATCGCGAATGAACTTTCGGTGTCCGTTTGTTGTGCCAAATCTTCATGGAAAATTCCTGTTACGTTAAATTTGCGGATGTTCTTTGAGTATTTAAGCAATACTGCCGGATTTGCGCCCCACCAAAGTTGCGGCCCGAATGCGAGTTTAAATCCGCTGAAATATTTTTTGCCTTCCATTTCAAAACCCGATGGTGCAACACCGTTATAAATATCTATTGAAGGGCCATAATTGGCTTCAGGATACAACCCAAAGAAATCGCCTTCGTAACCCCAATGGTAATGGCCCGTTCTGTAAAATCCGTTTAGGTTGAATAATTTGTGGTTCCAGGAATAACTTGCACGATAAACCTGAACCCTGTTGTTTGAATCAAATCGGACATCGCCATTATTCCCTTCTACAGTAACCGGGCGCCCGCGGTTTTCGTAAAAAATCTGGTCGATAGGGTTTGATGCTACATTACCTAAAATGTTGAACTCAACATTGGCTTTCATATTACTGGCCGGATTTCCTTCAACCCCGACATAAAACGATTCCATATTGTCAAAGCCCAATTTATCCGGATATTCCGTGTTATTCGGGTCAGCCGTATCAGGCGTGGTAATCAATGAACCGCCGGTGCTGAATGTCGTGAATTCCGCTGTCAATTTGCTCAGCCTTATTTTTCCGCCTTTTTGGCTGTCAAGGGCCGCTTTGTCGCCTCGTGCCCGTAAAGTTGCATCCATAACCTGAATATTGTCAAAATGATTATTGACGCTGGCTAAAGAAGCGCCTGCTGCATATGGATTAAACTTATGGGCTTCTTTCAACACATAGTACGCAGAACGCGGATATAATTCGTAAAAACCTTTTGCATTGGTTGGCCCTTTGGCACAGATTCCGAACCATTCTTCATTCATATTATTTTGGCCTTGTTCGTAATCTCTCAAATAGCCTCCGCTTGACCATGATGCATTGGTGTCATGGACATCCAAATCAGCTGTTTGCCCGTATTTCCACCAACCGTCACTAAACTGGAATGTAAATCCTCCCAACGCGTTTTGTGCTTTGCCTAAACCCGCAGCATTTTGATAGATTTCTTTCCAGTCGTTTAAAAGATAATAGGATTGCGATGTCTGGTCTTCCTGATTGGTAATGGCGTTAAAGGCATCGGCTCCGAACTCTGCAAACAATACCGGTTTGCCATATTCTTTTTTAACGCGTTCAAATACATCTCCAAAAGATGCGCCTCTGTAAACATTGGTCGCGAAAATGTCAATATCCTGGCATTCTTTGTTTATGATGTCCAAAAACATCAAATCTCCGTTACAAAATGCAATTGGATGGGAACCGTCGATCTTTTTCATTGAAACAGCTGCCTCATCGAACAGCTTGTACATAGCGACCGCTCTTTTTGTGGATTGTCTTTGTTCGACAGGGATATTCTGGGTTTCCGCGCCATCCCAAAACAGGCCATAGTTGTTTTCGTTCCCTAATAAAAACAGAAGCAACCCTTTGGTATCTTTATATTCTGTTGCCAATTCGTTTGCTTCTTTTAAAAGCAGATCGCGCACTTCCGGTTTTGAATATTCCGTATTGGGCTGCCAAATTCCGTTTATGGTCAATCCGTATCGCCCGAAAGAATGGTTGAGCATCGTGTAAATGCCGTAGTTTACATATACATATTCAATCCATTTTTTTGGCATACCGGAATAAACCCTTATCGTGTTTACGCCCATGTTTTTAAGCAAAGACATTTCCTCGTCTAAAGCTTGTTTGATAAAATCATCGGATTGAGTCCATAAGCTATAAGTGTAATTGGTCCCTACGGGATAGTAGTCCCAGTTCATACCATTTACAATAAAATCTTTTCCATTGACTATCAATTTCGCACCATCGCTGCCGTTTACGACAACAACTTTGTTGTCCTGTGAAAAAACAGAAGGTGAAAAAATAATAAAGGTTAATAATAAATAAAGTTTTCTCATTTCAATAATTTATTTGGTTTGGTGTGATTAAGTCAGTTATTCGGTTTTACTTCCTGCTCCGTACAATTCGGCTATGCTTCGGGCGTTTTTTTATTGATTTATCAAAAAGCACGATTAAATATTAACGATTTGCTAAAACTACATTTTTTATATTTCTGCAATTCAATTGGTTTGGCTAAAGAAACTATACAAAATAACTTTTAGCAAGAAATCCCTTCAACGCCTCTGTTTATGCTGTTTAAATAGCAAATCGAAGTGCAAATCATTGTCGGCTATTGGAAAATAAACCAATTTGTATAGTTAATGTATAGTTAGAATGGCGCCTGACGCAGCAGACTATATCGACAGGATATACTCAACAACACTGGTTTCATGCGGCAAATCCATTTTTTTACGCAAACGATACCTTTTAACCTCGACACTTCTCACCGAAATATTGAGTAAAGGCGCTATTTCTTTTGATGACAAATTCAACCTGAGATAAGCGCATAGCCTTAAATCATTCGGCGTCAAAGATGGGTGTGCCTGCTTTACGATCTTTAAAAAATCATTATCGGCATTGTTGAATGCTTCTTTGAAAATGTTCCAGGAATTATCTTCAGAAATGCTGTTGTTGATAGTGTTTATAAGCGATTTTATATTTTTATCTTCATTATCCGGACCAGTTCGTTTCAAGTCGTCTTTGATCAGAGCCAGCAGTTCATTTTTCTTCATCAAGTCCATTGTTGATACTGCCAATTCACGGTTTTTACTGTCTACATCGCTTGACAATTGCTCGTTTTTGATTTTCATGAGCCGCTGTTCGTTCTCTAACTCTTGTATTTCAAGCAGCAGGTTGTTTTCCTCAATCAGTTTTTGTTCTTTTTTACGGTAATATTCTTTGTAGGTCTTATTGATATGGAGCGCCAATAAAACAATCAAAACAAAGTAAATTGCCAGCGCCAGGTAAGTGAGATACCAAGGTTTATGGATTGTAAAGCTGTAAGTAGCCATATTCTTCGGATTTGAATTGGCTATTTTGGCTTTTACCTTAAAGGTGTAATCGCCGGGTGGCAGATTCTTAAAATTGGCGGTCGTCTTTGCAGACCAATTGCTCCATTCTTCTTGTAAACCTTCAAGTATGTATTGATATTCCGTATAGATGTATTTGTTGTATTCCGGTACGGTGTAGTTTATAATGATGTTGTTTTCATCATGCCTGAATTCGCCTTTTTCCTTCACCGGACAGCTGATCAGTTTTTCGTCCAGTTTGCTTATGGCGATGTTGGTAATCGAAACGCTGTTGCTTTTAAACCTTAAATCATTGAGATTGATGGTATAATAACCGTCTGTTGTCCCGATTAGAAAAACGGAGTTTGACAAACGCGTGACATTTTCATATCCCAACATAGAGCCGGTTAAAGACATCGGAATAGGAATGGTGTTTTTCTTCAATGTATTTCCTATTTTGCTCAACGTGAAATAATGGATGTAATTTTTTGAAAATACCCACAACTTATTGGAACTGTTGGCAATCAATTTCCCCGAAGTATATTCGTCTTTTTCGAAAACCGCGCTTAATGTCTTATCCCTGTGAAATGTCTTGCTGGCGTCATCCAGGATGTAAATTCCTTTTTTATTGGCGTAATAAATATTTTTATCGAATTTGATCAAGCTGGCATTTTTCCCTTTTTCGGGTGTTTTAAGCATCGTAAGCCCCGAGCAGGTCGTGAAATCTTTGTCGAGGCGGAACCTGAAAACACCTTTGTATTCATGGCTGATGTAGACATCCATCGTACTGGAGATCTCAAAATGTTTGGCCGAATAGTCGAACCTTGAAATTTTGTTCCTGAACTTCCATTGGTTGTTTATTTTTTGCAAGACAGAAATTCCATAATAATTCCCTTGGAGCAGTAAATCCTGCCTTCCCGGAATTTTTACGAATCCCCAGGTTCCAGATGCCGAAAAAATAGGAATTGCATTTACATCTTCTACTATAAAAGTGCCCGAATCGTGCCCGCAAAATATAGTTCCGTCATATTCAAATAAGGACCAGACCTGGCCTTTTGTATTTTTTATAAACTGAAATGATTCGTTTGAATTGTACGTCTTGCAAAAGAGTCCCTGATTGGTGCCTATATACAGTTTCCCGTTGTGCAGAAGCGAGGCATAAACGGTTCCCATAAAGCCCGTATCATCTGAATAGCTGCTTATCGGCGATTTTAAATTGATGCAGTTAATGCCGTTATCAAGTCCGATCCATAAATTTTCATCTACATCCTCAAATATCGACAAAACAGTATTATTGCTTAATCCTTTATCTTGTGTGATATGGTATTTTAGTTTTCCCGTAGCAGAAAGTATAAAAATCCCATTGGAAACGGTTCCTATGGCGAATCCTTTATCTGATAATTGCTGACAGCTATACACGCTGCTTGTAATAATCTGATCGTCAACATCAGAGAAAAATGGCGCAAAATTCCCGTTGATCATAGTGAAAAAACCATTGTGCTGCGTTTGAAACAACAGGCCGTCATCGGTAGAAAAAATGGCGACAATCTTATTATTTACCACAACCGGATCGTTGGAAACCAGCTTGCCTTTTCCGTTTTCGATTTCATACAACCCTTCGTTGGCCACTTGGTAATAAATCGAATTGTTGGCCTGGAAGGATTTCAAGATGCCGTTTTTAGACGAAATGACCGAAAACTGGCCCGTCTTGGTATCATAAATATGGATTTGATTCAATGACTGGAATATCATCCATTGTTCATAAGAAAAAATATTCCAGAACTGCTCATCATCTACGATCCGGCTTTTTATTTTACTGCTTAGGGAATGGTATTTAAGATGGTTGTTCGGTTCTCTTGTCCAATAACCAAACTCCATATAACATCCGGTATAAATCCTATCGCCGACTACCTGGACCGATCTGATAATCGTTTCATTGGGTGAAGGATAAAGCGTCCATGCCGAACCGTTAAACTCGAGTAAGCCTTCATTGTTGGCAAAAAACATAAACCGTTGGGAATCCTGGGATATCATCCAGTTTTGATTTCCTGCGTTGTAGGTAGCCGAGTTGTATTTTACAATGGGTGATAATTCCTGTCCGAATAGAAAGGCAGGAAGCAATAATAACCAAATAAGGGGGGATTTGATTTTCATTTTTGCAAATAGGTTGTTGTTAGTTTTGTAATGATTTGATTTCGGCACAAGTAGCCGAAGATTTCAAGATGCAATATAGTGAAGAAATCGATTTCGCAAATGTATTATCATGTCATTATGCGGCTATACGGCGCAACCTGGCATGAACGAAACCGAACCGGTGTTAAACGCACGCCAATTCGAACAGAAAACAACTGTTTGCTTGAAATAGGTTTATAATCGGATTATCGTATCTGCTGAATTTCGAAAACGGTTTTGCCACTGTAACTGTCGATGTCCACTCCGGACGCGAAATTTTCGGCGAAGACTTCAACGTAACCGCCTACAGCCAACTGGACGATACAGCTTACGGAACGTTCCACATTACCTACTCCATGATGGTCGTGAGAGGTCATCTGGTAATACGATCCGTTGACACTTATTCCAATTGAATACAAATTATTATTGCTTTGGGTGTTTGTATGGAAAGTAGCCTCTATTCTGTAAAAGCCCGCTTTGGTAGCCGTAAAACGACCGGTAGCCGTATCAAACTCATTACCCGTGTCGAAAGCCTCGGCGTTAAAATTGATTTTTTGCCAACCCGCCATGGTCAAGGTTTGGTTGGCCGTCAGATTCGCCCTGACCAAAGACAATGCGGTGGCAGGATTTGTAACCCAACTTGTTGCTCCGGCACCATCGGTTTGCAGAACCTGGCCGTTTGTCCCCCTGACGATGGGCAGCGCATATCCATTCGCAGTAGCGGGATTGCTGATTTGCAAAGTTCCATTCACGCGAACAATATTCGTGTTGAATTCACCATAAATCAGCGCATTATTCGCATCGGCATTTGAATTTTCAATATACAATTTATTGGAACCTGTTTCGGCAGAAGCCGCGCTGTAACCGATGGCCACATTGCCAGTACCCGTATTGACTGTAAGCGCATTATATCCGATTGCCACATTATTGGCCGTAGCCGCGTTTGCTTTTAAAGTGTTCGATCCAATGGCGGTATTGAATGAACCGCTGGAAAAAAGCCCTGCCTGCGATCCAAAGAATGCGTTGTTGTTAGTAACAGCAAGACCTGAACTGAATCTTCCGGCTTCAAATCCTACATACGTATTGTTGGTTCCGCTTGCGTGTTCAAATCCGGCCGAATCGCCAAGGGCGGTGTTGCTGGCTGCTGTATTGTTGTTTAAAGCAGATGAGCCAACAGCAGTATTTCCCGTAGACGCGGTATTTCCCTGCAGCGCATTATAACCCAAGGCGGTATTGTTGCTGGCTGAATTGCTGAAAAGTGCATGATATCCTATAGCCGTGGTGTTGTTAAAGGCAGCAGTTGATCCAAACTCGGCTTCATGACCCATTACAGTATTTCCCGAACCTGTATTTCGTCCCAAAGCAGAATTTCCAACCGCAGTATTTTCATTACCGGTGGTGTTACCAGCCAAAGCGGTATAGCCAATTGAGGTATTTCTGCTTCCGTTCAATGCGGTTGCCGACTGAAAACCTACAGCCGTGTTTTGGACTGCCGTTGTATTGTTTGCCAATGACTGGAAGCCAATTCCAGTATTGTTGCTTGCCGTATTTCTGAATAAGGCTTGAAAGCCTACAGCAGTGTTGTTGTTTGCGGCTGCATTTGCGTTTAACGCCTGAAATCCTACTGCAGTATTGGCACTCCCGGTATTAACTGGCAAAGCGGCGTTACCGATACCTGTGTTTTGGATGCCTGTCGTATTTGCTGATAGCGTCCCGTTTCCAACGGCGACATTATCAGCACCCGTACTCAGTGCCAAAGCGTTAGTGCCAAACGCGGCATTATTTGTAGCGGCTCCTGCAGTCAGGGCATTTACGCCAAATGAGGTACTCGTTGCCCCTATTTTTCCTGAAGCAGCATTGCTCCTTCTAAAAGCCAGATCAACACCATCTGTCGTTCCTAAGAAATTTGTCGTACCCGATAATCCGGAATTCCCGGTTACGGACCAATCATTACTAACTCCCGAACCTAATTTTTCCCAAACGGTTCCGTTAAAGAAATAAAACCCAACCGACGTCACATTGACCGTTGTTC
>Ga0193752_1003233_pt1 | contig 11386 bp, 7 predicted proteins | sample H1c1metaG_FD_144924 | JGI IMG/M metagenome (GOLD analysis project Ga0193752, IMG submission 144924) | Soil microbial communities from a riparian zone of the East river system, Colorado, United States - H1c1 | ecosystem: Environmental > Terrestrial > Soil > Riparian zone | place: USA: East River... | reverse complement strand
TAAGCACCGACGTGACCAACCGCGGGCGGCTCGCCGTCGTCGGGGGGACGTTCGCCCTGGAGAACGTGGGCCACCTCAACGAGTTCGTCAACGAGCCTGGCGGCACCCTCAGCGGCACGGGGTTGCTGGACCTGAGCGCGCTCGCCGCCGACCACCTCCTGAACGACGGCGTGACGGCGCCCGGGCCGGGCGACGACGGCGCGGGCGTGGGCGCGCTCACGATCGCCGGGCCGCTCCCGCTCGGCGGGGCGCTCTACGTCGATCTGGAGGGCACAGCGCCGGGCCAGTACGACCGCCTCGTCGTGAGCGGCGGTGCGCGCGAACTGGGGAGCACCATCCTCACCGTCCGCCCCACGGGCGGCTTCGTGGCCGCGCCCGGGCAGACGTTCGACGTGATCGAGGGGGAGGCGTCGGGCGCGCCCGTGGGCGTCGTCAGCACACAGTCCGGCGTGGACTTCGAGGCGAGCCTCACCGGCGCGGGCGTGCGCCTCACGGCCATCGCGGGCGGCCCCGGGTCGCCCATCTTCCTCACGCCCGCCCCCCTCGTCTCCGGCGGCGTGCGCACGGGCACCGTCGGCGGCGCCGGGCTCACGCCCGACGCGACCGTCGCGCTCGTCTGCGTGGCGTGCGTCGACCCCGAGGGGCTCGGGCGGATCGTGGGCGAGGTGGTGGGCTCGGGGCCCGCCCGGCTCGACGTGCGCTTCGATCTCAGTCCCGTCGGTGCCTACGGCGACTACGAGCTCGTGGTGGAGGCGGGCGGCGACAGCCTCCGCACGCCGGTCCTCGTCGAGCCCTACCTCGCCCTCCCGCTCGTGCTGCAGGCGGGCGTCCCGGGCATCCCCATCCTCCCCGCGCCGGGTGCGCGGGCGACGGCCGTGAACGCCTACAACGCCACGAACAGCCGCGAGCCCACCCTATTCCTCATGCGGTTCGAGCGCCCCGCGCCGCAGGTGCGCTACGTGCCGACGGGGCTCGTGCTCGCCCCCGGGCAGACGGAGCCGCCGCTGACGTTCCTGCTCGCCGTCGCGCCCTCGCTCCAGACGCCGCAGACGATCTCGTTCCTTACGGGCGTAGACCCCTCCGACGTACGCTTCCCCGACGAGGGGCCGCCCGCCCCCGGCGACCCCCGACTCTCCTACGGCGGCGTGTTCAACCCCCGCACCGTGGCGACCGGCGCCCTCTCGCCCGCCCAGGTGGCCGACGTGTTCGCCCGCGTCGCGGTCCGGATGGCCGACAGCCTCGGCACCCCCATCCCCCTCGCCGCGGCGCGGGCCGCCGCACAGCGCACCGTGGACGAACTCCTCTACGGTCCGCCGACGGCGCGCACGGCCGGGCTGCGCAGGCTGTTCGGGTTCTCGCTGGACCACATCGTTGGCGACTTCATCCAGCAACTCGCCCCGTTGGGGCAGAACATCAACCACCAGGCACTGGCCGATCAGTTCGCATCGACGAGCAGCTACATCACGCCCATGCTCACCAGCGGTGCGGCGGGCAGTGGGGGGGCGGGCGGGGGCGGGTGCCCCGTGCCGGGCGTGGGGTCGGACGCGCGGCGCGCGGCCATCGAGCGGCTCATCGCCGCCGAACGCGCCCGCCCGAACTTCAACCTGGAGCTCATCATCCAGCTGGAGCAGGAACTCGGCGAGCTCCCGCGAGGGGGCGGCGCCGGGGGCTGCGGGCAGGCCGACCGGGCGACGCCGCTGGAGATCCGCGCGGCCTGGGACCCCAACGACAAGCTGCCCGGCGTCACGCACGGGTGCGAACTGGCGGGGGAGGGCGAGGAGGTCACGTGCGCCCGCTACCTCATCCCGCTGGCCGAGGCGGCGGAGCCCGTCACCTACACCGTCCGGTTCGAGAACGTCGCCGCGGCGACGGCCCCGGCGGAGACCGTCACGGTGACGGACGTGCTCGACGACCGCTTCGACCCGACGACGCTGGAGTGGGTCGCGACGACGGCCGACAGCCTCTTCAGCTACACGGTCTCTGGGCAGACCGTCACGTTCACGTTCAGCGGTATCGACCTGCCGCCGAACCAGACGCCGCCGGAGGGGGAGGGCGCCGTGACGTTCCGCGTCCGCCCCCGCCCGGGGCTCGCGGACGGGACCGAACTCCGCAACCGCGCGAGCATCGTGTTCGACTTCAACCCCCCCATCGTCACCCCCGAGGTCGTCCACGTCATCCGCGCCACGGCGGACCTGTCGGTAGCGCTGGCGGCGGATGCCACAGGCGCCGTCGGTCAGCCGCTTGCCTATGCCTTCACGGTCGCCAACGCCCCGGGCGTCGACCCCGCCGAGGCCACGACCCTCACCATACCGCTCCCCGGCGGGACGACGTTTCTCGGCGTGGCCTCGACCGTCGGGACGTGTGTGCCGTCCGGTGGGGTGGTGACCTGCACCCTGGGTACACTCGCCGCGGGGGCACAGGCGAGCGTCACGCTGACGCTCCGCCCCGACGTGCCGGGCCCCCTCGTGCTGCGCGGCGCCGGTGCGACGGCAACGCTGGACGGCCGCTGGCACGACGACGATGTGGCGGTCGAGACGCTCGTGACGCCGGGGACAGGGGTTGAGACGGACGGGCTGCCGACGGCCTACGTGCTGGAGGGCAACGCCCCCAACCCCTTCGGCGGCGCGACGCGGATCCGCTTCGGCCTCCCGCACGGCGGCCGGACGACGCTCCTCGTGTACGACGTGCTGGGCCGCCTCGTGGAGCGCGTCGTGGACGCCGACCTTGCAGCCGGATGGCACGAGGCCCGCGTGGACGGCGGTGGGCTGGCGAGCGGGACCTACGTCTACCAGCTCCGCAGCGGCGACTACGCCGAGGCCCGACGGATGCTCGTGGTGCAGTAGCCCGCGGGAGCCCGGAAGCTGTCTGAGTCAACCCCTCCCCCCGCGTAGCGAACCCGCTACGCGGGGGGTAGACGCGAGCCGGAAGCCTCAGAACCGGACGGCGGCGGAGCCGCGGAGGTAGGCCGAGGCCCCCTCGAAGAGGGACGTGACGCTCCCGCCCATCGCGAGGCCGATCTGGGCGTTCCCGGCGTTCACGAGCACGCCCGCCCCGGCCCCGAACGTCGGCACGAGCCCCAGCACCCAGCCGTGGGTGTTGAAGTTGTACACGTCGTACCCCATCTCCGCCGTGATCCACGGGCTGACGGGGCGGCCCGTCGAGAGCGAGCCTTCGAGGTAGACGGCGGGGGCGCCGATGGTCCGGTCGTCGCCCTCGTCAATGACCTGGCTGTAGCCCACGCGCACGCCGACCGTGCCCTCGGCGAAGTTGCCCGGCCCGCTGCTGCGGAAGAAGGGGACGGAAACGGTGACGGCGCGGTGGGTGCCGGTGACGATGTCGTCCTCGAAGGTGCTGCTCGTCATGAGGCCGCCCGCGGCGCCGATCCCGTAGTCGGCGTTGAGGCGTGCCGCCGTGGCGAGCTGGGCGGCGGCGGGAGCCGCGGGGAGGACGGCGAGGGCGAGGGCGAGAAGCGAGAGGCGCATGAGCAGAGAAGGGTGGGTGACACCCTTGCCCTTCTGAAAAACAGTGCCAATGGCCCGGGGCGCCGTTTTCAGGCCCCTAACGCCCCGGTGCCTATCGAATGGGAGACGCTGGCCTGAGGGCAAGGTCTCCAAACCGGAAATATTCTCAAGTGATACAATACTATTTTAACGAAGTAATTATGAATGAATGTCTATCATAAATAATATTATTATAGAATACTTATGCTTGAATATGTCTCCTTATTTTTGTTACGATAAGATTTAAAATGGCTGTAGATTGTCCATATATTAACAAAGCGTCCTCTCTGGAGACATGAATTGATGCTCTAGGTTGTTTTTCTTTATCGGTAATATGTACGAATTTGGAGGCGTAGTCGAAAATGCCTTTCAGGCTTGAGATCAGATCGTCTGCTGCATCTGCAGGTAGCCCATCGTCTTCAAGTATTTTTCGAATATGCTCGTTTTGATTTCTAAGAAGCTCTGAAAATTTACGACAAGCCACAATCACGCTTCGCCACTCTCCTGCCTGAATCATAGACGTTGCTTCATTCATCAATGATACAGCCATATCCATCCTTTTATATAAACTCTCCTGCTCAAATTCTAATCTATCATAGCTTATTACTGGATATTCAGATATTATATACTTTACTTTGCCAAATGAGCTTGAAAACTTATTTATCCAATCACTCGATGCAATGCGCATTTGAATATTCAAATTCTTGATATCTAACTCTACTAGATTTTCTCTATCAAAAATTGCCAATATTCTTACATCTTGAATGTAATCATCGTTCTTATCGATCGCAACTATTGTGCCTAATATATTCATTGCACCTTCTTGATTTTGATGTATAGCAACAAGTTTTTCGGTATTAGATGCTGATATTTTCATGATTCTAATGCCTAAATCTAATCTAAGCATGACGTCGCTGTGGGGCTCGCTCTCGCGAGATCGCTCAACGGCTTCGAGTGCGCGTGGGCTAAGCGAAGCTCTTAATCGAATAAATTCACTACTTTGTTCTCCCCAGCCCTTTGTTCTGCCGCTCACGCGGTCCTGGCGTTCGCTCCACGCTTCCCGGACATCTGCGATTTTGAGATCTCCAAGCCATAGTGTGCCACCCGACCCGAGTATGAGATCACGATCCCGGTTGAGCGTGTAGCTGACGACGATCTCGATTTCAGGCTCTAGAGCGTTAGCAATAGGGTCGATAGAGTGGAGACGCCGATCCATGACATTAGGGCTGCTAGGCGCGGTTGTGGTCTATATAAAGGCCGGTCTCGGGCGAGTCAGCGGATGGAGCATGCTTAATTGTCCGTAAGGGCTCGATCATTAGCGCAAACCGGGCAGGCGGCGGACGACGCGGAGGGCGGTGAGGGCGGCGCCGGCCAGCCGCTCGCTCGCGGCTTCCGTGAGCTTCGTCAGCGGGAGCCCGCGCTCGACGGCGACGGTCTGCGCCTCGGTGTACTTCCGGATCCCCTCGGCGCCGTGGCGCCGCCCCAGCCCTGACTGTCCGAACCCGCCCATCGGCGCGGCCGTCGAGGCCCACGCGGCGGCGTAGGCGTCGTTGACGCCGACGGTCCCGAACCGGAGCCGCCGCGCCACGCGCCGCCCGTGCGCCTCGCTCCCCGTCCACACGCTCGCGTTGAGGCCGTAGGGGCTGTCGTTGGCCTGCGCTACCGCCTCGTCGTCGGAGTCGAAGGGGTACACGGCCACCACGGGCCCGAACGTCTCCTCGGCGTAGAGGGTCATCGCCGGGGTGACGCCGGTGAGGATGGTGGGGGCGTAGAAGTAGGGACCCAGTTCGGGCAGCGCCCGCCCGCCGGTGAGGACCGTGGCCCCCTTCGCGACGGCGTCGGCGACGTGGGCCTCCACCTTCTCCAACTGCTCCGGCCCGGCCAGCGAGCCCATCTCGGTGTCCCAGGTGAACCCCGGCCCCACCCGCAGCCGCTCCACGCGCGCGGTGAGGTTGGCGAGGAAGGCGTCGTAGACGGCGCGGTGGACGTAGAGCCGCTCGGCCGAGACGCAGAGCTGCCCCGCCGAGGCGAAGCACGCCATCATGGCGCCCGCGGCGGCCGTGTCGAGGTCGGCGTCGTCCAGCACGACCATCGGGTTCTTGCCGCCCAGTTCCAGCGAGCACCCCACGAGCCGCTCGGCGGCCTGCCCGGCGATGAGGCGGCCGACCTCGGTGGAGCCGGTGAAGTGGACGAAGTCGGCCGCGGCCAGCAGGGCGGGGCCCAGCGTAGGGCCGTCGCCCACGACGACGGTCAGGAGCCCTTCGGGCAGCCCGGCCTCATCGGCCAGCGTGGCGGCCAGCAGCGCCGTCAGCGGCGTCTGCTCGGCGGGCTTCAGCACGACCGCGTTCCCCGCCAGCAGGGCCGGGAGCGCGTCCGTGATCGCCATCGTGAGGGGGTAGTTCCACGGGGCGATGATGCCCACGACGCCCACGGGCACGCGGTTCACCTCGACGCTCGTCAGCCCCGGCAGGAACCCCGCGGCGCCCGACCGGGCGAGGGCGGCGCGGCCGTGGTGGGCGTAGTAGCGGGCCACGAGCGCCACGTCCATCACCTCCAGCATCGCGTCGGCGCGCGCCTTCCCGCTCTCCAACTGTACGAGGTCCATCGCCTCGTCGGCGTGGTCGAGCATGAGGTCGTGCAGCCGCGTGAGCACGCGGGCCCGCGCCGCGAAGGGGCGCCCGGCCCACGCCGTCTGCGCCCGGCGCGCCTGCGCGAAGGCAGCCGTCACGTCGGCGGGACCGGCGGCGGGCAGCTCGGCCACGATCTCGCCCGAGAACGGGGCGCGCACGGTGAGCGTGTCGCGCGCCTGGTCGCCGTCAGCGTAGAAGGCGCGGGCGGCGAGGGCCCGGATCCGCTCGGCCGTCAGGTGCGGCGGCAGCGGCGCGGCGTCAGGCCCGGCGGCGCGGCCGTCGGTGGGGCCGACGGCGGCGGGGCGGGACGTGCGGGCGGGGGCGGCGACGGCGGGCATCGCGGGGGGCGTGCGGGGAGGTTAACAGTGTACGGCGCGCCGGGCTTCGCGGCTCCGCTGTAGAACGAAGGAGGGCGTTCTTCCTTGTTTTCCCTTTGCATCCAGTCCTTTCCTTTCTCCCTCTCCCCGCCCCCGGCGGGGGGAGGGCCGGGGAGGGGGGTGGCGGATTGGCGAGGTGCTACCGGGCTCGAAATGCACCCCGCCCCCCAACCCCCTCCCCTCTAGAGGGGAGGGGGAGAAAGGAAATAACAGGTCAGTCGGCCGCTACCGCAGGTCGCGCTGTGCGGGCGCGGGCGGCGCAGCGGAGGGCGACGAGGAGGGGAATGGGTAAAAGAGCGGCGGGCATCCCCTGGGGGACGCCCAGCCACAGCAGCGCCGCGAGCCCACTTACCACGGCCGCCACGGCGAAGTAGCGCCTCCACTTCCGGCCTATTCGTCCACGCGCGACGACCACGGCCGCAACGAGGTGCGTCGGCCACGCCCAGACTAAATGGGCGTTTGGACCCATCACCTCGTGCTCGGTAGCAAACCACAAAAACCCCACGAGCACGCCCAGCAGGCCCACACCGGCCAGCAGGAGCGTGTCCAGCGCTCGCGCGAGCTTTCCGGGCGTACGCTTCCATGTCGCCAGGGTCGCGACCGCGCCTAAGGAAAAAAGGCCCCAGAGGAGCGCCGCGGGCCAGGGGAACGCCGGGGCGGGCATCCCCGCGCCCGCCACCTGGAACACCGTGTCGCGACGGAGCACGAGCGGACGGTTTTCTACCATCGCCCCGTCGAAGACGTGCGCCAGTTCGAGCGGCAGGAACGTCCGCTGCCGCGTCGTCGCGACGGCGTCGCCGGGCGTGCCGAGGATGGTGCTCATGCCCGCCCACAGCGCCGGGTTGCCCGCGATGTAGGGGCGGAGGAGGTCGCGGAAGGAGTCGGTGGCGTGTTCGTCCTGCAACTGCACGCGGGCGTGGCCGGCGTCGGCGAGGGCGCCGTCGAGCACGTCGAGCAGGCGCGTGGAGCAGTTGTCGTAGAAGAAGCGGTAGCGGTAGGCCCGGTTCTCAGGCAGCGCGTTCACCTCCAGCCGCCGGTAGAGCGCCTGCACCGTCGCCGCGTCGAGGGCGAGGGGCTGCTCGATGATGGGGCGGCCGAGCCACTCGTAGCGCGCCACCTCGTCCGGATAGGGCGCCGTGTCGAGGATGTAATCGAGCTTGCCGAGGACGAAGTTGGGGACGAACAGCGGCTGCTGGAAGTCGAACGTGCCGTAGTTGTAGGTCCGGTCGAGCCCCGTCGCCGGGTCGGTCAGGCGGAGGGCGCTGTGGCCGAAGAGGCTGTAGATCTCGCGCCCCGGGAGCATCGTGAGCAGCGCCGCCGAGGCGCCGGGGGAGAGCGTGCCCGGCGGCCCGGGGCGGGCGTCGACGGCCGGGTCGCCGAGTTGCCCGAAGGGCTCGCCCGGCGGCGCCAGCGGGGCCTCGGGCTCTTCCACTGGCGGCAGCACGACGGGCGGTTGCTCCGGGATGGGCTGCCCGGCGGTCTGCGCGGTGGCGGCCCCGGCGACGAGGAGCAGCAGGACGGCGAGGGCGCGGGCGCGCACGGGGGCGTGGGTCACGGGGCGCCTACTGGCCGGTCGCGAAGGCGACGGCGAGACCCTGGTTCTGCTCCACGAACGAACGGAGGGTGGGGGACGCGGCATCGGAGCGGCGCTGGCGGAGCGTGCGGCCGTCGTGGACGAGCGCCTGCACGGAGCGGATGGGGCCGAACGGGAACCCCCACCACCCGAGCACGACGGTGAACCACAGCGAGTGCCGCGCCTTCCGGGCGAGGCAGTCCGGGCACGCGACCTCGATGCGCTCCTGGTAGTGCGTGAAGAGCAGGAGGCTCATCGCCTGCGCGACGCGGCCTGCGTTGAGGGGGCGGAGGCGTCCGCCGCAGTGGGGGCAGGGCCGGACGCGGACGGCGTCGATGAGCGCGTCGATCTCGGCCGACGACCGCGCGAGCGTGCGCACGCCGCCGGGGACCACGAGGCCGCGGGCCTCGGTTTCGGCGAGGAGCACCCCGACGGCCTCCGGCACGAGCCCCCCCGCCTCGTGCATGGCGATCTGGAGGAGCCGCTCGTCCGGGAGGGAGCGGTAGTAGGCGGCGAGCCGTTCGGTGTCGGTCATGGGCGTGCGGGCGACGCCCGGAGCTTAGAGACACGGTGCGCCCGCTGCAATCGTCCGGCGCGCGGCGGCGCCCCGCTGCCGATCTTCCGGCCCCGCTCACCCAACGCCGCCCCGATGACCCGCCGCGAACGGGCCCGCCTCGTCCTCGACCGCCTCCGGGAAACGATCCCGCAGGCCGAGACGGAACTCCACTACCACAACCCGTTCGAGCTGCTGGTGGCGGTCATCCTGTCCGCGCAGTGCACGGACAAGCGGGTGAACATGGTCACCCCCGCGCTCTTCGAGGCCTACCCCACGCCGCAGGCGATGGCGAAGGCGGAGGCCGAGGACATCCACCCGTTCATCCGCTCGGTCTCGTTCGCCAACCAGAAGGCGCGCTCGCTGGCCGAGACGGCGCGGATGCTCGTGGCGGACTACGGCGGCGAGGTGCCGCGGCGGCACGAGGACCTGACGAAGCTGAAGGGGGTGGGGCGGAAGACGGCCAACGTCGTCGTCTCGGTGGCCTTCGACGAGCCCGCGCTGGCCGTGGACACCCACGTCTTCCGCGTCGCCAACCGCATCGGGCTCGTGGACGACGCGCCAACGCCGCGCGCCGTCGAGGACGGGCTGGCCCGCGCGATCCCGAAGGAGGAGTGGGGCGAGGCGCACCACCTCCTCATCCTCCACGGCCGCTACACCTGCACCGCCCGCAACCCGGCGCACGACCGCTGCCCGGTGACGGACCTCTGCCAGTATTACGCCGCCCTCCAGAAGCTGCCGCCCCCACTGGAAGGGCTCGACCCCGCCCGGGGCCGCTACTACGCGAAGGCGAACCGGCGCTACTTCGACGAGCCCGTCACCGTCACCGACCGGCAGGGCGCCGAGCAACTCGCCGAGCCCCGCTCGGGCTCGACGGACGTCTACGACACCCGCACTGGCCGCACGACGCGCCGCGTGAAGGACTATCGGATCAGTTAGGATCCGGGAATCGGGGGATCGGGGAATCTGGGAATTGAAAGCCCGGGCTCTGGAGAGACTGCATGGGGAAGGCCGACACCTCACAGGTTGTCATCCTGAGCGGAGCCGGAGGCGGAGTCGAAGGATCTCCGACTTGCGATACGTCGGAAGCATCCTGAGATCCTTCGACTCCGGCCGGCTCCGCCGCCCTACGCTCAGGATGACAGAGTAGAGGAGGCCGGCGCTTCGCCGAACGGTCTCTTAAACAACCTGATATCCTAGCTTTCCGTCGTCCGTCGTCCGTCGTCCGCATTTCCGATTCCCAGATTCCCCGATTCTCGGATCCCCCGATTCCATGTCCCTCGTCAGCGACTTCAAGGCGTTCGCCCTCCGGGGCAACCTCATCGACCTCGCCATCGGCTTCACGGTCGGCGCCGCGTTCACCACGGTAGCGCGCTCGCTCGTGGACGACCTGCTGATGCCGCCGCTGGGGATGCTGCTGGGGCGGACCGACTTCACGGAGTTCTACGTCCTCCTCCGCGCGGGCGAGGCGGCGCCGGCGCCCTACGCCTCGCTCGCCGCAGCGAGGGAGGCCGGGGCCGTCACGCTGAACTACGGCCTCTTCCTCACGGCCCTCCTCACGTTCCTCCTCGTCACGCTGGCGATGTTCGTCGTCGTCCGCCTCGTGAACCGGATGAGCAAGCCGACGGCCGAGCCCGAGCCGGACACGAAGGAGTGCCCGTACTGCCTGGAGCAGGTCGCCCTCGCCGCCACGCGCTGCCCGCACTGCACCTCGACGCTGGAGCCTGCCGCGCCGGTAGGCGCGTAAGCGGGGCAGGCGTGTAGGCACGTAAGCGTGTAGGCACGTGGGCGAGCAGGCATTCGCTCTAGGTGCCTGCGTGCCTACCTGCGTACGTGCCTACCCGCCCGCCGAAGGCGAAGGAGGTCGCCCCGTAACTTGCCGGACCCGCCCTCCGATCCCGTGCACAAGCATCTCCTCCTCATCCTCGACGGCTACGGCATCGCCGAGGACCCCTCCGTCTCGGCCATTGACGCGGCGCGGAAGCCGTTCCTCGACGGCCTCTTCGCCCGCTACCCCCACAGCACGCTGGAGGCGTCCGGCCGCGCCGTCGGGCTGCCGGCGGGGCTCATGGGGAACTCCGAGGTCGGCCACATGAACCTCGGCGCCGGCCGCGTGGTCTACCAGGAGATCACCCGCATCGACAAGAGCATCGAAGAGCGGGGGTTCTTCGAGAACGCGGCGCTCCGGGGGGCGGTCCAGCACGCGCAGGCCAACGGGACCACGCTGCACCTCATGGGGCTCGTCTCCGACGGCGGCGTGCATTCCCACCTCGCGCACGTGCTGGCGCTGCTGGAACTCGCCGCGCACGAGGGGCTCGACGCCGCACACGTCGTCCTGCACGCCTTCACCGACGGCCGCGACACCGACCCCCGCGGCGGCGCCCGCTACCTCCGGCAGATCGAGGCGAAGATGACGGAGGTGGGCGTGGGCCGCGTGGGCACCGTCGTCGGGCGCTACTGGGCGATGGACCGCGACCAGCGGTGGGAGCGAACCAAAAAAGCCTACGACGCGCTCGTCCACGGCGTCGGCGCCCCCTACGACGACGCGGGGGCGTTCCTGGAGGCGAGCTACGCCGCGGGCGTCACCGACGAGTTCGTCGAGCCCGGCGTGCTCTCGGGCGCCCCCGAGACGCGGCTCCAGGACGGCGACGCCGCCGTGTTCTTCAACTTCCGCTCCGACCGCGCGCGCCAGATCGTCCGCGCCCTCACAGAGCCCGCGTTCGAGGGGTTCGACCGCGGCAGCGACCCGCCGA
>Ga0193752_1003232_pt1 | contig 11388 bp, 14 predicted proteins | sample H1c1metaG_FD_144924 | JGI IMG/M metagenome (GOLD analysis project Ga0193752, IMG submission 144924) | Soil microbial communities from a riparian zone of the East river system, Colorado, United States - H1c1 | ecosystem: Environmental > Terrestrial > Soil > Riparian zone | place: USA: East River... | reverse complement strand
TTTAGGCTGGGCGAAATTGCTGCCCAATCGGATCAATAATTATTATCCGAAGGAGATCAGGATATTTAGCCAGCAGTCTATTTTGTAGAGACGAAATACTTTGCGTCTCTAATATATTTCTAAGGTGGTTCATCCAAAGACGCAAAGTATTGCGTCTCTACTGTATATGATAAGCCACCAGGCAATCACCTACACTTTTATGAATACTGTATTTGTCATCTCTGAAATCATATTGTCCTTCCTTTACTTTAATTGGCTTAAAATTCACATCCATAAATTTAGTTGTGGTGCCGATAATATTAAAATTGCCACCATAGTATTTAAAAAGTAGCATTCTTATAATACCACCTTTAATATCCCCGAAAACAGATTCCTCGCGGCTAAAGGCATACGTTTTCCCGTCCTCGTCAAAATAATGATGATATTCGATATCCCAATCGCCACTTTCGCTAAATGGAGATTGCATAATAAAGATAATTTTACCGGATTTATTCTTCAGTATATTATAGGAGTATTCAACGCCATCAGGCCATTTGTTATTTAAAACACGAACCGGTTTCTTTTTACCGGCGACTTTTGCCAACGTGATAATTTCTTTCTGATGCTTTTTTAAATAGTCATCAATTGCTTCTTTTTTATTTTCCAGGGCGAGTACACTTGTATCAATATTTGTCGTAACGATTTTGGTATGATGTTTTCTTTCCGGAAGATGAAGGGATAAGCATGTGATAAATACAAGGAATAAGGTTTTCATGAAGTAAAAATAATATTCCTTCGGATATTTAGTGCATGCCGGCTAATCTCCAATCAATATCACACAGCAAGTCAACGAACAACCTGGTTTAAGGTTATGTTATAATAACCGGGATCATGGCTGAAGAATTAATACTCAAAGCAAGCAAAATAATCGCTGAACGTAAACTTACCATAGCCTTTGCCGAAAGTGCTACTGCTGGTTGGCTATGCTCTGAATTTGCCCTGGCGCCCGAATCGGGTAAAACATTAATGGGCGGCATTGTATGTTACGATGCCGATATAAAAAAGTATTTGTTGAAAATACCGGCAGACTTTATTGAAAGATACACACCGGAATCTGCAGAGGTTACCGAAGAACTGGCAAAACGCTTAAAAAACTTCATTCACTCGGATATACAGGTTGCGGTAACGGGCCTAACTACACCAGGCGGAAGCGAAACAGCCGAAAAACCCGTTGGTACGATGTTTATCCACCTTATTATTAAGGGCAGGAACGTACCCGTGCGTAAGGTGTTCGAAGGTTCGGCTGAAGATATTATTCACGAAACGGTGAGATGCGTGGCGCTCACGCTAATAGAGAAATTGGAGTAATGCCTCACTCCGGCCCTCTCCAAAGGAAAGGGAGTTTAGTCTTAGTATTGCCCTATCGACAACAACACCAGCGTGCAGGCATATTCCGTTTCGATACCCTTCTCCTTAGCCATGCGGCGGAGTTCTGAATTTTCGGTGCCGGGATTAAAGATGATCCGTTTAGGGTGGGTATCCAAGATATAATCATACAAGCCTTCCTGGTGTTGGGGACCTACATATAAGGTAATGGTGTCGATATCATTGTGGATGACATCAGGTTTTTCGATGGGCACACCGGCTACCTCGCCCGTACGCAATCCTACATTCACAATGCTGTGCCCGCTGCGTACCAAACGGTTCGCCGCCAGGTTGGCATATCTGCCTTCATTTGGCGTAGCGCCTAATATTAATGTCTTTTTATCCGCCATTTATTATCTTGTTTAATAGTGCGATCTGGGCGGAATGGTAAATGTGATGCTGTATCAATCCGTTAACCAGCGCTTCGTAAGTTACTCCGGTACCCGCCTCGCTGTTTCTCTCATCGTTTGTCGGCTCACTCCATTGTTCATCCGGGAAATCCCGAATAACACCCAGCAAATTTACGTTGACCAACTTCAAATCATTGACATAATTCTGCCATTTTTGTTCATCAGGATTACCTGTCGGGGGCCAGTCGCCGCTTGTGGGAAGGCCCGAGGGCAGGCCATTCATGCGGTCTATAACTTCCTCCGTCCAGGCCAGCATGTGCAGCACGATCTCCGCAATATTATGCACCGATCCTTCGGGCTTTTCATAAGCGGTTTCAAAATTTACATTTTCGATAATGGAATAAACTGAATTGCCATACCAGGGTGCACCTGAAAGCACATTGGTTAATTCTTGCTGGAGTTTTTCGGATGTTGTCATTAACTAATATTATTAAACTATCAATTTCTCACCAATAGCGAAGGGTTGCAAACTCATCGCTATTGACATTATACTATCTTCCCCGCTGCCAAGGCACAATTGATCCCGTCAATCGCAGCAGAAATAATGCCACCCGCATAGCCCGCCCCTTCCCCGCAGGGAAATAAACCGGCTACCTGCGGATGCTGTAAGGTTTCTTTATCCCGCGGAACTTTAATGGGCGATGACGTTCTTGATTCCACACCCACCAATATCGCTTCGTTGGTATAATAGCCTTTCATCTTCTTACCAAAAATGGGCAATGCTTTTTGCAGGCTCTCCGCTATCCAATTGGGCAGTAGATCTCTCAGCTCTACACTTTTTGTACCGGGAAGGTAGGAGTTTTTGGGCAGATCGGAAGAAACGCGTCCTTCCACAAAATCAACCATCCTTTGTGCCGGGGCAACCAAATTGCCGCCGCCTGCGGTAAAGGCCAGCTGCTCCACCTGCTGTTGAAACCGCAACAGTTTAAACGGATCAGCATTATCGCCGGGCACATCGTCGAGGTTCACCTGCACTACTGTACCCGAATTGGCATAAGGGTTATTTCTTTTTGATGGACTCCAGCCGTTTACCACGATCTCTTTATCCTCTGTAGAACAAGGTGCGATAATGCCCCCCGGGCACATACAAAAGGAGAATACGCCTCGCCCATCCACCTGCTCCACCAAACTATAATAGGACGGCGGCAGAAATTCGCCGCGGTCATCACAATGGTATTGCGCGCGGTCAATGATCTCCTGCGGATGTTCAATGCGTACCCCCAAAGCAAAGGGCTTGGCTTCTATTAAGATATTCTGGCTATGCAGCATCTCGAAAATATCCCGAGCCGAATGACCCGTCGCTAATATCACTACATCAGCTTTATGAGTTTCACCGATCAGTGTCTTTACTCCTTTTATCTTTCCAAAATCTACTATTAGGCCGGTTACCTTAGTATCGAAATAGATCTCGCCACCGGCATTCTGTATCGTTTCGCGGATGGCAGTAATAATGCCCGGCAATTTATTGGTGCCAATATGCGGACGGGCATCTATCAATATATCTTCTTCCGCGCCATGGGCCACAAAGGTTTTCAGCACCTGGTTCACATCACCTCTTTTGGTAGAACGGGTGTAGAGCTTGCCGTCAGAGTAAGTCCCCGCACCACCCTCGCCGAAGCAATAGTTGGACTCGGGATTCACCAGGCCTTGCTTATTGATATTGGCCAGATCGCGGCGGCGTTGTTTTACATCTTTTCCTCTTTCCAGTATAATAGGCTTCAAACCTGATTCGATACATTGCAAAGCGGCAAACAGCCCTGCCGGACCCGCACCTATAATAATAACCGGTTTGGCATCTTTTACATTGGGATATTTAATGGCATAAGTTTCGGGCTGATAGGGTTCACCCATGAAAACCTGTACCTGCATGCGGTAAACCACCCTGCGGCCACGGGCATCAATAGAGCGTTTTAGTATTTTTAAGCCGGAAACCTGTTGAGGCGATATTTTTAAGGCAGCGGCTGCAAGTCGTTGTAAAGCGGTATGGTCTTCATGCTGTTCGGGTGAACAAACAATTTCTGTTTCTTTGATCATGCTATTGCCCGGTTTTTATCCGGGATGGGGCAAAGGTAGGAATTTAGAGATTAGTTAATTAGAGATTGGTGATTAGGAACTCACTTATCAAAAAAATAAAGCCATCTAAACAAAAAATCCTTCTCTAACCAGGGAAGGATCATTAACCACTTATAAAAACAAAAAAACTATTACTTCTTCGAAAAATTGTGTGGCTGCTATGGCACAATATCTCCTCCGGCAAAATGAGATATGGATAACAAACCGTCCGCATGACCGTCACAACCGTACGAAAACGAACAGTTTCGTAGCGTAATAAAAAATTATCTTTCTGAAAATCAATAACTTACCAAATGGCATCAACATTGGCATAGGCTTATCAAATATGAACGCCATGAATACTGATACAAATTTGAGCCGGATGTGGGAAGGATGCCTGCAAAACGACCGCAAGCAACAAGAGCTTTTATACAAAACTTTGGCCCCTAAAATGATGGCCGTTTGTATGCGCTATGCCAGCGATAAGGATGAAGCACAGGATATTTTACAGGAAGGCTTTATCAAGATGTTCAACAACGTACACAAATACCGTGGCGACGGTAACCTGGAAGGGTGGATACGCCGCATCATGGTGCATACCGCTATATCGCGTTACCGCAAATTGAAACCAATGGTTTTGGTTGAGGATATGGCCGAAAGCCACATGAATACATCCACCTCCAACAATGCCAATAACCTGGAGTTGAAAGATCTGTTGAAACTGGTACAGCAACTACCCAAAGTTTACCGTTCGGTATTCAACCTGTATGCGGTTGAGGGCTACTCGCACCAGGAGATCGGCACTACTTTAGGTATCAGCGAACTATTATCGCGCACTACGCTTTACCGCGCCCGCAACATCCTGAAAGAAAAGCTGGCTCAGCTGACCTCGAACGAACAATATTATATGGCCGGATAACTCAGAAAATCAATACGATGACCTTACCTTTTTTCCTGCGCCGTTTTATCGCATTCTGCCAGGATTTTTACCGCCAGGATAAAGATTTATTTATATTGTTAGGGGTATGGGTGGTGCTGATGGTGCCGGTGCTGATCAAGCTGGTTGCAAGATAAATTTTACTGCTATGTGGGTCAGCATATTTTTTATAGCCACCATGATCTTCAGCGTTATCGCTTACTTTAACCTATTTAAAAAGAAGTAAAGCCTTGAATTTTTAAGTAATTTTTGTTTCAATTGAGGCTTCGTTCCCGCTCATGGCCGCGGGAGGGCCTAGTAGTTATTCACCAGTTGTTTGTTTTTTAGTGGTGTTCATGATTGCTATCGCAATTTTGTCTTGATACAAAAGAACCAAAAAATCAAGTCAGCAGAAAGACTTCTTTGCCGCACCAGGCCTTTACCCTGCAAATCAGTCAAAACCACGGGCTGCAAAATATTGCCCTTTTCTTGCCGCGCTTGGCCGGGGCTTGGCAAAATTTGCTATGCCCTTCCAACCCACAGTCCACCATTGTTTTGTCTGATTTCGCCCGAAGCTGTTCTGCTGACGGAAAAGAAAAAAATATTCCCACAAACCATAAATACCCTCAAAAGCCGGCATCAGCGTTGTTCGGGTGGTACAGGCAGAGCCTAACTACTAACTTTCACAGAACATAAGCGTAGCCGGGAGTTTCTTTTGGTTACTTTCTTTTGCGGAAAAAGAAAGTAACATTCACTGCCATTCATAAAACACTTAACCGATCAACCAAACACAAGCCTTTAAAAAATTCACTTCTCTTCATACACCCCAAACTCCGCAACCGAGGCCACATGATCCGACTTTAATATCCGCATCCTTATCTTAGTACCAATTACCTTATCAAAGCGATTTATTTTAACACGTTTGTTGTTCTCCCCATCAAAAACAGGTTTCCAGCTTCCGTTTAGATAATATTCCAATACATATTTGCTGATGTTTGGTTTATCTTCCGTTATCGCGATAGCATTGAACGAAGTTTCCTTGTCAAAATCAATCTCATACCAGGGTTGGGTAACCGTGGTGTTTGAAATCCACGAAGTAGTAAAATCATCATCATTGGCAAAGTCCATAATATTCATGTCATCGCTCCAACTTGAATTACTTTGCTGATGTTTGGCCAGGTTATGCGATATGATGGGCGCATCCAATACAGGCAGTTTGGCCTCGGGGCCAGTGTTCTTCCATAGTTCACCTATCTTTTTTAGCGAGGCTAAGGCATTATTATCGATCAGCCCATCCCGGTTTGGCGCTACGTTGAGGATAAAATTTACGTTGGCATTGTTCAGCGGAACGATATCCTCATTCACCAGTTTCGCAGCATCTTTAGTTGGTTCGCCGGGGAAAGTCGTTTTCCAAAACCAGTTCTGCTGTATCGGCAGGCAGGCTAAGGCTGGCATGGTATTATGCTCTTTGGAAACCCTTTGCCCCGCCCCCATTTCGTAAGTTTTGATGTCGGTATAAAACATGCCTTCGGGCGGATATTTGGCGCCGTTCAGGTCCATAATTACTCAGCAGTTCGGTGATCTGCCCTTTGATCATTTTGATATCCGCAGAGGTAATCGAATTTGGCCGCAACTTATGGTGCGTATCCAGGATAGAATAATACAGCATCACCTTTAGCCCATTTTTCCTGAAAGCATCCACAAACTGCCGCACTACATCCTTTTTATACGGACTGTGCATCACATTGTAATCCGTGGTTTTGGTATCCCAGATACAGAAACCGCTATGGTGCTTGGTGGTCAAACAGCCGTAAGTCATATTAGCTGATTTTGCCGCCTTAGCCCATTGATCGCAATCCAGTTTGGTTGGATTGAAGATTTCCGGCTTTGCTTCCGGATCGGCCCAGTCCTGGTTCATGTAGGTGGGGATATTGAAATGAATAAACATCCCGAAACGAAGATCGACAAACTCCTGCTGAAGTTGAGGGAGAGGTTTTTTTGTTTGTTGGGCGTTAGCTGCGAAAGGCAGTGTGATTAATAGTAGTAGATATTTGAGGTTGTTTTTCATAGAGATGTGTGCTGCAAAATAAGATCATCCGTCCGCTCAATTGCCGCGGAGGCTTAGTTACTTTTGTCGCCACAAAAGTAACCAAAAAGGCTTTCAGCAGAAAGGCTTCTTTGCCGCACTTGCCTTTGCCCGGCAAATCAGGCAAAACCGGGGCTGCAAACTATTGCCCCAAAGCCACACATTCCCAATGCTGCGGCAAAATTTGCTATGCCCTTCCAGCGCACAGGCCAGCATTGTTTTGCCTGATTTCATCCGAAGCTGTTCTGCTGACAGGGGAGGAAAAACTATCAGCACAAACCGCAAATAACCTCTAAATCCGGCATCAGCGTTGTTCGGGTGGCACAGGCAAAGCCCAACCACTGGCTTTCACAGAACATAAGCGTAGCCGGGAGTTTTTTCTTTGGTACTTTCTTTTTTGCGGAAAAAAAGAAAGTACATTCACTGCCATTCATAAACCACTCAACGACCATTCAAAAGCACAAACTTGTATAAGATTTCTCTCCGCTTATCGGCGAATCGAAATGACAACATTATTTATGTTTAGCCGCCATCACAAACTCCATCACCCCACCATTCATAATATCCGCATGACTAATAAACCATCCATTCAACACCTTACCATTCAGCACTATTTTTTGGATATATACATTCTTAGCCCCCTGGTTCTTTACGTTGATGGTAAAGGTTTTGCCATTATCTAAATTAATGGTCGCCTTATCTATCGCCGGACTACCGATCGCATACTGATCGCTCCCCGGCGCAACCGGGTAAAAGCCCATCGTGCTGAAAATATACCAGGCGCTCATTTGGCCGGTATCATCGTTACCGCCTAAACCGTCTGGGGTAGGTTTATACATGCGGGGCAATATCATCCTGATCTTTTCCTGCGCCTTCCAGGGCTTGTCGGTCCAGTCGTACAAGTAGGCTACGTGGTGCGATGGCTCGTTGCCATGCACATAGTTGCCGATGATGCCATCGCGGGTAATATCTTCTGTTTCGGCAAAGTATTTATCCGGCAGGTTAAAGCTGAACAGGCTATCGACATAAGATATAAAACGTTTATCACCACCCATCAGCTTAATTAATCCTTCAGGGTCATGCGGAACATATAAGGTATAGTTCCAGGCGTTGCCCTCGATAAAGCCCTGATTAATCGTGGTCAGCGGATCAAAGTTTTTGCGGAAGGTGCCGTCAGCCAGTTTGGGATGCATAAAGCCCGTTTTCGGATCGTACACATTTTTGTAGTTCTGCGAACGCTTGTAGAATTCATCATAAATATCTGTCCGTCCCAGCTTCTTAGCCATCTGCGCTATGCACCAATCGTCATAAGCATACTCTAAAGTCGATGATACCGAAACCCCGTTCCTTTCATCCGGGATATAACCCATATCCATATAATAACCAATACCGGCATAATCGCGGTGACGCGCGGTAGCCACGCAGGCATCCAAAGCTTTGTTGGCATCGAAAGACACATTGCCTTTTACCACGGCATCAGCCAAAACCGATACGCTATGATAACCACTCATGCACCAATTCTCGTTACCCGAGTTGCTCCACACCGGCAGCATATGCTCGGGGCTCTGGTCGTAATGCGCCATCATGCTGCGCACCATATCGGCGTTGCGTTTTGGGTCGATGATATTGAACAGCGGGTGCAGCGCACGATGCGTATCCCACAGCGAAAACGTGGTATAATTGATAAAGCCATCCGCCTTATGCACATTCTGATCCAAGCCCTTGTACTGCCCGTCCGCATCCATATAAATGGTCGGGTTGATCATGGCATGGTACATCGAGGTGTAAAAATTTTCCTTTTCGTCCTTACCGCCTTCTATCACAATTTTATGCAGTTCGGCTTCCCATTGCTGCTGACCATCTGCCTTTACTTTATCAAAATCCCAGCCCGGTGCTTCGGCCTGCATATTGGCCAATGCGCCATCCATGCTTACCGGCGACAGCGCGAATTTGATCTTGATCTTCTCGCCCTCGGTGGTCTTGAAATCAAAGTAGGCCCTTAACTGCCTGCCCGCTATTTCGGGGAAGTTGGGCGTGCGGTTAAATTGCCCCCAAAAGCCGCCGTATACTTCGCGCTTGTCATATTTTTTATAACCATGACTGATAAATGTCTTATTAAACTTCATGGCGAAATACAGCGTACGGGTGCGCGCCCAGCCATTTGTCGAGCGGTAGCCCACCACGGTCGAATCATTAATGATGCGCATATACGTCCACACGTTTTTATCGGGGTAGTTGTAAATGCCCGCCATCAAGTCGAGGATAATGTGCGACTGGTCTGATTTCGGGAACGTATATTGATGAAAACCCACACGGGTGGTGGTGGTCATTTCGGCCAGGATGTTGTTGTCGTCCAGTTTTACTTTGTAGTAATTGGCCTCGCTCACCTCGTTCTGGTGCGAGAAAGCTGAGCGGTAACCGCTGCCGGGTTTATCCGCCGTGCCGGGGTTCAGTTTCAGCTGACCAATAGTAGGCATGATCAAAAAATCACCCAGATCCGAGTGCCCCGTACCGCTGAAATGGGTATGACTAAAGCCCACAATGGTTTTATCATCATACTGGTAACCGGCGCAATATTTATACACATCGGGATTGTATTTGCCGTTCAGCTCGTAGCCCACGGTATCCGTTTCGGGGCTCAGCTGCACCATACCGAAAGGCACCGTAGCACCCGGGTACACGTGCCCCATGCGCTGCGTGCCGATGATGGGGTGCACATATTGAACCAAATTATCCGCTTTTTTTGTTTGTGCCGAAGCCATGATAGGCAGGGCGGCTATGAGAGATAGGAAGATGCGTTTCATTGCGGCAAATATAACACGATTGTGGGATTTTATGGATTTGAATGGATGGGATTGTTACAGGTATTATATTGTTTCAAGTGTTTCAGCGTTTACAGGTATGTGATGCTGAAACAAATGAAACACGGGTATCCCATTTGGATATTAAAACGTGAAATCCCTTGTAAGCTTTCATTTATTTCCCGACTAAATGCAAAAAACATCTATCATGAAAAAGGATTTACGGCAATGGGGGCCTCTATTTTTAAGAATAATTATCGGCTTTGGGTTTATGCAGCATGGCTGGGCAAAATTGTCGCGGGGCCCGGCCGGGTTCGAAAAACTCCTGATTTACGCAGGGGTTCCATTTCATCACCTGGCTTCGTGGGCGGTACCGCTAATTGAATTACTGGGCGGACTGGCAATTTTGCTGGGGGCATTTGTCGCCATTATTTCGATACCGCTCATCTGTACCATGTTGGTGGCTATGTTTACCATCCAGCTAAATTATGGTTTCAGCAGCGTTAAAACCATTGGTCTTACAGCCGCCGGACCGGTTTTCGGGCCCCCGGGGTACGAGATCAATTTGCTTTACATCGCAGGTTTGATATCATTGATGCTAACCGGCGCGGGCCTTTGGTCTATAGATAATTTGATTTTGAAGCGAAATAAATAAGTCCTTCATGATATTGCTTAGCCCGATTGTACCCTGGCGCAGCACATGAAACACTGAAACAAAAAATACTACTATACTATCAAACCTAAAGCCACCCATCAGCCTCTGTCAATTCAACCGGCAGGTTCATTGCTGCGGAAAGGGTTTGCGCCAGCTCCAGCGCTTCCGGTTCGCGTAAGGTTGCGAACAGGGTATACCATTTATTATCTATATCACTCACAATGATGGAATATCCCTCATCGTGCTGCCTGATAACGCGCCTTTTGATGATCAGCCTGATAATGCCGGTTCTTATTTTATTATTCTTCTTCACTACATAACCCTCGTAGTTTTTTATGAGTTCCACCTGTTGCCTGGAGAAGATGGTGTAGCCGTAATAAGCCATAGTAAGCAGGTACAAGCAGAACATGAGGCCAATAAAAATAAAGTCGGCTTTGTCGCGCGGCACTTTTACACCAATGCTTGATAAATATAACGCTGCTGTAATAACAACAAACATAACGGATATCAGGATCACGGTACCCCGGGCCGCTTTAAGGTTGTACCTTAAAACCAACGTGTCGCCGTCTTTTGAAAATAAAACCGTGTTCATTATAAACCGAATATAACTGTTTAACCGGCATCTCGTACCTGGCTAAGCCGCAACAAGTTTTATAGCGACTGTTATTAGAAAACCTTGTTTCAGTGTTTCATTCATTTCAGACCTGCAACAGATGAAACAGCTGAAACGAATAGACAAACCACCACTCTACAACCAATACTTGCAGATGTTAAAAACTAACGAGACCGCCCCAAATACAACCATGTAGATCCAATACTTTTTAACGGCGCTCCATCCATCATTATAGGAATATCTTGCCATTAACCCCATCACGATAAACGAAATTGATGCAATAAATTTTAGCCAGATCCCAATGTTCATATAGTTTATAATTTAGTTTTCAATAGATGCTCCGTTTCACTGTTTCATTCGTTTCATACTGCAACAGGTGAAACAATTGAAACAACTAACACTTGTCATAACTGCCAGGCCTTTAGCGGATACCACGCTACCCATTTACCAC
>Ga0193752_1003231_pt1 | contig 11389 bp, 6 predicted proteins | sample H1c1metaG_FD_144924 | JGI IMG/M metagenome (GOLD analysis project Ga0193752, IMG submission 144924) | Soil microbial communities from a riparian zone of the East river system, Colorado, United States - H1c1 | ecosystem: Environmental > Terrestrial > Soil > Riparian zone | place: USA: East River... | reverse complement strand
AAGGGCACTTTTTGGTGATGCGGATCCAATGGGTCAATTAATCCGCTTTGATAATACCAATAACCTGAAAGTGACCGGAATCCTGGAAGATCTTCCTGCTAATTCTACCCTTGATTTCCATTACCTCGTTCCGTTCAGTTACCTGGATCAAACCCAATCATATATCAAAGAACAAAGAACAGGCAGCTATGAAGGCAACTCGTACCAGATCTTTGTAAAGCTCAGAACCGGCGTGTCGTATGCTGATGTCTTTCCAAAGATCTGGAAGATCGAACATACCGAGACTACAAGTATCAACGCGATGAATTCGTTCGTGACGCTTCAGCCGATAACACGCTGGCACCTGTATTCAAACTATATCAACGGCAAGGATACGGCCGGCTTCATGGAGTATGTGAGGATGTTTACTATCATCGGTGTGCTTGTGCTTATTATCGCCTGCATCAACTTCATAAATCTTACCACTGCCCGTTCCGAAAGAAGGGCGAAAGAAGTGGGCGTTCGGAAAGTGATCGGATCGCGCCGTGTCGATCTCATCATCCAATTTTTACTCGAATCTTTTATGCAAACATTGCTGGGATTCGGTGTGGCTATCTTCATAGTTCAGGTGGTGCTGGCGCCGTTCAACCGGATGGCAGATACTGCTATTGAAATTCCGTTTGGTAATATCAATTTCTGGTTGATACTGGCGACAGGCGTAGCTATTACTTCATTGATTGCCGGTGGCAGACCAGCTTTTGTATTGTCATCATTTAAGCCAATAAAAGTTTTAAAAGGAATGCGCAACCTGACTGTTGGCAGAGCATTGCCGAAAAAATTAATGTTCGTGTTCCAGTTCACTACCTCGATCGCACTTATCATCAGCACTTTTATTATATACCAGCAAATTCAACATGCTAAGAACCGGAATACAGGTTTTGATCTGAACAGTCTTGTGGCGACAGAAATGTCAGATGATCTCACAAAGAATTTTACCGCGATTAAACATGAAATGCAACAGAAGGGACTGGCGCAATTCGTAACGACGGCCAGTAGCCCGGCGACGGATATATTCTGGCACACTGATGTTGAACGCTTCCCCGGTAAACTGGCGAATGAAACGGTACAAATGGGGGTGATCGTTATAACCGAAGATTACTTCAAAACGCTGGGTATGAAATTTAAAGAAGGACGCGACATCAATTCAAGTAACGATTCAACAACCGTTATCTTCAATGAAACTGCCATCAGGCGGTTGCGACTGACAAATCCGATAAATCAGGAGATAACCTGGAACGGTCAGGAACGAAGGATAACAGGTGTAGTACACGATGCGCTGATGCTGTCGCCTTTTACTGCAGCTGATCCAACTATGTTCATCATTTCGCGCGAGCCTATGGGCAATATGCTTTACCGCCTTGCCCCTTCAAAAAATCCGCAAACAACATTGGCAGCACTTACCGGGTTATTCAATAAATATAATCCCGCTTATCCATATCAGTTTGCTTTCGAGGATCAGAATTATGCAAAAAAGTTTAAGGTAGAATCATTGATTGGCAGGTTATCCGGCATCTTTGCGTTTCTTGCCATCTTTATTTCCTGCCTGGGATTGTTTGGACTTTCCGCTTTTGTTGTAGCAAGTAAAACGAAAGAAATTGGTATCAGGAAAGTACCCGGTGCTACGGTATCACAGGTGTGGATAATGCTTTCGCGGGATTTTATCGGTATGGTCATGTTAAGTTGTGTGATCGCGACACCCATCGCATATTACTTCTTGCATACCTGGTTACAGAAATATGATTATCGCATTACGATCGGACCATGGATCTTTATTGGTGCAAGTGTATTGTCGATACTGATTGCCATTATTACAGTAAGCTTCGAAGGAATCAGGGCAGCAATAGCGAACCCGGTAAAGAGTATCAAAGCAGAGTGAGGAGAACAAACTCTGAAGGTGCAAAATTTACGGATTATACCATTCGTTTATGCCACTTCCAATATAAAGTTTCCATCGATCTTTAATTTTAGGTGGAGCTTTTTGGCGATGGCAAGATTGATCTTTTTTTTGCCGTTCATGATTTCGCTCAATGTTGAATTAGGGATCTCCAATTGATTTGAAAGTTCGGTTTGGTTGATCTTGTGTTCAAGCAGGTAATTTTCGAGTACATCTATAATATCGGCTTGTAGCGGCAAGGGATACTTCATCGTTTCATATTCTTCTACATTTTTTGACAAGGTTTCCAATTTTGCCGTTTCTGCTTTGGTAAGTTTGTAGAAACCTTTTTCAATAAAACCTTCTATCAGTGCAAGGGCAGTATGATATTGACTATTTGTTTCGATTTTCATTTCATAATTTTAATTGCATTCAATAACTCATAAACTGGTCAGCCTATTGTCTTTATTTAAGGCATCATACTCTTTATGCGTTAGGATGGCTCTGATATATAAAGTCCGGATGCTGAAATGTATCATTGCAACTATCCTGAAATTGTTCCCGCCAATATTAAACACATATCTGTCATTACCGACCGTGTCCGCCGAATTAAATGTCATCCGGACGTCTGAAAAATTATTCCATTGTGCAGCTTTTGTTTTATCAAACCAATCATTCAAGGGCACCACAGCTTTCGCATGTTTGGTTGCAAATGCATGAATAATTCCCTTCGTGATTATGACCAATGCTAAAGTAGTAATTTATTAGTAAATATTAAAATATTTCGTAAAAATAGCAAATTTTCGTGATTTACGAAAAATATTTTTTTAATTCATTCACATTTGCATATTCCCTTATTCCGTTCTCAAACTTTTTACCGGGTTGGCTATAGCTGTTTTTATAGCTTTGAAGCTAACGGTAAGCAAAGTCACTGTCAGTGCACTTATAGCTGCTGCTGCAAAAATCCACCAGGAAAGTCCGGTGCGATACTCAAAATTTTGTAACCAACGGAACATGAAATAATATGCAATCGGAATTGAAATAAGTAAAGAGATCAGTACCAGTCTTACAAAATCTGTTGAGAGCAGACGCCATAGATTGAAAACAGATGCTCCTAAAACTTTTCGTATGCCAATCTCCTTGGTACGTTGTTCGGCGATAAAAGATGCCAGACCGAATAATCCCAGGCAGCTGATCAATATTGCCAGACAGGCAAATAACGCAGCCAACGTACCAATGCGTTCTTCGCTGTCAAATTTTCGGGCATACTCCTGGTCCGCAAATGTGTAGTCAAATGGACTGCCCGGATCGTGTTTTTCAAAAACTGATGAAATCCGTTTGAGCGCTTCACTTGTGCTGAGGTTTGGACTAAGACTTACATTTACTACACCCGCCCAATCCGGCTTAAGAAAAAAAGCAGCCGGAGGCACGGATTCATATGGAGAAGTCATCACCATATCTCTGACAATGCCTATTACCCGGTATTCTGTGCTAAACCATATTATGGTTTTACCTATCGGATTTTGTAAACCCATTAATCTTATGGCTGCCTGATTAAGAATTAATGCGGAAGAATCGGAAACGAATTTTTCCGAAAAATCACGTCCTTCTATAAATTGCAGACCAACGGTTTGGCCATATCCAGGGCTGGAACCAATGGTAGCCAGTAAGGCATTCTGATTTGGATCTTTTCCGGCCCATTCAAAGCCTGTATTACTGGATGGCATGCCGGTAACTTCGCTGGACGACTTGCAGACACCTGCCACTGCACCACTCGCCCACAAATCATTTTCAAGAGCCTGGTAATTTTTATAAATTTCTGGTGTACTCATATTGACATAAATCAGTCCAATACGGTTGTATCCAACTGTTCGATCCTTAGCGTGATTAATCTGTAAAAACACTACTATAGTTCCAATAATAAGAGTGACTGAAATTGTAAATTGAAGCACAACCAATACTTTTCTTGGAACCACAGCTAATCGCCCGACTTTGAAAGTTCCTTTTAACGCTTTCACAGGTTTGAAGGAGGATAAGTAAAAAGCCGGATAACTGCCTGCGAGCAGTCCTGTAAAGAATGTAAAGCCCAGGCCCAAAATCCAGAAACCGGAATTCGTAACCGGCAACACTATTTGTTTGCCGGTAAGAGAATTGAATGCCGGCATAACAAGCACACACAATACCATGGCCAGTATAAACGCCAGCAATGCGATACATATCGATTCACTGAGAAACTGGATGATCAAATGTTTGCGCAGGGATCCTGTAGCTTTTCGGATGCCGACTTCTTTTGCCCGTTTTTCTGAACGGGCTGTTGACAGGTTCATGAAATTGATGCATGCGAGTAACAATACGAATAACCCTATAACACCAAATAAATATATGAATTCAATCCTGCCTCCGACATTCACTCCGTTTTTGAATGCTGAATACAAATGCCATTTGGCCATTGGATGAAGAAACAGTTCCTGTGTGGCAACTGGTTGTTCGGATTGCTTTGTCTTGATAATATTTTTTATGTGAGAAGAAACATCAGTAAAACCGGTGTTAGAGTTAAGTTGCACATACAACTGGAATCCATTCTGGTTCCAATTATCACTGGAGCTTTTGATCCATGCCTGTGTTGCAAATAAGTCCCATGGAATCATAAATAGTATATCACTGAATGTTGAGTTTTGTGGCAGGTCCTCGTAAACACCAGTTACTTTAACAATCAGATTATTGTCAACTTTCAAAACTTTATTGATGGGATCGGTATTTCCAAACAATGCTCTTGCTACGGATTCGGACAGCATAATTGAGGAAGGATCTTTAAGTCCATTCCGGCTGCCTTTCAACATTTTCAGGGTTAGCATTTCAGTGAAGTCAGGCTCCACTGCGTTACCTGTTTTGATAAATTTCTTGTCTCCGTATGCAAGAATATAGTTGCCGGTCCAGGAGCTCATGCTAATATAACGGAAATCATCGCGGAAGTTGGTTCGCAGTTCTTTACCAAGCGGGAACGGTAACGCAGTCTGAGTGCGTACATTACCATTCCATGTTGAATTCAACCACACTTGTGCAATGCGATCATAATTTTGATGGTTTTTATTATGCGACAGTTCATCGAAAATCCATAGCCCGATCAGGATCGTTACCGCCATACCAACAGAAAGGCCAGTGATATTAACAAACGAAGAAGTTTTATTCTTGATCAGGCTGCGGAAAGCGAGTTTGATGTAGTTCCGTATCATGTCGGAATTGGTTTTCAGGTTGGTGTAATATGAATGGCCTAAAACTCATACCAGTTGTGTAAGTTACTGATAAAGAAGATTTACTGCAATGGTAAATATAGCGGCTGTTCATAAACGAACAGCTGTTGTATCGATATGATACAAACCAGAAGTTGCACACGGTTTACTATCTTCACAAAAACAGTGCAGTAATCTGTTAATTCTTTTGAATTGGTTGCTGTTACTTATTGTAATCACCTCAAATTACCTGCCTTACATGTTTTGTAAATTAATGATGTGCCATACAAAAATGAAAATGCTTCTGCTTTGGACGTTGACATTTCTCCTTTCTGATTTTTGCCAGGCTCAATCGGTGATAGCAAATGGGGTGCAAGGCCGTCCGGCTTATGACGAATTAAAAAAGGTATTCACTAACCCCGGTGATACGGTTCAGACAAGTATATACTGGTATTGGATCTCTGACAATATCTCGAAGGAAGGAGTGGTGAAAGATCTTCAGGCAATGAAAAAAGTCGGTATAAACAGAGCCTTTATAGGCAATATCGGCCTGGATGAAACGCCCTATGGAAAGGTAAAATTATTTTCAAGCGAATGGTGGGACATTTTGCATACTGCATTAAAGACGGCCACTGCACTAAATATTGAAATAGGTATTTTCAACAGCCCGGGCTGGAGCCAGTCGGGCGGTCCCTGGATCAAGTCTTCCCAATCCATGCGTTACCTTACGTCTTCCGAAATTTCGGTTGCTGGTTCACGTGAATTCAATGCAATGTTAAAGAAACCATCAGCCGACTTTCAGGATGTGCGCGTAATTGCTTTCCCTTCACCACAAACAAACAATGAAACATTCTCGTGGAAACAGGCGGAAATAACCGCTTCGCCTGCCGTTGCAGATATTCGCAACGTTGCAGATGGTGATTCCACGACTGAAATTTTATTCCCCGCAAAGGCCCCGTTATCTATAGACTTTAAAACGGAGAAAAACATAACAACGCGCAGCATCACTTTTTATCCGGCTCATCGAAGGATGAAACTGGAAGGGGAAATCGAAGCAGAAGAGAATGGCAGTTATCGTACCATTAAAAAATTTGTAATCGACCGTAGCAACAATGCACTGAATGTAGGGTTTATTCCATATGCTCCTGCAGTGGTTTCAATACCTGTCACTTCTACAAATAATTTCCGGATTGTTTTTACAGCCTTTTCACCGGAAAGTGGTTTGAAAGAGATAGAAATCTCATCAATTCCAAAAATCGAAAACTATGCGGAGAAAACGCTTGCTAAAATGTATCCCACACCGTTGCCTTACTGGAAAGAATACCAGTGGCCACAGCAACCAAACGTTACTGACAAATCGGTTCTGATTGATCCGTTATCGGTAATTGATATCTCAAAAAATATGAAACCAGATGGCACGCTAAACTGGAAAGTTCCACCCGGTGAATGGACCATCATGCGTCTGGGCATGACATCTACAAAGGTGACCAATAGTCCCGCTTCCAAAGAGGGTACAGGACTTGAGGTGGATAAGATGAGTAAGAAACATGCAGCCGCTCATTTTGATGCTTTCTTAGGAAAGATCATACAAAAAATTCCGGCAACAGACAGAAGAACCTGGAAAGTTACTGTGGAAGACAGTTATGAGACAGGCGGGCAAAACTTTACCGACAGCCTGATTGAGAACTTTAAAAAATCATTGGGTTACGATCCGTTGCCATACCTGCCGGCGATGCAAGGCAAAGTGGTTGGCAGTCCCGAAATGTCTGACCGGTTTTTATGGGATCTGCGAAGATTTATTGCCGACAAAGTAGCTTATGAATATGTAGCCGGCCTGCGCGAAGTAAGTAACAAACACGGCTTACACACCTGGCTCGAAAACTATGGTCACTGGGGCTTTCCGGGGGAGTTCCTGCAATATGGAGGTCAGTCTGATGAGATAGGCGGCGAGTTCTGGAGTGAGGGCGAATTGGGCAATATTGAAAACAGGGCGGCATCTTCCGCAGCACATATATATGGTAAGAAAAAAGTTTCAGCTGAATCATTTACTGCAGGGGGAAAGGCGTTCGCACGATATCCTGCAGTGATGAAACAAAGAGGCGACAGATTCTTCACTGAAGGTATCAACAATACATTACTGCATGTTTATATTCAGCAGCCTTATGAAAACAAACGGCCAGGTGTAAACGCCGGATTTGGTAACGAGTTCAATCGTTTCAATACCTGGTTCTACCAGATGGATCTTTTCACCGACTATCTGAAAAGATGTAACTATCTCCTGCAGCAGGGAAACTACATTGCTGATGTTGCTTATTTCATCGGTGAAGATGCACCGAAAATGACGGGCGTTCAGGATCCCATGTTACCCGAGGGATATTCATTTGATTACATCAATGCAGAAGTCATTCTAAACAGGTTAACAGTTAAAAATGGGAGACTGGTATTACCTGATGGCATGAATTACCGGGTGTTGGTGCTTCCGAAGCTGGAAACGATGCGGCCGGCAGTGTTAGCCAGGATTCGCGACCTTATAAAGGATGGCGCAGTTGTTCTCGGCCCCCGGCCAGTTCGTTCTCCCAGTTTGCACGACTTCCCGGTTGCGGATGAACAAATTAAAAAAATGGCGGCTGAACTCTGGGGTGATATTGATGGCGATAAAATAAAGATGAACAAATATGGCAATGGTATGGTGCTCGACGGTATGAATCTGCAGCAGGCACTTGATATTATTCATGTGATCCCTGATTTTTATGTGAAGGGTATTGATAATATTCTTTATATACATCGTAGCACGTCAGAAGAAGAGATCTATTTTGTTACCAATCAGCATAACCGCGAAGTCAGGATCATGCCTGCATTTCGGGTTAGCGATATGATCCCGGAACTCTGGGATCCGATAAATGGTTTCATTCGTGCACTTCCGGTTTTCACACAAACTGAAAGCACTACATTTCTGCCATTGCAACTTGATGCACTGCAAAGTGCATTTGTCGTTTTCAGAAAAAACAAAAACAGTTTGGGTGCGGCTGTATCTGATCCTGGCACGTCCAATTTTCCGGATCCTGTCAGCATTACTCCTATTACCAGTGCATGGAAAGTAAGCTTTGATACCGACATGCGAGGTCCTTCACAACCGGTGATCTTTAATACGCTTACAGACTGGACGCAACATCAGGATAACAACATTAAATATTACTCGGGGATGGCGGTGTATAGTAATACTTTCAAAAAACCGTCTTTGCATGATGGCGCGAGGTTGTATCTCGATCTGGGAAGTCTAACGGCCATGGCCAGGTTAAAAGTGAATGGCAAAGATGTTGGCGGTGCGTGGACGCCTCCCTACCAGGTAGATATTACTGATGCTGTGATTAATGGTGAAAATAAACTGGAAATTAGTGTTGTGAATAACTGGATGAACCGTTTGATCGGGGATCTGAATCTTCCGGAAGTAGAACGCAAAACATGGACAATTATCAATCCATATAATGCTGACAGTCCTTTACAACCTTCTGGTTTGTTTGGACCGGTGGTATTAAAAGAGGTTAAGTACTGAAGTTAAAACTCCCCTCCTGCGAAGGAGGGGAAGGCGTCGAAGACGACAGGGGTGGTTGTTCTTTGGTAACCGCATACTAATAACCATCGCAGACCAAAGAACAACCACCCCCTCGCTACGCTCGTTCCCCTCCTTCGCAGGAGGGGAGTTTAGCCAACAACACTTAAATTTGCAATATGACCTATATCCGACATTTTGTGAACCATGACCTTACGGAAAAGCTTGCGCTGCCGTTCCAATTGCTATTTAATTTTCGCAAGCTTATCAAGTGGTGGCAAAAACAAGCCGAAAGCGATAATGCTATCGAAGCTGAAAAAGCCGTAGCAGTATTGAAACATATAGAAAATATGCCGCAATTATCCGAGCCCATCGCTGATATTGATGAACTTCAAAAATATCAGCCAGAAATAGAGATGTTGCTCGCTCCTTTTTTTCCTCCGATTCTCACCAACTTTGATTTCAAAGCAGCAGGCATCCCTTTCCGGCCATTGTTTTTTAATCAAACCAACCGCTTCGCCAACCTGATCGAAGCAGCACAGGGCGACGTGCGTGTACCGATCAGGGACAAGGACATGATGTATATATTTGCCTGCCTCACGATCCTCAATGCCCATTACCGGGCTGGTGTAAACTTTTTTCATGATCTCCATTTTGATTTTCATGATAAGAAAACGGGCGTACCGCACCGGTTTCTTACCAAGATAAATACTGAATTCGTTGAAATATTTCCAAATGAAGGTGTAAAACATCTCACCAAAGAAGATATACATGACCTGCTCGATAATTTTTCAAATGTTGACTACTGGCGTGAAAAGATCCCGCCGGGAAGTTTTAGGTTTGAAGGTTTTACTATCGTTACGCTTTTTGATGTTACCCGCGCAGAATCCATATCAGCACTTAAATATGACCTGCTGAATAAAGATGCTTTTTTTGATGCCAGCATCTTCGGACGCATCGAAAAAAATCTTTGTGCGCTGCTTAATATACCCAATCTCAAAGCAGGCTTTATATTATATGATAAGAGCCGCGATCTCCTGAAACCGATCGGTTCAAAATCAGCAGGCAATATCGCTTTGACCGTTAATGAAAAACGAAAACCGGGGACCGTATTTAACAAAGCTGCGCTACAATCTATTTTTGAAAAAAGGCTACCATACATAAAACCGGATTCCGAAACGGAAACCAAGGGCACGGACCTCCTCACCGATAACCTGCTTGAAAAAGGTGTCCGGTGTTACCTGGCAATGCCATTGTTATATAATGAAGATCTGATCGGTATACTTGAATTAGGCGCGGATCAGCCAGATGTATTGAATGGCATGTCTGCATTTACATTGCGGGAAATCATACCACTGCTGACGAATGCGATCAGGCGGCTCCAGAATGAACAACAGAATGAAGTGGAAGCCATCATCCGTCAAAAATGTACGGCGATACATCCAACCGTAGCCTGGCGGTTCACAGAAGCAGCAGAAAATCTGCTGGCGTCTTCAAAACCCGAAATGACCAGCATGGCAACAATGGAAGATATTGTCTTTAATGAGGTGTATCCACTATATGGTCAGGCAGATATCCAGGATTCTTCGGCTGCGCGTAACCGTTCGATACAGGCCGATATGATCGAACAGCTATCGTTGGCCAAAACTATTCTCGACCTGGCAGCAGGAAAATTTTCACTGCCGGTATACAAGGACCTGCAATTCAGAACGGAAAATTATATTCACCAGTTGCAGCAGGAGTTATCAGCAGGCGATGAAAATAAGATACAGGAATTTTTTCGCGAGCAACTTGGACCCGTGTTTAGTTATTTTCATACGATAGGTGGTGAAATGCATCAGGCACTCATAGCATATGAAGACAGGCTTGACCCGGAAATGGGTGTGATCTATGTGAAACGAAAAGAGTATGAACAGTCGGTAAAACTGGTCAATGAAACAATCGGGAATTATCTTGAAAAAGCGCAGCAGGTGGCACAGGAAATGTTTCCACATTATCTCGAAAAATATAAAACAGATGGGGTTGAACACAACCTGTACATTGGTCAGTCAATGGTTGAAACACGCGAGTTTCATCCCCTGTATCTTCAAAACCTACGCCTCTGGCAATTGCTTTTTGCTGTGAAATTGAAAACGAAGTGAAGAACATACCGGATGATGAAAAAAATGGATTGCGGATCTGTTCATTGATACTTGTTCATAGCAATCCCGTAAATATTCGCTTCCGGATGGATGAGAAAAAGTTTGATGTGGATGGATCTTACAATATCAGGTATGAGATCCTGAAGAAACGAATCGATAAGGCATATGTGAAGAACACGAATGAAAGGCTCACGCAGCCAGGTAAACTGGCGATCGTTTATTCGCAGGAAAAAGAAGCGCAGGAATATTTAAATTATCTCAGATACCTGCAATCGATAGAATATATTGGTCCTGATATTGAGCGGATCGAGCTGAAAGATTTACAGGGCATAACCGGGCTGAAAGCATTGCGTGCTGAATTATTATACAATCCGCATTTTGAAGGGATACAGCAAAGTAAGGCGATGCAGATGTCGATTATATAAATATCCTCGTTCCAAAATTCTGGTAGCTATCACGGAACTCTTTTGGCGTGGTACCTTTCTTCTTTTTGAAGATGCGGTTGAAGTTTGAAATGTTATTAAACCCGGAATGGTAGGCTATTTCAGCAATAGAA
>Ga0193752_1003230_pt1 | contig 11389 bp, 8 predicted proteins | sample H1c1metaG_FD_144924 | JGI IMG/M metagenome (GOLD analysis project Ga0193752, IMG submission 144924) | Soil microbial communities from a riparian zone of the East river system, Colorado, United States - H1c1 | ecosystem: Environmental > Terrestrial > Soil > Riparian zone | place: USA: East River... | reverse complement strand
GCAGGCTTTCGACGTCGAACGCCCGGTCGAGAAGTTCGCGTTCAACTACGTGCCCGAAGACGTGGAGACGTTCTTCCGCGAGGCGCTGATCTGTTATTCGCACAACCAGTTCCAGGCGTTCGCCTCGATGTGCCGGCGCACCGCGGCCGTGAGCTTCGCGGACCTCGGCAACTCCACCAAGCTGCGGCTGTTCGATTCGCTCTCCGATGTGCGTGAGATGGCGGACATCGAAGAAGAAACCTTCGCGGTCGTCATGCGGATCATCTTCGCCGGCAGCGCGGATCCGGTGGTCGACCTGCCCTTCATCAACACCTACCAGGCGGCGGTGTTGCTGGAAGTAATGAAGGATTTCCTCTACCAGGCGTACGTGCGCAAGGGACGGCTGCAGCACGCGATGAAGGTGCGGCGGTTCTTCGTGCAGGAGAATGCGGCGCGCAGCGTCGGACGCGACGACTGACGCCGGGAGGTATTGGCCTCAGCCGACCCAGCGGCGCGCGTTGCCGAACATGCGATACCAGCCCGAGTACTCACCCGCGCCATCCGGCCGCCAGGAATTCTGCGCGTAGCGGAACACGCGCTCCGGGTGCGGCATGGTCAGCGTGATGCGTCCGTCTTCATTGCTGATCGCGGCGATGCCGAACGGCGAGCCGTTGGGATTCGCCGGGTAGCTAGTGGCGACCTTGCGATCGCCCTCGATGTAGCGCGCGGCCACCAGGCCACCGTCCGCGAACGCCCGCGCCGCCGCGACGTTCGCAAACTCCGCCCGGCCCTCGCCGTGCGCGACGGCAATCGGCAGCATCGAACCATCCATGCCGGCGAGGAAGATCGACGGCGACGGCGTGAGCTCGACCAGCGAAAAGCGCCCTTCGAACTGCTCGCCGCGATTACGCACGAAACGCGGCCAGCTCGCAGCTCCCGGCACGATCTCCCTGAGCGCGGCGAACATCTGGCAGCCGTTGCACACCCCAAGGGAGAACGTGTCCTGCCGTTCGAAGAACCGCTGGAACTGCTCACGCGCGCCCTCGTGATAGAGGATGGACTTGGCCCAGCCCTCGCCCGCGCCGAGCACGTCGCCATAGGAAAATCCGCCGCAGGCGATGAGCCCCCTGAAGTCGGCGAGCTTCACGCGGCCCGCGAGCACGTCGGTCATGTGCACGTCGTGCGCTTCGAAACCGACGCGCTCGAACACCGCACCCATCTCGACCTGGCTGTTCACGCCCTGCTCGCGCAGGATCGCGACGCGCGGCCGCTTCGTGTTGACGTACGGCGCCGACACGTCTTCGTCGGGATCGAACGTCAACGCGACGTTGAGGCCCGGGCTGCCGCTGTCGCAGGCGGCGGCGAATTCCTCGCGCGCACAGCCCGGTTCATCGCGCCGCTCCCGCATGCGGAAGGATGTTTCGGACCAGGCGTGGCGCAGGTCTTCCCAGGACTCATCGACGCGGCCGGTGGCGGCTTCGATGCGCACACGCATTTCGCGCGTCGGGCCGCCGAGCGCATGCGTGAGCTCTCCCAGGCCGTGCCGCACGAACACCGATTGCACCTGCGCGGCGTGTTCGACCCTGACCTGCAACACGACGCCGAGCTCTTCGCTGAACAACGCGCCCGCGGCGCCGTTCGCGCCGGCGGGTAGTTTGACGTCGAGCCCGCAGTGGCCGGCGAACGCCATCTCCACGAGCGTGGCGAATACGCCGCCGTCGGAGCGATCGTGATATGCGAGCACGAGATTATGCGCCCGCAGCTCGGCCAGTGCCGCGGTGAGCCGGGTCAGCAACGCGGGCTCTGCGAGATCGGCCGGTGTCGCGCCGAGCTCGCCGAACACCTGCGCCAGCGACGATGCGCCGAGGCGATTGGCGCCCTTGCCGAGATCGACCAGCAGCAGCACGGTGGCGCCCATGTCCGTGCGCAGCTGCGGCGTCCAGGTCTTGCGCACGTCGCCGACCGGCGCGAAGGCGGAAATGATCAACGACACCGGCGCGACGACGGACTTGCGGCCCGCGCCCTCGCCCCAGACGGTTTTCATCGAAAGCGAGTCCTTGCCCACCGGGATCGCGATACCGAGCGCCGGGCACAGCTCCTCGCCGATGGCATGCACCGTGGCGTACAACGCGGCGTCTTCGCCGGGCTCGCCGCAGGCGGCCATCCAGTTGGCGGAGAGTTTCACGTCCGACAACGACGCGATGTCGGCGGCCAGAATGTTCGTCAACGCCTCGCCCACCGCGAGGCGGCCGGATGCGGGCGCGTCGAGCACCGCGACGGGCGTGCGTTCGCCCATGGCCATCGCTTCGCCGGTATGGCCGAAATAATCGGAGAGGGTGACCGCGACGTCGGCCACCGGCACCTGCCAGGGTCCGACCATCTGGTCGCGGCTGATCATGCCGCCGACGGTGCGATCGCCGATCGAAATCAGGAACGTCTTGTCGGCGATCGCGGGGAAACGCAGCAGCCGATAGGCCGCCTCGCGCAGGTCGAGGTCGGCCGACCGCAGCGGCAGCTCGGCGGGCCGCACGCGGCGCACGTCGCGCAGCATCTTCGGCGCCTTGCCTAACAACACTTCGAGCGGCAGGTCGACCGGCCTGGTGCCGTGCTTCTTGTCCTCGAGGACCAGCACGCCCGTGTCGTCGATCTCGCCGAGCACGGCGAACGGACACCGCTCGCGCCGCGCGATGGCGGCGAAGTCCTCGAGCCTGGCGGCGTCGACGATGACGACGTAGCGCTCCTGCGACTCGTTGCACCACAGCTCCATGGGCGACATGCCGGGCTCGTCGTTCGGGATCGCGGCGAGGTCGATGACCGCGCCGCGACCGGGCGTGTGCGCCACCGCCTCAGGCACCGCGTTCGACAAACCACCCGCGCCCACGTCGTGGATCAGCAGCATCGGGTTCTCGTTCCAGCGCGCGCTGCAGCGATCGATCACTTCCTGCGCGCGGCGCTGGATTTCCGGATTGCCACGCTGCACCGACGCGAAATCGAGATCGGCGCTCGACGCGCCGCTGTTCACCGACGACGCCGCGCCGCCGCCGAGACCGATCAGCATCGCGGGGCCGCCGAGCACGACGATCTGCGCGCCGACCGGGATCTCGCACTTGTCGACGTGTTTGCGGCGCACGTTGCCGAGGCCGCCCGCGATCATGATGGGCTTGTGATAACCGCGCACGCGCAGCGCCGGGTCGCCATGGGCCGCCTGTTCGAAGCTGCGGAAGTAGCCGCAGATGTTGGGCCGGCCAAATTCATTGTTGAAGGCCGCACCCCCTATCGGCCCCTCGATCATGATGTCGAGCGCCGAGACGATACGATCGGGTTTGCCCAGTTCTTTCGACGACGAGCTCGTTTCCCACGGCTGCTCGAAGCCCGGAATCCGCAGGTGCGAAACGGAGAATCCGGTGAGGCCGGCCTTGGGCTTCGCGCCGCGGCCCGTGGCGCCTTCATCGCGGATCTCACCCCCCGAACCGGTCGCGGCGCCCGGAAACGGCGAGATCGCGGTCGGGTGATTGTGCGTCTCGACCTTCATCAGGATGTCGATGGGTTCGTCGATCGCGCCGTAGATGTCGTTCTCGGGATTGGGGAAGTAGCGCTTGCCGAGCGGCCCTTCGATCACCGAGGCATTGTCGCGATACGCGGAGAGCACGCCTTTCGGATTCCTCGCGTGTGTGTTGCGGATCATTGCGAACAGCGACTTCGGCTGGCGTTCGCCGTCGATGATCCAGTCGGCGTTGAAGATCTTGTGGCGGCAATGCTCGGAGTTCGCCTGCGCGAACATCATGAGCTCGACGTCGGTGGGATCGCGCTTCAACGCGGCGAAGTTCATGACCAGGTAATCGATCTCGTCGTCCGAGAGCGCGAGCCCGAGCTCGCGATTGGCGGTCACGAGCGCCTCGCGCCCGCGCGCCAGCGAGACCGTGCGCAGCGGGCGGGCCTTTTCCTTCACGAACAGTTGCGCCGCGGCGGCGCGCTCGAACAGCGCCGTCTCGGTCATGCGATCGAACAGCGGCAGCGCGAGGCGCTGCAGTTGCTCGCGCGACAACGTCCCCGCACTGGTCGTGACCAGGGTCCAGACGATGCCGCGTTCGATGCGGCGCACCGCATCAAGCCCGCACACCTTCGCGATGTCGGTGGCCTTGCTCGCCCACGGAGAGATGGTGCCGAACCGGGGAACGATGATGACTTCGCTGCCCGCCGCGACCGGAGCGCCGTCCTCGCGCGGACCGTAAGTCAGCAGCCGATCGAGCAACGCACGTTCGCGCGCGTCGAGATCACGCTCGAGATCGACGAAGTGGATGAAACGGGCGCTGATGGCACCGATGCCGGGATGGATGCCTTCGAGCGCGGGGCGCAGTTTGGCGATGCGGAAATCGGAAACTGCGAGGGCGCCGGCAAGCTCGATCATGGAGGGCGCGCATTCTACAGAATCAATGGGGACATTCCTCGTTTCCTGGCAAACGGGGACGCGGCTGCGACGCTCTTGCACGAGGCCTGCCAGAAAGATCTTCGGCGGACTCCGTGGCGAGCGGCGAGAAGGGAGCGTCCGCGCGCGCCGCGAACCAATACTTTCCAGCGGTCTGAAGGAGTCAGCGCGCGCGCAGCTCCCGACGAGCGACCGCCAGGAATTCCCGCTTCGGGAATTCCTGAAGCGCGCGAGCCCCGGAGTCCGCCGAAGATCTTTCTGGCAGGCCTCGTGCGGCACGCCATCAGCCGCGTCCCCGTTTGCCAGGAAACGAGGAATGTCCCCATTACTTCCGCTACTTCTTGGAGCCCGGATCCGCGCCGGTGGGCGAGTACATGGACATCGGGAAGGCCGAGACATTCGACCCTTCGAGCGCGGTGATCTTGGCCTGGCCCTGCTTCTTCACTTCGTCGATCCGCAGGATCGAGTGCATGGGCAACATGGTGGTTTTCACCCCGGCGAACTCGGATTTGATCCGTTCCTCCCCCGGGTCCAGGACCACGGTGGAGCGCTCCCCAAAAACCAGCTCTTCAACCTCGATGAAGCCGAACAAGCGACCTTGGCCCACTTTGCGGGCATACACCTCGTAAACCTTGCCCTGGTTCACGAACATAATCTTGAAAATGTGACTGGATGCCATCGACCGTACTAGGGGGGCGTTAACCTTCGCCTTCATACACGCATGGGCTGCGGGAAGCTAGAGCCCAGAGGGTACCGATACATGGCGCTCCGGCTGCGCGTCATCAGCGATCATCGCCATCGACTGGGCGACAAGAGCACGTTTGTTTTTGGAGTCTCGGGAGGAAGCATAGGACGCTCCGCCGAGAACGACTGGGTGTTGCCCGATGACATGCGATACGTGTCCGGGCGCCATGCGCGCATCGTCTTCCACAAGGGCCGTTACCTGCTGCAGGACACCAGCACCAACGGCACCTTCATCAACGACATCGAAAAACCGCTCGGCGGACAGAACCCGCACGAGCTGAAGTCCGGCGACATCGTGCGCATCGGCGAATACCACGTACAGGTGCAGATCGACGCCGCCACCGATTTTTCGCTCGACGACAGCGCTCTGTACGCCACGCAATCAACCGGCTCGACCAGCAGTCGCCGCCGCGCGCCGTCGGGCGATCTCGGCGCCTCGTTGCGCCTCGAAAACCTGCTCGAAGTCAGCAATGACATGTCGAGCGACGAGCTCAAGCCGGTCAACGCGTTCGGCCAGGCAGTCTCGGCGCGTACACGCGCGTTGCACCAGACGCAGGATCTGCACAAGGAACCCCCGACCGCCCCGGAGCTCGACGTCGATTCCGAGGCGGTGGCACGGCGCATCGCGCGGCTCGCCAAGGCGACGACCAAACAACAAAGAGAAAAGGCGATGCATCAGTCATCGCCGCCCACCGTTCCGTTGACGACGGCGCCTTCCCCGCCGACGTACGAGAACACTCCGGGCCTGCAGGCGTTCTGCCGTGGCGCCGGAATCGGCGCCGAGACGCTGCCCGTCGACGCGCACGCGCGCATGCTGCATCTCGCCGGACAGCTCCTGCGCGAATCGCTGCTGGGTCTCAAGGAAAGCAATCGCGCGCAGCAGGACCAGCGCACCCAGATGCGCGTGACCTACCAGAAAGAGCCCGGCGACCTGAAGCCCTCGCTCGACCGGCACAGCGTGGATGAACTGATCCAGGAACTGCTCAAGGCGCATGACAGCCGGCGCTTCGACGCGGTTCAGTGGCTGCGCGAATCCTTCGCCAACGCGCGCCGCCACGACGAGGCGATGGTGCAGGCCATGTACGCGGCCTTCATCGACTTCATGGGCAGACTCGATCCGGCCGACCTGGCCACGCGCTTCGAGCGCAGCGCGCGCCGCAAGACCATGGGCAACTGGGAACTGTACGGCGACTTCTACCGCAGCCTGTGCGAAATGCAGCCCGGCACACTGCCCCACATCTTCGTCGAGACCTTCGCGCAGAACTACGAAACCGCCGCCCGCGAAGGCGATCCCGACGCGTCGCGCAACAGCATCGACGCCGCCTAGCTACCTCGATCCTTCAGGGCGTGTTCGGACGCGCGCCAAGGCCGTCCGCGTCGTCTTCATCCTCTTCGGCTTCCTCGTCCTCGATTCTTTCCACGGGATCCGGCTGGCGCGGCTCCCGCTCGGGAGATTGAGCTTCGACCGAACCTTCGTCTTCGGGCGTTTCGATTCCTCGGGGTCTGTTCGGCATGTGTCGTCTCCTCTGGCGCGACTCTAGGTTGCGGCGCGCTTCGACCGGCATAGCCGGATGCCCACGGTGCATGAGAGCCGGTTCCCACAGGACACGCTTGTTTTCACTCGAACGCCTGTCGAAACTGTGTGCGGCCATTCGTTTAAGGGATGAAACCGGCAAGGCGCCGGCCCATTCAAGGAACCCGCCATGAAGCAATATCTACTCAGCGTGTGTTACCCCGCTGGCGCTACGCAGCCCCCTCCTGATGCTCTGCAGAGAATCATGCGTGACGTCTCCGCCGTGCAAAAGGAAATGCAGGCTGCGGGCGCCTGGATTTTCAGCGGTGGATTACACGCCGCGAATACGGCCACCGTGTTGCGCCAGCAGGGCGGCGAGATCGTCACCACCGATGGTCCGTTCATCGAGAGCAAGGAGCAGATCGGTGGCCTCACCATCCTGAAGGTCGCCGACCTCGATGCCGCGCTCGGCTGGGGCCGCAAACTCGCGCGCGCGATCGGCGTGCCGATCGAAGTGCGCCCCTTCATGGAGGGTCACGGCTGAGCCACGAGATCGAACAGGTCTTCCGCCGCGAGTACGGCCGCGCGGTCGCGGTGCTCGCGCGCGCACTGGGCGACATCAGCCTGGCCGAAGAGGCCGTGCAGGACGCCTTTCTGACCGCGTTGCAACGCTGGCCCGCGATCGGCGTGCCGCCGGCGCCGGCGGGCTGGATCATCACCACCGCCCGCAACCGCGCCATCGACCGCCTGCGGCGTGAAGCTTCGCGTGACGAGCGTCAGGCGGCCGCCCTGCAGCTCATGGAAGCGGACGCCGGGGAGCACGATGTGCAGGACGATCAACTGCGGTTGATATTCACGTGTTGCCACTCGGCGCTCGCGACGGAGGCGCAGCTCGCACTCACCTTGAGGTTGTTAGGCGGACTGACGACGGCGGAAATCGCGCGCGCGTTCCTCGTGCCCGAGCCCACGATGGCGCAGCGCCTGTCGCGCGCGAAAGCGAAGATCCGCGACGCGGGTATTCCGTACCGCGTGCCCGATTCCGCCGATCTGCCGGCGCGGCTGCGCGCCGTGCTCGGCGTCGTCTATCTCCTCTTCAACGAGGGTTATGACCCGACAGCGGGGGACAGACTCGTGCGTGCGGAGCTGTGCGAGGAAGCAATCCGGCTGGGACGCCTGCTGGTCGAGCTGGTGCCGCGCGAACCCGAAACGCTGGGCCTGCTCGCATTGATGCTGCTGATCGATGCACGCCGCGACGCGCGCGTGGATGCGGCCGGCGCGTTCGTGAAACTCGATTCCCAGGATCGCGGCGCGTGGAACCGCGCCCGGATCGAGGAAGGCCAAGCGTTGCTGCGCGAATGTCTGGAGCGGAACCGGCCCGGGCCGTATCAGTTGCAGGCGGCGATCAACGCGGTACACAGCGATGCGCGGTCGGCGGATGAAACGGATTGGCGGCAGATACTGGCGATCCACGATCAATTGATGGCGATCGCGCCGAATGCCGTGGTGGCGCTCAATCGCGCGGTGGTCGTCGCGCAGATCGACGGGGTGGAGCCGGCACTGAGAATCGTCGAAACGTTGGAGTTGCCGAACTACCACCCGTATCACGCGGTGCGAGCGGACCTGCTGCGCCGCGCGGGGCGCGACGCCGATGCCGCCGCCGCGTATCAGGCCGCCATCGCGACGTGCGACAACCTCCGGCAAAAGGAATTTCTCGAAAAGCAGTATCGTTCGATGGCGAGCCACTGACCTCGCTACCCGTGCCCGAGGGCGCGCAGCAGCAGATGCAGCGCGCCGAACGGCAAACCGAGAAACATCGCGCTCAAGGCGATCGACAGCCACACCAAAAGGCCCAGCACCATCGCCACCAGCACCCCTACGATCAGCAGCAGTGGCGCGATGATCACGATCTTTCCGATCGGAATGGAATGCGGCGCGGGCGCATCGCTGGCGCCGAGCCTGGCCAGCGCGCGCAGCCGCCGTGGCAGCGCCGGGAATGCTGGCACGACCGACCCGCCGAACAATCCGCCGCTGCGTACCGCTGGACGCACGACGCACAAGTGCGCGCCCCAGGCACCGAGTGGCGTGTGGCCGTCGCCCCCGCCCAGATGCTGGAGCGCGTCGGACAGTGCGTTCGGCTCGCGCGTGAGCCGTACCGCGGTCGCATCGGCCAGGTACTTGCGGCGCCGCCAGGCGAGCGAAACCAGCGGTTCCAGCGCGAACATGCTGATGATTCCGCCGAAAAATCCGGTGGCGAAGATCGGTCCCGCGAACGGCATCCAGGCAAAGGTCCGCCAGTCGACGCGCTCGCTGACCGTCGCCGTGTTTTGCACCGGTGCCGGCTCCGCGCGAAACGGATCCGCGACTTCGTCGATGAACGCGCGCGCTGCCGCGGGCGTTGGCCGAAAGGTTGCGGACACAAAGGCGCGCGTGAGCCTCAGCAGGCTCGCGCGCTGGGTGAACGCCGTGCCGAGCCGCGCGATCACGTTGAACAGCCCGGTCGTGGTCGTCACGCGCACGCCGATCGCCATATCGCCGTTGGCAATCGACCCGACCAGATGGGCGATCACAGCCTGCAACTGCGCGCGATCTAGCGATTCGACACCCAAGCGTGAGACGACGATCACGGGCCGGCCGTCGTCCGCGCCGAAAACCGCCGCGTTGTGGGAGCCCCACTCCGCGATCAACACGCGTGGCTCGGCGATCCCGGCGGCAATGCTCATCTCGGTGACAACGTTGCGAAATCGCTGCTCCCGCAGATTGAGCCCGTCGGGCGGCACCGTCGTGAAAGTCTCGCCGTCCAGCAAACCCGACAGCAACACCGCGCGGCGCATCACGAACAGAATCCCCGCGACGAACAACATCCCCGGCAGCGCGGCCCAGCAGCCGAGCGACAGCCACAGCCACGCCGCGGCCCGTTCCGGCGCGTCGTAGATAGGCCCCAGGTACTCGCCGAGGACCTCGACCAGATTGATCGTGGGCACGATGAGATTCGCGAGGTCGCACAGCAGCGCGAGCGCGGCGTAGAACACCGGCGCGAGCAGCAGTGCGACGATCAGCGCCACGAGCGCGCTCGCCGTCAGGCTCACCGCATGAACACGCCATGCCGCGCGTCGATGGCGCGCGATGGCTGCGAAGAAACTCTCGCGTTCCGAAGCGCTCCAGCGCTGCGCTGGCAGCGCGGTTGCCGTCGCGTCGTCCGGGGCGTCGTTCATCGTTCGTTCCTGCAGGCCAGATCGCGGAATACGGTTCCGCATGTGGACATCTACGAAGTCCGCACCGCCTTTGGACAAGGACGCGAATAAATGACAGGGAAAGCCGGAATGGATGAAGCGCGAGCCGAATCAGTTAGCTCGTGAACTCCGAACTGCGGAACTGGTCGCGTTTTCCGTACGCAGGTTCGAATCGCACGACGTGTCGGTGTTCAAACAAATGGCGGAGAGGGTGAGATTCGAACTCACGTGCCGGAATTACCCGACCATCCGATTTCGAGTCGGCGCCGTTATGACCACTTCGGTACCTCTCCGCGCGGAAACCTGTTCTTTTGATTAGGGCCGCCCCTTTGGGGGCGCGTATTCTAGCCGAACGATGCTCAGAGCCAAGGGCCGGAAAAATTTGACGAATCGGCGCACATTTTTCGGCCTGGGGCTGGCCGCCCTTGGGGCCGCCCTGCCGGCATCGTCGGCCGCTCCGGCCAAACCCGCCTCCGCAAAGCCGGCCCCCGCGAAACCCCCCGTCCAGCGCGCGCGCCTGCCACGCCGCCTGGCCAGCGATTTCCGCAGCCACATCGAATCCCGGCTGCCACACCTGCGGGAGCCGTTTGAAATCGCCGCCAAGGACACCGGCATCGGCTGGCGCCTGCTGGCGGCGCTCGGCTACCAGGAATCCCGCTGGCGGCCCGCCGCGGTCTCACCGCGCGGGGCCCAGGGCGTGATGATGCTCATGCCGCTGACGGCCCGAAAAATGGGCGTGAGCAACGTGTTCTCGGCCGACGAGAACATCATGGGCGGCGCACGGTATCTGCTCTATATGAAGGGGCGGATTCCCAAACGCATCCGCGACCCGGACCGGACCTGGCTCGCCATGGCCGCCTACAACATCGGCATCGGCCATCTCGAGGACGCCCGCGTCGTCACCCAGATGCGCAGGAAGAACCCGGATCGGTGGGCGGACGTGCGCGCCAACCTGCCACGGCTCTCCGACGCGCGCTGGCACAGCCGCGTGAAACACGGCTATGCCAATGGCGCGGAAACGGCGCAGTTCGTCGAGCGCGTGTCGCAGTTCGCGGCGATCCTCGAGTCGGTGCCCGAGCGCTAGAGCTTCCGGATCTTGATACTGCGGAAGCTCACGGCATCGCCGTGATCCTGCAGCAGGATGCGCCCTTCCGACGCCTCTCCGAATCCCGGCGTCATCTTGAATTTGCCGCGCGCCACGTGCGCGCGATAGTCGTCCGAGCCGCGCTTGAACTCGAGCACCTTGATGCCGTTCAACCAGTGCTCGACGCTGCCATCGGCACGCGACACGATGCGCGCGTGTTGCCACGCATCGACCTTGGGCGCGACGCCGACATTGGTCATGAGCTTCGCGCGCGGGTAGATGTCGTAGAGGGAGGCAATCGTGTGGTTGCCGTCGATGCCGAGCTTCGCGTCTGGATGCCGTTCGTCGTCGAGCAGCTGATACTCGAGACCGAGCGGCGCGCCGCCGGCGTTCGGATCGTGCGCCGCGGTCAG
>Ga0193752_1003229_pt1 | contig 11392 bp, 14 predicted proteins | sample H1c1metaG_FD_144924 | JGI IMG/M metagenome (GOLD analysis project Ga0193752, IMG submission 144924) | Soil microbial communities from a riparian zone of the East river system, Colorado, United States - H1c1 | ecosystem: Environmental > Terrestrial > Soil > Riparian zone | place: USA: East River... | reverse complement strand
CGGATGACGAAAGAAGGTGGTCGTAGAGAAATGAATACTGATAATGCGAATAGCCGACGCGATGTTTCGCCCCGCTTGCCCGTGTAAAAAAAGTAGCTGTCGTCCCGCCGTGAAGGTTAAAAACAACGTCATAGCGATTCCGGCGAATCTGCCACGCAGTCGATAATCGTTCGGTTAGTCCTTTGCCGACGCGGATCACATTATCGACCGAATCAAAGCCGTCTAATAAAGGTGCGACCCAATCTTCCAATAAAATATCTATCTGTGCATCGGGAAGAAAGCGTTTCAGAGCGATCAGCGACGGCGTCGCCAAAACGGTATCACCAATTGAACGAAGCCTTACGACCAGCACACGATGGACTGTTTGCCAGTTTATATTCGACGCGAAGATGTGCTGATCGGCGGGAACTACGCTCTTATCTCCTTCTCTCCCCTTCTCCGCCTCTCCCAGTCTCACTACTTCTCCACCGTCGCTTCCTCGATCAACATAACGGGAATGTCGTCCTTCACAGGGTAAACAAGCTCACATTCGTGATTAACGCATTTCAGTCCGCTGCCATCGGGTTTGAGTTCGACCTTTGACTTGCACTTAGGGCAACGCAATATTTCTAAAAGTTCGGGGCTTACCGCCATATACATTCACTCCGTAAAAAAGGTGATTCTTTTTAACAACTTTAACGCAAAGACGCTAAGTAGCAAAGACACAAAGAAAAAGGCAAAGGTGTGTAATTCCCTTGCCTTTTCATTTCTACTTTTTACTTTTTATCTAAACTGCCGCCTCCGGCGTTTTAGTTCCGCATTCGGCGCAGAATTTAGCACCCTGAGCGAGGTCGGCTCCGCAGTCCGCGTTAGAGCATTTTTCCTTCTCCTGTGTCGAACCGCATTCCGAACAGAACTTTGCACCTTCACGAAGCTGGGCTCCGCATTTTACGCACGGTACCTTTACGACTTCCATCGTCCCGCCGCAATCAGCACAGAACTTAGCGGTCGGGTTGTTCTGTTTGTTACAAGCAGGACACGCGACCGTCGCCGCTGCTGCGACACCGCCGACCTGCTGCCCCTGCGGGCCGGCGCCAAACGCATTGGCCATCTGGCCGCCAACGGCAAATCCCGCTCCGAGGCCTGCGCCGAGGCCCGCACCGCCGCCTTCGTTTTGGGCCGCGTCACGTAAAGCGTCAGCAGCCTGAAACTGCATATATTTCGATGCATCGCCGAGAGCGCCCATTGACGAACGCTTGTCCATCGCGGCTTCCACTTCCGGCGGAAGGCTGATGTTCTCGACGTAAAATTTCGTGACCTCGAGGCCGTAACCCTTAAAATCTTCGTTGATCTTTGCTCGGATCGCCTCGCCTATTTCCTTATATTGAGCGGCAAGATCCAGGGCGGCTATCTTCAGTTCGCCGAGAGCGTCTGAAAATTCCGTCACGATCGCCCGTTTCAACTGGCCGTCGATATCTTCGGTCTGAAACTTTGCGTTGGTTCCGGCGATCTCCTTGATAAACTCGGCCGGATCGGCAACGCGCATGCTGTACGCACCGAACGCACGAAGGCGGACGATACCAAAATCCGCGTCACGAAGCATGATCGGGTTAGACGTTCCCCATTTCATATCCGTGAACTGTTTCGTATTGACGAAGTAAACTTCGGATTTGATCGGCGAATTAAAGCCGTGCTTCCAGGCTCCGAGTTTAGACAAGATCGGCGTATTGCCGCCTTCGATTGTGTATCGGCCCGGCGTAAACACATCGGCCACCTGGCCTTCGAAAACGAATACGGCCGTCTGAGATTCGCGAACGATCAGCTGGGCGCCATTCTTTATCTCCTGCTGGTAAACCGGGAACCGGTAGAGCAGCGTATCCTTCGATTCATCAAGCCATTCGATGACCTCGATAAATTGATTCATCGCCGCTTCTTTGACCTTGTCCATTAAGCTCATTTTTTATAATCTCCTTCCGCAATTCTTACGAAAAATATGCCATAAAGTTCGCATAATTGGAAGCTTTCAGTTTCTATGGCCGGTCGGCGGGCGATTATCGCTTGTGAGTGGTCGCCTTCGGAAAAACCAGACCAATGCAAGTATCACACATCCCCCGCTAATATCGAGCAATACGTCATGCGGCGACGATGTTCTTGACGCAATAAAGCTCTGATTGGCCTCGTCAATGATCGCAACTGCGGCTATTAAGATAAAAGCAATGAGGATCGGGCGTTTAGAAAGCGATCCAGCCGGTGAACGCGAAAAAGCCCGTTGAGCAAGGTACGCAAGGACCGCATATTCAAAAAAGTGGGCGAATTTACGAATGAACCCGTGGTACACAAGGTAGATCTCGTCGCTTGCCGACGGAAATAAGAACTCCAGCAATGGCCGCACAAAACGCGACGTTTCATTCATCGACCCCGCACCGCTGCCGAGAAACAAAACCACCCCGATCCAAATGAAAAGCGGCGCATATGCGAAAAATCGCCCGCGCCGCTTTGAGTGAATTTGTTCTTGAGCCATGAAAAGCTCGAATCGAAAATTATGCCGCCGCCGCACCGGAAACCACTTCGATGATCTCCTTGGTAATAGCTGCCTGACGAATGCGGTTCATATTGAGGGTCAATGTGTCGATCAATTCCCCGGCGTTCTTTGACGCCGAATCCATCGCCGTCATACGCGAACCTTGCTCTGACGCCACCGATTCCAGCATTGCCCGATAGATCTGCGTGTCAACCTGTTTCGGCAGCAGTTTGCCGAATATCTCGGCCGCCGGTTGCTCGTAAATGTATTCTGCTGTGACAGGTGTTTCCGCTTCTTCCGACGGCTCGATCCTCGGGATCGGCAAAAGCTGTTCGACGACCGGCTTTTGCGAAAGCACCGTCTTAAATTCGGTAAACACGAGAAACACCTTGTCGATCGATGTGTCTTCGGTAAATTTTGCGATCAGTTCGCGGGAGATCTCCGCAGCATCGGAATAATTTGCACTGCCGCGGCCGGTAAGGCCGATGTATTCCTGGCTGATGTTTGTATCGCGGCGTTTGAAAAAGTCGCGCCCTTTACGTCCGACGGCGACCATCTCAACAGTTTTGTCCGAATTTTTTACAACGAACGCCTGTGTCGCTTTGATGACATTTGCGTTAAAGCCGCCCGCGAGGCCTTTGTCCGCAGTAACCAGCACGATCAGATATTTTTCGTCGCCTCGTGCATCCAACAGCGGGTGCGAAAATTCGTCTGCCACCTTGGCGCTCAATCCGCTCAGCACGGCTGTCATTTTCTGTGCATACGGGCGCGCCGCCGTAACGCGGTCCTGCGCACGTTTCAATTTCGCGGCAGCCACCATCTTCATCGCCTTGGTGATCTGCTGCGTATTTTTAACCGACTTTATCCGCCGGCGCATGTCTAACAAACTAGCCATAAAATTCGTGATAAGTGATAAGTGAACGGTGACAAGCTGAGGATTTGAGCGTCCCCATCCCCTGTCACCTATCACACATCACCAACTATGCCGCTGCGACCGCCGTGTCGCCCTTGCCCCAACGCGTCGCTTTGTAGTCCTCAACAGCCTCTTTCATCTGACCTTTGAGTGCGTCGTCGATAGTCTTCTTCTCGCGAAGCGTATTGAAAACTGCCGGATGCGATTTTTCGATAAAATCTGTCAGGCCCAGTTCGAATGCTTTCAGGTCGTCGACTGCGATGTCGTCCGCCAGGCCGTTGCTCACCGTCCAGATGATCATGACCTGCTTTTCGACTTCCATCGGCTGATACTGTCCCTGCTTCAGGATCTCGGTCAGGCGTTTGCCGCGTTCGAGTTGTGACTGCGTCGATTTGTCGAGGTCCGAACCGAACTGTGCGAATGCCGCAAGTTCGCGAAACTGTGCAAGGTCGATACGCAAAGTACCGGCAACAGCCTTCATCGCCTTGATCTGTGCCGCACCGCCTACACGCGAAACCGAGTTACCCACGTTGATCGCGGGACGAACACCCGAGTTGAACAGGTCGGATTCAAGGAATATCTGTCCGTCAGTGATTGAGATTACGTTGGTCGGAATATAGGCCGAAATATCGCCGGCCTGCGTCTCGATGATCGGCAGGCTGGTCAAGCTTCCGCCGCCGCGTGCATCCGACATTTTTGCCGCACGTTCCAGCAAGCGTGAGTGAAGATAGAAAACGTCGCCGGGATAGGCTTCGCGGCCCGGAGGACGGCGGAGCAGCAGCGAAATTTCGCGGTACGCAGCGGCCTGCTTCGAAAGATCGTCGTAGATCGTCAGAGCGTGGCGGCCGTTATCGCGGAAGTATTCCGCAATTGCGCAGCCCGAATAAGGAGCGAGAAATTGCATCGCCGCCGGATCGGACGCCGTCGCCGAAACGACGATCGTGTAGTCCATTGCGCCGTAATCTTCGAGCTTCTTGACCACCTGTGCAACCGTCGAAGCCTTTTGCCCGATAGCTACATAAATGCAGATAACGTCCTTGCCCTTCTGGTTAATAATAGTGTCGATCGCGACAGCGGTTTTACCGGTCTGCCGGTCGCCGATAATTAATTCACGCTGTCCGCGGCCAATCGGCACCATCGCGTCGATAGCCTTAAGGCCGGTCTGAAGCGGCTCTTTAACCGGCTGACGGTCGATAATGCCGGGAGCGATTCTTTCGACAGGATTGAACGTGTCGGTGATGATGTCGCCTTTGCCGTCGATCGCGTTTCCGAGAGCATCGACCACGCGGCCGATCATTGCGTCTCCAACCGGAACGCTCATGATGCGCTTGGTTCGCTTTACTTCGTCACCTTCTTTGATCTTCTGAAAATCACCGAAGAGCACGGTACCGACCTTGTCTTCCTCAAGGTTGAGGGCGAGGCCGCGCACACCGTGAGGAAACTCAAGTAGTTCACCGGCCATTACCTTTTCCAGGCCGTGAATCTCGGCGATACCGTCACCGACCTTAATGACCGAGCCGACCTCGTCAACCGTCATGCTCGCATCGAAATTCTCGATCTGGGCACGGATGATCTCATTTATCTCGTTGGCTTTAATTGCTTCCATATCGTTCTTTAATTACTAATTGGTAATTAACTAATTATTAATTGATCTTCAAAAATTCTTAACCGTTTATTAGCTGCTCTTTCAGATTTTCTAGTTGGGTTCTCACCGATCCGTCGTAAACCGTCGAACCGACTCTGGTCACGACGCCGCCGATAATATCCTGGTCGATCCCGAAATTAAGCTTGACCTGTTTTCCGGTCAGCTTTTCGAGATTTGTCTTTAATTCATTCTTTTGTGCGTCTGAAAGGTCGCGGGCAGAGATGACCTCGGCGGCGACGTGCCCGCTGCGTTCCTCTAATATCGAATCGAAGCGGGTGTTGATCTCTCTCAGCTCTGTAAGGCGGCTGTTTTTTAGCAGCACACGCAGAAAATTCGAGGTCGTTTTCGACGGTTTCGTTTTCGCGATAAGGCCTTCGAGAACTTTTTCCTTGTCGAGATGGGCGATCGACGGGTTACGAAATGCACTTTGCAGTTCAGCGCTGTCGGCCATCATCGATTCCCAGATATTGAGTTCGCTCTTTACCGTGTCGGTCTCGCCTGTCTTTAGGACGACATCCGCCAGGGCCGTGCCATAGCGGCGTGCAATGGTTTCAACACTCATTTAGTTCAAACCTCCGATCGACTGAATTCCCGCTTTCACAAGGTTTGCGTCCGCCGCATTGTCGATCTTGGAACGAAGCTTTTCTTCCGCCAGCCTGATGCTTTCTTCCGCAGAAAATCTTGTAAGCTGTGCCCGCGTAACTTGCGTAAGCCGATTGATCTCGCTGACGGTCTGCGTCTGCAGCTTGCTGATGTCGATTTCCGTCTGCTCTGCCAAACGCCGCTTTTCTGCCTCTGCCTCGTCCTTTGCTTTCCGTAGAACCGCTTCCTTTTCCGAATCGAGCGAAGCAAGCTTTGCTTCTGTCGAAGTGAGTTTTACGAGCGCCGCTTTCTTTTCCTCTTCCGCCTTGATCAGCTCAGCCCGAATGCTTTCGCGTTTTGCCTTGAACGCATCGCCGAGAGGTTTTTTTACAAGATAGATCAGGATCGCAACAAAGATCGCCAGATTGACGAACTTCCATGCCTCAAACCCCGGGTAATTGAGATACTTGTTGTAAAACTCCATGTATCCGCCGGGCTTGCCGCCTTCGGAAAAGAGCAGAAAAATATTGAAAACAAACGCTAACATAAGAGTTTTGAGTTTTGAGTCCCGCCTTTAGGCGGCTCTTCCCGTTATCAAATGAGGTCCGAACTTAACGTACGCCGCCTAAAGGCGGAACTCCAACCTAAGCCTTCAAGACATTTGCACTGATCTGGTCGGAAAGTGCCTCGGCATCGATCGCTATCTGGGCTCGTGCCGCAACGGTCTGTTCGGCCAGGCTTTGCTTTTCATCGGTCAATGCCTGCGCCGTCGCGGCCTTGGCATCCGCCAGCTTTTTCACTCGCAGTTCGACCGCCGTATTTCGCTCACGTTCGATCAGGTCATAGCCTTCGCTGCGGGCCGCAAGCAACGATTTGCTAAGCTTTGCTTCCTTTTCGGAAACATCGCTCAATATCTTCTCAGCCTCGCTTCCGTGGCCGCCCTTGTTCTTTTCGCGAGATTCGATGATACGGTTTATCGGCCGGAAAAACGTCCGGTTCAAGACCCAGATCATCAACAGGATCAATGCTATATGGATGAAAAGCGTGCCGTCCGGAAATAGCTGGATCGATTCGGCAAAGGCCAGCAGAAACATATACAAATTTTAATGATCGTCTCTAAAAATATGGAACAAAAATCGCTCTAGGTTCAAAACATAAAAGACTATCACGCGCTATTTTGACGGTCAAGGACGGTCGCAGTAGACACAAATGCAAGGAAATTTCAGGGTTTTTAAAGGATCGTGATTATGCTACATTCATTCGAGAATGCCCGTCACAAAAATTGTCGATAACGTAAAAACGCGAGCGCAGCGAAACCGCACAATATCTTTGGGTACGAGCGACAAGGTACACTATAAGCAGTATATCGAAGCCGCTAATGACGTATCGAATATCGAGAATGTTCGGGGAAAGATCGTTCACGCAGATGCTTTCGGCGTCATACCGAAACTTCCTGAAAATAGTTTCGATCTGCTTTTTGCCGATCCGCCGTACAATCTGACCAAAAAATTCGGAAAGGAAAAGTTCAAGGAAACTTCATCGGATGAATACGAAAGCTGGCTCGATTCGTGGCTAAAGCTTTGCATTCCGTTACTAAAACCCACGGCGTCAATTTACATCTGCGGCGACTGGCGCTCATCGGCGGCATTACAGCGTGTCGGCGCAAAATATTTTAAGCCGCAAAACCGCATCACTTGGGAACGCGAAAAAGGCCGCGGGGCGAAGCGGAATTGGAAGAACTCGGCAGAGGATATTTGGTTCTTTACAATGTCGGATAAGTTCACCTTTAACCTCGATGCCGTAAAGACCCGTCGAAGAGTTTTGGCACCTTATACCGAAAACGGCAAACCGAAGGATTGGGCTAAAAGCGCGAACGGCAACTTTCGCGACACGCACCCTTCAAATATCTGGACCGACATCAGCGTACCTTTTTGGTCGATGCCGGAGAATACCGATCATCCAACGCAGAAACCCGAAAAGCTTCTCGCCAAGATAATTCTCGCAAGCACGAACGAGGGCGATATGATCCTCGATCCGTTTGCCGGAAGCGGCACGACCGCTGTCACCGCAAAAAAATTGGGCCGAAATTTCGTCGTGATCGAATCGGACGAACAATACTGTCTCCTCGCCGCAAAACGCCTCGAAATGGCGCAAACCGATAAGTCTATCCAAGGTTTCATGGACGGCGTTTTCTGGGAACGTAATTCCGGCATCGCTCGCTAGCTTAGAGTTCCAGCTTCCTTTGTGTCCTCCGTGTCTTTGTGGTGAAATTCCCATATGAAGATAGCAACCTGGAACGTAAATTCCATTAACATCAGGATGGAAGTGATGCTGAATTGGCTGGCCGAGACACAGACTGACGTGGTGTGTTTTCAGGAAACGAAGACCGTCGATGAAAATTTCCCGGCGGCGGCATTCAAAGAGGCTGGTTACAATGCGGAGTTCATTGGCCAAAAGTCGTACAACGGCGTTGCGATCATTTCGAAACATCCGATCGAAGACGTCCAGAAAAATTTCCTCGACGATGATGACGAATCGCCGAAACGCCTGATCGCCGCGACTGTAAACGGCATCCGCATCGTCAACACCTACATCCCTAACGGCACAGAACTTGGCACCGATAAATTCACATTCAAACTCGATTGGCTGCAGCGGCTTCGCCGTTATTTTGACGAGACTTGTGAGGCTAATAAGGACGTTCTGCTCTGCGGCGATTTTAACGTCGCGATGGACAACGAAGATGTCTGGAGCGTTCCCGCATGGCAAGGCAAACTGCACTTTACAAAAACCGAACGCGCTGCGATGTACAACGTAAAACAATGGGGCTTCGTCGATGTCTTTCGCAAAATGAACGGTAATGTGCAGGAATTTTCGTGGTGGAACTATCGCGAAGGAGCCTGGCAGCGAAACCGCGGCCTGCGCATTGACCATATCTGGACGTCGCAAAGCCTTGCCGATAAATGCACCGCTTGCTGGATAGACAAAGCCCCGCGAGCCCTCGAAAAGCCCAGTGACCATGCACCGGTAATTGCCGAGTTCTCAAACTAACTGTTTAGCAAAAGACCTGCCGTCGGAACGTCGAGTAATTGGTTGATCAAAAATCTGCGAAGGAGGCATATTTATGGGTTTTAGTATTTTCGCGGCTGGTACGGACAAGTTTCACTTCAAAATGGACGGTTGTATGGACGACAGCGATGTCGACATGGTAGATCTATTAAGCAAATTTCAGACTATGGAGCCGACATGGATGGGAGCTGGTGCAACTGCTGTTGACATCGTCCAGCCGTCAAAAGGGATCATGGACCTTATGCAGACGATGGCTACGATGGAATTTCTGCATATGCTGAGTAATGCGGTCTGTTTCCTCGCAATGAAATCGGGGGCGTCCGACGGCTGGATCTCTGTTTCCGCACGGGAAAGTCATCTTTTATGGCCGGACACCGGAGGAAACGGACAATACAAATTCGATCCAGGCGAAAGTCCAGGCACGGAATTCATCAAGAAGATAGGTCCCGCGCTGAAAGCAGCAGATATGGCTAATTGGGGCGTTCTCCGAATGTTGGCGATCGTTTTGGCGAAATTTGATAATCATATTGATTCGTCAGCGCGTCCTATTATCAATATTCAATTGTCGCACTAAATCCATTTTCTGGTGGATATTCACGAATAGATAAGCTTAAATTTTGCGGCGGTTTCGAAACGATCAGTTACGAACCGCCGCTTTTAACCTAGCAACATTATCAGATCTACAAGATTCCAAGAGCCTCGAAAAACTACAAACGGGAATTCACGGGTAGTTAAGGTTTTACTCCTAAATTATTGACCATATAGCCATTTTTTTATAAACTTCCATTTTGGATGCGTTTTGGAGGCATATGGCGACACTTACTATAAAAAACTTACCTGACGAGATATATTCGTCCCTTACTAAAACGGCTAAACTTCATCGTCGAAGCATCAATAGCGAAGCGATCGTTCAGCTTCAAACCAGTCTTGGAAAACAAAGTGTCGGTGTAGAAACCGAACTTGAGGAAATCCGGAAATTTCGCGAAAGCATAAAGGGCGTTTACCTCACGGACGAAGATCTTGAATTCGCAAAGAATGAGGGACGGCCGTGATCGTTGTGGATACAAACATAGTTGCTTACTTGTTGATCGAAAGCGATCAAACAGCAAAAGCGACAGAAGTTCGCAGGCTTGATCCAGAATGGATTGCTCCTGCACTTTGGCTATCGGAATTTCGAAGTGTCTTAATGTTATATCTTCGACGCAATGAATTGCCGTTAGATATGGCAATTTCGTTAACTTCTTTTGCTGATGAGAAAGTCGAAAGCCGTCAGGTGGACTCCGCCCGTGTTATCGAGCTTGCTTTTGGGTCGGGCTGTACCACCTACGATTGCGAATTCATCTCATTGGCGGAGCGTTTGAATATTCCACTCGTTACCTCAGAAAAAAAAGTTTTGGCGGCATTTCCACAGATCGCGCAATCGATGGACACATTTGCTGGTTAATCCGATTAGAATCTGTGAAGATCGCAACGTGGAATATTAATGGGATAAAATCCCGCCTCGACTACGTTCTGAAATGGTGTGTCGCCAATCGGCCTGACGTTTTGTGTTTGCAGGAAACGAAATGCGTCGATGAAAAATTTCCTCATCAACGGCTTCGCGCGCTCGGTTACGACCATATTGCCTTTCACGGCGAACGCTCGTATAACGGCGTGGCGATCATCTCGAAATACGCACTAACCAGCGTACAGAAAGATCTTCCCGGCGACCGATCTGATGTTCAAACCCGTTTTATAGCAGCAACTGTAGGCGGCGTACATATCGTTAATGCGTACGTACCTCACGGAACTAAGCTTGCTACCGATAAATTCAAATACAAGCTCGATTGGCTTTCACGGCTGAGAAAATATTTCGATAAGAAATACGATCTAAACGACAACGTCATTCTCTGCGGCGATCTCAATGTTGCCCCGCACGAACTAGACGTCTGGAGCGTTCCCGCCTGGAAGGAAAAGATCCATTTCACAAAGCCCGAACGCGACGCTATTCAGGATCTAAAAAAATGGGGTTTTGTAGATGTGTTTCGTCAGATAAACGACGACGCGAGGGAATTCAGCTGGTGGAGCCATTTCCGCCATGATCTTGAAAAAGATCGCGGCCTTCGCATCGATCATATATGGGCCTCGCCGCCGCTTGGCGAAAGGTGTACCGATTGCTGGATCGACAAAGATCCGCGCGGCTGGGAACACCCTTCAGATCATGCTCCGGTCGTAGCAGAATTTAAATTATAGGCCCGTTGTTTATTGCGTCTGTGGCAAAACGGTGCTATAAATATCGGGCTTAATACTGTTCATTGATCGGAATCATATTCAAAATCTTGAATCGGTTTAGACCATTGGTGTCTGCTTTCATTTAGCGATGCACCGGTCTCTAAAGATCGCTGATGCCGTACTCGTTATCCCGACATTCGGCTCAAATTACGTTCACCGCAATCAACTTAGGAGAAACATTCAAATGAGAAAGACCGTGAGTAGAATTCTCGGTATCAGCCTAATGGTAACGGCCTGCGCTTTCATTTCGATCGCGCAGGATACGCCGCCGGCTCCGACCGAAACCCCGGCCGTTGGCCCCGGAGCACGTCCCGGTTTGCCCGGTGCTGCGTCGCAAGATCCGCAGCCCTATGACAAGGTCATCACCAAAGACGCCAAAACCAAAAGTGGCGTGTTCAAGGTTCATCAGGTCAAA
>Ga0193752_1003228_pt1 | contig 11397 bp, 11 predicted proteins | sample H1c1metaG_FD_144924 | JGI IMG/M metagenome (GOLD analysis project Ga0193752, IMG submission 144924) | Soil microbial communities from a riparian zone of the East river system, Colorado, United States - H1c1 | ecosystem: Environmental > Terrestrial > Soil > Riparian zone | place: USA: East River... | reverse complement strand
TCAGCTCGACAGGGACAATAGGAAGTTGGTCGTATACGAGTAGCCTGCCTCAACGAATTCGCCAGGGTGATGGCTTTGCCGCTAATGGATATATGTATATATTTGGCGGACGCTCGGCGACCTCTACGTGTACCAATAACACCTATACTGCAGCCATAAACGCGAATACAACGATAGCAAGCGGCAATAATCCTACCGGACTGGGTGTTTGGTCTCAGACAAACGTAAAGTACACCGGTGATAGGTATGGAGTGACTGCGGCCTACAATGCGGGACGCACTTATCTGATGGGGGGTGGATGTGCTGCTCTGGTCACCACCACCGACAAGATGTACTACTCAACGCTACAATCTCAGCCTCAGATTGCTCGGTATTCGTATGCAATCGATACTGATACAAACGTTACTCCCACCAAATGGCTCCTAAATGGACTGGATAACGATATCGGTGCACGCTGGATATTGAGCTATCGCTCATCAACCAGTGCGGCAGCTACATGGGGTCAGGCAACTGACGTCGGTGCGGTGATGCTAGGCACGGCAGGTACCTATACCCCGCTTGATGGTGCGGGTGCCAGTACCAATGCCGCTCGTCACTATTACTTTTCTGTAAGTATTGATAGTTCCCAAGCGTTTGGCTACCCAGAAGATATTACTCGGGGTCCGACGATTGCTGATCTCTCACTCTTCTTTACGAGTGACCCGGGCAAGCGACTTCGGCACGGCAAAACCTTCACGGGTGGCGAACTTCAGCCCCTGGATACACCATTCTGATGGATATACCCCTCATAAACTGTTCTCCACTCCTGAACCCCGCCCTACCTGACTCGGTGATCATCGGAGTTCAGGGACCGAAAAACAATTTATGAGGAGTATAGAGTAGTATAAATTCTATGGGGAATAGTAACAACAAAATACCCGCATCTTGGTTTGATAATGATCCCGAGTGGGAGATGTTGCGACACAAGGCAGATAATCGCCCAGTTTCTAAAAGTCTCAAACAACAGGTAGCGGACCAGAGACCCCGAATTGCAACTCGGCGTGAGCAGCCTCGTGCTCAGGCCACTAGAGAAGATAGCGACAAGGAAGTGATCGTGCATTTTAAGGTTGCTTTGCCAAGGGTTAAGCTACCTAACCCCAAGCATCTGTATAAGACGCACAGGAAAGCTCTTTTTGTAGTGGTTGGCGGTGTGGTCTGTCTGGTGTTGGCTGCTGGTGCGTTACAGCTTGCCTTGATCAAGAGGAGCTGGCTCAGTGGTGAGGTTGCTGGCCCGGCAAGCGCAGAAGAGCAGGCGAAAGCAGCATTTAACCCACTTATACCTCTGGAAAACCTAAAAGATGCTATGGGTAAGCAGTCGGAGCCAGAATATAGCTATGATAAAGATAAAAAAGTGCTTGGTTATACGGCCGAATATAACGGCGCAGTCGTGACGGTCAGCCAGCAAGGCCTTCCGGAAAAATTAAAAACTAGTCCTGGTGAGCTGGCCTACGTGGCTCAATCCATTCGAGCTACTGAGCTTGTCGAAACTCAGAAAGGAACTGCCTACATTGCAACGGAAGAAAAGAGCGGAGCACAGACTGCTGTCTTTGCTACCAAAGAAGCGATGGTCTTTATACGTACCAACAAAAAGTTGGATAGAGAAGAGTGGAAGTTCTACATAAATCAACTGAATCCATCGCGGTAAACACTGGCGCTATAAGGCTAGTCTTATAAGGGCTGTAATTTCGTTGTATTTCTTTTTCTCTTTCGAAAGGTGCTCTTATTTTGCGACATTAGATTATTGACCAAGGGGCAATACCGAAGTAGGGTTTTGTTTGTGAAAATAACCGTACGCTAACAGATAAGAAGATTGTTTCCCGGTCTGTGAAATGATACGCTTAAGGTATTGATACGGGGGAAACAAAGATACTTATATGGGAAAAATAGTCGCAATTCTAAATCAAAAAGGTGGTGTGGGCAAAACGACCACTACGATAAACCTGGGTGCCTACCTGGCTAAGGCGGGCAAAAAAGTTTTGATAGTAGACTTTGATCCTCAGGGTAATGCTACTAGTGGACTAGGGCTTGCTAAAGAAACCGTCGAAACAACGAGCCACGATATCTTGTTTAAGCCGGCCGAGATTGTAACGGCTATTCACGAAACCGAATTACCTCGCCTAAATATTATCCCGACTAATTCTGGCTTGGCTGCCGCTGAAGTTCAGCTGGTCAATAAGCCCAATCGAGAACTCTTGTTAAAAAAAGCACTTACGGGTCTGGACTACGACTACGTTTTAATTGATTGTCCTCCAGCATTGGGACTGCTGACTATCAATGCATTGACGGCTGCCGATCAATTATTGATTCCGGTGCAAGCTGAATATTATGCGCTTGAGGGTTTGGGTCAACTACTGAGCGTTATGCAAAGAGTGAGGCAGGGCTTGAATACGGGCTTAGAACTTTTGGGTGTAGTAGTCACAATGTATGATGGTCGCACCAGTTTGTCCGAGCAAGTTTATCGTGAGCTCCAAAAGCATTTTGGTGATAAATTATTCAAAACCATAATCCCGCGCAATGTGAGATTGGCCGAAGCGCCAAGCTATGGCAAGCCAGTTTCCGAACATGACAAATGGTCAAAAGGGGCAAGGGCCTATAAGCAACTCGCTAAGGAGATGATAAAAAATGAATAAAGGACTGGGAAAAGGATTCGATGTACTTATTCCTGCAGACTTTGACGAGACAATCCTGACCGATGTTAATGACAGAGTACAAAAATTACTCATTAGTGACATACAACCAAACCCGGATCAGCCACGTAGGATATTCGACGTACAGGCACTCAACGAACTGGCAGTATCAATCAAACGGTACGGTATACTCCAGCCGCTTATTGTTTCGCCTCAAGATAATACTTACGTGCTTGTTGCTGGCGAGAGGCGTTGGCGTGCTGCTCAACTTGCCGGGCTTGAGTATATACCTGCAATTGTTCGCAAGCGTGAGGAGCTTGAGCAACTGGAGATTGCGCTCATTGAAAACGTCCAACGAGTTGACTTGGCACCTCTTGAACAAGCGGTCTCAATAGAAAAACTTCATCAACAGTTTAACTTTAGTTATCAGGCCATTGCTGATCGACTAGGCAAAGCGCACTCCACTATTCACAATATTGTACGACTATTGAATCTTCCGCCCAATGCTCGCAAGTCCCTGCAAGAAGGCGAGATCAGCGAGGGTCACGCAAGGGCGATACTTGCCTTAAAAAGTAGTGCAGAAAAGCAAGCTGAACTACTAAAGCTGATTATTAAAAATAGCTGGACCGTACGCCAAGCCGAACAGTTTGTTACAAGCGTAAAACAAGGCACCGAGGTTACAAGAGCCACTAAGGCGACCGTGGCTGAAACATCTGCAACTAAAACTCTGGGCATAAAGCTAAAGACGAAGGTGTCCTTAAAGCGTACGGCTAAAGGTGGACGACTAGAGATTCACTACAAGTCTGATGATGAGCTAGAGGGCTTGATGGATCGGCTCAACAAGATCTAAGTGCCAATTCCAAATCTTTTTATCACGGCCGAGACTAATTTTTGGGTGTGAGTCGTCTGTTTCCTGAGCAAAGGCAGGCAGGCTGCACCTAAAAACTGGTCGGAGTCAGAGGAAAAGATTTGGAATGAGTTCTAAGGCACAATCAAAAGAGCAAGTTGGCGGGTAGCTTGATAGGTTAGAAGGACTTTGCTTTGTTGAGCGGAAATATCCTATATGCCAGTGTACCTATTACATCTCGCGCGTGAACAGTGCCAAAAGCACGCGAGTCTAAAGAGTTTGGTCGATTATCCCCAGCGACGAATATTTCTCCATCTGGTATGACGATGTCTACATTTACGGGTGTATCGGTTTTTACTGTAGCGTAGAGTCCTTGTGCATCTGGGTTAAACCCTTCCGGGTGTTCATCGTTGTAGATAGTAACAAGGTTGTCGCGAACCGTGATGCGTTCGCCGGGTAGGCCAATGACACGCTTGATGAGCTGCTTGTCCTGGCCCGGATCATACTCTTCTATGCCGTGTTTAATGAAGACGATTATGTCACCTCTGGCGGGAATAAAGTCATGGCCAGTCACTCGTGCAAGCGTACGGGGAACTTTCCAGACTATCAAACGATCCTGATTCTGGAGGGTATTTTCCATACTCGGGCCATCGACTTCGTAGGACTGGAATACGAATGCCGTCAAGAACAGGGCTATGAGCGGGGCGATAATGAGGATCAGAATAGTAGAGGCAGCGTTTTTCCAGCTTTCGCGTTTGTGGGTTTTCCCAAAGTCTTGCCGAGGCGTGGGAGTATTCTCTTGGCTTGAGGATTGGGGTGAGACAGGGTTTTGTTGTATATTCATTGTTTGATATCCGAACTCCAACTATAGCTTAAAAGGTAGCAATTCGCTATCCACTATCGTTGGGCTAAAATTCTGAAAACGATTTTACTTGAACAGAGCATAAACGATATACTGAGATAACGTATGAATGCAATGTATACCTCCCACCTAGCTTTCTTTGATTCTGTCGACAGCGTATGTCGGATTGGCTTGCTGGTAGGCGTAGAGTGTCGACAGGGACTGTTCTCGCTCAAGCAAGTGGGGAACATAAAATAAGTCAGTATGGATAATTTTCGAAGACACAGATCACGCTCCGACCACTCTTCATCAACGGATGGCTTCATTAACTCATCATCTGTTCGTCGAGCTGGCCCAGTCCCTCAATTGAAGCGTGGTAATGCCTATCAACAACGGTCACGGGTTGGTAATTTCCGTGCAAGCGATGGCTTTCATCCAGTGAAGCACACTCCTCGAAAGGTGGGACTGCCAGAAGCTGCTCCCCACTCCAGTAAGCGCCCGACACGCAGCACTTCAGACAAAACTCAGCTAGACAGCTCACACTCCAGGCGTGTGAAGAAGCAGCGCTTCCGACGAATTCGTAATCTGTTTTTTTTCAACCCAGTCAAATGGAGAAATTGGACAAAGCAAAGGGCTTTGGCAAACTTTGTGGTCCTTATTCTGCTCGTCGGTGGGTTTTTTGGTGGCAGGGCATGGTGGCTTGCTGGCCAGATATTCCAAGGTGGTGGTGGGGCTGTCGCGTTGCAAGATGATGTTGATCCGTCCTTGTTGAGAGGTGAGGGCGACGGGCGGGTGAATATTTTGCTTTTGGGACGTGGTGGCGAAGGTCACGAGGGGGCGGATCTTACTGACACAATTGTAGTTGCAAGTATTGATCCGATCCAGAAAGAGGCAGCGTTATTGAGTATCCCGCGTGACCTCTATGTGCAGACAAGCGGAGGCGGTTACTCAAAGATAAATGCCGTTTTTGCTAATGCAAAAAGTAATGCTCTGGCAAGTTCGAGTTCAAGCGATGGTGGCCGCGTCGGCAAGGCAGAAGACGCCGGTTTCAAGGCCGTTGAGGACGTGATTCGCTCAAAAATCGGCATCCCAATCCACTATCATGCTGTGATTGATTTTGCTGGTTTTGCGAAGGCCATAGACACGGTTGACGGTGTCTATGTCAACGTACCGGCAACCGGTGTAGTCTACGAAAATATGTGGATTATGGGCCGGAACTATACGCTGAACGTTAAACAAGGGGGCTCCCACTTCAACGGGCTTCGTGCACTGGCGTATGCACGATCGCGGTACACAAGCCCCCGGGGGGACTTTGACCGCTCCGAGCGGCAGCGTTTGATTATGGTGGCACTAAAAGACAAGATATTTAGCGTTGGTACTTACAGCAATCCTCTGAAAATTAGCCAGCTAATGAGTGATTTTGGTCGACACATCAGAACCAACTTGAGCCTCAACGAGGTAAGACGGCTCTACGAAATCGGCAGCCAGATCCCAAGCAATAAGATTGCCTCAGTGGGTCTGGCGGATCCACCCAACAACTATGTCACAACAGGTATGGTTAACGGGCAATCCGTGGTTCATCCACGTGCGGGCTTGGATAACTATAAAGAAATTCAGCACTACGTGCGTAACCGTTTGAGGGACGGCTACCTGGCTAGTGAGAACGCGACCGTAGCGCTTTATAACGGCACGAGTATTGCTGGGCTTGCTGGACGGACCTCTGACAACCTCAAATCCTACGGTTACAACATAGCTACGGTTGCAGATTCGCCCACGAAAGGTGTGCAGAAGACAATTGTGGTAGATCTAAGCAGCGGCACAAAGAAATATACTAAGCGTTACCTAGAAAATCGTTTTGGCACCACGGCCGTTACGAGTATGCCGCCAAACACCAAGATTACACCGGGGACGGCGAACTTTGTTATAATACTTGGGCAGAATGAACAAACTCGTCTCGCTAATTAATTACCACTCGGTTCAGCCGGTATCTCCGGCTGTTACTGGTTGGGGTGGGTTTTAGCTCGTGGCTCGCATAACAATGGGCCTGCCAATGGGCCTTCGCCCCAAGAGTGGATTTGCAAGCCTGGCCCACGTCGGGCTTAACGCCTTGCTCCCGGTGCTGCTCTATGTGTTGGTGAGGATTGACTTTGCGCCATTGGCTGCCGCGCTCATTATCCTTAGTAAATGGCGTATGTTTGCTGTCCGTATTCGTTATTGGCCCGCTAATATTCGTGCTAATGCGGTAGACATCATGGTTGGTATATCAATTGTAATATTCATGTCGTCGACAAACATTGGGGCGTGGCAGATTATTTGGGCGCTAGCCTACGGATTTTGGTTGGTTTTCCTAAAGCCGGGTTCGAGTACGCTGAAAGTATCACTACAGGCTGTAGTAGCTCAGCTGTTGGCGCTCATGGCGTTGTTTTTAGTCTCGGGAGACATGCCGCTACACTTGCTTATTATATTCAGTTGGCTTATTTGTTATTTGTGCGCGCGACACTTTTTCACAAGTTTCGATGATCCATATACGCAGCTGTTCTCTCATGTATGGGGGTATTTTGCTGCTGCGTTGGTATGGGTACTTGGTCACTGGCTTCTGTTCTATAATGTGCTGGCTCAGCCAACCCTCCTGCTGGTGGTTATTGGCTATGGGCTTGCGGCTATGTACTACCTGGATCAAAACGATAGGCTCTCAGATATGTGGCGCAAGCAGTTTATAATGATGATGGTAGCTATAGTTACCATTGTACTGACATTTTCTGATTGGGGCGATAAAGCATTATGAGACACCCGCAATCGGATCGCTCATCGCGCAGGGAAATGTTCCATTCTCTGGCTGCTCTTCCTAGAAGCTGCTAAAATCTAGGTGGAATGAATCTACCTAGATTTTGATTGTCATAAAAAGGTTCAAGCTAGTTGGCATTTTCAGTAGAACTTCAGCAAAGGGGGTGAGTATGGATAGCATGAAGCATTCGGCCAAGGAATTGACGAGTTCGGCGCGTAGGCGTGTAGCACCGTTAGGTTTTGTGTTACTAGTATTGATGAGTGCGGCAGCCGGCTTTGTCGGCGGATGGGTTGGCTCCGAGGCAAATCGTGAGGGCGCATTTGATACGCAAACAAGTCAGCGGATTGTGTCAAACGAAAGCGAACTTATTAGCAAAATCGCAAAGGAAGTTGGCCCAAGTGTGGTGTCGGTAAATGTTACCACCCAGGCAAGTCCTCAACGGGGCTTTTTTGGGCTGGGTTCAACTGCTCAGCAAAGTGCTGGTACTGGATTTATTGTGGGTTCTGATGGCCTCATTGTAACTAACCGGCATGTGGTGGCCGAGGACGGTGAGGTGACTGTCACGCTCGCAGATGGCACAGAGCTGACAGATATAGAAGTTGTTGGACGAACCAACCAGGGTGATCCGTTAGATGTGGCTTTTCTGAAAATCAAAGATACCAAGGGAAAAGACCTAAAGCCTGTCAAGCTCGGTGACTCGAGTAAAACGGAGGTGGGCGACAAGGTTGTTGCGATAGGTAATGCCCTGGGGCAATTCCAAAACTCTGTGACGACAGGCATTATTTCTGGCTACGGACGTGATGTACAGGCTTCGGATTCGTCTGGGTTCAGCACTGAAACACTCCAAAACCTCTTTCAGACGGATGCCGCTATCAACCAAGGTAACTCTGGTGGTCCACTTGTTAGCATCAACGGCGAAGTAATTGGAATCAATACGGCGGTCGCGGGTGACGGGGCGGAAAACATAGGGTTTGCTATACCCATCAATGACACCAAAGGGCTTATCGACACCGTTTTGGCTAAGGGCAAGCTAGAGCGTCCCTATCTGGGTGTCCGGTATGTGTCCTTAACTGACGATTATGCCTACGAGCTGAAGCTGGACATAAAACGAGGCGCATATATTTTGCCAGGCCGAGAGGGTAGCTCTCCGTCTATCGTGGAAGGAAGTCCCGCAGAAAAGGCTGGCCTAAAAGAGAAAGATATCATCACAAAGATACGGGGTAAGGAAATAAACGAAAAAAACAGCCTAACTTCACTTATTGGGAGCTATCAAGTGGGAGAGGAAGTCGCATTGACTATTGTCCGGGATGGCAAGGAACAAGAGGTAAGGGTCAAGCTCGAGGCAACGCCCAAACTATAAGGCACCTTCTGCCAAAAACAACTGGCTTACATATAAAACGTGCCCTTTGGGCCGTGGAGAAAAGATCTGGAATGGCTTCTTAGAGCGTGTAGGCGACGCCTTGTTGGTGGCCACCCTCGAAAACCTGAATGAAGTCGTCTTCTGTCGTTTGGCGAAAACCGTGTCTGGCTGCGATAAAGGCGAGCTGTTTGTGCTGTGGTGGAAGCGATTCGGTTAGAATGTATCTGGGTCGTTCGGAAAATGCTGCGGCTTGAGCAAAGAGCTTTCTATAAGGATCAAGTCCATCAGCGCCGCCAAATATGGCAGTACGAGGCTCTTGTAGGGCGGCTTGGTTCACCTGGTGATCATCCGGTACGTAAGGAAGGTTTGCAATTGTAATAACCGACAAGCCAGGTACGCTATTTATGGGTTCGAGTAGATCACCCTGTGCAAATTCTATTGCTACATGGTGCTTGGCGGCGTTTTGCTCAGCCACTTGCAGACAGCCTGGGTCTATGTCGGTTGCTATGACCTTTGCTTTGGGTAATTCTAGCTTAGCTGTGATGGCCAGGGCGCCAGAACCCGTACCCACATCAATTATCTCTAGGTTGCCGTCAGCCCCCGGGAGTCGTTTCAGGATGTCTATCATGGTTTCTGATTCTGGGCGCGGTTCTAGAACGCGCCGGTCTATCAAGAATTCTCTGCCGTAGAATTCGGTCTTGCCCCTGATGTAGGCAAGAGGTACGTGTTTTGCTCTTTCTTCGATCTGTTCATCAAGCTTAGTGTGCGTTTCTTCGGTTATGACTGTGTCCAGGTGGGCGAGCAGCCAACTACGGTCATGCTCAAGTTCATCGGCCAGTAAGAGCTGGCTATCCAGTCGGGCGGTAGCGATACCAGCGGTTTCTAATTTACCTTTTGCGTAGCTAAGCCATATGCTGACAGTCATAATTAATTTTCTTGGGTTAAAAGTTGATGTTCGTATTCGTGCAGATGTTTAATTATATCATCGATGTCACCGGCAAGCGCAACTGGAATATTACTCCGACTATAGCCGATGCGATGGTCGGTGATGCGATCCTGGGGAAAATTGTAGGTACGGATTTTTTCGCTGCGATCGCCAGAACCTATGAGCTTTTTTCGGGCATCCGATAGTTGCTTTTGCTCTTCTTCGATTTTCATTTGAAGCAGACGGGAGCGGAGTACGCCCAACGCTTTCTCTTTGTTCTTTATCTGAGATTTCTCATCTTGGCAGGTTACAACCAGGCCTGTCGGCAGGTGGGTGATGCGGACAGCCGAATCAGTGGTATTGACGCTTTGACCGCCGTGACCGCTGGAGCGATACACATCGATGCGCAGGTCATTCGGGCTGATTTCTACGTCTGTTTCTTCAGCTTCTGGCAATACAGAGACTGTGACCGTGCTGGTATGGATACGGCCTTGAGATTCGGTGGATGGGACGCGCTGGACGCGGTGGACGCCGGCTTCGAACTTTAGGTTACGGTAGGCGCCGTCTCCGCGGACGGCAAAAATGACTTCTTTAAAACCTCCGACTTCATTTGGGCTCTCGCTCAGCAGTTCGGTTTGGTACTGGTGGGTTTCGCACCAGCGGATATACATGCGATAAAGTTCGCCCGCAAACAGGCTAGACTCATCACCCCCGGCGGCTGCACGGATCTCAATGATGGTGTCGCGTTCGTCGTTTGGGTCTTTTGGGGTGAGCGCCTCTGCAAGATTGGCCCGAGCTTTGTCTCTTATTACTTGTAGCTCAGCGAGCTCGGTCTTTGCGAGCTCAGCGAGCTCGCCTCCGTCTTGCATAAGTTGTTTTGCTTCAGTTTCACGTTTGGCGAGCGTCTCAAGTTCATCGAACAATCCTACTACTTCTTCTAGCGCGGCAATTCTTTTGGCGAGTTTGGGGTATCCCTTTGACGAAAATATATCAGGGTCCTGCAGTCTGGCCTGTAGGGCGGTAAGTTCTTCGCGGAGTGCCTGTTCCTTCTGGTTCATATCAGTCTGTTTCAAGTATATACAAAACCACCCCCAAAGTAATCAGGAGGTGGTTTTGAATGGGGTGGCTACTTACGCTTCAGCGTGCCTATTTTTTGAGTTTCGTCTGCCTTGGGGGTTTTGGTGCGGACCTTTTGGGCTTTGTTCTTCATGGCTTCAGCCCGAGCTTTGGCTGCTTCCTGGCGAGCTTTGAATTTGTCTACGCGACCTTCAATATCCAGAAGTTTTTCGTTACCCGTATAAAAAGGGTGTGATGCACTAGAAATATGCACTTTTACTAGGGGGTATTCTATACCATCGATTGTGATTGTGTCGTCAGTCGCGACAGTAGACTTGGTTAAAAACGTCTGGTTGTTGTTAAGGTCCTGAAAAACTACGGGGCGGTAGTTCGTGGGATGCAAATCCTTTTTCATATATTTCCTTTAGCTCTTTAGGCGATGAAAATAGTGGTTGAAGCTGGTTAGCAGCGAGCTTCACTGCAGTCGGCTTTTAACCAAGTTACTCTATATCAAACTACAGATATTGTCAATCTGTTGGCTATCTGTTAATATTACCTGGTAAATATATTAAACAGCGGGAGAGGAAATCCTTCCTGTCGTTTAGAACTCGTTCATGACTATCGCCCTGGAAGAGAAATCATGAACAAGTTCTCTCTGACTCCAGAGGCGATGTGGTTGCTCATCCGTGAAGAACGAAAGGATTTATCATATGGCTACCGTTGACGTAGACATCAAAAAACTATTAGAAGCAGGTGCGCATTTTGGCCACAAAACCAGCCGCTGGCACCCAAAGATGGCGCCGTATATTCATAGTAAACGGGGCGGTAGTCACATCATTGACCTGACCCAGACCGTATCTGCGCTAGAAGACGCGTTGGCTTTTATCGAAAAGGCCGCAGGCGAGGGCAAGCAGATT
>Ga0193752_1003227_pt1 | contig 11397 bp, 14 predicted proteins | sample H1c1metaG_FD_144924 | JGI IMG/M metagenome (GOLD analysis project Ga0193752, IMG submission 144924) | Soil microbial communities from a riparian zone of the East river system, Colorado, United States - H1c1 | ecosystem: Environmental > Terrestrial > Soil > Riparian zone | place: USA: East River... | reverse complement strand
AGTTGCTGATAGTCTGCGCCTGAATGCCCTGGCTGGCATCCACCAAAAGCAAGGCTCCCTCGCATGCTGCAAGTGCACGGCTCACTTCATAACTAAAGTCTACGTGGCCAGGGGTATCTATCAGGTTCAGTACATATTCCTCTCCTTTCCAGGGGTAGTTTATCTGTATAGCATGGCTCTTAATGGTAATGCCTTTTTCCCGCTCCAGGTCCATATCATCCAGTACCTGCGCCTGCATATCCCTTTCGCCGATGGTTTTTGTAAATTCCAGTAAGCGGTCGGCAAGGGTACTTTTACCGTGGTCAATATGGGCAATGATGCAAAAATTTCTGATGTTCTTCATGTACGTTCTATACTCTTTTTGAGGCTGCAAAAGTAGTTCATTTTAAGCAGAATGAGCAGCTTGTACTGAGCGAAGTCGAAGTATCGAAGTGTGAGTATGTGGGGAATTTCGAGCGGAGTCGAGAAATTTAGCAATTATAAACCATCTGACTACGGATCAGGTGCCTTTGTGGCCTTAGTGCTGCCTTTCTTTGTGTCTTTGTGGTAAAACTTAACCACAAAGTTCACAAAGGGTTTTCACAGAGGACACAAAGATCCTTCATACCAGCTTCAGTTTTTCATAGCATCATCGTGGAGTTTATCCTGGGCGGAGCCGAAGGGTCGCAATCCTTTCATCAGCATACCAATAGAAAGCTTTTATCGAAGCGTAGATGTTTCGTGAAGGCACGAAACAAGGCGGAGATTAATGCAGATCATGACTTTACAACAGGCTTTTACCGCTACAAATAAATTTTTCGGTATTTTTAAAGCATGATAAAACGATCCTACCCCATTACCCTGCTGGCTTTCATTTTGTGTTACAGTTGTTCTAAATCCGGAGATGGAAATGTAGTGATCCCTCCGGTCCTGCTTCCTCCTACACTTACCATTCAGCCCGGAACTAATATTACGGCGTATTATAACAATACTGCCACATTCAGCTGGACCACGAGTGGTACACTTGTTTCGGTAAATGGCGTTGTGTATCCCTCGGGGACCTTTACATCTCCTCCCTTAACGGTGAATACCACCTATACTGTTGTTGCTTCCGGCTCAAACGGGCAAATAAATACAGTACAGGTAAATGTAACCGTGATCGCACCCCCTTCAGATATTTATGCAGCCGGCTTTGATGGCACAAATATCGTTTACTGGAAGAACGGGAGTACTGTAAACCTTGCAGCGGGTGCAGGAGCGGCTACCGGTATTGCTGTATCCGGAACAGACGTATATGTATGCGGCTATCAGAATGGTGCGGTGTACTGGAAAAATTCAACCCGTATAAACCTTACGGGCTCAGCTTTGGACAGTGCCCATGCGATCACCCTATCGGGTGCAGATGTATACGTTGCAGGTGATGATGGAGCCGGTGGCCCGGGAGGTCCCAATGCGGCGGTATACTGGAAGAACGGCCTAAGAACATTACTCCATTCGTCAGCTGTACCAACAAGTGTAAAAGCAATTCTTGTGTGGGGTGCAGATGTTCATGCTGCAGGGTATATAGGAGATACTGCTGTGTACTGGAAGAACGGGGTGAGAACAAACTTATCTGCCAATCGTGCTAAAGCAAACGGCATTTCAATATCAGGAACCGATGTGTATGTAGTTGGAGAAGAGAACGGGGTAGGTTATTACTGGAAAAACGGGACCAGGTTCTTTCTTGTAGGTCCCCAGTTATCTATAGCCAATGCAATCCATGTAACACCCGGACCAAGTCCACATTTTTATGCAGTAGGATCTAATTATGAAAGCAAGGCTATATACTGGTATGATAACACATTTACATTGCTGCACACTAGTCCCACAGAGATATCAGGGGCTACGTCGATCTCACTATTTCAACCCGACCTTTATTTAGCCGGCTATGTTTCCAATGATAAAACTGCTGTTTACTGGAGAAACGGTGTAAGAACAACACTGGCTACCGGCACCACTGCGTTACCTGCCATCGCTAACAGCATTGTGGTTGTGCAAAAATGATCGTTTAAACCTTCTGACTACGGACCAGGTGCCTCGTGATCTTTGTGCTGCCTTTCTTTGTGTCTTTGTGGTAAAACTTAACCACAAAGGACACAAAGGGTTTTCACAAAGAACACAAAGATTATTGATACCAGCTTCAGTTTTTCATAGCATCATCGTTGCGAACTTGTTCTGTTATTAAATTTATTTCAAGTGGAAATGAATTTAATAACCAAGCCTTTCACCGGCATACCAACCCGGAGTTTTCATCAGCGGGTGTAGTATTATTGTTCAAATACTTTTACTCCATTTTACACGGCTTATCTATGTTACAATTAGTTCCTGCATTTTTATTTTGTCAAAACCCTTTGAACCACTTAATTTCAAATGAAAATGAAAACGTATAATATGAAAACATGGATCTGTTCTTTGATTTTTATGGGGATCTTTTTAAACAAGGGAATGGCCCAGAGTGTAGCCATAAATACAGATGCATCTGTTGCCGATGGTAGTGCAATGCTGGATATCAGATCAGTAACAAAGGGATTGCTTATACCAAGGATGACAGAAACTGAACGAACAGCCATCAGTAATCCTGCAACCGGGCTACTGGTTTACCAAACAGATGTAACAACCGGTTATTATTATAATTCCGGTACTGCAGTAATACCTGCCTGGCAAAAGCTGGCTACCGATAAAACTGCTGTTGCTTTTTCTGCAACCACATCCAGCGCATTAAACTTTTCGGCAAACGTATGGACAAAACTTACTTATAGCACTGAAGAATTTGATGAATCCGGCAATTATTCCACGGCAACGTCTGAGTTTACGGCCCCTTCTGCAGGAATCTATCATTTTAATATAAAGTCTGCCTTTGTCACCGGAAACAATGGCCGGGTTGACTTGGGGATCTATGTGAATGCAGTACAAAAGAAGGTTATCCTTGATATGAATTCGACCAGCACAAGAAGTATTCACTTAAGTACCGACCTTAAATTGAATGCAGGAGATATTGTTGATGCCAGGATGATTTTTCAATTAAGTGGGCAACAGTATGGAGGTTCTTCTACGTACATATCCTTTAGTGGGCACAAGGTTAATTAAAATTTGTATTAGCCTGATCGTGTAATTCTTTTCCCCATCTTAACTTAGGATAAGCCGGACAATGCCGCTTTTGCAAATTTTTTCATTAAGGAGTATGCTTCATGTGCTTATATACTCCTCGTTTTAACCAAAGGCTTATCATACGCTTACAATAAAATTCTTCGACAATAAAAAATCTTCATCCCCGCAATCCATATCGCCCTGCCCCGGTTCGTGGCACAGGGGACTTAGTGCCTGGTAGACCGCTGTGCAAAACCCGTACAATAGAAGTGCATTAATAAAAAATTATTCTTCATACTTTACCATAGCTTGAATGAATGAAGACACTTTGAGCGCTCCTCCATCAAGTGGTAAATATTTGAATGATACGCCGCCTATTGGCATCCACCCTTCTCTAAGATGCATCCTCACTAATCCTTCCAGTGTCGCTTCATCCTTTCCAGAAAGAACCATATAATCTGATATTTTTTTATTCATAAAACGGGGTATTAATTTTTCTTTTTAGCTGCTTTCTTTTTAATTGGTGTAGGATTGCCTGCTACAGATGCTTTCATAATGTTATGAAATAGCTCTGATGCTTCTTTAGCTGACTTCTTTTTTATTGCTTTTGCCATAGTGCAAATATAATTATTTACCACGTTCAAAGAAATTAAGAAGTATCCCTATGTACTCATTATCGTTTCTATCCTCATAAATTGAAAAAATCAAAAAATTCTTCTTTCTTTTTAATTCTGAATAGCTACTTTGTCCCACAAAATCCTTAAACCTTTTTATGCTTGGATTGGTAAATATTAATGCCAGTATTATTATCCCAATAATATAGGATGCAGTTATCCAAAATCTCTTTTTAAATATTGGCATATTAATTTTCTTTTTTGGCATAACTGTTTTTTGCTCTTTAATAAACTTGGGCATTTTAATTACCTCTATTATAAATGCTATAAGCATTATAGCCCCGATAACTAAAAAAAGGTATGCTGAAACGAGTAAAAGTATAGATAACCAATCTTCAAGAGGTGGAACTGAATTTCCCAAAATTGGATTAATCTCAAAAATATATTTTGTTCTGTACCAGATGCCTAAATACCATAAAAAAACTGGAACAACAATAAATAATACTACTCTTTTGAAAAGAAAGTACTTACGTAAATTCAAATCTTTTTTTTCTGAAAACCTGAAAGGTTTTGTTATAAAGGACAATGAAAACTTAATGTTTGTACTATTAGTAATTGGGATATTTTCTGGCTTCTTGGGTATTGGGAATGTATATAAGTAATCTCCAAATATTAAAAATCCTGCCGCCATAATAACCGAAGGCCAATAATTAAATTGGTAAGTATCCCCGAATATTTCTTTGTAGTGGAAGTATCTATATATAGCAGCCACTATTATCAAACCGCTTAGTATATAAGATATAATACCAATTACCTTATTTGTTTCTGAATTCTTATTATAAGCTCTTTCATCTTTTAAAGAAGGGCTTATGACCGTTATTATAAACCCAAAAAGAGGAGATAGGGTAAGACTTAATAAAAGAGAATATGTAGAGCCTATTCGCCTCTTTTCACCCAATTTGGCTACAAATGCTGCAAGCATAACAAAAACAAAGATGTAAACAAATGTCATAACCGCAGTTTTATGAATAAAAAAAGCGTGAACTGAATTGCTCACACTGCAATAAAAGGCACTGGTATACCCGACAACACAGAGAAGTAAACAGCCCACTCATAGCGTAAACGTTTGGGCTTCGTTCTGTTGTCATCTAATTGAAATTACCAATTTCTTTATTGATCGAATGAGCTAAACGCTACAATTTTTGTAGCTAATGTAACATGATAAGCTGATATATACAATGGTAGTTTTAAATTATTATTACTATTTTGAAGTGGTAATAAGAAAAACTGCTGCTTAATGTCTTTACGTTTTCCCGAAGTTGAAAAAGCAATACACTTTACTTTGACTTTCTATGAAATAGACCGTATCAAAGAGTACATGTTCAAATTTGCAAATCAAAAGCCTTTAATTAAAGTTATAAATAACAGTACAGACAAAAGCGAGTGGCATGATACAGTCTTAGGATTTCAAGATAATATGGATAAAGAAATTGAGCAGCATATGGGATATTCAAATGGTGTTGCTCTTGCTTATTTATTTGATACATTAAATAGCTGGGTGGCATACTACCTTTTTGAATCTGTTTGGTTGCCCACTTTAGGCCACGCAATACATGATTACAATACAACTGTATATGAAGACTTTATATTAAAACAAGAAAAGGAGGAAGAAAAGTTTAAAGAATCCGAAAATTATAAAAAGTATAACCACTTAGATAAAATTGTAGATACAATCCCCAAAGAGTTTCATAAGCTTAATTTTGATGTAACCTATGATACTGGTCACGTTTATCACAAGTTTTTGGTGGCGCATTGCCCTCCCTTAATTGATTCAAGCCCACCAGTATTGGATAAGTATATTGATCTGGTTAGAATGTTAATTGAGAACTTCAAAAGAATCGTAGCCAAGCATTTCGCTATCTATAATCTTGTAAAACTAACACCGCAATTTACACAAATACAGGCAGGATTGCCAGCGATGCAAGAGCAGCCGCAAATTACACAGCCCCCAGAACTCATAAGCAAAAAGTTGATAGTTAATATCTCAGTTCCGCAACTTGCCTATCTTTTCTTCATGCTCCATGAGCTTAACCCAGATATATTTGATTTAAAATCAAAAACTGAATTGTACAAATTCGTAACTGATAATTTTGTTACAAAAGGCACAAAAGAAACAGGTATTAGTTTCGATAGTTTTAAAAATGATTTTACTAAGCAAACCGATAAAACGGTGGAATACTGGATTGAGAAGCTAAAAAAAATGCTCGAAAACTCAAGAAAAAAATTAAGCTGAAACCCTTTACTATATTATATTTTGATTGGGGTTGCGCAACCCTTTTGCAACCCTTTGCAACCCCACTACACCCCTTTAGAATACCTGTTTTCGGACACAATGTCATAGATTTGTATAGTAGTAGTAAAAAATAAAAAAAGGGCAATTAAGCCCCTGTAAATAATGGTTCGTTCCATACCAAGAAAAACCGCCAGTAATGTACCTAACCAATGAATATTAGGCGGCATCAGATGTTGGTAGTATAAACGGCTGGATTCATAACCCAGATTACGTACACGCTACTTAAACTACTGGTTGTTTTTCCAAAAGGGGGTGTTAGCTGCACTCCCTTTTGTCATTTCAAAGGTATGTAATTTTATTTAAAAATATTTAGTATAAAGTTTTGTACTTTGAACTAATGTTTTTATATTTGTGTTATGAAAGCAAAGAATGTAGATATAACCACCTTACTAACTTTAAAGAATTATGCTGTTAGTCATGGTGTAACACCTGGGTATATCTATAAGCTGGAAAGAGAAGGTAAAATGGAAACATTAATGATTGACGGGGTAAAATTTATTCAGACAGACAAATATCCTTCTATACCTGTAGCAAACAGGCGTAAATAGGGTTTATATTTTTCTGCGCCGTAGGTAGCTATTGCCGTCGTCTGGCCTCCCGGCCAACGACGAATTAAAGCCCTGCTTTTCTTTATCAGGTAGAAGCCTTTCTCATCGCTGTTGGCCGGAGGCCAGACAGCGGCACCCCAAAGGTTTAGGCATGGTAACGATTAAATACAACTACCTTTAAATCCTCAACCAAAGCACCATGCTAAAGTTCCTCCTCCTCTTACTCCTCCCCTTTTTCACAAAAGCGCAAACTGTTTTTAAAACCCCTTCAGGCGAAAAATATCACTTGGCAAACTGCAGGATGGTAAAGAATGTTTCGGAAGAAATTACTACAGCAAAGGCAATGGAACTGGGTTTAGAACCATGTAAGATCTGTAAGCCTGCAAATATTTATGGCAGTGCTCCGGTTGTGCATAAAGCACAGGGACAAAGCAACACATCACAATGTAAAGGAATGACCAAGGCAGGTACAAGATGCAGGCACATGACCAGCATAGCCAATGGTTATTGTTATCAGCATCAACCTTAACTTATATCCCCAAACTACTTATAAACCCAACACCGACTAGGGCGGCAAGCTTTTGCGTATATTTATACTGTACTTTCTACCTCCCTAATGCCAATAAAAACGAATCCTTTTATGAATCTTAATGCATTATCGGTTAAATCTATAATACTGGTAAGCTTCACTTTTTTTTGTTTAGCAGGCAAATCTCAAACAGGTGTATTTCTCATTATGAGGACTATAAAAATAAAAATCAGATCAAATACGAGAATGTTGATCTCTCTGGCAATAAATTAGTTTGTAAAACCAAAGGCAATTCAGACGTTAAGTATGCTATAAAAGACATTTGGGGATTTAAGCTTGAATATCAGTTATTCCGATGCGAAGGTTCAAAATTTTATTATGTTTCTTATTATGGAAAAGTCACAATGTATGCAAACGGCAAGGAAAATTTTAATGGTATGAAAGGCAATTACACTTATACGGCTTACCAATTTTCAACCTATTTTCTATCCAGTGGCTTAGGTGAAGAGATTTACCCACAAAGTGCTTATAGAAAATTTAAAGAAGCCTACCCTCAGCATCAAATTTTATTTGATTGCATGGGAAACTCAAAGACGTACAATAAATTTGTGGAGTGCTTAAAGATTTACAATTCTACACGGTAACATTTATTCCTCGGCTGATAGCTTAAAATGACAAAGCAAATCATCATACAAATAATAATCCTGGCCTACTCTCCGCCTCCGTAGTTGTTCCACCAATCTGCTAACGCCCCCGCCTCGTCTCCCGACGTGCGGGCAGCAAAAGCCCACTGCTAACTTTTGTGAATAATAAAAACTATTCATTTACAACGCTGCTCGTCGGGAGACGAGGCAGCGGCGCTTACAGTTTAAAAGGTTTTGTTGTTTAGCCCGTACTTTTACAACATGAACGGAACTATAAGGTCAGATATCAAACCAGGAATGCTGGTAAACATCATCTTAAAAAAAGACCAGCGAAGCGGTACACTTACCGAAGGCATTGTTAAAGATATTTTAACCAGTGCGCCCAAACACCATTCGGGGTATTAAAGTGAGATTGGAAGATGGACAGGTTGGGCGGGTGCAGGAAAAACCAGTATATGCCCCCGCCTCGTCTCCCGACGTGCGGGCAGCAAAAGCCCACTGCTAACTTTTGTGAATAATAAAAACTATTCATTTACAACGCTGCTCGTCGGGAGACGAGGCAGCGGCGCTTACAGTTTAAAAGGTTTTGTTGTTTAGCCCGTACTTTTACAACATGAACGGAACTATAAGGTCAGCTATCAAACCAGGAATGCTGGTAAACATCATTTTAAAAAAAGACCAGCAAAGCGGCATACTCACTAAGGGAATTGTAAAAGATATTTTAACCAGTGCGCCCAAACACCATCGGGGTATTAAAGTGAGATTGGAAGATGGACAGGTTGGGCGGGTGCAGGAAATTATTGAAGAACTCTAAATAAAAAATCTCCATTCCCTGCAATGTATTGCCGCGAATGGAGATCAGTTTATAAAAAGATAATGTTTACTATTGCCCTCCAGGTTGGGTTCTTATCACACAGGCGTTGTTCTTACAAACATCATTGCCATTGTTGTTTATTTTATAACGTGGATCGGCATTTAGTACCGGTGCATATTGTATGGGCACAAGCGGTTCCACCCGTTTTACCCATGTTACAGATGCTTTATCCCAAACCCAGTAACTCCTGTACATCTCGTTATAACCTGTATTTTGTATGGCTCTGTAATATGGATTATTTTCCGGCTGGTTTACCGGTGTATGAGCCATCGGAACAGGATCATATGCCTGGGCGGCTACGGTTACCGTTATTCCAAATAACAGCAACATATTTAAGATTAACTTTTTCATGATATTTTCATTTAAGATTGATAATAGTTGATACAACCTGTAAAATCCAAATAGCATGCCGCTGATGTAAATATCTGTATATTAATGTGTTAGTCCTCCATACCCATTTGCTTTTATTGAGGTGTTTGTTCCCCAATTACTCAATAGCCCCTGAGATGCCTTGGTTTCTTTCAATAAAAAACGCCCCATAAAGGGCGTTTTCAATATTAAGTATAGTATTTATTACAGTTTGCAATGAAAGTATCCACCGGTAAGGCTTACTTTGGTTGCATCGCTGTCGGTACCCAGCTCCCCGCTGAATGTACCTTCCATTTCGGTACCGGTATTTTTGGTTATAGTAACTGAGAAACCTGCACCGATTCCACCTCCGAGTGCCCAGCCGGCACCACCACTTGTTCCAAAGGTCATTAAAAAACCATTGGCAAGGTCAGCTCCTGCTGAAGCCTGGGTTGTAGTGCCTACTGCGATGTTGGTAGGAAAAACGATCTGCACGGTTTTGGCAGACATACCAGATACTACATTAACGGCTATTTGTGTAATACCGCCACTGGATGCAGCCAGTGAAAGTGCAGTTGTTGACTGGAAGCTTCCACTTTGTGCACCGGTATAAGAAAAGCGTACTTCTCCCTGGCCGGCGTTAAGTTCCTGGTTGCCTGAACCATCTGTAGAATCTTTTTTGCAGGATCCCAGGAAAAGGCTGCAAATTGCAAATAGGGAAACGGCTAAAAATCGAGTTACTGTTTTCATGTTTTGAATTGTTTTGTTTTTTATTAAAATAATTTGAATCCAAAGGTATCTCTCACGCATTAGCAGCATATACCCTGAACAGGGTATTTTACTGATTATCCTGCGAAACCCTGCTGGTATACAAACCCATGCTATTTTACCTGAAAACTTGTATATTGATAAAGCAAAAGATCATTTTTATGAATTTAAAATATGTAATAACATTATTTACGACCCTTCTTTTACAGTTAGCAGTAAACGCTCAAAATGCAGAACTGCCCATCATATCTTCTGTAGCACAAAACGCAAAAGATTTTATCCCAAATGGCTGGATGCTGGATAAAAAGGTTGGTGAAGCAAACGGGGATCTTAATAATGACGGCCTGGCCGACCAGTGTTATATTGCAAGAAAGGACGGAACCAGTATACTCTTCATCATCTTTGCAAGAAAAGATGGCTATTTTGTAAAATCATTTGCCGGCGTAATATATGCTGCGGAATACCTTGGTAAAATAAGCACCCGTAATAAAACAGTGGCCCTGGTCTTTGATTTTCCAACCTACATGAGCACACACCTGGTTACCACGTATGCACGCTGGCAAAATAACGACTGGTATGTGATAGGCTATGCAGACGAGGCATATACAGGCAACAAAAACAAAAAAGGCACCCTCAAAGATGCTAACCTGGTAACAGGCGATGTTGAAGAATATGTACTGGCAGGCACTAATAAAACCTTAAAGAAAAAATACAGGGAACAAAAGCAAGCTTTATTGCTGCTGCAGAATATAGATAACCTAAGCGTACTGAATTGGTAAGCAACCAAGAAACAGTCTTTGCCAAGCCCTAATCTTTTTTCAGATCAAGCGTATCATTTCCCTTAATAAGCACCAGGTTATTTATGGTCAGTTTGGCTATATCAAATTCTTCAACATCTCCATTCTTCTCTGTTGTTATCAATCCCTTCTCATTATTGATAAGTTTATAATTCATAGTATCACGATCGTCCTTATCATCCTCCCTGAAATTAACGATCAAAGTATGCTTATCGGTAAAGTTTAAATTTATCGTTGCATTCACTTTTGCGATATGCATTGACCAGGAACCTATGATCAATTGGGAATTTGGTTTTTTACTGCAGGAAATAAGGAAGCTTAGGAGTATTACAACGGCTGTTCTTTTCATTGCTGTTTGTTAAATAAAGTAATTGAAGATATCAATTAAAGACTGAAAAACTACCAGTTTGTGGTATTGCATTCTATTTTTTTCCTTTTTATTTTAGCACAGTTTTTGGGCCATAGGGTCTTCATATAAAGAACCGGGAGTCGGTCCCCGGTTCTTTTTAATGCAATGAAACCCTATAATTACAAATAAACCGCACCTGCAATACCCGCCACAGTCCTGCCTTTAAACTTCCGGTAATTAATTTCATATGTTTCCTGCACACCATAACGCAGTTGCAAAGCCGCTATTAAAATATTACCCGGCAGGGTTTGCAGGGGCAGGGCAATTTGTTGTGCATCCTGCAATGCTCGTTGCAAGGGATCGTCTCATTAATTTACCAGCTTTGGAGGCCAGGCCAAAAATATTACTGCTTGGTTTTGTTGCCCTGGTCTGATGCACTTTACCTGGCCTACTCCGGTAATAGTATTG
>Ga0193752_1003226_pt1 | contig 11402 bp, 9 predicted proteins | sample H1c1metaG_FD_144924 | JGI IMG/M metagenome (GOLD analysis project Ga0193752, IMG submission 144924) | Soil microbial communities from a riparian zone of the East river system, Colorado, United States - H1c1 | ecosystem: Environmental > Terrestrial > Soil > Riparian zone | place: USA: East River... | reverse complement strand
GTTCGACGCCAGCGGCAATGCCTCGGCATTGCCCACTTCGAAGTGCAGGCCCGGCACGTCGCCGAAGCGCTGCCGGGAGAGCTCCACGTTCTTCTCGCTGATGTCGATGCCCATGTACTGGAGCGGCTTGTAAGTCGCGGCGACGTGCGCCGCGCCGCCGCCGCGTCCGCAGCTCACCTCGACCACGCGCTTGCCGGTGAGATCCACGTCGCCCAGCAGGTGGCGATACAGCTGCAGGCAATAACGTTCGGGTTCGGAAGAATCCGCCAGCTCCGCCGACAACGGCGCGTAGCCGTAATTCATGAAGCAGAAGTCGGTGGTGGTGCCGGCGGCGGCGTTGTAGAACTGCCGCGCCTGTTCGTTGCGGGAGACCGGGGAGTTCAAGATCGGGTCCGATGGTGAATCGTCATTTTCATGCCGTGGCGGGGATACATCGTGGTGCCGGGAGCGGGCTCTATTTTCTGCCCGGGCACGAGCTCGAGCGTGTAGCGCTGCGCGATGCGCGCGATGACCAGTTTCAGTTCCACCAGCGCCTGCGCGGCGCCGACGCAATTGCGATGCCCGGCGGCGAACGGGAAGTACGCAAACCGCGAACGCGCCGCGACCTGTGCCGGTTCGAAACGCGTCGGGTCGAAACGCTCCGGGTCGGGCCAGTACTGCGGCAGACGATGAGTGGCATACATCGACATGACGATGGTCTGTCCTGCGGGGATGTGATATCCGCCGACCGTGTCGTCCTGCATAGCGACGCGCGAGATCGCGTGGATCGGCGAATACAGCCGCATCGACTCGTCGATCACCTGGCTCGTGTACTGGAGCTTGCGTAAGTCGTCGGCGCTCGCCAGTTTACCGCCCAGCGCGTCGGATACTTCGAGCTGCATCGCGGTGCGCACATCGCGATGTTTGTCGAGCAGGTAGTGGATCCAGCACATCGCGGTGGCGGATGTTTCATGCCCCGCGAAGAACAGTGTCGAGATCTGGTCGCGCAACGAGGTGTCGCTGAATTCCGGCTGGCCGTCCTTCTGCGCGGCGACCAGCCGCGTGAGGACGCCACAGTCCTTGAACCCCGTCTTGCGATGCTCCGTGATGTACCCGTAGATACAGGCGTCGAGTTCCGCGATCGCCGCATCGAAGGCGTCGAGCTTCTGCTGGGGAATCTTCTTGAAGAGCCCGATCAGTCCGCGCGGCGCCAGCGGCCAGTGTTCCTTGCATTCCGCCGCGACCTTGCAGAAACGGTCGGCGATCGCCTCGAAGCCCGGTCCTAACAAGTAGCGTCCGGCCAGCAGCTGCGCGAGGCGCGCGAATTCCGGTTCGACGTCGATGGACGCGCCGTTATCGGCCAGCGTGCGCCAGCGATCCAGGAACCGGTCGGTGTGCTCCGTCATCCAGCCGACTTGCGCGTCGATGTGATCGGGTTTGAATTCCGGCTGCGTGACCAATCGCTGGCGGCGCCACTCGGCCGCTTCGCTGAGCAACATCCCCTGGCCGACCAGCGCCTGGATGTGCCGGTAACGGATGTTCTTCATGTACTTTTCGCGATTCGTGACGAGCAGCTCGCGCAGCAGCTCCGGCTCGGACACGAGATACAGGTACTTGCCGCGGATCGGGATGCGGATGATGCCGCCGAACTGGCGCGCGGATTTCGCCATCGTCTGCATGGGATTGCGCAGGACGGACAGCAGGCAGCCGATGACGGGCAAGCCGCGCGGTCCTGGCGGATGACGAGGCGACGCCGCGGGGCGTGCGGTGGTAACGAGCGAGCTCAAGATATTTCCCCCCCGGAATTGCTCGCCGAGAACGGCGCTCGATCCTACACCGTCGCGCCCGGGGGGAGCGCGAATGTTGGGGCAGGTATTACAAAGGCGCGCCGGCGCGCAGCACGTCGAACAGGCGATCGGGGTCTACCGGTTTCGTAAAATGCATATTGAATCCTGCCTCGATTGCGCGCACACGATCGGCGTCCTGCCCCCAGCCCGTGACCGCGATCAACATCAGGCCGCGGCCGGAGGGCCGCAGGCGCGCGCGCCGCGCCACTTCATAGCCGTCGATTTCGGGCATTCCGATATCCAGCAATGCGACGTCGGGCTGGACACTTTCGATGCTGGCGAGCGCCTCGCGGCCGTCGTGGACGACAGTGACTTCGTGGCCCTCCATCTCGAGGAGCATGGCGAGGCTGTCGGCGGCGTCGCGGTTGTCGTCGGCGATCAACACGCGACGCTTCGCGACTGCCGTGAGCAGCCGCGGAGCGGCCGTGCCAGGCTCGGCCAGGGAAGCGCGGCGCGGGATTCGCACGGTGAATTCGCTGCCGCGGCCGATGCCTTCGCTGCGGGCCGCGATCGTGCCGTCGTGCAGCTGCACCAGCGCGCGCGCCAGCGCCAGGCCAATTCCCAGACCGCCTTCCGAACGATCCTGAGTCGTCTTGACCTGGGAAAACATCTTGAAGACCGCTTCCAGGGCCTCCGGCGCGAGCCCGACGCCGGAGTCGGCGACCGAAATGGTGACCGTGTGATCATCCGCGAACGCATGCAGACGGATGGTGCCGCGCGCATCGGTGTACTTCGCCGCATTCGTCAGCAGGTTCGACAACACCTGCGACAGCCGCAGGGGATCCGCCCTGAATTCCACCGGCTCAGCGGGCAATTCGATGAGCAGGCGATGCTGTTTCTCGTCGATCAAAGGCTGCGCGGTTTCGAGCGCGGACTCGACGATCGCGGACAGTGAAGTCGTCTGCGCGCGCAACTCGGGCGTGCCGCGCGAAATGCGCGAGATGTCGAGCAGGTCGTCGAGCAACGAGGACATGTGCCCCACCTGGCGGGTGATGACCTGCTGGCTCCAGCGTTTCTGTTCGTCGGTGGCCGTCGGTGCGCTCGACACCATGGCCGCCTGGCGGATCGGCGCCAGCGGGTTGCGCAACTCGTGCGCGAGCGTCGCCAAGAATTCGTCCTTGCGCTGGTCGATCGCGCGCAGCGCGGCTTCGGCTTCCTTCTGCCGGGTTATGTCACGCGCGATCTTCGAGGCGCCGACGATGCGGCCCTCGGCGTCCTTTACGGGAGACGAGGTCAGCGACACGTTGATGATCGTGCCGTCCTTGCGCACCCGCGAGGTTTCATAGTGATCGATGCGTTCGCCGGCGCGCAGGCGCGCGAGGATCGCGGGCTCCTCATCCTGCAGGTGCGGCGGAATCAGCACGACGATGGATTTGCCGATGACTTCTTCCGCCATGTAGCCGAACACCCGCTGCGCGCCCGGATTCCACGTGGTGATGATGCCATCGAGCGTCTTCGAGATGATGGCGTCGTCGGAAGACTCGACGACGGCCGCCAGGCGACTGCGCAGGATTTCCGCCTGCTTGCGTTCCGAGATGTCTTCGATGATCCCGATGAACTGGGCCGGCGCGTCGCCGTCCTTTCTGAGCAGCGTGACCGTGGCGCTGCTCCAGAGGATGGTTCGATCCTTGCGGATGTAGCGCTTTTCACACGTGTAACTTTCGATCTCTCCGCTCGTCAATTGGCGCATGAGGCCCTGGGTGAGGACCACGTCTTCCGGATGCGTGAGTTGCAGGAAGGTGCGCTCGCGCAGCTCATCGAGCGAGTATCCGAGGATCGAGCAGAACTTGTGGTTCGCTTCCTGAAAGTGGCCGTCGAGGTCGGCAACCGCGATGCCCACCGCCGCCTGGGTGAACATGGCGCTCAGGCGTTCTTCGTTCGCGCGCAGCGCGCGGTCGACCTTGCGCCGGCGGCTGACGTCGTGAAAAACCATCACGGCTCCGGCGACGGCGCCGCTCGCATCGCGGATCGGGGCCGCGCTGTCTTCGATGCCGATTTCCTGGCCATCGCGGGCCACCAGCGCGGTGTGGTTCGCCAGCTCCACGATCCGCCCCGTCGCGAGCACTTTGTCGATCGGGTTTTCGGCCAGCGCCCGGGTGTCCTCGTTGATGATGCAGAACACTTCGGGCAGCGGCTTGCCGAGCGCCTCGGCGATTTTCCAGCCGGTCATGGCCTCCGCCACCGGGTTCAGGAAGGTGACGCGCGCCTGCACGTCCGTGGTGATGACTGCGTCGCCGATGCTCGCGAGGGTGACCTCGAACCATTCACGTTGCTGCTGCAATTCCGCGGTACGACGGGCGAGGGCCTCGGCGGTCGCGATCAGCTCACGTTCGGCGCGCGCGCGCGCGGCGAGAATGGCCTCGACGTTTTTCAGCGCTGCCGCGCGAATGCGTTTTTCTTCTTCTTCGTCGATCGACATCGTCATGGACCGCGCGCCTGGTTCAGGACCTGTTCCGCCAGCGCCGTCCCTTCGATGCGCGCGCGAATCTTGGCGAAGGCGACCTCGCGTGTCGTCGACAGGTCGTCGCAGAAAGGGGCGAATCCGCAATCGTCGGTGGTGCCGAGCTGCGCGATGGGAATGTAGCGCGCCGCTTCGAGGATGCGATCGCGCACGTCTTCCGCGGTTTCGACGCGCGGTTCGCTGGGTGACACCACTCCGACGAAGACACGCTGGTGGGGACGCAGGTGGGTGCGAATGGTTTCGAGCACCGATGGCCGATCTTTCTCTCCCGCCAGCGCCACGTAGAAATTTTGCACGTTGAGCTGGAACAGACTCGGCAACAGTTCGGCGTACGGGACGTCGGCGCTGTGGGTGGAGTGGCGATCTCCCCCCGGACAAGTGTGCACCCCGACGCGCGTGCGTTCGGCAGTAGACAGGCGTGCCAGCGCCAGGTTGTTCAGATCGACTTCACCGAGGGGCAATTCGCCGCTGGGGTCGGCTTTGACCGCGAATCGCCCCTCGGTGAAGTCGATCTGGACGGCATGCGCGCCTTTGGCGAGACAGCGCCGCACCTCGGTGGTGTGCTCCGACAGCAGGTCTTCGATGAAAGCTTCACGCGGATAACCCGGAATGCCGTCCGCGGGGTACATGAGGCTGAGCGCGGACGGGGAGATGACGGCCTGCTTGACGGGCAGGTGGGTCCGGCTCATGGCTTCTTCGAGATAGCGATCCGCATAACGGAGGTATCGGAACGGGCCGTGCGTCAGTCGCGGCATGCGCCGCATGTGCCCCGCGGCGAACGGGATGCTGAAGCCATCCGGCGCCGTGTTGGCGAGGCCGTGCACGCTGTACGTCCAGAAGTTGTGGTACTTCCGTTGCTCGCCGTCGGTAATGACGGGAGAGCCGGTTTCCTCGAAGCGTCGCAGGGTGTCCTGTAATGCCTCGCGGTAGAACGGCTCGAGAGCGGGATCGGTGCCGTCGCCGATACGGGCAATCTCGTCGATGAGCGCACGCGGCCGGGGAATGCTCCCGATCGGCTCCGTTGGAATCTTGTTGTTCATGGGCCGCGGGAATCCTCGAATGCGGCTCATTTTAGACACTACCCTAGGAAGTTAGCTGTAGGAAAAGTCCTTCACGGGGGCTTCTAACAATCTTTCGCGGCCGTCACATCCCCCGGAACCGGTACTGGAAGGCGCTGCTCACGGGCAGCGATTCAGCGTGGCCTTTGAGGCTGAGCCGCAGTTTCCCGTCCTCGCCTTTCTCGACCGCCCGGATCGCGCCGACCCTGACGATGACGCTCCGGTGCACCTGCCAGAACGACTCCGAGTCGAGCGCGGCAACCAGGTCCTTGAGCGGCGTGCGGATGTGTCCTTCGCTGTCGGCGGTGGCCACGCGGGTGTATTTTTCCTGCGCCTGGAAGAACAGCACTTCGTCGATCGAGAACATCTTCATCGAGTTGCCGATGCTGGCGGTGATCCACTTGATGCCGGCGCGTCCCGGCGCGAGCTTTGCCTGCACCATGTCGAGCAGGGCGGCCATGTCCATCTGCGTGCCGTTGTTGAGCCGCGCGCGGGTCCGCTCCAGCGCGCGGCTGAGGCGTTCGCGCGCCACGGGCTTCTGTAGATAGTCCACCGCGCCTTCGTCGAAGGCGCGCAGCGCGTATTCCTCGTACGCGGTGACGAAGATGACCTGGCAAAACGCGCCCGCGGCGCGCGCGACTTCGAGGCCGCTCACGCCCGGCATGCGGATGTCGAGGAACAACACCTGCGGCCGGTGCTGTTCGAGCGCATCGAGCGCGGCCAGGCCGTCATCGCATTCGGCAACGACGTCGAGCTCGGGCCACAACTCGGCCAGCATCGCGCGCAGTTCCTGCCGCTGCGGCAACTCGTCCTCGGCGATCACGGCGGTGGGCCGGCTCATGGGTGGGGCGGTTCGAGCGGCACGATCAGCCGGGTCAACACGCCACCGGACGCACGCTGTGACAGATCGAAAGAGGCGGACGAACCAAAACGCGTCAACAACTGCGCGCGGACGTTCGCCAGTCCCGTGCCGTCGCCCACACCCATCGTCAGCCCGGCGCCGTCATCTTCGACGCTGACCTCGAGGCGCTGCTGCGGGCCGTCGGCGATGACCCGCGCGGCCAGTGTCACCTGCGTCGCCCCGGGTTTTGGTTCGGCGCCGTGTTTGATGGCGTTCTCCACCAGCGAGATGAGCAGCAACGGGGGAAACGGCACGTCGCGCAGCTCCGGCGGCAGCTCGAGCTCGACGCGCAGCCGTTCGCCGAGCCTGATCTTCATCAATTCGAGGTAGCTCGCGCAGATCGCAAACTGTTCGCCGAGCGTCGATTGCGAGGTGCCGGTTTCAGCGCGCAACTTCGGCAACGTGGCGCGCAAGTGCTGGGCGAGGGCGTCTATGGTCTGCGCGGCGCGCTGCGGGTCGGACGCCACCAGGGATCGCACCGATGCCAGCGTATTGAAGAGGAAGTGCGGCTCGACCTGCGCCTGCAGGACCGTGAGTTTCAGATCCGATTCGCTTTTCTGCGCGCTTATTTTTTCGAGTTCGGCGCGCCGCCGGTGTTCCGCCCAGCGTTTCTCTTCGGAGAAGTAGGCGGGCAATGCCAGTCCGCCGCTTGCGATGAACAGGATCAGCAGAACGCGGCTCACGTCCAGCGCACGCCGCACCCACATGTGAAAGTCCAACGCCGGTTGCATCGCCGGCGCCGAGTGGTGCCCGTGCGCGGCCATGAGCTGATCGTGAATCTGCGAGGCCCACTCATCCGAGACAATCCCGAGGATGATGCCGCAGACCACCGCGCCGACGATGGCCACTCGCTCGACGCGCCGCGGCCAGCTGCGATGACGGAAGAATGCGGCGAGCATCGGCCCCGCGCCGACCAGGAGCAGGTTCGCCGCCGAGCACGCCATCGAGACGATGATGGCTTCGCCGACGTCGCGGACGAACAACCCGTGGGATACGCCGAACGACACGCCTCCCAGTACTCCGAGGGAGCCGAACACCACGGTGCGCCGCCACGCCCACGGCCAGCTGAACACCGTGTACTTCTGGTAGTACTGGATGAAGGCCGACTCGCCCGCCGCCACGTCGGGCGGCAGCGGGCGATCGAGCGGATGCGACAGCTCTGTCATGCGCTGCGATGTTACGCCTGGGCGCCGCGGCGTCAGCGGATGTTGTGATCCAGCGCGGCCCGTTCCAGCGCTTCCTTGGGGATGAGCGGGCGCAGCGTCGGATAGAACTGCGCGAAGGTGCCGTCGAAGGCGCCATGATTGGTATGGCAGGTCACGCAGGAGTTTTTCGGCGGCAGCCGCTGGCCCTGCGGTGCATCCGCTCCGAACATGAAAAACGCGTGCTTCTCCGCACCCACCTTCGGGCTGATGACGTGGATCTCGTAGTTAGTGAGATCGGCCTGCGTGAAGCCGTTCTGGTTGATCGAGCGCGCCTGCTTGTCGGCGTTGTAGAAGGCGAGCAGGAACATCGAACCCGGCGCATAGGCCCCGTTTTTCACGAACTGTTGATAGGCGGCGGGTTCCATCAGGACCACCTGGAACTGGCCCGGATTCGCCGCGTTGAACGACCCCGGGTTGTAACCCATGCCGAGCGAGGTGCCGAGGAAGACCCAGCTCGTGAGGTCGGCCGGCTTCTGAAGTTCGCCCTTGGCGGTGAAGCGGGCGACGTCGAGCGGGGCCGGTGGCTCCTGGGCGTGCGATTCGAAGGTAGCGCTGCAGAAGATCAGCGTCGCGAGTAGACGATGCAATGTGGTCATCGGGGTGCCTCCCATGCGTTGGTATGGGCGGCACCCTATTGAGTACCCTGCGGCGAGTCTGGACCTTGCGACGAAGGCCCGGTTTCAGGCGACGGAAGCGGGTCTAACGCTGCTCGTTGAAAACCTCGCGCGCCACGTTCAGCGCGTTGATGGCGGCCGGGAAGCCGGCGTACACCGCCATCTGCAGGATGACTTCCACGATCTCCTGCGGCTTGCAGCCGACGTTGAGCGCGCCGCCGATATGCACCTTGAGCTGCGGGGCGGCGTTGCCGAGCGCGGTCAAGGCGGCGATGGTCGCGAACTGCCGCGAACGGCGATCGAGCCCCGGACGGGCCATGACGTCGCCATAGGAAAAATCGACGATCCACTCGGCGAAGTCCGGCGCGATGTCGCGCAGCGACTCGACCACCTCGTTTCCAGACGTGCCGGTGATGTCCTGCAGCGCGCGTAATCCGCGCGCATGGCGATCTTCGCTGAAGCTAACTACCTCGGCGCGCGAGGTGGCGGTCGCCTGCGCGGCGCGGCCGCCGGCCGGCCAGCCCTGGGGGAGCTCGGGGATTCGTTCGGAATAGGGAGTCTTCATGGCGCGGAGCGTAAGGGGCGCGCCGGGTTCACGCTGTCAGACTTTCGGAAATTCGCCTCAGAACCAGGCGCGAATGCCGGCTATCAACGTGGCGTCCCTGTCGGACTCGCCGGCGGCGCGCCTCAAATCGGCGCTGTCGCCGAAATGCGCCGCCCAGCTCACCCCGAAATAGGGCGCGATTTCGCGCCGCAATTCGTAACGCAGCCGTAATCCCAGCGTAAGGTCGGAGAGGCCGGAACCGACGAGCCGCGCCGCGTCGTCGCGCGTATAGGCGTTCAGCTCCGCCTCAGGCTGCAGGATCAGCCGCTGTGTCAACACAAGATCGTGATGCGTAGTTAGCCGCAGGGCCCCGCGGCCGCTTGCGCCGAGGTACAGCGTGGCGTCAAGTTCGATGAATCCGGGGGCGACACCCGCGAAGCCGATCGCCGCCCAGTCGCGCGCGGGGCCCACGCCCGCGTCATGCCGCGCTCCGGCGCGCAGATTCCACCAGGGCGTGATGATCCGCTCCCACGACAACTCCGTGCGGGACGCATGCGTCTCGCCCGCGACGCGTTCGCCTTCGGATTCGATGCGCAGCTTGTTGAAGTCGCCGCCGTACCAGGCGGCCGCGTCCCATTCGAGCATGGCGCCGCCATCGCCGTCCCGCCATTCGAGTTCGTCGAACATGACCTTGCCAAGGCGCTTGCGGTCGTCCATGCCCATCATCTCGGCCATTTCTCCGTAAGCCATGGAATGCACGCGCGACTGCGGCGCATCGGGCGGCACGTGTTCGAGCTCGCTCTGACCCTGCGCCAGCAGGCAGCGCGTGAAAGCCAGCGCCGCGATGGCGAAAATCCAGCGCCTCACGCGACCACCACTTCGCGGAACATGCCCGCCTCCATGTGATAGAGCAGGTGGCAGTGGTACGCCCAACTACCCAGCGCGTCGGCCGTGACCAGGTAGACGAGCCGCTGCCCGGGTTGTACGACCACGGTGTGTTTGCGCGCCAGGAACGCGCCGCGGGTATCGACGAGCTCGCTCCACATTCCATGCAGGTGTATCGGGTGCGTCATCATCGTGTCGTTCACGAGCACCACGCGCACACGCTCGCCATGCGCAAGATGCAGTGGGGCGGCATCCGAGAACTTCTGGCCGTTGAACGACCAGATGTAGCGTTCCATGTGGCCGGTCAGGTGCAGCTCGATTTCGCGGCCGGCGTCACGCCGGTCGATCGGACCGCCGAGCGTGGCGAGATCGGAGTAGGTGAGCACGCGCCGGCCGTTGCCGCGCAGGCCGATGCCGGGGTCATCCAGCCGGGGCATCGCCATGCCCACCTTCATGTCGACCGTCGGGCCGGATTCCGCGGGCGCGTGCGTGAGTGCGGCATGGTCCATCTTGCTGTGATCCATGGCGCCGTGGCCCATGTCGGCCATGCTCAGTTCGGCGCGCGCATCGAGCGGCGGGACGGCCGCCGTCATGCCGCCACGCGGTGCCAGCGTGCCGCGCGCATATCCGGAACGGTCCATCGATTGGGCGAAGATCGTGTACGCGGCATCGCCGGGCGTGACGATGACGTCGTACACCTCGGCCGTGCCGATACGCAGTTCGTCCACGGTCACGGGCTCGACGTCCTGGCCGTCGGTGGCGACGACGGTGAGCTTAAGCCCCGGGATCCGCAGGTCGAAAAAGCTCATCGACGAGCCGTTGATGATGCGCAGCCGCACGCGTTCGCCGGGCTTGAAGGCGCAGGTGAAATTTCCGGCCGGGGTCACGCCGTTCAGTAGATAGGTATAGGCGTAGCCGCCGACGTCGGCGAGGTCGGTCGGGTCCATGCGCATGGACGCCCACATGCGCCGTTCGGCCGCGGTCGCGGCAAACCCTTTGGCGCGCGCGTCGGCGAGGAAATCCGCGACGGTGCGCTTGTCGTAGTTGTAGTAGTCGCTTTGACGCTTGAGCGTCGCGTAGATGTGTTCGGGATCGTGATCGGTCCAGTCCGACAGGAGCAGGGCGTGCTCGCGGTCGGCGCCGTGCCGTTCGCCGCCGCGCCGCTCGACGACGATGGGCCCGTACAGCCCGACCTGCTCCTGAAAACGCGAATGCGAGTGATACCAGTACGTGCCCGACTGGTTGACCTTGAAGCGGTAGGTGAACGTGGCGCCGGGCGCGATACCGTCGAAGGACAATCCCGGCACGCCGTCCATGTCCGCGGGCAGGATGATCCCGTGCCAGTGGATCGACGTTCGTTCGCGCAGTTTGTTAGTGACGCGGACGGTGACGGTATCGCCCTGGCGTATGCGCAGCAGCGGCGCGGGAACCTGGCCGTTGACCGCCACTGCGCGGCGTGGCGCTCCGGTGAAGTTCACCGGCAGCTCGTCGATGGTCAGGTCGAAATCGGAACCGGACAGTTCCGCGCGTGGCGCGGCGCCCGCCGGCAACAAGCCGGTGGCGCCTAGGCCTTGTACGAAACGGCGGCGGGTAAACACCGTTGGAGACTAATGGGGTGCCGCCGCGCGGGCAACGCGCCGACGATTTCTGTCAGACTCGCGGCTCACAGGGGAGCCGATGGCCACACGTCAAAGTCTGTTGCGGTCGCGCGAAGGGCATACGCGCGTCACCTACGTCGAGTTGTTCTTCGACCTGGTGTTCGTGTTCGCGGTCACCCAGCTCTCGCACACGTTGCTCGAGCATCTGACGCTGGTTGGCGCGCTGCAGACGTTGTTCCTGCTGCTGGCGGTGTGGTGGGTGTGGATGTACACCTGCTGGTTCACCAACTGGATCGATCCCGACAAGCCG
>Ga0193752_1003225_pt1 | contig 11408 bp, 7 predicted proteins | sample H1c1metaG_FD_144924 | JGI IMG/M metagenome (GOLD analysis project Ga0193752, IMG submission 144924) | Soil microbial communities from a riparian zone of the East river system, Colorado, United States - H1c1 | ecosystem: Environmental > Terrestrial > Soil > Riparian zone | place: USA: East River... | reverse complement strand
GTCGGCGCGTGTCCGCGAAACCGGCCGCGTTCGTATGAATTTCAATATCGCGAGCGCCGGCACAGTCACCATCCAGCACGCCAAATACGGCTCTGACGCTAACAGCAGCTGGGAATTGTGGCAATCGGCCAACTCCGGCTCGACGTGGTCGAAGGTCGGATCGACTGTTACAACTAGTTCGACAACGCTTACCACCGCTACATTCACCGTAAACACATCTGCGCCAGTCCGTTTCGAGGTCCGCAAAACGACCGGCGGCGCTAACCGCATCAATTTCGATAATATTTCCGTTACCGGTGGCTCCGGCCCGCCGCCATCCGGCAGCGTTCACCTGACGATGGGCAACCCGTCCGGCGCCATTACGAGCATCAGCGCGCCGACCAATTACCTGATGGACAAGGCGCAATACGCCATGTCTTATCACCGTGATAATGGCACGCCGAACTGGGTTTCGTGGCACCTGGCATCGTCATGGCTTGGTTCGACGCCGCGGCAAGACGATTTCCGCGCTGACACGACACTTCCATCGGGTTGGTACCGGGTTGGAGCTAGTTCCTATTCCGGCTCCGGCTACGATCGGGGCCATATGTGTCCCTCGGGCGACCGCACAGCGAGCGTCGCCGATAACTCATCCACCTTCCTGATGACCAACATGATCCCGCAAGCGCCGGACAACAACCAGCAAACGTGGGCAAATCTCGAAACCTATTGCCGCACGCTCGCGGGCCAGGGGAACGAGCTTTACATCATTTCCGGCGGACAGGGCGTGAGCGGATTTATCAATAACGGCCACGTCGCCATACCAACCAACACTTGGAAGGTCATCATGGTGATTCCTAGCGGGTCTAGCGACGTCTCGCGCGTTACGACCTCGACACGCCTGATTGCAGTTGTCATGCCGAACCAGAACGGCATCAGCACAAACTGGAGAAACTTCCGAGTCAGCGTCGATTATGTCGAAGGCTTGACCGGATACAATTTCTTCTCGAACGTGCCTGCCTCTATTCAGAACGTGATTGAATCGAACATCGACGTCGGACGCCCGTTGTTCGACGAGGAAGACTTTTATCTCGATAAATACGCGCTCGAGGAAGTCGCGGCCGAAGCATCGGTCAGACGCGGCGTCAAGGAATAAGCTTCAAAGTTAAGCTGCAAATGAATGGAGGCGGCTCAACCCGCTTCCATTCATTGTTGCTCGTAATTCACGGAACAGGGTTAAACACCGAAATGCTGAAATCCAGCCCAGTAGTAGGGGTGAGATAGCCCTTTCTTATCGAGCAGCATTTCCATTTGGGCTTGGCGTAATGCCTCCGGCTTGTTGTTGCCAAACTCTTTAATTTTCAAGTTCCCGTATGCGTAGTTCATTAGATCGTGAGTAGTTACCGCGCTAACAGACCAAAGTGAAGCCCAAACCGATGGACTTCCGGCGAACACAAATCCAAGGGGCAGTCCGAAATGTTCATCGGTCGATGAAAAACCATCAACCATTCCCGTTTCGCACGCTGAAAGAACGGTTAGCCAGTTTTGTTTTAGATTGGTTTTAATGATCGCACTCATGTCCAATATTTCTCCATTGTGCATCATCAATCCCGAATCGAACGGATTAGCGCGATCGTATGTGCCGTGGCAGTAAAAATGAATATACGCATAATCTTCATTTAATTTCTTAACCACCTCGCTCAATACCGCGTCCTCATTCACCAGGCAATCCGATTCCGCGTCAAACTCCTTCATCATTCTCATCTGCCGATCTGTGTAGAAGCTTAGGTCTTCCGTGGGAGTGATGATTCCCAAGGTCCCTTCGGTACGCACAGGTTCATTTTTCAAGCAGCGCCTTAAAACGGAAACACTAGGGCAATACGAAACCGTGTAGTCCTCGAGAAAATAAACGATTTGGTCCTTTTCAAAACGGCATGCGGCATGCAAAGGAAGGAGCGCCAAACTCAAGTTCGGAATAAACATCACGCTCTTAAGGTCGGTTTTGCTATTCAAAACCTCCCGGACCTTGTAGAGCAAAACCTTGTCAAGCCACATCAGGACGTCAACGATCTTCGATCTCCAGCGATGAGCGCTTTCATCTGTATTATTGAGGCTCTCTCCATAAGGTAAAAACCACTCTTTATAATAATGCTCAAACAGTTTGTCCCGATCGAGACCTAGGACCTCTTCAACATGAATTTCGCGATTCGGAAAAACAAAGATTATCGCGGTTCCTTCCTCTTGAACTCGAAACATCACTATCGTCCTGTTGAGCTTCCCGGCTATCTCTTTGATTTCTTCCGCGGTAATTAACGGGATCTTCGGGGGAAAGTCGGGATCGTATTGATTAACTTGACCGATCGTCTCCTCGAGCTTTTTCCTCTCCCCAAATTTTGCTTCCTTTATTTCCTCTTTTTGTAGGCTCAGGGTTCGAATTAAAAGTTCCGCTTCAGGAGATAGCCTTGATTCGCCCGTGCCCGACCCGGTGTTTTCGGCCACCTGGCCGGATCTGCGGCTGCCGATGATTTGATTGCTAAGCTGCCGGTCTACCCTTTCCAGCCTCTCGAGTTCTTTTAGCGCATCGGCATATTTGCTGCTTAAATGGTCGGGTGTCGGCGGTTTCGGCCGTAGTTCATCCGATTTAAGATTGAGCAGATCGGTCAGCGAGCGGCTTTTTCCGTGCTCGGCAATTTCCAAGACCTTTTCCCAATCGGCCTTTTTTAGAAAACAATCCAGGAGTCCGCTGTAAATATACGAAAATCCTTGCATTGTTTGCGCCTTTTCATCGAAAGTCATGGAATTACCCAGAAGTTGCTCCACTATCTCCCGGGCTTCTGTAAAATGGCCGATTGCCTTATCGATATCCCGTTTGATCCATGTGCCTCCCAGATTGTAATGGGTCATCGAAATATTGCGCAGGGTCGTCTGCGATTCAGGATTTTTCGATGCCTGGTAGATTTCCAGTGCCTCGGTATAGCATTTTTCAGCTCCTTCGAGATCATCGTCCCTCTTGTGCGTATTTCCTGCATTACCCAGTATCCTCGCAAGATCGTTTATGTATATCCGTTCTTGCGCAGCTAGGCTTCGAATAATTTCCATCGACTCTTTAAAACTCTTTTGTGCTTCAGCAGTCTTCCCTTGCGAACTCTGGGCGCTTCCGAGGCATTCTAACGTCACCGCTATTTCATGTCGGAATATTCCCGACTCATCCGCCGCCAGCCGTCGAATATATGTCAGAGCTTCCGTGTGAGACCTTTCCGCTTCTACTGCCTTTTTCTGGTTCATTTGTGCGGTTCCCAGGTTATTTAACGCCATCGCCATACCTAACAAAACGCGTTGTTTCCTTCCATCCATCTTCCGGAAGTAATCCAGGGCTTCTTTGTGGGATTCGATAGCTTCCGCTACCTTTCGAAGTTCGCGCTGCACGTTTCCGAAATTATTTAGCGTTATCGCAAGAGATTCGGTATATTCTTCCGGCTCGTTCTCAGCCAGCTTCCGAAAGAGTTTTATCGACTCTGAATGACATTCTTCAGCTTTTGCCAAGCTTCTTTTCCCCTCGAGAACGTTCGCCAGGTTACCGAGAGCCCCTGCCATCTCTCGTAAATATTTCGCCGGCTCGCTGGCGCCTAATCGGCGAAATAATCCTAGTGCTTCCGAGATGGACCTTTCGGATTCATCCAGTTTCGTTAGGGAATGCTGCGTGTTTCCTAAATCGCCGAGTATCCGCGCGACGAATACTAAATAGGTCTGCGGCTCTCGCTCGGCAAGCCTCCGGTAGAGTCTCAATGATTCGGTATAGTACGACTCGGATTCGTTGAACTGTCTTATATCGCTAAGGCCCCGCCCCCATAGCGCAAGGTACTTTGCCTGGCAAGCTTCATCCTGCAGGGCGCGCGCTATCTGTAAAGCATGCCTGCATGATCGTTCAACAAGTTCCCACACTATCTTTCTCTGATCGGGCGGCATTGTAAAAAAATGCTCCGCAAGCCGGGCCGAGAAGTTGTGTCGGATAAGTTTTACCGTTAGCGCCTCTTCCGTGCGATTTTGCCTGTTCAATTTCGAAGGTAAACTTCTAGCGAGCGACTCAAGAGCGTCCATATTCGGCTCCCCATATGCCCTCAAAAAATCATTAATTTCGGGAATGTCTTTGATCTCGCCTATAGCCGCTCTGAGCATATTTTCATCGTGCAGTCCCATTGCCCGTCTTGCTTTAATTGCCCACTGAATTTTGGGCTCGATAGGTTGGATCTTTTCATGCTCATTGTCTTCAAAATAAAAGACTGCCTTTTTCGCCATCGATTGTGCCGATTCGTTGAATTTCGACCATAAGTCTTTGAGTTTCATGATTTTTCGCGTTTGTTGAATGAGAATGATGAGAAAACCCTCAAGGCATTCTCGGGCTTTATTTCGTCGAGCCGGTCAAACCCTTGCGGCGGCGAGTCTCCTACCCGCCCGTTTGAGAAGGTGGGTTGAACTTTTCTATTCCAAAAAAATAATCTTTGATATCCCGGGCAAACAAGGCCCAAAAGGGTAGGACGATGACCGCTCCAAGAATCAGGATTTTTCCGCCTGTATCGTCCCAGTCCATAAATTGTTTGAACAATTGGAATACACCTATCAGGGCCAAAAAACCAAAATACATCGCTAATTTCCGGCCGTATATGCCTGCCTGTAGGTTGGAAAGGTTACCGATCTCAGCTAGTTTTATCTCGGCCAATTTTGCGAAAAGTTCCAGATATCTGAGATTAGCCTTAATTTGGTCGGATTCGTGCCGTAAGGGGGCAATCAGTTTTTCAGTGAGTTCCTCTTTGTGATTGGACCAAATAGCGTAGTCCGTTAGCCCGGCAGCATTGCCGATATTTAAGTCGATCGTGTGTTCGTGTCTTTTGATCTCAGTGATGTTCTCACCGAGAACGGCACGATACGTCGATAATGTGCGGTTGGCGTACTCGATTTGTGCTATTGTTTGCAGCGGCCGTTCGTTCAACCATGCTATTAACTGCAGCAAATCGTCGCGCGATACTTCAGGATCGATTTCCTTTATCAGGTTCCGTTCATTCGCGATTTTGGCAACCGATAGGAAATACTCTTGCATTAATTCGTTAAACAAGTAGCTCGCCAGCGCATGGTTCTTACTCTTCTTGTTACCCTTGGGGACGATAACTGTCGAGACTTCATGGTGATCTAGACGAACTGCCAGATATGCGAATTCCAAGTCTAATTCCACGTACTGCCTGTCGAGTAGTTCTTCAAATATTTTGCTTTTGTTGGTCTCGACGGCTCTCGTTTCTACGAAAAAACTAAAACTATCGACGGGCAGGCATGTTCCGCATTTCGAGTATTGAGGCAGCTCATCTTTTAGCTCTTCTGCAACCTTTGCTAGAGATTGACCGCAATTCTTATACACGCTCTCATTCAGAAGATAAACGTCAAGGTAGCTAGCGGCGTAAAGCCTTCGTTCGATATCGCCGATCCCGATATAAGAACTAGTTTCGGTTCCCGACTTTAAAATTCGATTTATCTTACGCTTTTGACTATCTTTTCTCTTGAGTTCTCTTTCTACCGTGTTTTCTAATCCGGGTATCTCGGAGGCTTTCTCGCTCTGGGGGTCTTCGTCGGTTCTTAAATATCCGGCAGAGGTTTTAAGGATCTCTCTAAATTCCCTCCAGCATTCGTCCTCCCGTTTATCTGCCGATAACATATGTGCCAGGAAACTGCGGTATCGGGTCAATTCAATATCGGTTATACGCATCATGACTCATTTCTTTCGGATTCTCTTTCGTTCGTTGGCTTGGTCTTTAAGTTTTGATCCGCATCTATCCTTTCAAGAGACGCAACCCTATCAACGATATTCTGGATCGGATATCCCTCGACCTCACATGAGGCGCCGGATCTGATTTCGTCAGCTTTCATCGTCATAGAATCCGCCGCAATTTCATAATAGTTCTTTCCTTTCGCTTTAAGAAACGCAGCGATTTCCTCCTCGAACTGGATCAAACTTCTTGAATTGCCCGCGATTTTTTCGATTTCATGTAAAAAGCCATCGCCGCCGTCTATCCTTTGTATACGATGTAGGACCGCCTTCAGATCTTGTAATTCAAAGCTCATTTCTTCACCTCGCAGATACTTTAAAGACACATGATCGACATTATATGTATAAATTTATTAGATTTTACAACATAACAGAAAAGAGGCGACAACTGTCGCCCCTTTTTGTGACTCGTATCGAAAACCTTTGCCCTTTTCTCCTATTCTCCCCTACTTCTTCTTGGGCTTTTTTCCCACAACATAGCTATCTCTCGATCTCACGACCAACCCCGTCTGGCTGACCTTAACCTTTATCTTTTTCTTTTTACCTGGCGTAGCCTCTTCCTTGGGATAATATCCGAGGCTGTAAAACTCCCTCAACTCGCTCGCAATACGCGCAAACGCATCGTTTAAATTACCCATCGAATCGGCTAGATAGATCCTGCCGCCGGTGTAAGCCGCGAGATTGCTCAGATATTGCTCCGCCATCCGGTAATCTTCTATCGACGTTCCCCGTTGGTTCGATGGGCCTTGTCGAGGTAAGTTGGCAGGGTCCGGCGCGCCCGGTACCGGGCCGCTGGTCGATGGAGGTATCCCGCCCGGATTTCCCCGACCGGTAGAGACCGTTCCACCGATGCCTCCCGGCAGGTCTATCTTCGTCATCGTTCCGCCGTTGTTCATTGCCTGCACATCGGCGTAAGTATCATATCGAATGGGATATATCAGCGCATCTAGCTCCATTGCATCCCGGAGGTTGCTCATGTCATGCGCTAGCCGGCTGGTGGTATCGACGCCATCCGTGAAGAGCACAATAGCCTTGCGGCCTGTGATCCTTCTGAGCCGTTCGTTCATCGTCAGGTCGACCGCATCATACAGACTGGTACCTGTCGCGATCTTTGTGCTCTTAATGGCCCTGTATATCCTTTGCCGGTCATTCGTCGCCTCGCACAGCATATGGACCTCTTCATCAAACGAGATCACCATCAACTGGTCCTGCGGGCGAAGCTGACTGATAAACGCGATCGCCGCTGATTGGATCTCACCGATCTTGAACTTGGTCGAGTAGCTCATATCCAGAACAAGTGCGACCGTAAACGGTTGCTCCTCGTTAGAAAATAGTGCTATCTCTTGCTCGATGTCATCCTCAAAAACCCGGAAATCTTCTTTTTTCAAGCCGCCGAAAAAGCGATTTTTCCGGTCGGCAACTTTTACCGGGATCGTTACCAGTTGGGTATCGACACGAATAACCTCACCTTCATCCACGGCTTCAGGATGAACGCTTTGATTTGGATCTGAATCGGCTGTATTTTGCGGATTGGGTGTGGGCGTCGGCTGCGTTGCGGGACGTTGGTTGCTTTTGCCGCTTGTTCCCTCGGGCACCCGTCGCGATTGGGCCACGCCGAGCTCAAAGCCCGCAAAAAGCAGTGCCATGCAAAGCAAGACAGCAAATTTTTTCATCAGTTTGATCCTCTCGCTGGGTCTCGATTATATAGGATGCGCTCGGGGTATCAAAAAGATGCCATTCGGAAACATGGAAAGACCGGGGTCGATCACACGATCTCCGGCCGATCAAACCTAAACTTTTTGGGTTTATTTCCCTGCTAAATTGTCCCCTTGGCCCACGATATAGCTTGATTTTGTCCGAACCACGAGATTAGGCCTGCCAACCCGGACGCGTATCTGGCGCCGTTCACCCGCCGTGCCGGAAGATTCGGGATAATAACCGATCGAATACTGCCGTCTAAGCTCTTCGGCAATACCCGAGAAAGCCGCGTCCAGGTTTCCACGGCTAGGCGCCTCAAAGCTGCGTCCGCCGCTATTCTGCGCAAGCGTCTCCAGGTATTTCTTGCCGGTTTCATATTCCGGAGTACTCCTGCCGCCCCCGCGCCGCGGGTAACCGCCGCCTCCGCCCGACTGTTGTCCGCCCCCCAGGATGATCCCAATAATGTCGCCCGCCGTCGAACCGCCTCTTCTCCGCCGGCCTCCGCCATAACCGCCGTACCCACCGTTCATATCGAAAGATGTGTCGTAACGGATCGTGTAAAAAAGCGCATCCAATTCTTCCACATCGGCGATCGTGCTCTGGTAACTCGACCGCCTGGATGTCGTATCTACACCGTCCGAAAATATCACCACCGCTTTTCGTCCGTCTATATTCTGCAGGTACTGGCTTATAACATTATCCACCGCGTCATAGAGGCTGGTGCCGTCTCCGAATTGGGCCTGGTAAATAGCGTTCTTTAATTGATTCCGGTTGTTTGTCGGTGGCGAGAGTAGGTGTACTTGCTCGTCGAACGAGATCACGGCTACCTTGTCATCTTTGCGAAGCTGCTCGATAAAGGTGATCGCGGCTTCCTGGATCTCGTCGATCTTATATTGTGTCGATGGGCTGACGTCGATCAAGAGAACAACTGTAAACGGCCTCTCGACGGACGCAAAGTACTCGATCTTTTGCGAAACTCCATTTTCAAACACCTGAAAATCTCGTTGTTGGAGCCCCCCGACGAATCTGCCGTCGCGGTCAAGCACCGAGACCGGCATCGTAACCAGGTTAGTCTCAACCTTAATGATCTCATTATCATCCGCTATCGCTACCCCATCGGTTTGCGGCGGAGTTTGAGCGGGCGCGGTCGGGCCCACCCCGCCGGTCAGCACGGGCGGTCGTCTATTCGAATTCTGGCTAGGGTCGTTTTGAAGCACGGGGGGCGCTTGTCTCATTTGCGGTGTGGGCGTTGTAACCACGCGCGGACGTGTCGCACGCGTGCTCTGCGCCGCTACCGAAACACCACAAAAGACAGCTAACAACAAAGTAAAAAAGACTTTCTGCATATACACAAATCTCCGGGCAGACGTTTACTTTGGGGAAAGCGTATTTTTGATTGTTGATTGTATTTTTTAGTTGCTAGAAAAGATTTTCGTCGAGAAAACGGACCGCGCGGTCATGAAAACCCCGTCGGACCGAATTGATGTTCTTGAATGGTAGGGGATGGGCATGCGTTCGATTGGTGAGGAGGATAAAGACGCGCTCCTTGATCGGGTCGATCCACAGGCTCGTGCCCGTAAATCCAAGGTGCCCGAAGGCTTCGTCCGGTAGTTCATTCCCAGCCGAATCCCGGGTCACGGCGAGTTGAAAGGTTAGCGAGCGCCCCTCGCTTAAGCCCGGCGTCATGTTCGAGCGAAACAGGTCGCAGGTTTGCGGTTCGAGGATCTCAGTGAAATTCGGCAAGAACTGTTGCGCGATCCGGAAGGTCTCGTAAGCGGTTGAAAATATTCCGGCATGCCCCGATACGCCATCCAGAAACCACGCGTTGCCATCATGCACCTCGCCCCATATCTGGTAATCGCGCCATTTATGGGCCGATACGTCAAAGCCTTGGTCAATGCAGGTCTGTTTTTCGAACTCGTTTCCCTTCTCGTTTGCCGCGATACGTGGTCGCAGCTCCGGCAGGGGATTGTAGAACGTATCACGGAGGCCGAGTGGGTCGACTATCTCTACCTTGGCAAGATGGTCAAGCCGCGCGCCCCGTATTCGCTCGATGATCACCGTCAGAAGCAGGAAATTCAGATCGCTGTAAACGACCTTCGTCTGCCGTTCGTTTTCCGGCAGAACTTCGCCTATCATTGCCGCTAGATTCTCGCGAGGCGCGTATTTTCGCTGATCGCGAATTACCGAGCGGTAATCGTCGCCCTCCGGCCCCTCCAGCAAATATATGGGCTTCCACGCCGGCAACCCCGAGGTGTGTGTGACCAGATCGCGGATCTCGATGCCGCGGCCGCGAAATTCCGGCAGGAGTTTTTCGATACGGTCGGTCAAAGCGATCTCGCCATTTTCCATGAGCTTCGCTAAAAGCAGGCCTGTGACGAGAGGCTTTGTCAGGCTTGCGAGATCGTAGATCGTATTCGCGCGCGCCTCGATCCTTTTGGGCTCGGCCACCGCATGACCAATCGCGTCCGCCGCAGCGATGTTTCCTTTTTCGCCAACAAGATAGACCGCCGACGGAAAATCGTTTCCCTCGATGGCCCGCTGTAAAAAATCTGAAATTTCCCCTGATCTGATCAAGCGAATACTTTCCTCGAATGTGCCTCGATCTTTTCCAGTACGCCCAGTGCAAGCGCTAGCGCGCGGCGTCCATCCTCGGCGGTTATTGGAGGAGTCTTATCTTTCACGATCGAGTCGATAAACGCCTCGATCTCCGCTCGCAGTGGTTCGATATCGTTAATTTCGAGCCGGTTTATACTCACCCCAAGCAGCGGGTGGACCGCGTTCGGCGCAAGCGATGTAATTGAAGCAAACTTCGTCCCGTAGTCGAGCACCACATAACTATTCGTTTGATAAAAACGCGTCTTACGGATCTTTTCCGTCCCGATCCGCGAGGCCGTGATATTCGCAACCGCGCCGTTTTCGAATTCGATCCGGGCATTGGCCGCATCGACCTTGTCCGTAACCACCGGAATCCCTACAGCATGTATCCCCGCCGGCTTCACGTCCTCGCCCACGAGCCATTGTATAGCATCGAGATCATGGATCATTACATCGAGTACAACATCCACATCCAGGGACCTCGCCGGAAATGGCGAAACTCTATGTATCTCAAAATAAAGAGGTTTGTTCACGTGTGGGCGCAGCGCCACCATCGCGGGGTTGTATCTTTCAAGATGCCCGACCATCAGCTTTTTGCCGCTTTTTTCCGCAGCGGCGATCATCCGGTCAGCTTCGTCCAGCGTCAACGCGATCGGCTTTTCTACCAGGACATTCGCGCCCGATTCGAGAAAAGCGCAGGCGATCTCGCAATGCGTTTCCGTCGGCGTAACGATCGAAACTGCGTCCACCTTCCCCAAAAGCTCGCGCCAATCGGTGAAGTGCGCGCAATTGTGCTCACCGGCGATCGTGCGGGCCGTTTCTTCGTTCGAATCGCACACGCCGACCAGCTCAGTGCGTCCTTCGACGGCGAGTTCGGCATGATTCCGGGCATGATGCCTGCCCAGGCTGCCGACGCCGATCACCGCTATTTTAAGAATCGTCATTTGTCCTTTATCCTTAACGTCTTGCTATAATTGCCTTTTCATTTTCGTTCAAAATCGGCGTAAATCCAAATGACTGCAAATAATGGCCGCGGATCGGCAAAAAAATATATCTGGCTATTATTTGCGCTCCTGGTGGTTGTCGCGTATTTTTCAGGCCTGACGATCCCGTTGCTAGGGCCCGACGAACCCCGTTACACGCAGGTCGCACGTGAAATGTTCGAGCGCGGAGATTGGGTAACCCCTACCTTGGGCGGGCATAACTGGTTTGAAAAACCCGCGCTGCTCTACTGGCTGCAGATCGCCTCGTTTCACCTTTTCGGTGTTACCGAATTTGCCGCGCGTTTCGGCTCGGCGCTCTTCGGCCTCGGCACGGTTGT
>Ga0193752_1003224_pt1 | contig 11409 bp, 7 predicted proteins | sample H1c1metaG_FD_144924 | JGI IMG/M metagenome (GOLD analysis project Ga0193752, IMG submission 144924) | Soil microbial communities from a riparian zone of the East river system, Colorado, United States - H1c1 | ecosystem: Environmental > Terrestrial > Soil > Riparian zone | place: USA: East River... | reverse complement strand
GCATCCGCGCCGATGGCGACGGGCGCACGGCGCTCGTCTACTTCACCTCGCACGGCCCGGTGCACTACGCGGTCGTCGTGGAGGCCCCCACGGAGGGTTTATCCGAATCGCAAGGTGCGCTCCTCGAGATCATCCGCAGCGTCCAGTTCACCGGCCCCACCGCGCCCCCGGCGGCCCCGGCCCCCCGGTAACCCTGGCCTCCGGGCCAGAAAAAACGCGCGCCGGGCCCGTAAGCCCGGCGCGCGTTTTTGCTTGAGCGCAGTTCGTCAGTTAGAACAGACGGAGCGGAGCACGTCGCGGCGGTGGGCGAGGCGGGCGCGCCAGTCGTCCTCGGAGACCTCGTTGTCGCCGAGGAAGTAGGCCCACTGCTCGACCGTGCCCTCCGTGAGCACGATGGGCGTGCTCATGTGGGCGACGCGCTTGAGCAGGGGCTTCATGCCCATCTGGTGCACGAACGTGATCGTGCAGTCGCCCTCGGCGATCTCGCGGACGGAGAGCCAGTTATCCCCGCAGACGTGGCAGGTGAAGAACTGGGCCTCGTGCTCGTCGCCGACGCCGAGCGCGGTAGGGTCGACCTCGTCCTGGACCTCCATCGGGAGGAGGCTCTCGGAGCCGCAGGCCTTACAGCGGAGGCGTTCCATAAGCGTGCAGGGGGGTGTTTTATACCCGTAGGTTACGCCCGACCGAACCATACACGCCCGCGCGGGGTTCGGGTTAGAACCGTCTTCACCCCGCCCCGTGCCTCCACCCGAACTCCCGCCCTCCCCATCCGGGCCGCCCACCGGGCGGCCGCGCAGGCTGGGGCGCGGCGCGCTGACGGAGCCGCCGGGCGACCTGGCGACGGCGCCCTACCTCGCCGCGCTCCGCGAGCCGACGGGGGCCGCCGCCGCGGAACCGGCCGGCGGGCGGCTCCGCATAGCGTCCTACAACGTCCACCGCTGGACGGGCGTCCGCGGCGGCGGCCGGTTCGCGCCCGAGCGCGCCGCCACCGTCATCGAGGAGCTGGGGGCCGACGTGCTCGCGCTCCAGGAGGTGCTCCGCCCGGCCTCGGCCGCCGACCCCCTGTGCGCACTGGCCGACCGGCTGGGCTACCACCTCGCCTTCTGCGTGACGCGGCGCCACCGCAACGGCGACCTCGGCAACGCCATCCTCTCGCGCTGGCCGCTCGCGGGCGCCCACGTCATCGACCTCTCGTTCGGGCGGCTGGAGCAGCGCGCCGCGCTGGCGACCACGTTCCGCACGACGGGCGGGCCCCTCACCGTCGCCGCCACGCACCTCGCCCTCGTCGACGCCACGCGCGCCCGGCAGGTGCGGGCGCTGCTGGGCCACCCCGGCCTCTCGGAGGGGGCCATCGTGCTCCTGGGCGACATGAACGCGTGGCGGCCCGACCCGGCCGCGCGCGACCTCGCCCGCGCCTTCGTGGACCACCACAACACGGCGTGGCCGGCCACCTACCCCTCGATGGCCCCCGTGCTCGCCCTCGACCGCGCCTACGTCCGCGGCGCCCACCTCGCCGCGCTGGAGGCCCACGAGTCCCCCGCCGCGCGCCGCGCCAGCGACCACCTCCCCCTCGTCGCCACCATCGATCTCGGCGGCTAGTCCCGCCGCCCTCCCCCGTCCATGTCCACAGCGATCAGTCTCCTCGTCGTCGCCATCCTCGTCCTGCTCAACGGCTTCTTCGTCGCCGCGGAGTTCGCGCTGGTGAGCGTGCGCCGCTCCCGCATCGACCAGCTCGTCAACAACGGGAGCGGGCAGGCGCGGGTCGTCCAGCGCGCGCTGGCGCACCTCGACACCTACATCGCCGCGACACAGCTCGGCATTACGATGGCGTCGCTGGGGCTGGGCTTCGTCGGCGAGCCCGCCATCGGCGCGCTCATCCACCCGCTGGCAGCGCGCTTCCTCCCTGAGGAGGGGGTCGCCTTCACGTCGCACAGCCTGTCGATCGTCATCGCGTTCTCCATCGCGACGGCCCTCCACATCGTCTTCGGCGAACTGGCCCCCAAGAGCATCGCGCTCCAACGGCCCGAGCAGACCTCGCTGTGGGTGACGGCGCCGCTCAACATCTTCGTCAAGGTCTTCCGCCCGTTCATCTACGTGCTCAACGGGATCGGCAACTTCGTCGTACGGCTGATGGGGTTCAAGCCGGTCTCGGGCCACGCCTCGGTCCACTCGGTCGAGGAATTGGAGTTGCTCGTCAAGTCGAGCCGGGAGGCCGGCGTCGTGGACGAGCAGCAGGAGTACATGGTCGCGGGGGTGTTCGAGTTCGCCGGGCGCCACGCGAGCCAGATCATGACGCCGCGCACGGAGATCGAGGCGATGCCCGTGACGGTGTCGCTCGGCGAACTGGCCCGCCGCGCGGGCGAGGGCTCGCACTCGCGGCTGCCCATCTACGACGGCGACCTCGACCACATCGTGGGCGTCGTCCACGTGAAGGACGTGCTCCGGCGGCTCCACCACGACGAGCACCACGACGACGACGGCGTGCCGTTCGACGTGCGGGAGATCATGCGGAAGGTGCTCTTCGTGGCCGAGGGGCTCCCGCTCGACCGCCTCATGGCCCAGCTCCGCCACGCCCGCCTCCACTTCGCCGTCGTCATCGACGAGTTCGGCGGGACGGCCGGGCTCGTCACGTTCGAGGACCTCCTCGAAGAGATCGTGGGCGACGTGGCCGACGAGTTCGACTCCGGCCGCGAGCAGATGACCGAGCACCCGGACGGGAGCGCCGACATTGACGGGCTGCTCTCGGTCGAGGAGGTGAACGACCGGTTCGAACTGGGCATCGAGGAGGACTTCTACGACAGCATCGGGGGCCACGTCTTCGGCAAGCTCCAGCGCCCGCCGGAGGTGGGCGACGAGGTGGAGTTGGAGGACGGCCGCTGCCTGCGCGTCGTCGAACTCGACGAGCGCCGCATCGCGCGCCTCTTCCTCACCGCCCTCCCCCTCCCCGGCGAGGACGACGAAGACGAGGAAGGCTGAGAAACGGTCGAGGGAAGCAACTCCCTTATAACCCTGTCATCCTGAGCGCACGCGAAGGATCTACCGCTCCGCAGCGTTGACTCCCCAATGACTGCGCCCTGTGAGTGGCCGTCTGGCCTACCTGGCGGGGAACGAGAGGCCGGTCGAGGACCTCGCCCGTCCTGTGCTCAACGCCCTGGAGCGGTAGATCCTTCGTTCCGCTCAGGATGACAGGGGAGAGGAGGCGCCTAGCGCCGGGGACGCGGGTTGCCGACCGGGGACAGGGGGCGTAAGCTTTCTGCCCCGTACGACCTACCCGCACCCCGGTGTCCCAGGACGCGCCCCGCCGGGGCCGGATCTCCCCGCTGATGGGGCTGCTCCTCGCCGGGGCGGCCGTCGCCCTGCTCGTGCCCCTCGTGCTCTTCGTGCAGGGGCTCGGCCGTGGCGACCGCGGCCTCATCACCACGGCGGGCGTCTGGTGGGGCGTGACGCTGGGGCTCGTGCTGGCGCTCCCCACCTCGGCCGAGCAGGCGCTCCGCGACGCCACCGGCCGCGGCGCGCTCGTGACGACGCTCCTCCGCTTTCTGGAGGTCATCCTCGCCGCGCTCCTGCCGGCGTGCCTCCTGCTGGCGCTCCTGCCTTCTACCACGAGCCGCTCCACGCTCACGCTCCTCGCGCTGGCGGGCTTCGTCGTGGTGGCCTGGGGCGCGTGGTCGTTCCGCCGCCGGTTCATCGGCATGGTGGGCTCGCTCGTCTTTGCCGGGCTCATCGCCCAGATCGCCTTCCCCGACACCTCGGCCCGGTTCATCGAGCGCCTGGAGCGGTGGGACACGCAGCCGCACGTCGAGCGGATCACGCTGGAGGACATCGAGCGGGGCCGCGTCGCGTTCTTCGCCGACGGCGAGCCGGTGCTGTGGTACCACCTCCGCGCCGACGGCACCTACGAGTGGTTCGACCGGCCGGGCCTCCACCCCGTCTACAACGTCCCCCTCCACCCCGCCACCCCCGAGGTCGTCGCCCGGTTCGAGCAGTGGCTCCGCGAAGGCGGCGACAAGGTCCCCGGACGCCCCCTGATGGACGTGCCCGCAGGCGGGCGCACCGCCCGCGTGGCCGTGCCCAGCGGCGGCCCCCTCGCCCTCCGCAGCGAGCCCAGCGTCCGGCGCGGCCACCGCATCGCCCGCCTGCCCGACGGCGCCACCGTCCAGGTCCAGTCCTGCCCCGGCGCCCCCGAGCAACTCGACGGCCTCACCGGCCGCTGGTGTCGCGTCACCTACAGCGGCACGACGGGGTGGGCGTTCGGGGGGTACCTGGTGAGCGATGAGGGATGAGCGATGAGCGATGAGGGGAAAAGGCAGGAGGAGAAGGATGCGGGAGGCGCAGGATTAGCGAGGTGCTGATCCCTTACCCTCCCACCTGGATTCTCCTCTCTTCTCCATCCGCATTCTCCCTCATCGCTCATCCCTCATCGCTCATCGCTATAGGCGCCTGAAGCAACTCGTCCGGGATGCGGAAGGCGTCGACGAGGGCGACGACGTGGGGGCGGAGCGCGCGGCAGAGCGTGTTGACCTCGGCGCGGATGGCTTTGGCCTTAGGGGCGTCGAAGTAGTTCTCCTCCAGGTACCACCCCCGCTCGCGCTCCAGCACGCTCAGCGCGTAGAGCGCCGCCAGCCGCTCCAGCATGGGGCGGGCGGCGGGCGTGGCCTCGCGGGCGGCGGCCTGGGCGTGCTCCAGCACCACGCGCTCGGCGTGGGCACGGGCGAGCGTGAGGAGGTGATCCTGCACCTCCACGAAGGAGGCGAAGGAGTCGGCGCCCCGGTCCAGCCGGCCCTTCAGACGGGCCGCGGCCGAGAGGAGAAGCTGGCGCTCGCGGTCCCGGAAGAGGTCGAGGTGGACCTGCGGACTAAGGAGATGATCCTCGGCCGTGCGGCGGCGCACGAGGGGGTTCGGCTCCCCTAGCCGCGCCTCGACGCGCTCGCGGAGCACCCCCAACAAACCAAAGAAATCGAGGCTCTGGAAGCTCTCGCGGTAGTCGCCCAGCAGGCTCTTCGCCACCTGCAGGAGCAGGATCGTGTTGTCCCCCTCGAACGTGGTGAAGATGTCGCTGTCGGCCTTCAGCGCGGGGATGCGGTTGTCCCAGCGGTAGCCCTCGCCGCCGCACGCTTCGCGCGCCTCCTGCACGCCGTCGGTGCAGAGGCGGGAGGCCAGCGCCTTCAGCGCCGCCGCCTCCGTCTCCAGCGGGCGGATCGCGTCGCTGCCCGCGCCCTCGCCGTGGGCGGCGTGGTAGGACTGGAAGCGCTCTGTCAGGCTGTGGAGCGCCGCCTGGAGCGCGTACGCCTCCGCCACGCGCGGCAGGAGCCGCCGCTGGTGGCTCAGGTTGTCGAGGATGGGCACCTCCCCCACCCCCTTCGGCCCGAACTGCCGCCGCCGGTCGCCGTAGCGCACCGCGATCGTGAGCGCGCTCTTGAGCACGCTCACCGCCCCGCTCCCCACGGCGATGCGCCCGCCGACGAGCGTGCCGAGCATGGTGAAGAACCGCGCCCCCGAGGACGGGATGTCGCTCGTGTAGGCCCCCTCGGGCGAGACCTGCGCGAACCGGTCCAGCAGGTGCTCGCGCGGCACCTTCACGCCGTCGAACCACAGCCGCCCGTTGTCGACCCCGTTGAGCCCCATCTTGTAGCCCGAGTCGGCGATCCGCACGCCCGGCAGGGGGTTGCCCGCTTCGTCGCGGATGGGGACCAGCAGGGCGTGAACGCCGTAGTCCTCGCCGCCCACGATCAGCCGGGCGAACACCGAGGCCATCCGCGCGTGGCGCGCCGCGTTCCCGATCCACTCCTTGTGGTCGGCCTCGCCGGGCGTGCGGATCTCGAAGGTCTGCGTGGCCGGGTCGTAGGTCGCCGTCGTCTTGAGGTCGCGGACGTTGGAGCCGTGGCCCCGCTCGGTCATGGCGAAGCAGCCCGGCAGCGCGAGCGAGGCCGTGTCGGGGAGCCAGCGGCGCCGCTGCGCCTCGCTCCCGAGCGCGTTGATGCTCCCGCCGAAGAGGCCGAACTGAACGCCGAACTTGATGGTGAGGCTGAGGTCGCCGTAGGCGAGCGTCTCGAAGACCGCGATGAACGCCCCGATGTCGCCCGCGCCCCCGACGAAGGACGGGTAGGCGAGCCCCCCGAGCCCCTGCTCGGCGAGCAGCCGCAGGTGGTCCAGCACCGTATCCCGGTAAGCGTCCTTTCCGACCTCGGGGTCGGGCGGCTGAAAAAGAGGGTCCCTGAGTAGCGTACGGACGCGGGCGCGGAGCGCCGCGCGCGGGCCGTCGAGGGCGGCGCCCAGCGCGTCCACGTCCACGGTGTCCGGGGGCTCGGGCGCGGGTGCTTCGGGCGGCGGGCCCTCCATGCCGTCGCCGGAGACGAGCGCCCGCACAGCCTCGCGTCCGGCGACGCCCAGCACCCCCTCCATCTCGGCCACGGCGCGGGCCGCCTCGGGCGTCCACAGCCCGCCCCCCACCATCGCGGCGAGGTCGCCGCCCAGTTCGGCCAGCGAGCAGTCCCCTGCCGGGCGGGAGTGCTGCGCCACGTTCCGCACCGCGCGGGCCCACCCCGCCAGCAGGGCGGGAGCGGGCGGGTTGCGGGGGTCGAGCCAGCGGGCGAGCTGGTCGCGGTCGGGGTCGGTGAGCCAGTCCGCCTCGGCAACACGTTCGCGGAGTTGGGCGGCCTGCGAGGGCGAGAGGACGCCGTCGGCCCACGCGACGTAGAGCAGCGGGAGCAGCGCGGCGACGCCGCGGGAGGCAGGGAGCGGAGGGGTGACGGGCGTCATGCGCGGAAGGGATCAGAGGGCGCGGCGCGAAAGACTACGGGGATACCCTGAAAAAGTCCCCCCTAACGCTCATTTAGTGGCAAAATGAGCCCCCGCACACGTCGGACTCATATTGCGCCATATAGGGTCTGGGCGCCACCTTCTCTACGCCTCTCCGCGCCGCGGACCGTGCGCCGGCCTTCATCACCCGCCGCCGCCCTTCTGCGTTCGATCCCGGCGCGACCCAAGTGCACTTCTCTCTAGCGGCCCGCCTGCCTACCAAGCCGGCGGGCCGTCTTCTGTCGTGGCGAGGAGGGCGAGGTAGCGGCGCCCGAGGTCGGTCAGTTCGTACCCCGCCGCGCCGATCCGCAGGAGCCGGTTCGTGGAAAGCCCCCCCTCTGCGATGGCCCGCACGACGCCATCCACGCGGGGCAAGTCCACCCGCACGCTTCGGCGGCCGACACGAGCGGGGACGCCCGCGCGCGTGAACGTGACCACCCACGCCCGCTCCGCGTCGGGCTCTGCGTCGGCCCCGGCGTCGAGCAGCCAGGGGTAGCGGGCGAGGAGGTCGAGCGGGCGGCTGCCGGGCAACAACACGCGGAAGCCGGGCGGCTGCGCGCGGATGAACGCGGCGAAGTCGAGATCGGGCTGAAGGCGCGAGGTGCGGTAGAGCGAGGCCACGTCCACCCCCGCGAGGTTCGTCCCGAACCAGACGCCGTGGAGGTCCGCCAGCCCCACGTACTGCGCGAACCACCGGGGCTCCTGCCGGTTGAGCAGGAGCGCCACCTCCAGGTGGACGTGCGCGCGGTCCTGCCGGAGCCCGCGCCCGGTGTACCCCATCCGCCCCACCACGTCCCCGCGTTCTACCCGGTCGTCCGCGGCGACGAGGGCGGTGTCGAGGTGGGCGTAGAGCGAGTAGACGGGGCTGTCGCTCCAGCGGTGCTCCACCACGACGTAGTTGCCGTAGGCCGAGTACCCCGCCGAGACGTAGGCCACGCGCCCGTCGGCGATGGCGCGGACGGTGTCGAGGGGTTCGCCCGCGGCGTCGCGGTAGAGGGCGCGGATGTCCAGCCCCTCGTGGAGCCGCCGAAAGACGCGCCCGCTGGGCGCACGGCTGGAGCGGATGGGGTCGCGCACGAAGCCGTACTGCCCCGCCTCCCACGCCGCAGCGCGGAGCCCCGCCACGGTGTCCTTGTCCACGCCCTGATAGAATTCTTCCGGGTGCCCCGTGAAGAGGGCCCGATTGCTCGTAGGCAGGCCAATGGGGATGAGCGCGCCGGAGGGTATCTCCAGAGGCAGCGGGGCTACCACGCTATCGGCGCGCTCGGCCCCGGCGGCGTCGGGGGGCGCCTCCACCCGCTCACACCGCATCCCGGTGGTGAGCAGCAGGAAACCCAAAAAAGGGAGCGCGTAACGAAGAGACACGACGGGGCGGCGGGGGGCGGGGCCGTACGCCCTCCCCCCGCCGCGGTGCCCGCCGCGTCGCAACTCTATCAGCGTATCCGGGTGACCCGGAGGGTGGCCCGCGTCTCGCCCGCCGTCAGCCGCACCGTGTACGTGCCCGGCGCCAGCCCCCGCCCGTCGATCACGACGGGGTAGCGGCCCGCAGGGCGTTGGGTGGCGGGCCACACGGCCACGCGGCGGCCCGCCGCGTCGTAGAGGTCCAGCCCCACGTCGGCCGCCGCCGCCAGTTGCACCTCGACGGTCGTGGCGTCGCGGAAGGGGTTGGGGCCGCGCGCGACGAGCGTCGGAGCGGCTCCGTCCGCGCCCGGCTCGGCGGCGACGGGGTTCCGCTCCAGCCGACGGAGGTAGACCCCGTTCCCGTGCGTCGCCGCGCGCAACGTCCGGTCCGGCGCCGAAATCACGAGGTCGATCACCATCACCGCCTCCGGCAGCCCCTCCGTGAACGCCGCCCACGACGCCCCCCCGTTGCGAGAGACGAACACCCCCACGTCGGTGCCCACGTAGATCTGGTCCGGCGCGAGCGGGTCGAGCGCGACGGCCGAGGTGGGAATGTCGGGGAGCCCGTTCGTCAGGTCGGTCCACGTCACCCCGCCGTCCGTGGTCCTGAACACGTGGCCCGTTCCGAACCCGGAGGCGGTCACGTAGGCCGTCTGCGGATCGGTGGGGTGAATCGCCACGTCGGTGAGGAAGCGCGACGGGAGGCCCGCCGTGCGGTCGATCCACGACGCCCCCGCACTCACCGTCACGAACAGCCGCGGCGGACCGGGGGTGTCGGTGGGTGCGCGGAGGTTGGGCGAGGTGGTGACGTAGACCGTGTTGGCGTCCGACGGCGCCACGGTGAGGGCCAGCGCGAGGTTGCCCGCGGGATCGACGGGGAGGTTGCCGTTCGTCGCCGTCCAGTTCGTGCCGCGGTTCTCGGAGCGGTAGACGACGCGCCCGGCGGCGTAGAGCCGGTCCGGCAGCGACGGCGCGATCGCGTAGGGGGCCACGAAGCCCGCGTTGCCCGTCGGGCGCACGCCCGTGAACGACTGCCCCCCGTTCTCGGAGCGCAGCATGTTGAGGTACTGCGAGGCCCCGTAGACCCGCTCGGGCGTGCGGGGGTCGATGGCGGTGTAGGTGCCGTCGCCGCCGATCGGGCGCCGCCAGACGCCGCCGCCGCTCCACATCACCACGCCGTTGTCCTGGAGCCCTCCCATCATCAGCGTGGAGTCCTGCACGGACGCGGCGGTGCCGTTGTAGAACTGCGTCGTCTGGAGGCCGCCGTTGATGGACTCGTAGGTCAGCCCGCCGTCGAGGGAGCGGAAGATGCCGCCGTCGTTGGCGAAGTAGACGAGGTCGGGGTTGGTGGGGTGGAACGCGAAGTGGTGGTGGTCCGGGTGCATGTATTCCGGCGGCCCGTCCGGCCCGCCGATGGGCGGCTCGAAGGGGAGCCCGGCGTAGCTCGTCTGCTGTACGGGGTTCGTGCCCCCGGTGGACGAGTGCCACATCTCCACGCCGGCCAGCAGCACGTCGTCCGGCCGGTGGGGGTTCACGGCCACGAAGTGGGAGTACCACCCCTGGTAGCTCCCGTAGTCCGTCGTCGTGACCGTCGTCCACGTCGCGCCGCCGTTCGTGGAGCGGAGGAGCCACGTCGAGGTCGTCCCCTCGATCCCGTTGCCGACGCTGGCGAAGAGCGTCGCGGGCTGCGTGGGGTGCCGGTCGAACACCACCTTCCCGACGTAGCTCGACGGCACACCCGTCGTGATGCGCGTCCAGTTCGCCCCGCCGTCCACCGTGCGGTAGATCCCGAACCCCGTCGAGAGCTGGTTGCCGCACGCGGCGACGACCTCGTTCGGGTTGGCGGGGTTCACCGTCACGTCGGTGGCGAGCAGGACCGACAGGCTCGTCGTCCACGTCGCCCCGGCGTCGCGCGAGACGAGCACGCCCTCGGTGGTGGCGGCCCAGAGGGTGTTGGGGTTCGAGGGGTCGAGCCGGAGCATCTGCACCCCGCGCTCCTGGTTGCGGCTCCAGTTGAGCGCGTGGGTCCACGTCGCCCCACCGTCCACGGTCTTGAGCACGCCGACGCCGTAGCCCCCGCGCGTGGGGCGGTAGGTGACGCCGCCCTGCGTGTCGCCGTAGCGGTAGACCTCGCCCGTGCCGACGTAGAGCGTGAGGGAGTCGGTGGGGTGGAGCGCGAGGGTGGAGACCGACATGGCGCCGAAGGCGAGCGGCACGCGCGCCCACGCGGTGGCGCCCAGCCCGGCCGTCGTGGAGCGCCAGAGGCCGCCGCTGGCCGAGCCCGCCCAGATGGTGCTGGGGTTGAGGGGGTTCAGCGCGACGGCGAGCATGCGCCCGGCGATGTTGAGGGGCCCGATGGGCTCCCACGCGGACTCGCGGTTGAGCCCCTGCGCCTGCGCCTCGGCCGCCATCACGTCGCGCCGTGCGAGGGCGTCGGCGTAGCCCGTGGCCGGGAGGTCGGGGAGCGGGAACGCCCGCTGCTCGGCCCACAGCGCGAGGGCCTGGTACGCGCCGGAGGGGCGGGTGCGCACCTTGCGGTCCCCTTCCGCGCCCCCGACGAGTTCGGGCGGCGGCGCCTCGCGGTGGCAGGCAGCGAGCGAGAGCAGAAGCAGGAGGAGCGGGGCGTAACGCATCGCGGCGGCGGCGGCAGGAGGTGCAGGCACCAACTAACGCACCGGCAAGGAACGGTACAAGCCCAAAGCAGGCGGGAGATCGGGGGCCCCGTGCGAAATTGGCCGGGCGCTTGCAGTGCCCCCCGCGCCGTTCCTCCTCGCGGCCCTTTTCGTACTCGCCCTCCCGCGCCCGGCGCTGGCCCAGGACCCCTTCGGCGTCGTCTCGGGACTCTTCGAGAACGTCAACTCCATCGTCTTCTTCGGTCAGGCCGCCGCGCTCCAGTCCAGCAGCGACCTCACGGGCTCCGTCGGCGGCTTCGCGCTCAGCGGCGTGGGCGTCGAGGTGCTGCTGGACCTCCCGAGCCCGGAGGGCACCGACTTCGAGCTGGGGCTGGGGGCCAACGCGATGACGGGGCTGGAGGCGGTGGAGCCCTCGCTCGACTTCCGCGGCTCCATGCGCACCATCCCCACAGTCTCGGTCTACGCCGCCGGGCTGGGGACGGATGAGGGGGCGACCATCGAGCCCTACATCGGCCTCTCGTTCGGACTCGCCGAGCTGTGGAACGCGCGCGGCTACGACGCCGCCGGGAACGTGTAC
>Ga0193752_1003223_pt1 | contig 11412 bp, 11 predicted proteins | sample H1c1metaG_FD_144924 | JGI IMG/M metagenome (GOLD analysis project Ga0193752, IMG submission 144924) | Soil microbial communities from a riparian zone of the East river system, Colorado, United States - H1c1 | ecosystem: Environmental > Terrestrial > Soil > Riparian zone | place: USA: East River... | reverse complement strand
CTCCGCCCGCAAAAATGAACTCGAATACCTGAAAAAAGAACAGGACCTCCTCAGGAAAGAAGAAGAACTGCAGATCACCATGCAGAAACAACTCCTCAGGGAAAGAGCAGTGCTCTCCGAACAAATACGGAAGGATGAGCAGTCAAAGACCGAGATCCGCGAAACATCCTACCAGCTTAAGCTGCGCGAACTCGAAAAACAACTCGAGGACCAGAAGAAACTCGCCGAAGAAATGAAACGGCGCGCTGAACAGGGATCCATGCAGCTACAGGGTGAGGCCCAGGAATTATTACTTGAAGAGATCCTTCGCCAGAGCTTTCCCCACGATGAAATAACCGAAGTGGGTAAAGGCGTTGAAGGAGCCGACTGCATCCTGGTTGTTCGCAACAAACAGGGCCAGGAATATGGCCGCATCATTTTTGAAAGCAAAAGAGCCAAAGGATGGAACAATGTCTGGGTGGAAAAGCTACGCAACGACATGCGCCGTAAACAGGCCGACCTCGCGGTTCTCGTAACACAGGTCTTCCCGAAAAACATGGATTGTTTTGGAGAAAAAGATGGCGTGTGGGTCTGTTCCTTCCGTGAAGTGATTGGACTCACTTCGGCGCTGAGAACGGCCGTCATCCGTATCGCCGAATCGCGAAAAACCGAAGAGAACAAGGGCGAGAAGATGCAGATGCTGTACGACTTTCTCACCGGTATAGAATTCCGTCAACAGATGGAAGCCATTGTGGAAGGCTTTGTTTTCATGCAGCAATCCATAATCAAGGAAAAAATGCAGATGGAGAAGATGTGGAAGGAAAGAGCCAAACAACTTGAAAAAGTGCTGCTGAGTACTTCGGGTATGTATGGCTCCATCAAAGGTATCGCAGGAGCTTCAATCGGCGCGATACCGCTGCTTGAGGCCGACCCCGATACCACCGTCGAAGAAGGAGACGAAGATTGACAATCAGGAAATCACGTAGGCCAGCACCAGCGGATGAAAACGCCTGGCGATCACAGTGAGCGGGATCGGTTTATCCTTGCAAAAAAGAAAAGGGATCTCAACCCATTCGTCTGGCCGGAAAACAATGGAGCCATTGAGCACCATGTGCTTCCTGAAGTCGAGCCCACCGTAACCATACCATTTGAACAGGGCCTCCTTCGCGCTCCAGATGATCGTTGTCATTTCAAGATGCACCTTATCGAGGTGTTCCCATTGCTTCAGATAGTCCGATTCCGCCTCCGACAGAAATTTCGGGGAGATCAGCCTCAACCTGGGGCTCACGAGTTCAACGTCGACCCCTACCCTGTTTATCGGGCTGGCGATGGCAGCCGCAAAATTTCCGCAATGAGAAATGGAGAAATGATACTTCTCGTCATGAAGAAATGGCTTGCGCGTGTCGGCAATTAAAATCTCTTCAAGTGGAAAGTCGGAATACAAGGCCGGAAGCAGGTATCTACCCGCCAGGTGTTGTAATCTTTTGTAAGGATGGCTGACCTGTTGTTTTAAAGGTACCTTTGCAAGAAAAAAACTTTCAGGTTCCTCAATCTTCCAGATTCCCAGGGTTGTATTGTGGTTGATACTATGTTGAAAAAATATACTCAATCCTCCGAATTACATTGCAGATTTACCATTTATTTACAGTCATTCAAAATTAACATCAGGAGCATCAATGATCTTATCGGACAAAAGAATACTTGAAGAGATAGGCAAAGGAACCATAAAGATAGCCCCCTATACACGAGAATGCCTGGGTTCTAATTCATACGACGTCCATTTGGGAGCCTGGCTGGCCAATTATCAGGATGAAGAACTGGATGCGAAAAAACACAACCTCATCACCACTTTTGAAATCCCCGATGAAGGGATTCTGCTTCTTCCTCATAAATTTTACCTTGGAGTAACCCAGGAATACACCGAGACCCATGCCCACGTACCCTTCCTGGAAGGAAAATCTTCCACCGGCCGCCTGGGGATCGACATCCACGCCACAGCAGGAAAAGGTGACGTTGGCTTTTGCGGTCACTGGACCCTCGAAATCTCCGTAAAACAACCGGTCCGGATCTACAAAGGAATGCCCATTGGCCAGCTCATCTACTTCCCCGTGGAAGGCGAGATTGAGATCAGTTATGGCAAAAAGAAAGATGCCAAGTACAGCGGCCAGCCCGACAAGCCCGTGGAAAGCATGATGTGGAAGAACCAGTTTTAGAGCCTGCCATATTTGCGGTAATACGCTATCAACAGAGCCACCACTTCATTATAACTCATCCTGCCGGATGGCTGCTGGTTGGCTTTGAGGTATTGAGAATAGATACGGTCGATGGCCGTTTCTAACGGTGTCGAATACCTGATGGCAAATTCCCTTAGTTCCCTGATATCACTTCGCACTCCCGGCGACAATCCCTCCCGGATATTTTTAAGCGTCACAGAATCTTCCATGTAGAGATATCTCGAGGAATAGGCAAACATGTCGAAATAAACAGAATAAAGAAATGAAGGGTCTTCAGATGAAGACGCGGAAAGATAGCCTGCGAAATTTGCCTCACTTTCTTTAGCATAGCCCAGCTGGTGGCCAATTTCATGACAGGAAGTAAAGGGTCTGATGAAGAGTGGCACAGTGGTGTTCACCTGCGCCTCTCCACTGAAGGGATTATAATAACCGGTAAATCCGAGGTAATTGCCAAGGTAACTGTAGATCGAAGGTTTCACTGAAGGATATTCGTATACAAACAATTCATTCTTCATTGAAAGATGTTTATAAGCAGATACCGTTCCCTGGAACAGCCACTTCTTTCTTTGCAAATTCCCCCTGTTAAGCAGGGAGTATGCCTGTAGCGAATCCAGCTTTTCAGCGAGCCTCGAGGTGACCTCGATAAGGTCATTTCTCGTATAATCCGAAATGTTTAGTTTGAGTGCGTTCTGGATTCCTCGGCGGTTGTAGTTCAGGCCCCACAAGAGGTTGAATGAAATATAGATCAACAATGCCCCCGAAAGAAACCGCCGGCCGACACCGAGCAAATAATCCCGTCCCGCATCCCGCCTGGCCAGCCGACGTATGAGCTTCACCGTCTGTATGATCAGCCATATCACCGCCCAGCCATAGAAGAGGTCACCGACGCTGAAGGGAACCCAGCCCAGCAGCATCCGTTGAAACCTGACAATATGTGGATATACTCCGTTTGAATAATACCGTTCAATCCAGTCGGCGTCCATCGAAATTACCCTGATGATGACCGCGATGATCACAAGCACTAACAACCTGATTTTCCCGCTCTTCATTTCATTGGTAAGCCCGCTTTTTTCACTGGCTCCGCGACCTGCAAGATACTGGCAAGTGTCGGTTCTATAATTTACATTTGTCAGATGAACGCAGAATTCATTAGGAACGATGATGCTATGAGGTCTTCTCTTACCCGTCTTCGTCAGGAACTCAACCAGGCCTCGCTTGGAGGTGGTAAAAAATCCGTAGAAAAACAACGAGAGAAAAATAAGTTGACTGCAAGGGAAAGAATTGACTATCTCCGGGACAAAGAAAGTCCATTTACCGAGATCGGCGCATTGGCCGGCTGGGAAATGTATGAAGAACAGGGTGGCTGCGCCTCCGGAGGCACGGTTGCGGGTGTGGGTTTTGTCAGCGGCAGGCAATGTGTAATCGTTGCCAACGACCAGACCGTCAAAGCCGGGGCCTGGTTCCCGATTACCGGTAAGAAAAATCTCCGTATGCAGGAGATCTCTATGGAGAACATGCTGCCGATTATTTACCTGGTTGACAGTGCCGGCGTCTATCTTCCTATGCAGGATGAGATATTTCCAGACAAGGAACATTTTGGAAGGATATTCCGCAACAATGCAAAGATGAGCGCGATGGGCATCACGCAAATCGCGGCGGTGATGGGACCCTGTGTGGCCGGGGGAGCTTACCTGCCCATCATGAGTGATGAGACCCTGATGGTTGAAGGTAACGGCTCCATCTTTCTTGCGGGTCCCTACCTGGTGAAAGCAGCCATTGGGGAGGACGCAGACCAGGAAACACTCGGTGGCGCCGTAACCCATACTGAAATATCCGGAATCGCGGATTATAAATTCAAGACGGAAGAAGAATGCCTTGACCAGGTAAAAAAAATTATGTCCAGGCTCGGTCACCCCAATCACCTGCCCATCTTCGACCGCGTAGCTTCTGCCCCGCCCGAAAAGAATCCGGATGAACTCTATGGGATCATTCCGCCCGATGGCACCAAACCATATGACATGCTGGAGGTGATCAACCGGATTGTTGATGCACCGGGTATCGAGGAATTCAAAGAAGACTATGGCAAAACTATTATATGTGGGTATGCGCGGATTGATGGCTGGGCGGTGGGCATTGTAGCCAACCAAAGGAAGATCGTGAAAAGTAAAAAGGGTGAGATGCAGATGGGCGGCGTCATCTACAACGACAGCGCCGACAAGGCCGCACGTTTCATCATGAATTGCAATCAGAAAAAAATCCCTCTTGTATTCCTGCAGGATGTTTCAGGATTCATGGTTGGCTCGAGGAGCGAACATGCGGGTATCATAAAGGACGGAGCAAAAATGGTGAATGCCGTGGCCAATTCCGTGGTTCCCAAGATCACCTTCATCATTGGCAATTCTTATGGCGCGGGCAATTACGCGATGTGCGGCAAAGCCTACGATCCGCGATTCATCTTTGGCTGGCCCACCGCAAGAATCGCGGTGATGGGTGGTGAGCAAGCGGCCAGAACGCTTTTGCAGATCCAGGTGGCGGCGATGAAATACAAGGGTGAGCTGGTGAGTCCGGAAGATGAGAAAAAACTGCTCGACAACATCAGGTCGCGATATGAAAAACAAACCTCTCCCTATTATGCCGCTGCACGGCTTTGGATCGATGGACTGATCGACCCCACGGAAACCAGGAGCATCATCTCCCAATCAATATTTGCAGCCAGCCATAACCCTGTATTGCCCGAATTCAAAACCGGTGTCTTCCAGGTATGAGCACGGCTGCAAAACAAGAACTGATCATCTACACCGACGGCGCCTCGCGCGGCAATCCTGGTCCTGGCGGCTATGGCGCCATACTTAAATGGGGAACTCATTCAAAGGAAATCTCAGGTGGATTCAGGAAAACGACCAACAACAGGATGGAACTGATGGCTGTGATTGAAGCCCTGCGAGCCGTTAAAAAAAAAGGGCAGAACGTCATCATCTACTCCGATAGTCAGTATGTGGTTAAGGCCGTGGAGGAGGGATGGCTGAAGAAATGGATAAATACTGGATTCCGTGGGGGAAAGAAAAATAAAGACCTGTGGATGACCTTTGCCGACCTGGCACTGCTGCACAATATCCGTTTCAAATGGGTACGGGGTCATGCCGACAATCCTTTCAACAACCGTTGTGATGAACTGGCCACCATGGCTGCTGACGCAAAAGGGCTGCCTGCCGACACCGGTTACGAACTAATAGAACAATAAAGGTTCATTTCACGCGAAGAAGATTTCACGCGAAGGCGCAATTGTAGTCATTTTTCTATTGCTATCAGTTCAGTGCCAAGACGCAAGAAAAGACAGGCTTTCCTTCGCGCCTTTGCGTCTTCTTCGCGCCTTTGCGTGAAATTTTTTGAGTGAAATCTTCTTTACGTGAAACTAAACAGCCAGTCTCGCCGGCGCGTTCTTCCTGTACAGTGCCCAACCACCAAACAACAGGGCGCTGAAAGCGAGTGTCGAAATCAGGCTGTTGCCAAAAAAAGGAAGGCCGTCAACATAACATTGCATCAGACCGCTGAAGGTCTTTGGCCTGGCATATCCTCCCCCACTCTGCCACACAAAGAAATTGGAGAGTAAAAAATAAACGACAGCAACGATGATTGAATAACCTGCAATGGAGCCCACGGAAATCTTTTTCATGAAAAAACCAATCACTGTCATTGCAGCAAACAAAAGATAATTGGTAATCTGCCCTTCATAAAATCCGGCATAAGGAACCAGGCCATTGAGAAACAAAACATGGAAGATCAGGTCCGAAATAAATAATGAGAATATCGGGAAGGCAAAGGCCCATTTTTTGTCCTTGATTACAGTGCCTGCGAAAAGCGCCATGGACAGCTGTGGGAAGAATCCCAATGGCCGGCCGGGTATGATCCGGTACAAGGCAGAAACAAGGATTAGCGCAATTAAAATGAATATGAGGGACCTGCTTGCTTTCATAACTGGAGATTCAGTACAAAAATAAGGTTTTCTATGCCATAATCTTTAAACCCTAATCCCCTGGAACGCTCGCCCGGAATACAATGCTGGGTACAGAAGATGACAGACTGGCCTTCGCCCCTGGTGCAACAAATACCGCCTGTCCCGAATTAGCATTCAAGGTCTCAGCATCCTGTGCAACAGTCGTGCTGCCATGATAAACAAAAAGGATTTCGGGTCCTGAACTGGTCCATTGAAACCTTCCGCCTGGGTCAAGCGCGATTTTGCTTAACTCAAAATCCTTAGCCGGCGTTTTGAAAACTTCTGCGGAATTGACAACGGGCCTGGCTGCAATCACAGCAGGAATTGTGGGGCGGAAGATGATGTGCTCGAGGAGCTCACCCACATCAATGTGTTTGGGCGTAAGTCCACCCCTGAGTACATTGTCGGAATTGGCCATGATCTCCATCGTATGTCCTTCCAGGTAAGCATGTGGCAGACCCGCATCCTGGAACAGGGCCTGGCCCGGGGTCATCCTGACCACGTTAAAAAGATAGATCGAAAATATTCCCCTGTCCCTGCTTTGCTTCGATCCAAATGTACCGGCTGCTCTCGCGGCCCAGAAATCTTCAGCTTCTTTTGGAATCTTTCCTGCCTCGTACAATGGCGTAATTCTTTGCACCAGCGGTTCTAATCTCAGGTCCACCTCTGCCTGTGGCATCCTCATCAGGTGTGTGTAGATTCTTTGATAATTATCTCCCTCAAAATATTCAACAAGGAAATTTAGTTCAGGTGTGTTTTCGAGAATGGCTCTCAGTTTATCAGGCGACTTGAACCCATGAAGCAGGTAGAAATCACTGAGTGGAGACAGCAGTTCAGGTTTGTGATTCTTGTCCTTATAATTGCGATTGCCGGCATCAAGAGGAATGCCCCTTTCATTTTCTTCCAGGAATTTTTTCTCAGCTACCTGCTTCGAAGGATGTACCTGGATGGAAAGCATGTGTTTGACGTCCTGTGCCTTCAGCAGATAGGGCAACGAACCAAATTTAGCTGAAACGGCCTTTCCCAGCCAAAACTGCGGATCAGCCGAAACCAACACATGCAGTGGTTGCTTCCGGCCATCACGGAAAACGATCTCCGATGGAGATTTCAGGTGAGCGCCCATCCAGAATTCCGCATACGGTTTGCCGGCTGAATTTTCAAGATGCAATAACTCCGGCAAAAATGTTTTTCCACCCCAGTCATAATGCTGAACCGACCCTTCCAGTCTGAAAATTTTTTCTGATTTTTCCATGGGCGCAATTTCGAACTAATAAAGATACAAACAGCGGGATGGCAATTCATAACACGCGCGGAAATGCGGGAGAATGGCTGGCAGCGAGATACCTCGAGGAAAAGGGTTATCAGATACTCTGCGCCAACTGGAGATACAAGCATTGGGAGATCGACCTTATCGCCTCGAAAGATAATATTCTGCACATCGTAGAGGTGAAGACCCGTCACAGCCAGGTCTTCGGTTTTCCTGAAGAGGCCGTGTCAAAAAAGAAATTCAACAACCTCAAGCTGGCCGCCGAACAATTTACGATCCGATTTCCTTACTGGAAAAGGATACAATTCAATATTCTGGCCATCAGCAGATCTATCGTCAGGGGAGATCAGTACCTGCTGATCGAAGACGTGTACATATAAATTCTATCCGATTTTCGCTTTCATCAACTCAATGACGCGGTAGGTGGCGGGGCAATATTCGATATTCTGTTTGAATACATGCATGTAGTCCACCATTCTTTTCCGGGTATGATGCGGAAAACCTGAACAATCCCTGGGCCTGACCGAGTAGATGCTGCACTTGTTGTCGCTGAGATTCAGAAACTGGCAGGGTTGACTTTTGTTGATCCAGTCTCCCTGTTTGTCTTTGTAGAGGTATTTTAATTTGAAGGCTTCTACGGACATGCCGATGTGTGCCGAGATGCGGATTAGATCCTGGCGAGTAAAGGTTGGTGACATAGTCTTGCAACAATTGGCACAGGAGAGGCAATCCGTTTCCGTCCACATTTGCATGTCGGATTCCACAGCCAGTTTATCAAGACCCCGGGGCGGATTTTTTTCAAGGCGGCTGAGAAATCTTTTAAAAGCTGATTTATTTACTTCTGCCTTCTTTCTGAACTGGCGTAGATTTATTTTCTCCATACTGCTGCCGGTGATAGTTTTTCAAGAAATTGCAATCTAATCAATTCAGGGCTTCAGGAGTACTCATCTTATTCACTTATGTGGGAAGTCTATAAAAAAGGATTCAGGGCCTGGCTGCAACTTGAAAAATCTTTATCCGATCATTCGGTTCTGGCCTATCTCAGTGATCTCGATAAGCTTACCCAATATCTGCAGGCGCAGGCGATGGAAGTAACACCTGCAGACCTCACTATTGATGACCTCAGGTCCTTTCTCGGATGGATCCATGAACTCGGTATGACTGCTACCTCACAGGCCAGGATCATATCCGGCATACGTTCCTTTTATAGTTATTGCCTGGCCGAGAACCTGGCGACCCATGATCCGACCGTACTGCTCGAAGGGCCGAAAACAAGCCGGAAACTCCCTGATGTACTGGCTGTGAATGAAATCGAAAGCATATTACAGGCAATTGATCTGAGCACACCGGAAGGCGTACGCAACCGGGCGATACTGGAAACAATGTACAGTTGTGGATTGCGCGTGTCGGAACTCACTTCACTGAAACTATCTGAATTATACCCTGAACTGGGCTTTGTCAGGGTTACCGGCAAGGGCGACAAAGAGCGACTGGTACCAATAGGCGCATCCGCGCTGAAGCAGATCGACATATACAGGAAAGCGATTCGCGTTCATATTCCGGTGAAGAAAGGCATGGAGGATATACTCTTTCTTAATCGCCGCGGTTCCGGCCTCAGCAGGGTGATGATCTTTCTCGTACTTAAGGACCTTGCTGCCAAAGCGGGGATAAGAAAAAATATATCTCCTCATACCCTGCGTCACTCATTTGCCACCCACCTTGTAGAAGGTGGGGCCGATCTTCGGGCGGTACAGGTAATGCTGGGTCATGAAAGTATCACCACTACCGAGATCTATACCCACCTCGACCGCGACTTTCTTCGGACGACGCTCCAGCTCTATCATCCCGCCTTCAGGAAATAAAGCTGGAAATGGTTCGAAACCATATCTTCGCAAAAATTGTATGCATGAAAAAAATATTCTTATCTCTAGCGATCGCTCTATGCGTTAGTGGCGCATTTGCCCAACAACAAAAAACGCCGCCTCCTTCCACTCACGTGACAATCAAGCAGGAATTTGGATTGTCCAATATTGAGCTTTCTTACTCAAGACCAAATGTGAAAGGAAGGAAGATCTTTGGCGAACTTGTACCCTTTGGTAAGCTTTGGAGAACTGGCGCAAATGCCGCCACGACCATAAGCTTTGGTGCCGATGTGACCATTGGTGGCAAGAAAGTTCCTGCGGGCAAGTATGGACTGCTGACCATTCCCCAGGAAAACGAATGGACGGTGATCATCTCCAAACAAACCGACGTAAGTGGCGCCGACGCTTACAAGGAAGCTGAAGACCTGGTAAGAGTGAAGGTAAAATCAATGCCGATGGATTATCCAATTGAAACGTTTACCATCAGCCCTTCGAATGTCAAGGCCTCTTCGCTCGACCTCGTTTTCCTCTGGGATAAGACAATGGTGAGCTTGCCGATTACTGGAAAGTAAAAGATTTCACGCAAAGCCGCTAAGAAAGCGCTAAGGCGCTAAGAAAATACAAATAGACTTGGCGTCTTTGCGCTTTCTTAGCGCCCTTGCGTGAAATAAAATATTGCAGCGGGTTTGCGTGAATTTTTAGTTTGTACTTTTTGACTTTTGAAACACCCAGGCTAGTCCCATCACCGACAGCGCCCCGATCGCATTGAACCAGAGAAATCCCAGGTGAATGATTTCCCTGTCATCGAGGACAAATAAACTGATGATGATCACTTCGCTGATCACCGCACTCCAAAAGACTGCCTTCCCCCCCACTCCTTTCATGAAAAAAGCTACGAGGAAGATTCCCAATATCACTCCATAGAACAAGGATCCGAGAATATTCACCGCTTCAATCAGGCTGCCCATACGCGTAGCAAACATCGCGGTGACAATACAGAATACTCCCCAGAGGATGGTATACCTCTTTGATAACACAACATCCCGTTCATTGCTGCATTCCTTTTGTATGAATTTTTTGTGAATGTCCACAACCGTAGAGGAGGACAAGGCATTCAGTGCAGCAGCAATACTTCCCCAGGCGGCCAGGAAGATGACGGCAATAAGCAATCCGATCAACCCTGTTGGCAGGTGGTCGATTACAAACTGAAGAAAAATATAATTGGTGTCATCTGTTTCGGCAAGGGGATCCAGCTGCATGACCAGCGATTTCACCGAGTCCTGGATCTGACTTTCTTCTTTGATCTTCCCATTAATCTTTGAAACCAGCTCGTTATTATTTCGGTCACTCAGCCATTGCTGCACCAGCAATTGTTTACTTTCCTGCACCGCGTGCAACTGTTTTTCCAGTTCCGTGGATTGGGCACTCAGGGAAGAGTTCGCCAGCAGGGTCATCTGCTTGCCGTTGAAAGAGGCAGGATGATCATGAAAAAGGTAGAATGTAAAAACGAGTATGCCGATCATCAGGATCATGAACTGCATCGGAATTTTCACAATGCCGTTAAGGATCAGGCCCAGTCTGCTTTCCGACACGGACCTTGCTGTCAGGTAACGACCCACCTGCGACTGATCGGTGCCGAAATAGGAAAGCTGAAGGAAGAATCCACCAATGATGCCACTGATGAGATTGTAACGGTCACTCCAGTCGAATTGTCCATCGGTAACGCCCGTGGTGATCACATTGAGCTTGCCCAGCTTGCCGCTCAGGTCCACTACCTCAGTCAGCCCCACTCCTTCTGGTAACAAACGCAGCACCATCAACCCAGCCATCACCATGCCCCCAAGTACAACCACCAGTTGGAATTTTTGGGTGTGTCCAACCGCCCTTGCGCCACCAGTAACTGTATAAAGGATCAGGAGCCCACCCATGAACAGGTTGGTCCAATAAATATTCCAGCTAAGCAGGGAAGAAAGAATGATGGAAGGCGCGTAAATGCTGATACCTGTTGAAAGCGCGCGCTGTAGTAAAAAAAGCAGTGAAGTAAAAGTTCTTGTCCGTGAATCGAACCGGTTCTGA
>Ga0193752_1003222_pt1 | contig 11412 bp, 10 predicted proteins | sample H1c1metaG_FD_144924 | JGI IMG/M metagenome (GOLD analysis project Ga0193752, IMG submission 144924) | Soil microbial communities from a riparian zone of the East river system, Colorado, United States - H1c1 | ecosystem: Environmental > Terrestrial > Soil > Riparian zone | place: USA: East River... | reverse complement strand
GGCAAATGTTTCGGGCGTTTCACGGATTGCGACGTTGCCGCGAAAACGGATAGTGGCGACAAGATGGCGGAGAAGTTCGCGTTTGGGGTCGGGCATGTTGTAATTGTAACAGATGGTTTTCGCGCTTCGCGCTCAATGCAAGAGGGACGCATCCACGGCTCTCCTTCGGCACCGGCAGGATGCCGGCGTTACAATTTTCAGAACGAACCACCCCGTCAGCCGAAACGGCTGCCACCCCTCCTTCCCCAAGGAGGGGAGCTTTTAAAGTGTGTTATAATCCGCGGAAAAAGCTATGGATAAACAGCAAATTATCGAGACGTGGACCATCAACAACCGGATAAATCTATACCTGCTAGAAGCGATTCCTGCAGAGGATCTCGGCGCGGCGTTGACGTCGAAGGGGCGTTGCGCCGGCGAGCAACTCGCGCATATTCATAATGTGCGCCTGATGTGGCTAAAGGCGGCGCAGCCCGAATTGCTTGATGGGCAGACGAAGATCGAAAAGGAGCAGTCGGGCGATAAGGCGATGCTCGCGCAGCGGCTCGGTGAATCGTGCGAAGCTATAGAGAAATTGATCGGGAGTGCTATCGATAACGGCGGCAAGGTAAAAGGTTTCAAGCCCCATGTCATTGGCTTTCTCGGCTATATGATCGCGCATGACTCGCACCACCGGTCGCAGGCCATTATTGCGCTGAAACAGGCCGGGCACCCGTTGGATAAGAAGATCCTGTACGGTATCTGGGAGTGGGGAAGCCGATGAAATACGCGGAGAAGGTCCCATACAACTTCGTTCTCGATTATCTAACCGGCGTCGACATTGTGATCAAACCGATGTTCGGGTTTTACGGACTTTATACGGGCGGGAAACTCTGCCTGGCCCTGATAAAACGCGAAAAGCCGCTCATCCGGCGCGAAAAGGAGCCGCTGCAAAAAGGAGTGTATATTGCGACGATGGCCGAACACGTGGAATCGCTAAAGAAGGAATTTTCAGCGGCTGAGTTCGAGGTGTTGAAAGCGGGTAAGATCTGGATATTCGTGTCAGAAACGATGGCTGAGTTCGAGGAATATGCCGTCAGGGCGTGCGAGTTGATCGCGGCGGGCGATGTGAGAATAGGTCGATGACCTCTAAAATTGCCTCCAGCCTGGGCGCAGTTTTAGGAATGAAATTTTTTAGGCCGTACCCGAATCATTCGATTCGGGTACGGCCAATCATTTGTGATTGCGTACACCCTGGCTAAAGCCAGGGCAATTCATGAAGAGAACTCGGCGGAAGATAAGGGGCTAACAATATTCGGGTAAGAGATTAATCTTCAATTCCCCGCCACCGCAGATAGTTCTGACTCGCAACTCTATCTTCCCGTTCTTGCTTGTGCCAGTCGAAGAGCCTGACGCCTCACAGCATCCGAAACATTTCGATTTTTTGACAAGGCCGCCAGGTCGCGGAGCTGCATACGTGAAAGTATGCTCATGGAGTTTGCGATCGGACAGCGCGGGTTGCGTGCGAGGTTGTGGATGATCACATAATTGCGGGCCCATGAGCGGTTGATGGCGATCAGGCGCAGAACATCCTCGGGCACGGTGCGCATGGCGGCGATCTTTTCAACCTCCTGCTCGGTGATGCGCGCGTTGTTGATAACGGCCTGCGCAACGATCCGGTTCGGGTCACGGACCAGGATGTTTCTCGCTTCGCGGTCGCCTTTAAGGGCAAGCTTCATGCGGTCCTTCATACCCATCTTGAGGATCCGGTTGATGGCGGAAACGCGGTCGGAGCCGATCTCGTCGCCTTCCATTTTGAACTCACCCAGTATCTTATCGACGATCGCGGCGCGCTGCTCCTCGGATTCCTCGTATAGTTCTTCGAGATATTCGAGGCCGAGCCATGAATCGTCAACTTCGCTGTCCGGCACCTCGATAAATTCAGCGAGGAAAATAGCGTCTTCAAAACTCATGCCGCCCGATTCGAGATCGTTGCTGAGCTGCTCGGACTGCTCGATAAACTCGGCGGCAGCTTCTTTCCCCTGAGCGCGAAGCTCGTTTGCGATCTGCTGCGCGCCCCTTTCCTTTTCAAAGAACTCGCGTTTTATTTCAGATGCCCGGCGTTCGGCTTCGGCGGTCCGGTAAGGGTTGGCGATTATGGCCTCGATGATCGCGGGAGTCTGGATCATCAACTGCTGGTTGAAGGAGATAAACTCGAGCATCTCGCCGTTCTTTGTATTGCGCGAGAAGTTTACGATCGCAGGCGTCGGGGTTTCCGGATTAGTGAGGACCGCTTCGTGGACTTCCTTCGGAAATTCATCACCGCTGATAAAGTACGTCAGGATCTTTGGCGCCGTTTCGCGGTCGGCGATAACACCCTTCAGATCATCCGGATTTTGCGTCGCTAGCGTGCCGCGCGCATTTTCCGAGAGTTCAGCGTCGTCACCCGTGGCGAGCGCAACCAGTACCTCGAGCAGGTCGGACTGCTGCAGGGGCAAAACTCCGCGCGAGGCCGCGAGTTGGGCGGGGCGCGGGGCGGTTCCGGTAATTATTGCCTTTACAGCCGGATTGCTCGATTTGATCTCGATCTCCATATCAGACGCCAAAGATAACTCTGGTGGAATTCTAGCATCAAAACTGCGGTTAAAAAAACGGCCTGTTTTGGGGTGAATGGATCGGACCGTATGCGATTATCTTTCCTTGACACTTCTGCTTGCTTCAAATAGTCTAACCCTTGGAGATCTTTCGATCTCTCTCTTCTATTTAAGTTGCCAATTTCTACAAGAAATATTGCCATTCACAATTTATTAAACTCAGGATGATCAAAGACCAGTTAAAGAACCTTATTTCGGAGAAAAACGCCCGTATCGGTGTTGTCGGGCTCGGTTATGTCGGACTTCCGTTAATTGTCGAATTCTGTTTGAAGGGTTTCGAAGGGGTCGGCTTCGAGGTGGACGAAAAGAAGGCCTCGGATATTAACGCGGGCCGCTCTTACATTGTCGATGTATCGGACGAGAACGTGCAGAAGTGCATCGATTCGGGCAAGCTGAAAGCGACCACCGATTTTGCGGAGCTGGGTGCATGCGATGTGATCATAATTTGTGTGCCTACGCCGCTTCGCAAGACCAAAGACCCCGACATGTCCTACATCCTTGCCGCGGGCGAGGAGATACAGAAATACATGCGCGCGGGACAGCTCGTCATCCTCGAATCGACGACATATCCGGGCACGACCGACGAGGTGCTGCAGCCCATGCTCGAGGAGAAGGGTTTCAAACTGGACGAGGATTTTCTGCTCGCGTTCTCGCCGGAGCGGGTCGATCCGGGCAATCCGCAATATCAAACGCACAATATTCCTAAGGTAGTTGGCGGCGTCGGCAAGGATTCGACCGAGGTCGCGGCGATGCTGTATGGCGAGATCGTAGAGACGGTGCATCCTGTTTCATCGGCACGGGTTGCGGAGGCATGCAAGCTGTGGGAGAACACGTTTCGCGCGATCAATATTGGTATGGCGAACGAGATGGCCAAGGTTTGCAACGCGCTCGGGATAGACACCTGGGAGGTGGTCCGCGCCGCGGCGACAAAGCCCTTCGGCTTTATGCCGTTTTACCCGGGGCCGGGCATCGGGGGCCACTGTATCCCGCTCGACCCGCATTATTTATCCTGGAAGGCGCGGCAGCACGGGTTCGATTCGCAGTTTATCAGCCTGGCGGAGCAGGTAAATTCGGGCATGCCTAATTATGTGGTAAAGCTTGTTTCGATGGCGCTAAACGACGCGAAAAAGTCGATGAACGGCTCGCGAGTGCTTGTTCTAGGCGTTGCGTATAAGAAGGATATCGACGATATGCGCGAGAGCCCGGCGCTCTCGATAATCGACCTGTTGCGCTCGCGCGGGGCCAATGTGCGGTATCACGATCCGTTCGTGCCCGAGGTCACTTTCGATCACGCATACACTATAGGCGAGGCGGAGCCGCTTTATAACGTAGAGCTAACCGAGCAGGAACTGATCGAGGCCGATTGCGTTGTCATTTGTACGGAGCACAGCAATGTGGATTACGGCCGGGTGTGTAGGTTGTCGAAACTGATCGTGGATACGCGAAATGCGTTGTCGTTGGAGATCAGGGAAACGAGCAGCGCAAGGATTGTGAGATTGTAAAAGTCGTGAGTCCAGAGTCGCGAGTCGTGAGAAATCGGCAAAGCCGCTGCAATCAATGCTAAAGGTACTGAACATCGTTGGTGCGCGGCCTAATTTTATGAAGGTCGCGCCGATCTATGCCGAGATGAGGCGGCGCTCGAGCGACTTCGAGCCGCTTATCGTGCATACCGGCCAGCATTACGATGCCGCGATGTCGGATGCCTTTTTTACCGATCTCGGCCTGCCCAAACCGGATGTTTATCTTGGTGTGGGGTCTGGTTCGCACGCGGTTCAAACCGCCAAGGTGATGATCGAATTCGAGCCTGTTGTCCTTCGCGAAAAACCGGACTGGGTGCTGGTTGTCGGCGATGTTAATTCGACCATCGCGTGCTCGCTCGTTTGCGCAAAGCTCGGGATAAAAGTCGCCCACGTCGAGGCTGGGCTGCGCTCGCGCGATCGAACGATGCCTGAAGAGATCAACCGCATCCTTACCGACTCGATATCCGATCTGCTGCTTACCACTTCGCAGGACGCCGATGAAAACTTGAGGCAAGAGGGAATTCCGGCGGAGAAGATCCGGTTTGTCGGGAACGTGATGATCGATTCGCTGCTGCGAAACCTGAAGATCGCCGAAAGTTCGACCATTAAGGAAGATCTGGGGCTTTCCGGGCAGGATTACGCGGTACTGACGCTCCACCGGCCTTCGAATGTGGACGAGCGCGAGGTGTTTGGAGGACTGCTTGGTGCTCTTCTGAGGATCTCGGAAAAACTGCCTATCGTGTTCCCGGCGCATCCGCGGACAAGGGCGAAGATCGAGGAATTCGGATTTGGAGAGCAGGTCGAGAATTCGAACATCAAGCTCGTTGAGCCGCTCGGGTATCTCGATTTTATGCGCCTCTATAGCGGGGCACGGCTTGTGTTGACCGATTCCGGGGGCTTACAGGAAGAAACGACTGCGTTGGGAATTCCGTGCCTTACCTTGCGGGAAAATACGGAGCGTCCGATCACGATCGAGATGGGTACGAATGTTCTGGTTGGGACGGATCCGGAAAAGATAGGGCGGGCCGCGATCGATATCCTGGGTGATGCCGATTCTGCTTTGAACGCAAAAATACCGCCTTTATGGGACGGCAGGGCAGCGGAGCGTATTTGTAATGTTTTGTTAGAATCTCCTGCAGTATCGGATTAAACAGGTTCAAAAGCGGAGGCGCAGCCTCCAAACAACTAAAAACTTAAACGGAAAAGCATAGCTTTTCCGCACATCGAGCGGCATAGCCGCAAAAAGAAGACTATTTCTTCTGACCTTCTACGGGGTAGCCGGAGTCTTTCCAGTCTTTGAAACCGCCAACCAAGGCAAATGCGTTTTCTATTCCTTTTTCGTTGAGTTTTAGTACCAGACCGGCACTAGTATGCTCGCGCGCTCAGGAACAGTAGACAATTATTTTCTTGCCTTTTGGTATCTTGTCGTATTTTGAAGGGTCGTCCTGGAGCGAGATATTCAAGGCGCCCTTGATGTGTTCTTGCTTAAAGGTTTCCTCCGGACGGCTGTCGATAAAGACCGCCTCGTTCTTGTCGAAAGCAGCCTTTGCCTCGGCGATCGTCATCCGCGGAGCATTATCTTCCTTAGCATGGTTATCCGGTTTGGCGGGTGTTGCCGTCGCTGCGGTCTTTGCCGCAGGTGCGGCAGCAGACGAAGTTGTCGATGCCTTTTGGCACGATGTAAGCGCCAGTGCGAACAGGGAAATTAGTAGTAATAAATAGCGCATAGATTACTTCTCTTCAAAGGCCGCGAGCACCTCATCGGCGTGCTCGTCCACCTTTACCTTATCGAATATTTTGGCGATATTGCCGTCTTCGTCTATCAAAAACGTCTTCCGGTTCGTGCCCATATATTTGCGGCCGTACATGCTTTTTTCGCCCCATACGCCGTAATCTTCGACGATCTTCTTGTCGGTATCCGCCAGCAGCGTAAAGGGTAGGTTAAATTTCGAGATAAATTTCTGGTGCGACTTTTCGCTATCGGTTGAAACGCCGAGCACGCGGATATTCTTCTCTTTATACACATCATCCGCATCGCGGAAGGAACACGCCTCCTTGGTGCATCCCGGCGTGTCGTCCTTCGGGTAGAAATAGAGGACCACGCGCTGCCCTTTAAGGTCCGCAAGATTTATATCGTTGCCGTCCTGATCTTTCGCCCTGAAATCCGGTGCTTTATCGCCTTCTTTGAGCATAATTCTCCAATTTCCGATAAGATATCTTTACGTAAATTGTACCACGCGTTTGGAATAGGATGAAAAGGCTCTCCGAAAAACAAGGCCTCGCGAGGCTTCGACAGGTAAAGGATGCATATCGTGAGGAGATCGCGGCAGGCTACGAGCATCGCGCGAAAAGCTGCCTAACGTGCGAGACTCAGGGCGCATGCTGTATCGACGCGCATTTTGTAAACGTGCATATAACGCGGCTCGAAGCGGTTTCGATAAGGGAGACCTTAGATAATTTGCCCTTGGCTGATAAAGAACAGGTTTATCGCCGAGTCGATGAAACTATCGAGAAATACGATCTGAAAGCTGAGGGCGATACGTTTGCACAAACCTTCGCCTGCCCGCTTTTTGAAAAAGGCACCGGATGTCTGGTTCATCAAGCCGGCAAGCCTCTGCCGTGTATTCAGCACGCTTGCTACGAAAACCGTGCGGATCTGCCGCCCAGTGCATTGCAGACTGCACGCGAAGCGATAATAGAAAGATTGAATACGCGGGTTTACGGCAGCGCATCGTGGCTGCCTTTGCCGTTGTGGCTGAGGCGTTAGGGCGCCTTGGGTTTCATCACGATCGCTATCACGATACCCGCCAGCAGCCAGCCGACGGCCTGTTCAACGCCCACCGCTCCGATGTTCTCCTTTGGGAACCGGAACCAATTCCAGTACGAGACGCTTATCGAAACCCATCCCACTACGCCGATCAAGGTCGTGATCGTTACTCGTCCGATAAATGTCGTCGGGCCTGTGAGCAAGAAAATAAAGCCGACAAGAAGCGCGGCGGCGATATTCGATGCGAGCTCGATTCCCATCCAACGGATCATCTGCGGCGGCCGTCCTGCAGGATTATAGACAAAAAAACCGGTCGGCCCCTTGTCGGTAGCTGCCTCCCAGGCTGCCTGCTGCTCGGGGGTGGCGGTTTGCATGTCCGCGATTCCCGGTACCACATAAACGCCGGCGTCGGGAACATTCTCTTTGAAGGTTGCCATTACCGCCGCCTCGTTGGGAAGTGACCTGACACCTTCTCTGCCCATGGGAATCATCGTATGAAATACGGCTCCCCACGCAAACAAAACTATCCCGCCTAACACTCCCGCTATGATAAAACGTAACATTTGTTAGTCTCCTTTATCGACCGATACTTAACGTTAAAAAGACAAACGAGATCCGGCTGCCCAATCCACCTGTCCCGTAAAAAAGCGTGTCTTGCAACTCTATTCGGCATGTTCATAGTTGTCAATGAAAAATTTCTTGTGCAAACGGTTCGTTAACAAACGTTCCTAAAAAAGCGCAGGTTTTTTGCCGATTTTCTGAAAACTGGGATGCAATCGATATATATGTGTTCTTTACGAAAAGTTCACCCCCTAACTCGCTTTGTAGATTGCTTCGATAAAGTATGACGAATGCCGATTCTAGAAGGATCGCCGGCATTGGGGCGCGGGACTGTGCCTGGTGTGGCGAAGCCGAATTCCAGCGCGAAAACCGAATGGTTTGCGAGCGCTGCCTCAACCTGTTACGAAACGCCGGGATTTCCGATGATGATATCTTCGGTCCCACACGCACAAACGAAAAGAAAAAGGAACGGTGCAAGACGATGCCTCGGGACTAAATATGCCACGGGGTTTATTTCGCAATCGGATCAACGGGTGCGAAAAAAATTGTGTTACTTATCTGCTCAAAATCTGCTATATTAAGAAAGCAGAAATATTAAACTTTGTTTAACAGTTGCGGCCGGGCGCCCCGAACCCGATTAACGGCCGCCGAAGAAAGTAACGATCATGGGGGACGGTAATTTTCAAACGAACGGGCTATATCCCGACACTCTACCGGTGTCTGAGTCTCGCTACCGGCGGCTCTTTGAGTCGGCCAATTACGGCATACTCATCCTCGACGCCGACACCCTCTCCATAATTGATATAAATCCCTTTGTATCAGGATTTTTCGGGCTCCCGGTGGAGGAGATAATCGGCAGGGACCTTGTCAGGCTTGGAGTTTTCACCGGCGCGGACCAGAATGCTGAAGCCCTGAAAAATGTACGTGAGAAAGGTGAGTTCCGCTGTGATGGTTTGTGGATCACCGCCCCGGACGGCGAAAAGAAAGCCGTAGAACTAATAGGTTCCGCTTATTCGGAAGGCGGAAACCAAACCGTCCAGTGCAGCATTCGAGATATCACAAAGCGCAAGCGGGTTGAAGAAGAACTAAAGAAGAGAGAAGAGTTTCTTCAGGTTATTCTCGCGAATCTCACCGACGGCATCGTGGCCTGTGACGCCGATTCCAACCTCACGCTTTTTAACCGCAAGATACAACCCCGCAAACCCGATCCCGCCATTCCACCCGAGGAATGGGCCGCGCGTTTTGAGCTTTACACCCCTGACGGCAAAAACTTGATGCGGATGGAAGAAGTGCCTCTTTACAGGGCGCTGCATGAAGAAAGTGTAAGAAACGTCGAGATGGCGACCCGTGACGATAACGGCAGAATGCTGACCATGATTAACAATGGTCAAGCTCTGTTTGATGAAAACGGTGAGAAAACGGGCGCGGTTATCGTAATGCATGACATTACGGAACGGAAGGAAGCCGAGGAAGCGTTGCGGGAGGCAAAAAACAAATACCGCGGCCTGGTAGAGTCGTCGCCGGGCATCGTTATACAGTGTGAGCCTGTTCCGCCCCACCGAACAACCTACGTCAGCCCAAACATCGCGACCATCGGTTATACCCCCGAGGAATGGAGCGCCGATCACGATATGTGGTGGCGCGTGATTCACGAGGACGACCGCGAGCAGGCGAGGGCCGAATTCGAACTGGCCGCGATCGAGGGTCGCGAAGCCGAACTCGAGTGCCGGATCGTAGCAAAGGATGGCACCGTGCACTGGTGGCAGAACAAGGGACGTTTTGTGCTGGACGAAGACGGTAATAAGATCGCGTGGCAGCGGGTGGCGCTCGATATCACCGCGACCAAAGACCTGCAGCGCCAACTGCGCCAAGCCCAGAAACTTGAATCCGTAGGATTACTTGCCGGGGGCATTGCGCACGATTTTAACAACATGCTGACGGCTATTAACGGTTATAGCGAGCTTACCCTTCGACGGCTTCCGGAGGATAGTCCGCTGCGCGGCAATATCGAGGAGGTCAGGAACGCGGGCCGGAGATCGGCATCGCTTATCGATCAACTGCTCGCATTCAGCCGCAGACAGGTGCTGCAGCCCGTCGTAATGGATTTTAACGAGGTGATCGACGGTACGATCAAGATGCTTCGGATCCTCCTTGGCGAAAATATCGAGCTCAACACGGCGTTACATCCCAGGCTCGGAAGAGTAATTGCGGATCCGGGCCAGTTCTCGCAGATCATCATTAATCTCGCCGTAAACGCCCGCGATGCCATGCCGGAGGGCGGTAAGCTGACTATCGAAACCGCGAACATTTTTCTCGACCCCGCCTATACGCGGACCCATATCGATTTTCTGCCGGGCGCGTATGTAATGATGGCCGTGAGCGATACCGGCATGGGAATGAGCGAGGAGATCCAGCAGAAGATATTCGAGCCGTTTTTTACGACCAAGGACATTGGCAAGGGCACCGGGCTGGGACTGGCGACCGTTTACGGGATCGTAAAACAATCGGGCGGAAATATCGAGGTGTACAGTGAGGAAGGAGTGGGAAGCTCGTTTAAGATCTATATGCCGCGAGTGATGGCCGAAGCCGAAGAGGAAACTGACAACCACTTGGCGCCAGCGCTCGAAGGCAGCGAAACGGTCTTGTTGGTTGAGGATGAAGCGATCGTGCGCGCCCTCGCCCGGCAAATACTTATAGAGTTCGGATATACCGTTATCGAAGCCCGTGACGGCGTCGAGGCGCTCGAGATATATTCGAACGAAGGTTTTACGTTCGATCTGCTGCTTACAGACGTGGTGATGCCGCGAATGGGCGGCAGGGAACTTGCCGGGAAATTACTCGAGCAGAACTCCGGATTGCCGGTCCTGTTCATATCGGGTTATACGGACGATGCCATTGTCCGCCATGGAGTGATCGGGGCGAACGCCAATTTTGTTCAGAAGCCATTTTCACCGGAAACACTCGTCGGGAAGATCAGGGAAATACTGGACAATTCATAGGGACGAACCGAAAGTTTCTCCCCTTCTTCGGGGGGCGGTCCAACCTGTCCGTCCGAATCGCAATTGTCAAAATAGCCCACCCTCGACAATCTGCCGCTTGTTTTGCCTTCAAAGTCGGGACCCACCGATTTCATATACTTTTATATACACGAATCTGCTATAGTAAATCCCCCTTCATAATTCGAATTTTTATCCGAATCGTAAAGAGGATGCCAATATCTTCCAAATTAGTGGCTGTAAGGACTAATCCATATGAGCATCGGTAAAAATACGAACAACCTAGACATGCGCTCTCAAGAAAATCTGCGTACCTCCGAGGTCCGCTACAGGCGACTATTCGAGTGTTCCCGTGATGGAATAATCCTTCTAGACGCTGTGACGCGAAAGATCACCGATGTCAACCCATTTATGATGGAGCTTCTCGGTTATACGCGCGAGGAGTTTCTTGACCGCGAGTTGTGGGAGATCGGGATATTAGCGGATAAGAAAGAGAGTGTGGCGTCTTTCATAGACCTGCAAATGGACGATTATATCCGTTATGACAACTTGCCCCTCAGGACCAAGGACGGGGATACGCGCGAGGTTGAGTTCGTCAGTAATATCTATACGGAAGGCGGCCGCCAAGTGGTGCAATGCAATATACGCGACGTGACCGATCGCAAGATCGAAAAGGCGGAGATGCTCCAGGCCGAGATCACCTTTCGAAGGTTGGTCGAATCCCTGCCTGGGATCGTTTATCTAAATAGTCCCCTGCCGCCGTTTGTGACGACGTACGTCAGTCCTAACGTGGGAATCTTTGGATATCTTCCCGAGGAATGGTATGCGAAGGGGGACATGTGGTCGAGCATCATACATCCTGAGGACCGGGATCGGGTGATAGAGGAATTCAGGGCCGCGGTCGAGGAAGGCCTTGAAACCGAGATCGAGTATAGTAT
>Ga0193752_1003221_pt1 | contig 11417 bp, 13 predicted proteins | sample H1c1metaG_FD_144924 | JGI IMG/M metagenome (GOLD analysis project Ga0193752, IMG submission 144924) | Soil microbial communities from a riparian zone of the East river system, Colorado, United States - H1c1 | ecosystem: Environmental > Terrestrial > Soil > Riparian zone | place: USA: East River... | reverse complement strand
TTTAATCGGTTATCCAACTCTTTTGCTCTGTCTAGCAATAGTGGTTGCCTGAGGGCAGTTGAATGCCCAGCCGAGAATCGCATGGTTTTTGAGGAATGAAGCAAAATAGTAAGCGGTGTGGTCATGAATCAATAATAACAGGCTCTGTGTGACTAGAGCTAACCTGCTTCATCGTCGACTAACATAATAATGCTAGGACGAGAAACAGGTTAGCTCCGCTTGTGAGCCCTCCTCGTGGGTTAGGCAGCAGCAACTTCGTGGTCAGGTTCTTTGCAGTCTGAGTAGTCAACCAGACGCAGTAGGCTCTCTGCTGTAGCTGACGGCCAGTCTATGCCGTCGGCGCCAACACGAATGACGTAACTGTTTTGACTAAAGAACGCTCTGACACGGCATAGCCCCATCATCGCTTTGTATCCATCGACCCTCCCGTTGGTATCGAAAGTCGGGTCAACTTCACTGAAACCGGCCTGGTAGAGTTGTTCGCTCCTTTGTTCGGTAGTGTCGCTCTGTCCGGCGTAAATTCCGCACGACGATACAATAGCGAGCATACTTATGGCGATGATCGTGATTAGGGCTCGATCCCAGCCTCGTACCACATTGTGAAGGCCCACACTAAAATTACATCATATTTAAGAAATGATAACAAATCTAAATTGATCGTCCAGCTTCACGCTGGTATTCGACATCGCTAACGCTGTAGACGATCTCTAGAATAGGTGCAAACCGCTCGCGACCTCTCAGAATGACAGCCAATTCTTTCGTAGGAAGTAGGGGAAGTGCAGATGTCTTTATCTGTGGCCTAAGAGACCTCTTTTTCAAGAAAGAAGCGAGGCTTCGACGAAGCGTAAAAGATCTTTGGCCTTTTTTATCCACGATATAGTGATATGCAGTAGGCTTTTCTCCGACCAGCCCAAATCCTACAGCCCGAAATGCACTGCCTTTAAATCCTAAATTCGGATTTACGGCCGTAAGGATTGCTTCTGGCGGTTCCAGGTTTTGTTTTAATCGTTGTCGTTGGATACTGGCGTGTGCGTAGCCATATAACATGCTCATCGTATTTTTTGGTGAATGTTCACTGTTCCATGCGCGCGTAAGCTCAAGAGATTTCTGGGGATCTATGCCTGCTGCAAGGAGGATATTCTGTTTGTAGATACGGCTCACTGGGGCGTAGCTGACTATGGCAAAAGGCATGCTTTCGTTTTCATAAAATGCGCCGAATGCTAGTAGGTCATCTTCTCTGGCGGCATGAAGATAGTGGAATGATTCAATATAGGCACGGCTAAGATCCAGATCAATAGAGCGAAAATGTACTTTTTCACCAGTCACTTTTTCTATGGCAATTGCTTCGTATGTATCATCTTGGTCACTAACACTCATAAGTTTAAGTGCTTTTAGCTCCGCCCCTGGTTTGAAATGCTTTAGCGCGCTATCTTCGTGTAGGGGTAGATTTATTTTCTTTTTATGTAATTCATGAATACGATGTAATCTAACTACTTGTTGTGAAGCAATGGTCTGAATCAGCTTTGCATTCAGACTGATGTGGCCTGATTTGATCGATGCTTCTAAAATGTCTAGCGCCATGTCGGGCGCCCCCTTTTGCATATATTCGGTGGCAATAATAATATCGTCATTTTTCGCATGCCAGATCTCATGAGGCGCATGGCTACAGGCGACGATCATAATCTGAATAGCCATATCAAAATGGCTTGCCTTGAATCCATATTGTTTTTCGTATTGTTCAATTGTACTTGATACGATGTCAACGCTATGAAGTCGTATTAACGTAACGAGGGGATTGTACGGCCACGGCTTTTGTTTTGGATGATGAGAAGATGAATCAGTCATAGTTATTGTCGTTCGTCAGTTGGAATCGGGCTGCTAAAATAATGGGGTCTTTGCCTGAAGATTATACATAAATCCTCAAAGAGAGGAAGAAGAGCGGGGAAAGCCTCTTTGATCTTGTCATGAGCAATGTCCTCAGTTCTTTTGTATGCTTCCCATGTCGGATGGACGGGATGATGATCTCCAATAATGATGAGGATATGCGGGTAAATCTTGTCTAGCGCATGCACAAAACGTTTCTCGGGCGTATCACGAAGCTCATATTCTTTATATTTACGAATGACCCATGGAAATACCGGGAAATCTTTTAAAATACGATCAGCAGCCAGCATCTCATCGGAGGCTTTTTTTCGTACTACTTCCTCAGGTTCCCATACAGTGACATCGCCAGAGTGAATCTTCACGACATTGTGTACGATGGCATATTCAATAGCTTTCCCAGTATCTAAGGATTTATCGATTTGATCGGCAATAGCACCAACAAGAAGCCCAAGCGCAAAGCCGTGCTCTGCCTCATTTTCATGCCTGGTTTTATCAAAAGGCATAACCATTGTACGCTCTACAGTCAGAAGAGGCGTAATAACATCGGCTACCAAATCAATAATTTGATTTGTCGAGAGTTGTAAGTTTGGCATTTAGTTTATTCTCGCACATTTCTCCCCTGTTGCATATAGGGATATGAATCAGTCAATGTGATCCTGCTCTTTAGGGGTATCGATGTACTGGAGAAATGAGAGTTTCGTCAGAGAATACCAGCTCTCAATATCTATTTGAGTCTATGCGCCCAGAAGCTGTAAGGCGTGGTATACGACATATGCCGGCCATACCATCGCTTGAAAAATAGCTCCAATAAATCCCCAGAAACCTGACGATTGCTGTACGAAATATATCGCTGCGCCAATAAACGCGATAAAAAATACAAAGCCCATCGGACCATGATCGTTAATAACTTTTACTGATGAATGATCGTTTTTACTCATATTATTTCCCCCTGTATGCTTATCGTAGCATAATCTGAATACAGAAAAACATTATGTCACAAAGTCATGGGCGTTCGAGGCCTAGGCCAGAGGGAGGGGGACTAGTGTTAAATTAGCAATATATCAATTTGTATTGTATAATATTTAAATGGCCTCTAGCAAATCTCTTCAGATGCTGTCGTGTTTTTACTACAAAAACGTATGTAGCTTTATTGAGATGTGTAATGTTGGTGATTATTCTAGCGATTTGGGCGGGTACTATATACGCCAGCTTATACATGACGGATATATTGACAAGGTTGATCGTGGGCAATACCAACTTCTTTCTAAGGGTAAACATTTCCTTGTTACGAATACCGAAAAACAACCCATGCACCGTCAGGCACGAATGAGTGTTGCGCTTGTAATCCGACAAGGTGACAAATTTGCCGTGACGCATAGAACGGCGCAACCTTTCATTGGCCGTGTTGAATGGCCGACAGGTTCTGTGAAGCCTGGGGAATCTATGACAGATGCTGCCGATCGGGTTGCGCTTGCGCGTCTAGGAACCGTTCCTCAGCTTCAATTTCTAGGCTTCTTCCGACGAATTGATACGTACAAAGACGAAGTTTTTGACGATAAGCTGTTCGCAGTTCACATTGGAGTACTGCCTGACGACTATATCGTGACGGATCATAACAAAGCGGGAGTGAACAGACTTTATACGGCGAATGAGCTCTTGGCGTCTCCATCGCCTAGCCGCTCGCTTCTTCATATATTCGAATACGCTTCGTCTAACCAGACCAATTATATTGAACAAGAATACAATCTGGAGGCGACAGATCTGTCGATCTCTAGCAATTAGTTAACAAAGTTGGCTCAGGGGTGAGGAGGAAATGGTTTTTTGCTAAGATCTATTATAGTACGACTGGCAGGCTTCGCAAGACGTATTGGCGGGCGGTAGAGCCCATCTTTATAGCCTAGGTCTTCATCAACCGTAGCGGTCAGCTCCTCAATTTCAAGTGTTTTTTTAATGTAAATAATGTGGCGTGCTAGTCCGGCTGCTGCTGCGCGTAAACACATACCGCGCGCGCAGACCATTAATTCTATCATTTTACCAAACTCTCGAAAGAAAAGGCCTGGTGTGACACCTCCTACTCGGCCGTCTATGACCGCAGTATTAAATCCTGGGAGTCGTGCAAAATCAAAATGACTGTAGTGTTCGTTAGGGTGCGTAAAGTATTGTTCAACCTCATCAAGCCAGTTATATTCAAGATTAATAACAGCTATAATGCTGTGGAACGTATGCGCCTCCATGATCGGTCGCCCTCCATCCTGAATAGCTTCTTTTCTTCCTCGAGGATCATTTATTAGGGGCATGTTCGGGTGTGCTTGGTGATACCTATCAAAATACGTACCAACTTCACTCACACCTACTAGTGTTGGCCCTAGCCAAACCTTAGCTTGACTTACAAGCCAATCAATCTCATCGGGCGGCATGTTGTTCGGCCAATCTTTAGTTCGCTGAGTCTTTTCAATAAGTTCATAAAAGATGTCGAATAGCATATCATCTGCCTCACCTTCTAACTGCGCTCCTGGCTCATAGTCTGCAACTAGCACGGGATTTCGCGGGTTGAACTCGGTTATGTGATAACCTTCTTCCTCTATCTCACCCCTCAGTATTGGAACGCGAAACTCGCTCGCTGCATTCATCAGGTAGCGGGCTCTAGCTTGTGTTTCGCGTGTTGTGATGACACTAGCTACAGTTCCTTGCCGATTTAGTTCTCCTGTGTCGGGGTCGTGCATCTGACGAACCCCCGTAAGTAGCCTCATGCCTGCTTTAGTGTTAATAATCAAAGTAAGAGCAAAAACTGGGTTAAGGTAGGTTTCGCCATTTAAAAGGTGAGGCCCGAAATGTTCGGGACCATTACTAAAAAAGCCAGGGAATCTTTCTAGATGCGGCGATCCATCTTTCAAAGCTTCTTCAGTAAAAGAGAAGCGAGTTATGTAGTCTTCGTGATTTGACATAAATAATATGCCCTATTTGGGGCAATATCACGTTATCACAGAAACATTGTTTAATAATATGAATATTTTTTCATATAAGTAATTAAATTTCTGGAAGCGAATCAGTATTCATAAGATATTGAATTGGTTTTGATTAAGTTGCTTACACGGTTTTTTTGTGCTTAGTTATATATTGAATATCGCTTGTATATATTTATATATAAAAGAGGAGAAATAAAAAAGAGATTTACAGTAGTCATTTAGGATAGAAAGTAACAATATCGATATTGTATATACAGTGCCACAAATTTAGCTAGCCGGAGTGTTCGTTATTAGACCGACGTATCTCGTGAATTCGGTACCATTCATGCTCACGAGGCGCTGCGGTAACGAGTTGAGCAACCAATCCGTTTTGCTCGCAGAGCGTATACATATCACGTCCGGTACTGTCAAATGTACTAGAAGTAATCAAGTAACATCGACCGTCCTGAGCTAGATGATTAGGCAATAGTTCAATGAAATCTATGGTCGCACGTAGTTCAGGATCAAATACCGCAGACGCAAGTGGCTGCTCGCTAAAATTCGCCTGTATGGGTAGAAGAGGCGGGTTCGCAGCAATAATGTCAAACTTCTCCTCGGGTTGTAGGCATGTATGATCACCTTGACGAATATCCATGTTTTGAGACACTTCATTATGGAGAGCATTCTTTTGAGCACACGCCACAGCTGCCGCAGATATGTCGTAAGATACTACAGATGCGCCTACAGCGGCGGCATATATACCTAGGACGCCGCTACCCGAGAAAGCATCCAAGAACCGTTTACCCTCGTAGTCGGTTAGCCTCATGACGCTTAAAAGCAACCGGGAAGCTTTGGTTAGGTCTGGATTAAATACATTAGTGTCAATCTCAAGAGGGATCTCGATTCCGCCAGATGCTTCCTTGAACAAAATAGAATTGACCCCCTCCACGGCATGGCGGGCCAAGAGCCGCTGGGCTGCCGCAGGATTTGCTTTAGTCTGTGATTGTTTGCGCTCGGCGACACGACTAATTTCTTGCCAAGCAGCTTCACGACCGGGAACGATAACTCTATTTTCCCGCCACATTTCATTGAGCAAGAACCAAGCTAAGTGCCCGTAGACATTTTTTTCAACTTTCTCAATAAGAGGATGCTCTGGTCCTTCTAGTTCTGACATATTTTCTTATTATAACAAAGTAACCTCTAGGGGGCGCTCTGCAAATTATTTCACGGCGGGGTTAGTGGATATGTTCAGGACTTTTCAGGAAGAACTTGCTTTAAGAAAATACTAGCTTTAGAGCTTCATATTGCGGTAGTACTTCTTGTTTTACGTCGTCAAAAAATAACTTCTTGGTGAAATCTTTCTCCATCTTAGCGAGCATCCATGTTTTGAATACTTGATAGTCATCTTGCGGCCCATAATGTCGCCAGCAGAAGAGTGGATAAAATTCTGTCAGAAAGTGTGCTGCCCCGTCTGCCGTGGCCATGACTTTGCCTTCTAGCGCAGTGGGCATAATCTCTTTGCAGCTATGGGGCTTGATGATCTCATTTATTATAAATGTCGTTTCATCTTTGTCAAAGCCACTTTTTTGCAATAATTCTTCAGCTAGAGCAAGGCTTTTTGCTTCATGCTCAGGGTTTCTCCGAGCCATTACAGCATCGGCTATATCATGTAATAATGCTCCTGCAACCGCTAGCTCCACATTTGCATGTTGCGCCAGGGCTAGCTTTTCAGTATGATCGGCGACAACAAGCACATGGTTTTTATAACCCCAGTCAATCCATACGTCGGCTTCTGGATTACTAGTGGTATAGAGTGTTTCAACTTCTTTTCTCAAATTATCTAGTTTCTGCATGTACTTATGATACCAAACAAAAAAGACTTCGACATAAGTCCGACTACTGATTTATGCGTCCATAGATACTATAGTAGAAGCCAGTCCCGTCCTTTCTTAGCAACAAGTATTGCTAAGAATATATTACCTAAGGTCCGAAAGCTTAACGTGAAAAAGCTTAGCTAGAAAATATTGGCTAACAAATGCTGCTATGCTAAAACAAGCCAGCCCGCAACCTATGATTAGAACAATTGAATAATCGATGGGCTGCTTCTCTAATAGCCTGGATGCTGCAGCTAGTATCAAAGGCATAAGAATCAACAGTACCTTAATGGCAAATGCTAATCTTGATGTTATCGTAATACGAAGTCTTTTAGTATCTTGTTTATGTTGAGTTTCAATAACTAGCGGCGTTATCGTTTCAGCAGTTCTATACACAATTTTATTACCCGTCTTTATGATGCTCTTTGGTATGCTGATAAGAGTATATATCGTTAGGGCGACCATAATAATCACAATTGCTCCTAGAATCATTACCTCCAATGGACCGGGTTGTGTAAATGTAAAGCTGGAAGACTGTTCAACTTGTTTGTCGTTGCTGGGAGAAACGAATGAAGCCATGGATTGAATCACGGTGAGATAGAGTATGATCGCCCAGAACCATTGCAAGAAACAGAATAAATATCCAAAAGAGCCAAAGGCATTGATAATACTTTTTTTGACATTGCGTCCCGTTCTTTGAATCATGGACTTAGAATACTAGATTGTGGATGGCTTTTCCAGAACGACATTCCGCTCTAGTCTACTCGCATGCCATTCAAATTATACTTCATGATGTTTCTATGTCCGCTATTCATATCTCGCTCGTAAGAATAAACATCATCAGTAACTCTTTCGAGAGGCCCATCTAGAAGATTTCTAAGAGAGCTATAATCATTTTCATCTAGTATAAGCGTGTCGAGCCGATCAAGTTCATCTACATGGTTGGCGTTGCGGGGGCCTAAGATAACACTTGAGACGCCGGGTGTCTGCAGGGCAAAAGCAGTTGCAATATTTGCGGTTGAGGTATGGTACTTTTTGGCTAACGTACGCAGATGCTTTAATATTGTTTGGTAATGCTGGTCGCCTATCTCGTCAATGATGAGCTGGTATTTAATATGTGAGCGATTAGTAGGCTCGTCTCCCGGACGGGCGGTAGAAAGTAAGCCGCCAGCAAGGACGCCATAACAAAAAATGGCTATGTTATGCGTCTTGGCAAAGTCGAGCATGCCGTTAAAAGGCCGGGGATCTAATAGTGAAAATTGAATCTGGTTTGATTTCACTGATACGCCAGCATCAAGGAGCAATTTGGCATGAGTACAATCAAAATTCGTGAGCCCGATCGTCTCGATGAGTCCTTCCTCGCGTAGCTCTTCAAGGTAGCGTCCAGCCTGAATGAAATCACCTTTTGTATAATCCCACCAATGAAACTGGACAAGGTGAAGCTGTTCTAGGCCCATTCGCTGTAAAGACCGCTCGATTACCGTGCGGATGTCCTTTTTTGTTAAAGTTGTCAACGCGTCTAAATCGGGGACAAATTTGGTATGAATTCGAATGCGGCGAGTTGCTTCATCGTCGAATCGTTTACGGTATTCACTTAGAAATACCCCCATGAGTTCCTCAGTGCCCGTGTAGATGTCGCCGACGTCGAATACATTCACTCCATGTTCAACATAGGCGAACAAATCCTCGATCGCCTGACTCTTGTTTACAATGCCATGTCCACCAGCAAGCTGCCAGTTGCCTTTGAAAACGTTAGATAAATTGTGATTTTCGAAATCGAAATACTTCATTGCTTTTCCTCCGGCAACTTAACTTTGGTTGTTTCAGCATGACTGAAGCGTCGTGTGCTTGTCCGGGTTATTTTGAACTGCGCTCCACAGTGTGGGTCAGGACATGCTATATATTCGTCGGTTGTCATCCAGTCGTTTGGATGAGTCTGGCGCTGCTTTGCCGGTAGCAGCGGAAGAAGTGCGGCAATTGCGTAGAGACTAAATTTCCCACTTTTTTCAAAAACAAGATTTTCCCCTATGACGCTGAATGCTTGGCCTGGAACATGATTACACACAAACATTTCTGGCCTGCCTGTTACCGATACCTCTAGGTTGAATAATTCAAATTTGTCGTTCATCTTTATCTCCTTAATAATAAAAAATCCTCCGGTTTAGGAGGTGTGATATTGACTTTGTTATTTAATTTTGACTATTGCCAAGAGAACCTCCTAATGAGTACTTGTTGACGCCAAATTTGAGTTGCGATGTATACCATACGCTCATTATGTCATATGAAAGTATTATTGCAAATGTACAATCGGGTCTTGGATATAAATTCTAGGCTCGCCTAGTACGATATCAACTATGACTCGAGTTATTGAACAGGCAGGTCTAGCGTATCAATCTAACCAAGACTCAGTACCTACTAAATGATGATTTGTAGAGCCTTCTCTTATCACCAAAGATATGTAGGATGTATGGTGGGTAAAGCGTTTGTAAAATACTTTAAATATGGAAGCACCCTCATCCGAGAGGGTGCCCCATGGGCCTCCTTTGGATAAGGGTGATATTGAGATGAGCCCTGAGCGGAAGACAGAGTCTGCCGCTTTTAGGTGTACAGGTTGATGAACATGATGGGGCTTGTGTGGTCGTCCTTTTCGCGTCCAAGCTGAAGGGACTCGCCTCGTCGGATGATTTGGCTGAAGACTCTGTCCAGGGGACGACTCGGCAGTTGGCTAGACAGCTTGCTACTCATGAATCCGACGCCACGGACGAGCATGATGCCATCTTCTCCGAGGTAGGCGAGTCGGCTACTGAGCGGGATCAGGTAGTAAAACGACCTGTTCTGCGTCTGCAGTTCCACTGTTGTGCCGGGCGCGGCCTTCATCAGGTCCACTTCGTTCACCGACACGGGTCCGGATATACCCACGTGATCAATCATCTATATTCCTCTCTCAAGTAAACGCCGATTTAAAGCGTTAAAAAATATTATATATTATAATACAACATATGTCAATATTAGAGAAGAATAACTAAGATTAAGCACTGAAGGCTGAGGCGCATGATAGACTACAAAACCTGGTCTGGCACTCCTGACTACTCGAAAATAGCGGGTGCATATTATATTTAAACCGAAAAATGTTAAAAATAATCTCATGGCTGGAGAGGAGGTTCGTTAATTTAATTTTTAGTGATGACGACCCTCGTTGTGATGTTGATGAAACCAGAGTAATCTTAGACGAAACAGATGCTAACAAGAATGAGATATAGTTACACTATGCAATAAAACGTTGAGATACTCCGTATAATGGGTATGATGCAACAAGATATACAACAAGCAATAGACAGCATTCTGGGCGGTGACATAGATGCATACAGCATTATCGTAGAACGCTATCATACCGGCCTAATTATATACTGCGAACGCCTTATTGGTGATCGTGCCTCGGCAGAAGATATCGCTCAACAAGCCTTCATAAACGCTTATGACAAACTCAAAAAATTCGACAATACAAAAGCATCGTTCGTAACGTGGCTATATCGGATAGCACGTAATCTTTGCATCGATCAGCTTAGGCAGCGGCGTAAACATAGTGATTATGAAATTGATGAGTTACAGGATATGTCTTTGTCGGATGGTCTGTCGTATGACGAGGTTGAATCTATCCGTAGTGCTGTCAGCACACTTGAGCCACCTATTTATGGAACGGCCGTTAAGGCCTACTACTGGCAAGGCAAAAGTTACAAAGAAATTGCCCACGATCATAACACGTCCGTCAGCACCGTTGCATCATGGATTCGTCGTGCAAAAGCTGAACTTAGAAAGGAGTTAGCATGAAACATCTTGAACTGATTGAAGCGAAACTCATTGCTGCGCGTCGCAAAGATGAAAGTGGTAGCATGTTTGTTGACCAAGTTATGGATACAGTTAAAGCGCATGCAATAAATAGCCGTGCCTTTCGTACAACTAATGAACAACTAAAAAAGGAGACGTTCATTATGAAGTTACGTAAATTGCCCACAGCGTTACTTGTGATTATTGTGTTTGCAGCGGTCGTAAGCCTTGGGGGGATCAGTTACGCCGCCGTTAAGGTTATTGAAGCGACACAGTCGGCGACAATAAAAGAGTCGCATGTTAATCAGAGCGGGAAAACGCAGATTACTCTTGCGAAAGATGCATGTCAGGACCTTAAAGAGACGCACTCTGAACACTACGAACTAAAAGAAGGGGTTAATCTTCCTAAGGAAGATGCGGCCAAGTATATAAATGCGCATTGTCATCTATTCGCTATTGATGAACGATTGAATCTTCACGGCACAGTATTTGCGAACGGAATGGCTCGCGGTACCGTTGCGAGTATCCGTGACAATACGGTTTCACTCAAAATAGACGACACGCTCTACGGTCCGCTTGATAACAGTGGGGACTTTTACGACGGAGATATTCAACAAATCAACCTGACCGACTTCAAAGTAGGCGACGAGGTGCTTGCGTACCGCGACATGTTTACGGCCGGTGCAAATAAGCCGATTATTGCAATATTCAAACCTATTGAAGCGCTGAAGTATTACGACCCATCTCAACAGCAGAATATTCGTGCTGTAAAACCGTGCCTGAATAATGAGACGATGGACTGTGTCGTGGCTTCAAACTACAATGCTGTGACGCTTATCGCTGCTCGTGGCGGATTAAATATTCCGCAATCTCAAGACACTAAAGAAAT
>Ga0193752_1003220_pt1 | contig 11418 bp, 11 predicted proteins | sample H1c1metaG_FD_144924 | JGI IMG/M metagenome (GOLD analysis project Ga0193752, IMG submission 144924) | Soil microbial communities from a riparian zone of the East river system, Colorado, United States - H1c1 | ecosystem: Environmental > Terrestrial > Soil > Riparian zone | place: USA: East River... | reverse complement strand
GTGCACGACGGCCTGTCCGGCCTGGTCGCCGAACAGGCGCGCATCGACACCGGCGATGGCGTGCGCGAGTTCGACGGCCTCTGGTCGGGCGGCTTGTCCGCCTGGGCGGCCGCCGGCAAGCCGCAGATCGACGTCCTGGACGTGTCGGCGCGCGCCCAGGTCATCGGCGAGGTGTTCGAAGTCACGACCAAGCCGATGGTCGTCGACGTCGGCCACGGCGGCACGCCGACGCAGCTGGCGCACGCGGTGCGCACGCTCGAGCGGCTCGGCTGCTCGGCCGCGGTGATCGACGACGACGGCGTGCCGGAGCGAATCGAGCGTGCCAAACAGGCGCAGGTCAGCGAGGCCTTCATGGTCTTCGTTCGCCTGGCCGCGGCCGGCGTCGAGGAGATGGCCGCCCGCGCCACGGCCTGCCTGGCCGCCGGCGCCGATGCGCTGCTGATCGACGCGGCCACCGCACCGGTGCTCGCCTTCGCAGAGCGCCACGCCCTGCTGCCCGGGCAGCGGCCGCTGGCCATCGTCGCCTCGGCCGACGTCGGCGAAGCGGCGCTCCTCGCGGCCGGCGTCCGCATCGTCGTCTACGACAGCCAGTTGCTGCGCGCTGCCTACCCGGCGATGCGCCGCGCCGCCGAAGCCCTGCTCGGCACCGGACAGGCCGAAGCCCTGTGCGTGCCAGCAGCCGAGCTCGTGGCGCTGCTGCAAGACCCGGGCGCCGAGTGATGCCCGCGCCGGCCGGGCCGCGCCAGATCCTGCTCGCGTCGCCGCGCGAGCCTTCCGGCAACTCCTGGCTCGTCAACGCATTGCTCGAGCTCGGGGTGCGCGTCAATTTCAAGCCGGCGATCGATCGCGTCTGGCGCAGCGTGCGGCAGATGCGCCACCCGTCGGCGATGTGGCGGCTCGCACCCGGCGGCGGCTGGCAGCTGCACCCGCGCGCCGACGCGCTGCGCAAGTGGCTGCCGGCGGTCTCGCGCCGCGAGTCGCTGCACTTCCGCGACGACGTGGCGGTGTTCTATGTGCAGGATCTGCCGCGCGCCGAATTCCAGGGCGCGCCCAGCGTCCTGTTCGTGCGCGATCCGCGCGATGCCATCGCCTCGCTGTACCGGCGCCTGCGGCCGCAGATGACGCTCGCCGAGTACGCCGCCTTTCCGCATCCGGAAACCCTGCTCGACGCCGTCGCGCACTGGCGGCTGTTCGTCGAAAGCTGGCTGGCACGCGACGGGGTGCGCGTCTACCGCTTCGAGGACTACAAGGACGACGCGGTGGCGCTGCTCGGCCGGATCGTCGCCGACCTGGGCATCGCCGCCACGCCGGCCGAGATCGCGAGCGCCGCGTTCGAGTCGAGCTACGAGAAGGCGCGCGAAGCCGAGCAGCGGTATCGCGCCGAGCATCCGGGCGACGACGAAGTGGCGATGCGCGCCGGCCGCGTCGGCGAATGGACTGAGGCCGGGGCGTCGACCCTCCTGGCGCGCGAGATCGAGGCGCGCTGCGCATCTCTGCTGGCGCGGCTGGGCTATGCGCACGACGCACCGGCCGCCGCCGGACCCGCCGTCGACGGCGTGTCGGTGCTGCGCACGCTGGCGGTGTTCGACGAGATCGAGCTTCCGCCCGGCTGGCGCGAGGCCGCCGCTGCCGCCGACCCTGCCGCCTGCCCGCAACTGCCCGGACTGCGCGAGCTGGCAGCGGCGATCGATACGACGGCGATGGATCGCGCCCGCCTGCCGGCGCGCGAAGGGCGTCAGCTGCTGCAGAGCCTGGGCGACTTTGCCCAGGTCTGGCAGCCCGACCAGCAGCCGCGCCTTGCGGCCCTGCGCACGCACCTCGAGGACGGCTCTGCCTACCAGTTCTCGCGCATCCGCGAGCTGGCGCAACGCGTCAGGACGGGTCCCGGACCTGCCGCCGTGCGCGCCGTTCCCGAAGGAGAGTGAGGACTCCGGCGACGGCCGTGCGCTGCCTCATCGGCTGCCGGGCGTTGCGGGCAGGAAGGCCGGAAGAATGGTCCGCAGCGCGCCGTTCTCGGCCATGTATCGAATCAGGAAATGCCGACTGCCGCCTTCCTCCGACGGGTGCAGGGTGACGCCGGGGCAGCCGGCCAGGCGTTCGGCGAAGGCACGGTCGCGGCGGTTGCCGCTGGCGAACCAGATCTGGTAGCGGGTGACGCCGTTGTGCACCGAGAGCATCTCGGCCAGCTCCGCCTTGGCCCGTTCGGCCTGCTCGACGCGCGAGGTGCGCGGCGAGAACGCCCACACCGACTGCATGCGGCACAGGTGGCCGAACATCAGCGCACCGTAGCTGCCGCTCGAATAGCCGATCGCATGGACCTCGCGCACCTGCGGCAGCGACTGCGCGTAGTCGCGCGTCCACGCCGCCAGCGCCTGCGCGTCGGCGATGTCGGGGCCGGTGCCGCGCATGAAGTCGTCGCCGTAGGGGTCGCGGATCCACGTCAGGTTGCGGCCGAACAAACCCGACAGCCGCATGAACTCGAGCGGGCTCATGCCGCTGACCATGCCCTGGCTGCCGAGGAAGGCGTCGAGCCCGCCGTAGCAGAACACCAGCTGGGCGCAGGAGCGGCGCTCCATGTGCACCACCGCCTTGCTGCGCGGCGCGTTCTTCAGCAGCTCCTGGCGCCGCTGCTCGGGTCGCCGCCAGTGCAGCGGCGAGTCGACGGTGCGCTCCAGCAGCCAGCGCATGAACCGCTCGGCCAGCGGCAGCGTCGGCCGGGTCTCGAGCGGTGTCGACAGGAAGCCCAGCACCTTCTCGACCAGCACGGCTTCGGCCGCGTCCGCCGGCAAAGCCGCGGTATCGAGTCGCAGCTCGACGGCGCCCGACCTCTCGTACTCGTGGGTCACACCGATAAAGCAGTCGTACTCGCCGGCCAGGGCGCGTCGGTACTGGCCCTTGACGTCGCGCCCGGCGCAGGTCTCGGCGCTGCAGTCGAGATGGACCTCGAAGTACGGCCGCAGGCGCAGGCGCGCGTCGGTGCGCATCGACAACCGGTGCGCGATGGTCGCGATCACGACCACCTTGCCCGCCGCCAGCCCGGCCTGCGCATGGCGCAGGATCTCGCGCCAGACGGCCTCGCGTTCGGCCAGGCTGTGGCCGTACGGTCGCGACAGGCGTGCGCGCAGTTCCTCGCCGTCGAGCAGCAGCACGTCCTGCAGGCCTTCTTCGGTCAGGCGCCGCACCAGCGCGCGGCCGAGCGTGGTCTTGCCCGAGCCCGACAAGCCGGTCAGCAGGATCGCCGCCGAAGGCAGCACCTGGGTCGCGACGCTCACTGGTGCACCCTACGGCCTTCGGCCCGTCCCGCCGAGCGGGAATGAGCCCCTTCGGGCGGCCGTGCGTGGCTCATGCCGGCGCCTCGCAGCCGGATGTCGACCGGGGCTCTCTCATGCACGCCGCGCAATCCAGCCCCGCGTGATGTACGGCACGCGCACCGTCGTCGTCGGGAAATGGGCGGCTACCAATGCCGCGATGGCCTCGACGATCGCCGGGAAGCGGCTTCCGGACTGGCGCGCCAGCGTCGCGTGCGAGGACCACGCCTCGACCCACGCGGCGCGGGGCTGCTCGTGCACGAAGGGCACCTCGAACGCTTGCACGTCGACGAACCGGCCACCGCGCCGGATCAGCGGCGCCTGGTCCTCGCGCCGGTTGCCGTAGCTGTAGTCCGGCACCTCGCGCCGGATCAGCGCCTCGATCTCGCGTTGCAGTGGATCGGCGAGATCGCGGTGGTTGAACAACGCCGTCAGGCTGCCGCCCGGACGCAGCAGCCGGTGCGCCTCGCGCAGCGTCGCGTCGTGGTCGGCAACGCCGAGCGACGAGCCGTAGGCCGTGAGCATGAAAGCCGATGCCGGCAGGCCGGACTGCTGCATCAGCGCGTCGTGCCATCGCACGTTGACAAGCGCGGCGGTGCGCGCCTGGCCGATGCTGCGCATGGCCGCGTTCGGCTCCAGCGACGTGACCTGCAGCTGGCGCGCGGCGAGCTTCAGCGTCAGGTGGGCGGTGCCGGCGCCGAGGTCGAGCACCGGGTCGCCGGGAGACAGGCCGGCGAAGGCGATGATGCGTTCGATGGCCGCGTCGGCGTAGTTCGGCCGCTGCGAGTACGAGGCCGCCAGCGCGGTGTAGTCCCATTCCAGGTTGTGCACGCCACCTCCGATTCAGGGTGCGAAAGCCGCATAGTCGTCGAACAGCGACCGCACGTCCGCTGCCCGCAGGCCGAAGCTCGCCAGATCGCGCGTGTCGGCCGGCGCGGAGGGCGCCGGCGTCGCGCCGCGCCGGCGCACCCGCGCCTCGGTCTCGGCGGACGGCGGTGCCAGCCCGGCAGCGGCGAGAACCTCGCGCACTGCGGCCAGCGGGTCGCGGCTGATCGCGTCGAAAGCCAGGTCGAGGTGCCGCCCGCCGGCCCGGCGCGCCGCTACCGCGCGTGGCAGCGCCGCGGCGTAGAAGCGCCAGGCGCTGCGGCCGGCTTCGAGCGGATCGGGCGCCGCCATCGCCAGGCCGTGGTGGGCATGGATCAGGCGGCACAACGACAGCACGGCGGCCGCGGGCTCGCGGTGCGTGTGCACCAGCAGCGCGCCCGGGAGCGCGCGCGTCAGCGCGGCCAGGTTCCACAGGTGCACCGGCGACTTCAGCAGCCATCGTTCGCCGCCATGGCGCGCGTCGACCAGGCGCAGCTGGTCGGCGTACTCCGCGTAGGCGAGGCTCCACGCGGCCTCGTCGGCATGGGCGAGATGATCCAGGTAGCTCTCGACCGGCGCGAGGAACAGGAAGCTCGGCGACGAGAACGAGGCTTCGAGCACGCCGAAGCACTCCTCGGCCTCGTGCGGCGCCACCGGGTGGAGCTGCGCCAGCGCGGGCTGGTGGCGATAGAGGTGGCGCAGATCGCGTTCCAGGAGCGCGATGCGCTCGTCGTCCTGCAGGTAGTCGCTGCCGCCGCCGCGCGCTGCATACATCGATTCCCAGGGGCGAAGCCAGCGCAGCCGTGAGTCCTCCGAAAGCAGGCGGTGCAGGAAGGTGGTGCCCGAGCGAAACGGTCCGACGATGACGATCGGTCGCGGCAGCGCACGCTCCGCCAGCGCGGGCTCGTCGGCGAAGGCCCGGATCCGCTGCCGGTGCGACGCCAGCGCTTCGACCAGCCGCTGGCGGATGCGCTGCTTGCCCAGGAAGTGGAGGCGCGGCGCCACCGCATCGAGCGCATCGCATAGCGCGGCCAGCGCCGCGGGCGGGGACGCCTGCCCCCACAGCGCGGCCGCGTCCGGCCAGCGCGTCCGCTCAGGCAGCGACATAGCGGCCCACCAACGCGGCCAGCGTGCCGACGGTGCGGAAGTGCTCCTCCCGGAAGTCGTCTTCGCGGAACTCGAAGCCGAGCGTCGTTTCGAGCTGCGCGATCAGCTCCACCACCCCGAACGAATCGAGCTCCAGGCCGTCCCTGAACAAGGGCGTGTCGGCGCCGAGCTCGGGCAGATCGGCCGCGAAGTCGAACTCCCGGAGGATCACGTCGCGCAGCGACGCGACCAGCTCATCGTGGCGCGGCATCGGCGCGTTCCTCCAAAGGGACGGCGACCAGTGCGCCGAGCGCGACGCGGTCGGGCTTGGCGGTGGCGGTGAGCGGTAGCGCATCGACGAAGACGAAGCGGTCCGGAGTCGCGTGCGCGGGCAGGGTCGCGCGCAACGCGCGAGCGATCTCGACCGCCGTCGGCGCCGGGCGAGCGGTGCTCGTGCAGATCGCTACCAGCTCGATGCCGCGTCGCGTCGCGCCGCCAGGCACGACCACCGCGTTGTCGATGCCGCGGACGCGGACCAGCGCCCGTTCGATGTCGCCAAACGCGACCAGCAGGCCGTCGCGCTTGGCGCTGTGGTCGACGCGACCGAGCAGTTGCAGCCTGCCGCCGGCGTCGAGCCGGCCGAGATCCTGCGTCGGCCAACCGACGTCGTCCGACGACATGGGCGGTTGCAGCGGCCGGCCGTCTTCGGCGGCGTAGCCGGCGAAGCCGAACGGGTGCTCGATGCGCAGCGGGAAGGCTTCGCCCGCCGCGCCCGGAGACACCAGGCGCACGCCGGGCAAGGGCAGGCCGGCGCCGCTGCTGCGTGCGGCGAAATCATCCTGCGGCGAGCCGGCGGCGATGGCGCCGAGCTCGGTCGAGCCGTAGAGGTTGACCGTGCAGCCGTGGCGGCGCTCGTAGTCGTGGAACAAGGACTCGCCGGCACGGTCGCCCGCCAGCACCGTGAGCCGGTAGGGCCGCGCACGCTTGCGGCCCTTCACCAGCAGATGGGCAAGGCTCGGTGTCAGGAAGGCGACGGTCGGCTCGAACTCGGCTTCGGCTTCCAGGTAGCGAACCAGGTTGGCGCCCGGCACCTGCCGGACCTGCGCACCGGCTAGCGTGGCCGGCAGGAACGCGGCGCCGAGGCCGTACATGTGCGCCACCGGCACCGGGATCAGCACCCGATCGTCGGCCGTGAGCTGCAGCCGCCCGATGCAGTTGCGGGCGTTGCCGAGCAGGGCTTCGTGCGTGAAGGCGGCGAACTTCGGCGAGCCGGTGCTGCCCGACGTGCCGGTGCCCTGCGCCGCGCAGCGCAACAGCGTGAACCCGTCGGTGCCCGCGCACAGCGCGTGGCTGCACCAGGGCGGCAGCGTCGACAGGCTGCCGGCATCGAGCGCCTGCCGCCACAGCAGCAGCGACTGCCGGCGCTCGAGCAGCGCCAGGAGAGCCGCGGCTGACGCAGCGTCGCCGGTCAGGGGCAGGGCGATGCAGTCGGTGCGGGTCACGCCTCGGGCGTCGAGCCAGGCGTCCCATTCGACGGCGGTTCGGGGGTCGTGGGCGGGCAGCATGACGTGTCCGGTCGGCCTCAGAGCAGATCGAGCAGATTGTCGGGCCGCCGATACGGCGTCGGCGCCCCGCCTTCGTCGAGCCGGCGCAGCTCGCGCCGCCAGACCTTGCGCAGCAGCACGACGCCGGCGTCCGTCGCCCCCAGATGCTCCCGGCTGCGGTCGGCGATCTCCCCCTGGCCGACGATCGCCACGCCGTCCTGGGTGCGCACGAGGTTGGGAAGCTTGACGCCGCCGCGGTGCGCCTGGCTGCGGCCCGCCAGCACATCGGCGATCTGCTGCGCGACGCTGTGCTCCGTGGCCATTTCGGCGCGCATCTGACTCAGCAGCAGCGAGGAGCCGGGCACCGTGACCATGACGTGCAGATGCGAGCGGTCGTCGACCGGCACGTACCAGAACAGCGTGCGGGCGCGAAACCGGAGGTCGGGCTTGCCCTTGCGGGGAAAGCGCAGGTCGTAGCCGACGCAGCACTGGTTGGGCATCAGCCAGTGGTTGCGCTCGGTGCGCTCGCCGCTGCGGAATGCCACCGTCAGGCCGAAGGGCGTCTCGGCTGCTTCGACCTGCGGATGGCGGTCGCCGCGCGACGACGCGGACAGCTCGCCCAGGCTGCGGTGGGTGAAGGCGACATGCACGTCGTCGACGATGTTCTCTGCGCTCTGGAAGTAGTTGCAGGGCAGGAGGGCGATCGAGCTCACGCTGCCGGCCTCGAACTCGGGCCATGCGGGCAGCGGCGGCGGCTCGGCGTCGCCGAGGAAGGCGAACACCAGGCCGAGCTGCTCCAGCACCGGGTGGGCCGCGATGCCGACCTTGTCGCAGAACGGAGCCGGCTCCGCGGGCTGCTCGACGCAGCGGCCGGCGCCGTCGAAGCGCCAGCCGTGGTAGTAGCAGCGGAGGGTCTCGCCTTCGACGCTGCCGGTTGCCAGCACGGTGCCGCGATGCGCGCAGCGCTGGCCGACCAGATGCGCCCGGCCCGACGTGCCGCGGTACAGCGTGAACCGCTCGCCGAGCACGCCGATCTCGACCGCCTGGCCGATGGCGAGGCGGTCCGACTCGAACACCGGTTGCCAGCAGCGGCGCAGATAGCGCCCGGCCACGGTGCCGGGGCCGGTGTGCACGAACGGCCAGCGGTCGTCATCGGCCATTGCCGTCTCCCGCGGTCGTGAAGTGCCGCTGGTAGGCCTGCACCAGCTCGTCGAGCTGGCCGTCGCCGTTGTACGCCGCCGGTGCCGCGAAGGTGACGGCGATGCCGCCCGGGTAGCCGACGAAGACGACGTTGAGCTTGCCGACCGATCCCGGAATGCCGCTCATCGTGACCGGCCGGAACCCGGCGCAGGCGAAGTCGCCGGATCCGATGCTGCCCATCGCGACGATGCCGCCGCTGGGCAGGCCGGGATTGACGGTGTAGAGCAGCTTGTCGACAGCCGGCCGCAGCTGCCGCAGCAGGAGCCCGATCGGCAGCCACTGCAGGAGCCGTGCGCCGGGCAGCGAACGGCAGTCGGCGTGCTCGCGGATGCCCTGGTTGACGAGCTGCATGAGGCTGCGCGGGCTCGCATCCTCGGCCACCGGCAGGCGCAGGTAGCCGATCAGGTTGCCGATGCTCATCTCCTGCGTACGCAGACCGCGGTAATCGACCGGAATGGTGAAGGCGACGTTGCCCGGCACCCGGCGACGCGCCCATCCCGCCAGGAAGACCGCCGTGCGCGGCAGCAGGTGCGACAGGTTGCCCTGCACGATCGCGCGTCGCCAGACGTAGCGCAGCTCGCGCGGTGCGTCGGACGGCGGGATCACGGGCACGCAGGTCAGCGAAGGCGGCGCCGGCGGGACGCGGTGGCGGAACTGGCGCTGCACGTCGAAGTCGGTCAGGGTCGATCGCGATCCCTGCAGCGGCTCGCCGCGCAGGGCGCGGAAGACCTCGTGGCCCCAGTGGATCAGGCCGCGGCCGTCGATCGCTGCGTGCACCGTGCGAAACACCAGCCGTGTCATGCCGTCGCGGCAGGGCACCACCAGGACGTCGGCCACCGGGCCGCCATGCAGCGGATCGAGGCGCTCGGCGAGGAAGGGTGCGCCCTGTTCGCTGCGGCCGTCCCAGTCGGCCTGCGCGAGGATGCGCACCTGGGGCGGGACGCCGCTGTCGACCCAGCGCGAGAAGCCGAGCACGCCGCGCAGGCGGACACGGATGCCCGGGTTGGCCTCGGCCGCGAGCGCGACCGCCGTCTGCAGCGCCGGCGCGGCAATGCTGCCGACGCCCTCGATGATGCCGTCCACCTGGTAGCGGTAGACCTCGTGGATCACCAGCGAGTAGCGTTCGAGGGCCGACATGCGGCGTGCGTAGCGGGCCATCGTCGTCACGCGTCGGCGAGAAAGCGCAGCAGCGCGGCGCGCAGTTCGGCCGGGGCTTCCTCGAGCACGTAGTGGCCGCAGTCCAGCAGTTCGAGCTGCGCCTGCGGCAGCCGCGCCTGCAGCCACGCGCCCGCGCTCACGCAGGGCGAGCGGCGGCCGTACAGCAGCAGCACCGGGCGCCGCAGACCGGCGAGCTCCGATTCGGGCTCGGGGCCCATGGCCAGCACGTCGGCGACCAGCGTCGAGGCGCCGAGCAGGGCCGCCAGGCGCTGGCGCCGGAGCGATTCGCGTCGGCCCGCCGGCGCTGCGGCGGCTGGCTCCTCCAGGGGCGGCAGGTCGAGCAGGCTCGGGCCGGCATGGTCGCGTGCCGGCATGGGCGCGTCCACCAGCACCAGGCGGCGCACCTGCTCCGGCCTGCGCAGCGCGAAGCGAAGCGCCACCAGTGCGCCGATGCTGTGGCCGGCCAGATCGACCGCGGTGTCCGCCAGCCCGTGGTGCGCGAGCACGGCGCAGAGGTCGGCGACCTGGCTCTCGAGGTCGAAGCCCGCGGACTCGCGGCCCGTGGCCAGCGGGCTGCCGCCGTGGCCGCGCTGGTCGTACAGGACGACGCGGCGCTGCGCGGCCAGCGCCGGCGCGGCGCTGAAGTACCAGCTCGCCATGTTGCCGTGCACCAGGCCGTGCAACATCACCAGCGGCGTGCCGCCGCCGCGGCCGAGCAGCAGCGACGACAGGCGGCTTCCGTCGACGGCAACGTGCTCCATCCGGGTCCGGCTCTCCGTTGCTCACGCGACGAGCGCGGCCAGCGCATCGGCCGCGCCGGCACGACCCGGAGCCGCCTGCAGCTGCTGCGCCAGGCGGCGCGCGCCCTCTCTCAGCGCGGTGCTGCCGAGAACGCGCTCGATCGCCTCGCGTGCGGCCGCCGGTGTCGCCTTGCCATGGCGCAGGAACAGGCCCGCGCCGGCATCCACGACCTGGCGCGCGATCACCGGCTGGTCGTCGCGGATCGGGCTGACGACCAGCGGCAGCCCGCGCAGCAGCGCTTCGCAGACGGTGTTGTGCCCGGCGTGGCAGACGACGCCGTCCACCCGCGCCAGCAACTCCGGCTGCGGCACGAAGCTCTGCACCAGCACGTTCGGCGGCGCCTGCGCCGCCAGGCGCTGCGGCGCCACCATCACCGCCTGCACCGCGGGCATCCCGGCGAGTGCTTCGAGAACGACCTCGAAGAAGCGGGTCTCGAGGTCGCGGCTCACGGTGCCGAGCGTCACGAGCAGGGTGGGCGCGTCGGCGCGCAGCCAGTCCCACGGAAAGGCGACCGGCCGGCGCCCGACCGCCTGCATCGGACCGACGAACGCGAAGGGCGCGTCGAAACGCTCGTGGCGGCGGCCGACCAGCGCGTCGATCGAGAAGACGACGACCCGATGCGGCGAGAGATCCGGCCACGGCGCGGTTGCCGCCGGCAGCGGCAGGCAGCGTCGCTGCAAGGCCTCGTGCTGCGCTGCGATCCAGGCATGGACCGGCGGCGCCGCCTTCAGGATGGCTGCCGAGGTGCAGGCCAGGCTACCCCACGGCACGCCCAGCCGGCGTGCGGCGATCGCGCCGGCGACCATCTGGCAGTCGACCGCCATCACGTCGGGTCGGAAGTCCTGCACCGCGGCGACGAGGTCCGGCAGCGCCCGCTCGGCGAGCGGAAAGGCATAGTCCTCGAAGAACAGCTGCACGCTCCGCAACCCCCGCACTGGCGGCGACGCCGGCGCGGCCGGCCCGCTGGCCAGCGTGTAGACATGGGCACCCTCGGGCAACGAGGCTCCGATCTCGGCCGTGTGCACGGCCCAGGCGACCTGGTGACCGCGTTCGAGCAGCGTTGCCGCCACCGCCAGGGCCGGGTTCAGATGCCCGATCAGCGGCAGCAGCGTGAAGAGGAAGCGGGCCATGCTCAGCGTCGCGCAAGCGTCGTGGCGACGCGATCGACCAGATCGCCGACGTTGAGGTGGATCAGCTCCTGGAGCGTCTTGTCCGACAGCCAGCCGACGATGTCGATGCGCGCTCCGTAGTGGGCCTGCACCGCCTCGGTGATCGTCAGGAACTCGATGCTCTCGATCTCGAGGTCGTCGTTGAAGCGGGTCGTCGGTCCGATGGCGAGGTCCCAGAGCCAGTCCTCGTCGATCGTCGCGCGGATCTGCCGCACCACCTGGGCCAGGATCGCGTTGCGGGTGCTGTCGTCGTCAGTCATGCGTGGCCCGCTCGGTGGGTTCGTCCTC
>Ga0193752_1003219_pt1 | contig 11419 bp, 10 predicted proteins | sample H1c1metaG_FD_144924 | JGI IMG/M metagenome (GOLD analysis project Ga0193752, IMG submission 144924) | Soil microbial communities from a riparian zone of the East river system, Colorado, United States - H1c1 | ecosystem: Environmental > Terrestrial > Soil > Riparian zone | place: USA: East River... | reverse complement strand
GTTTGCCGCCGACTAGAGAACAGCGAGTATAAAAGAAGGTGTATCACAACAATGCTGGGAGCTAAGCGAACGAAGCGACGGATTTTCATCCACACCCGCCGTATCACAAACAAAATTGCCCCGGGACTAGGCACTTTTATTGGTGGCGGAGAGAGTGGGATTCGAACCCACGGTACGGCTTTCACCGTACACACGCTTTCCAGGCGTGCGACTTAAACCACTCATCCATCTCTCCGTGAAGGCGCGCAGGATAATCCAGCGCATCAAAACAAGCAACCCGCTATCAGAGGAAACGTTGCGAAAGCAGCCATTAAGTGCCGCCCGCTGCCTGAAGATGCAGGGTTATTTTTGCCGCAATCAACAGCAATTCCGTCAGCAGCAGGATAAACAACGCTATCCAGCCGATATGCTGGTCGAGGACGACGCGCGGCGTGATCAGGCGCGCCAATTTCATTACCGGCATGGTCATCGATTTAAGGATGAAATAGACAAAATTACCATCGCGCTTTGCGCCAGCAAGCAGGTAAAGCGTGCCTTGACCAATCAACGCCATGAGCGCGATTTCATTAATGGCTTTGAAAATGACCACCAATTGATACATTAGCCTTACCTTTTATCGACACTGGGCGTTGTGGCCTGTATCAGTTGTTGTGTGGCCTTGGGATCGAATTGCCGCAGGCGTTCAATGACGCCGGCAAGTTTTTCATGATTGCTCAGAGCGTGATGCTGCATGCCCAATTCGTAGAGGGCGTGAGGATTCATCGGCTGCAGCCTGGCCGCCTGCTCGAAGGCTTTGATCGCTTCGTGATGTTGCCCGAGTTCCGCATAGGATATACCCAAGCCAAACCACGCACGGTCTATGGACGGTTTTGTCCGAATCGCCGACTGAAATGCCGCAACGGCTTCGGCATGTTTCCCCTGCTTTTGGTGGATAAATCCGAGGTTGAAAAGCGTGTCGGCATCATTCGGGCGTGCGTTCAATACGGATTGGAATTGCTCCACTGCGAGCGAAAATTCGCCTGCTTCGCCGAACAGAAATCCCAAAGCGTTCCTGGCCTGAACATTCGACGGATCTGCTGTCAGTACGGATTTTAGTGCTTCGATGGCGCGCGAACGGCTATTGATAAACAGAAAAAAGCGTGCGCGGCAATAATTCCACCAGAGTTTGAGTTCCATTTTTTTATTGTAGCCCAAAAAACAAAGCCCACCGGAGCGGGCTTTGTCTGTTGCAGCAGCAACGCAGATCAAGTTGCTTCGGTCTTCAGGGTGTCTCCCAGCAAGTTCGGGTAGCGCACGTGCTCGACCAGTTCCTGAACCTCCTTGTCCGGCGCTGGCGTGAGCAGGCTCACGATAAATATCGTCGCTAATCCAACCGGCAGACCGAAGACTCCGGCAGAGATCGCGTTCATGCCGAACCATTGATACGAGGCAATCGGTGCTGTGATACCCAGTAGATCGCGGAAGAACGGGTAGGTCACACTCATGTAATACATGCACACGCCCAACCCGGCCAGCATGCCGACGATTGCTCCCCACTTGTTGGCGCGTTTCCAGAATATTCCCATTACCAATGCCGGAAAGAATGCGGACGCAGCCAGAGAAAACGCCGCGCCCACCAGGAACAGGATATTCCCCGGCTTGAACGAGGTTACCCAGGCTGCAGTGAGTGCTACTACCACCAGCAACATTTTTGACACAGTGACGCGGCGTGCAGTGGACGCATGGGGGTCGATCATCTTGTAGTAGAGATCGTGTGACAGTGCATTGGCGATGGTGAGCAGCAGACCGTCCGCGGTAGATAGCGCAGCCGCCAAGCCACCCGCCGCCACCAGCCCGGATACCACATAGGGCAGGCCGGCAATTTCCGGCGTAGCCAGCACGATGATATCGGTGCCCAAAACAATCTCGGCAAGTTGCACGATGCCATCGAAGTTAAGATCCGTTATGGTGAGCAGTCCTGGATCCACCACCCGCCACGCAGCAGCCCATGCCGGCAATTCGGAAAACTTGCTGCCTACCAGATTCGAGTAGACATCGAATTTCGCGAGTACCGCAAGGCACGGTGCGGTGAAATAAAGCAGGAAAATAAAAAACAATGACCAGAATACCGACTGCCGTGCCTGCCGCACGTTAGGTGTGGTGTAGTAGCGCATCAAAATATGCGGTAACGCTGCTGTTCCGAACATCATGCAGAACACGATGCCAAGGAAGTTCAGCCGCGCGGTATTCTGCGCCGCCTCATCCTTGCCGGGGAAGGGTTGAGCATGCGGTCGTGGCGGACCGGCATTGCCCGCGAGGCCTTTGCGGGCTGCGAAAAGGACGCCTGCTTCTGCCGGGTCGGTCGGCCAGGCGGTGAGTGCGTTTTCTATGGATTTCACGACGTAGTCGGGCGCATTGCTCGCTTTCGCTTTTGCCAACTGGTCCTCAAGAGTAGCCTTTCGTGCGGCGGTCGCCTTCGGCAAATCCTTTGCCGCAGCGGCAGCTTCGGCGGCGGCGGCCTTGGCGAGGCCGCGCACTTCCTGTTCCTTGGGATCAGCGGTGAATTTCTTTTCGAGCTCGGTGACTTTTTGCAGCGTCACGCCGTACGCGAGTTGGGGAACAGGGATGCCCGTGTGCTTGACGCCCAACCATACCACCGGGGTCAGGTAGGCGATGATCAAGATGATATATTGGGCGACCTGCGTCCAGGTCACCGCGCGCATCCCACCCAGGAACGAGCATACCAATATACCGCCTAATCCAACGAACACCCCGACACCGAATTCCAGTCCGGTAAATTTACTGGTGATGATGCCGACGCCGTAAATCTGCGCCACGACATAGGTAAATGAACACAGGATGGCGGCGAAGATACCTATGCTGCGAACGATGTGGCCGCCGTAGCGCGCGCCGAGAAAGTCGGGAATAGTGAACTGTCCGAACTTGCGCAAATAAGGTGCGAGGAATAGCGCTACCAAACAGTAGCCGCCGGTCCAGCCCATCACAAATGCAAGTCCGTCGAAGCCGGATAGATAAAGCGTGCCGGCCATGCCGATGAAAGAGGCTGCGCTCATCCAGTCGGCACCAGTCGCCATGCCGTTGAAGAATGCCGGCACGCGCCGCCCCGCGACGTAGTACTCCGCCGCATCGACAGTGCGGCTCATAATGCCAATTGCCGCGTAAAGGGCAATAGTGGCAAACAGGAACCAGTAACCGATCCATTTCCGCGACATGCCCATCTGCTCCGCGAGTGCAAGCGCGAGCACGAAGGCAATGAAGCCGCCGGCGTAAATCGAGTAGTACTTTTTCAGTTGCGCTTTGAAGGCGTTGTGCGTGGCGGCCTGGCTCATTCGAGATCTCCTTCGTGGACGCCGTACTGTTTATCGAGCTTTTCCATGTACCAAGCATAGAAACCGATAATGGCCACGTAAATGATCAACGAACCCTGCGCCGACATATAAAAGCCAAGTGGAAACCCAAGGAAGGTAATGCTGTTCAGTTCGCGCGCGTACCATCCTTCCACGAACGTTGCGATAAACCAAATGATCAGCAACACAGCCGTGATAAGCAGATTTTTGCGCCAGTATTCGTGGTGTTTTGCGGTAAGCTCCACATAACCTCCTTGATTGAATGCCCTAATTTATTAAACGTCAAAGACCGTTTAGCGTATTGTTGTTGGTGGTCGTTAACGGCAGTTTCTTAGCGGTTTAATGCTAATTCAAGCACCTTACAAAATCCTGAATGCAATCAGTTGTATGCAGGGCCAGGTTGGTTTTAGATAATTATAAAAAAGTCAATAAAAACAAATACTTACGAACTTTCTCGTTGATCGGTTTTTTGTTGCGGCACAGCATTCTTGCTGCGCAGTGGTGGGAGGTGTCGATTGAGAATTCTGATAGCAGAGGACGATGTCGCATTGTCGGAAGCGTTGCGCTTCACGCTAACGCAGGCAGGCTATGCGATTGACCATGTGGCGCACGGCGTTGCGGCTGACGAAGCACTCAAAGGCGACGGTTTCGGTCTGCTGATTCTTGATCTCGGTTTGCCCAGGCTCGATGGTTTCGAGGTGCTGCGCCGCCTGCGCAAACGCAATACCACGTTGCCGGTACTGATTTTATCGGGGCGCGAACAACCCGAAGACAAAGTGACCGGACTGGACCTGGGCGCGGACGATTATCTGGTCAAGCCATTCAGCCTGAGTGAATTGCAGGCGCGGGTGCGCGCGCTGTTGCGGCGTGGCGCAGGGACGGCAGCGCCGACGCTCCAATACGGCAATTTAAGTTTTGACAGCGTGGGCCGTGTGGCCAGTGTGGACGGTCGTCCGCTGCAATTATCGTTGCACGAAGCGGGTGTGCTGGAAATTCTGCTGCGGCGTTTTGGACGCATCGTTAGCAAAGAGCAACTGGTCGAGCAACTCTATAGTTACGACAAGGAGGTCAGTCACAACGCGATCGAAGTTTATGTTCATCGGCTGCGCAAAAAACTCGCGGACTCCGGCGTCGAGGTGCATACGCATTACGGGCGGGGCTATATCATCGATCATAGCAGCACTAAAAACATTAAGGATTAAGCAGGCGCGCCACCGTATCCAGAAAATCGCGGGTGCTGAAGGGCTTGCGCATATGGGCAGCGGCGCCAAGTTGCAGGCTTTTTTTGATTTCAGGGTCGCCGCCGCGTGCACTCAGCACCAGCACTTTGGTGTTCTTCAAAGCCTCGCGCGCGCGTATGCGCCGGCATAACTCGAAGCCGTCGAGCGCAGGCAACATCACATCCAGCACCACCAGATCGGGTTGCAGCGCCTGCAGCGCCGCCCACGCCTGCAAGCCGTCCGTGACGGTGGTGACGCTATGCCCCGCGTTTTGCAGCAAAAATTCCACGGACAGTAATATGTTCGGGTCATCTTCAACAACCAGAATGTGTGAACCCATAGCCACTCAGGCCGCACTCCGCACTTCAGCCCCTGTGTCGGCTTGCGGAAGCGGCAACGTGAACGAGAACGTGGCGCCGTTGCCGAGGCGGCTGGCGACCCACAACCGTCCGCCGAAGTGTTCGACGATCTGGCGCGAAATGGCGAGGCCGAGGCCGCTACCCTTGGGTTTTTGAGTCAGCGTGTCACCGGCCTGCCGGAATTTATCGAAAATTACCACCAGATCTTCACTGCCAATGCCGATGCCGTTGTCCGCAACATCTACGCGCAGGAAGCCGCCATCGTGTGCTAGTGTGATGCAAATACGGCCTTCGCCCCGCACACAGAACTTTGCGGCATTCGACAGGAGATTGAACATCACCTGCATCACATGGTCGCGGTCGGCCACGATTTGCGGCACAACATCGGTCAGATGCGTTTCCACCTGCACGTCGTTATCGCGGAATACCTGGCCCATCGCGCCGATCGATTCTTCGATCATCTCACGCAAGTCAAACTGGTTCGCCTGCCAGGGCGTGCTGCCGGATTCCATTTTCGCGAGATCGAGTACCTGATTAATCAGGCGGGTGAGGCGTTCCGACTCGCGGATGATGATGGACAGAAAGTTCTCGCGCTGCGCCTGAGCCAGCGCGGGGTTGTCACGCAGAATCTCCGAGAACGCACGTATCGAGGTCAGCGGTGTACGCAGTTCGTGGGTGACGGTGGAGATGAAATCATCCTTGAGTTGATCCAGTTCGCGCAGACGCAGGTTGGCACTCCGGAGTTCCTTGGTAGGTCGCGGCTTCCAGCTCGCGTGATTGCTGTTCGAGCTGGCGGCTGTGGGCCAGCACCTGCGAGGCTTCGTCGATGATATGCATGACTTCGCCGATGCCGAGCGGTTCTTCGTCCACCACCGAGGCGATCATCACGCGCGCGCTGGCGCTGCCGATGGCGCCGGTCAGCAGCGACTCGGTGTGATGCACGGTGTTCGCGTCGGCCGGCAGTGCCTCCAGTGCGGCTGCGCCGCGTTGCTGGGCGTACGCCGCCAGTGCTTCCCGCGCGCGCTCCGGCCCGAGGAAGCGTCCCAACAACGCCAGTAAATCGTTGACCGATGCGCTGCCGCGCCAGAAACGCGAGCCGGATACGCGCGATTGCTTGGAGGCATCCACAAAAAGTGTGGCCTGGGTATGTTCGGCTGCGTCGGGGCGGCGCAGCAAAGAGAGTGCAACGTAGAGTCCGCCGTTGACAAACAGGCTCCAGAACAAACAATGCGATATTTCGTCCAGGCCCTGCAATCCAAAAAGTTGCTGAGGCTTCAGCAAGTCGATGCCCCACGCGCCCTGAGACAGAAAGGTAATCGGCAACCAGCCCGATTTGGCGAACGACGGCAACAGCAGCGTATACAGCCACACGCTGAAGCCCGCGGCCAGTCCGTAAATCGCACCCAGCCGCGTGCCGCCTTTCCAGAACACGCCACCAATAATCGCTGGAGCAAATTGCGCCACTGCGGAAAACGAAATTAACCCAATAGACACCAGGGCATAGGCCTCGCCCGCCAGATAAAAATAAAGGTAGCCCAGCAGCAGGATGCCGATAATAGCGCCGCGCCGTATGCCGAGCAGCCAGCGCGACAGGTCGCGGTTCTCGGCAAAGCGCAGGCCCGGTGTGCGCAGCAATACCGGCATCACCAGATCGTTGCACACCATAGTGGATAACGCGATGGTTTCCACGATCACCATGCCGGTGGCGGCGGAGAGCCCGCCGATGAAGACGAGCAGCGCGAGCCACGCTTGCTGCTGCGCGATGGGCAACGTCAGTACAAAGGTGTCCGCATCCACACCGCCGTCGGGAAAATGCAGTAATCCACCCAGAGCAATCGGCAACACAAAAATATTGATCGCCAACAGGTACAGCGGAAACAGCCAGATTGCTTTGTTCAAGTGCCGTTCGTTGACGTTTTCCACCACGGCCACCTGAAACTGACGCGGCAAAAACAGAATCGCAAACATCGACAATAACGTCAGCGTCGCCCACGATGTATAGCTGCCGGCGTCTCCACCCACTGCCATCAGCGCGTGCAAGCGCGGGTTGTCGTTGGCGCGTTGGAAAAGATCGGCAAAACCGTTGTACATGCCATAAGTCACGAACAGTCCGACTGCGATAAATGCCACCAGCTTGACCACCGATTCAAACGCAATCGCGGCCACCAAACCTTCGTGGCGTTCGGTGGCGTCGAGATGACGCGTGCCGAACAAAATAGTGAATGCCGCGAGCAGCATTGCAATATAGAACGTGTTGTCGCCGATGAACAATTGCGCGCCGGATTTGCCCGGCATGGCGACGCTGGGGTATTGCAGAATGATATTGAAGCTGGTCGAAATCGCTTTCAATTGCAACGCGATATAGGGCACGATTCCAATCACGGCGATGATGGTCACCAGTCCACCCAACAACTGACTCTTGCCATAGCGCGAGGCTACGAAATCGGCGATGGAGGTAATGCGGTTGGCTTTGCTGATGCGAATCATTTTCAACAGCAAAAACCACCACAACGCGGCCATCAGCGTGGGGCCGATATAGATCGCGAGAAACCCCATGCCGCCGGAGGCGGCGCGCCCGACGCTGCCGTAGAACGTCCATGAGGTGCAGTAGACGGCCAGCGATAACGCATAGATGTACGGATTGGCGATCAGGCTGCGGCCTGCATCGGCGCGTTTGTCGCCGTAAGCCGCGATGGCAAACAACAACCCGACATAAGCGAACGAGGCGACGACGATGAAGCCGCCGGTCAGCATGGTCCGCTACTCGGCAGGGTTGCGGCGTTCAACCACCAGCGCCATCAAGCCGATGAGCGCGGCCCACGCGCAGAACACATAGCAATAGAGCAGGGGTACGCCCAGCACCGTGCCATCGCGTGCAAAGAGCTGCAATAGCGGATAATTGAAAAGCAAAACGCCCAGCAGGAACAAAGCCGCGAGACGTTGGCCCCGCTGATCCCCTGGGCTGGATGGTGTCGGGGTCACAACGCTTGTTTCAACTGATCCAGTATGGCCGGATTTTCTAATGTCGAAACGTCCTGCGTGATTTCTTCACCCTTGGCAATGGAGCGCAGCAGGCGCCGCATGATCTTGCCGGAGCGCGTCTTGGGCAAGTTATCGCCGAAACGGATATCCTTCGGCTTGGCAATCGGGCCGATTTCCTTGCCGACCCAATCCTGCAATTCTTTGACGATTTTCTTCGCTTCATCACCGGTGGGGCGTGAACGCTTGAGCACTACGAACGCGCAGATCGCTTCGCCCGTTAATTCGTCGGGACGACCGACCACCGCGGCTTCCGCAACGAGGCCTTTGTTGGACACCAGCGCGGATTCGATTTCCATAGTACCCAGGCGATGGCCGGACACATTCAGCACGTCGTCGATGCGGCCCATGATACGGATGTAGCCTTCGTCATCGTAGGCCGCGCCGTCACCAGCGAGGTAGTACTTACCGTGAAAGTCTTCAGGGTAATACGTTTTCTTGAAACGCTCCGGGTCACCCCATATCGTGCGCAGCATCGCTGGCCACGGTTTCTTGATGACGAGTATGCCGCCTTTGCCGCGGCCCACGGATTGACCCGTTTCGTCAACAATGTCAGACATTATTCCAGGCAGCGGGAATGTTGCCGAGCCGGGTTTGGTCGGCGTCGCACCGGGCAGCGGCGTAATCATGTGGCCGCCGGTTTCGGTTTGCCACCAGGTATCGACGATGGGGCAGCGGCCACCGCCGACGGTTTCGTGGTACCACATCCACGCTTCCGGGTTGATCGGCTCGCCCACCGTGCCGAGGATGCGCAAGCTTTTCAGGTTGTACTGTTTCGGCAGATCACCGCCGGCCTTGATCAGCGAGCGAATTGCGGTCGGCGCGGTATAAAACACCGTAACCTTGTGATCCTGAATCATTTTCCAGAAGCGGCCTGCATCGGGGTACACCGGCACGCCTTCAAAAATAATTTCAGTGGCGCCACACGCCAGCGGGCCGTAACACACATACGAATGCCCAGTGACCCAGCCCACGTCCGCCGTGCACCAGAACACATCGCTCGGCTTGTAGTCGAAGGTCCATTTCATGGTGAGTATGGTCCACAGCAAATAGCCGCCGGTGGAGTGCTGTATTCCTTTGGGCTTGCCGGTGGAGCCGGAAGTGTAAAGAATAAACAGCGGATGCTCGGCGTTGACCCAGGTGGGCTCGCACACCTCGGACTGGCCTTGGGTGAGTTCATGCAGCCACACATCGCGCCTGGCATCCCACGCCACAGCCGTGCTGGTGCGTTTGTAGACAATCACACTCTTGATCGACTCACAGCCGCCCAACGCAATAGCCTCGTCCACCGCGGGTTTCAGCGGAATTTCACGTCCGCCACGGAACTGTCCGTCGGCGGTGAGCACGGCCACCGCGCCCGCATCGATAATGCGTTCCTGCAAACTTTTTGCCGAGAAGCCGCCGAACACCACCGAATGGATCGCGCCGATACGCGCACAGGCCTGCATGCACACCACGGCTTCGATCGACATCGGCATGTAGACCATCACGCGGTCACCCATCTTGACGCCGCGCGATTTCAGACCATTGGCGGTCATGCACACCTGCCGATGAAGTTCGCGGTAGGTGATGGTGGCGACTTTGCCGTCATCGGCTTCAAAAATGATGGCTGTTTTATCGGGCTGCGTTTTCAGATGCCGGTCGAGGCAGTTGTACGAGGCGTTTAACTCGCCGTCGTGAAACCATTTAAAAAACGGCGCACTGGATTCGTCCAGTGTTTTTGTGAAGGGTTTTTGCCATAACAACTCCTGGCGCGCCTGATTCGCCCAGAAACCTTCATAGTCCTTTTCCGCTTCCGCACAAAGCTTGCGGTATGCCTCCATGCCGGAGATGTTGGCTTGTTTGACGAAGTCGCTGGCCGGCGCGAACACGCGGCTTTCGGTCAAGACGGATTCGATGGTAGACATGAGGCTCTCCGGAAGTGATGCGCGTCTGCGTGTGGTGCCGACTGTGTTGCGATGAGGGTTGCCAGGCGCCGCGAGGAACGGCGCTACTTACTTTTTCAATCTTAATGGAATCACTATTCGCTGCGCTTGTAAAGCGTCATCGGGACACCGCGTGAGGAACACTGTGTGTACTTCGCAATGCTGCAGTTCTTTCGAAAGCATTTGGCGAACGCAACGCATGTCGTGTTTAAGGCGTGTGTAACGTGGTGCGATACGCTCATGCACTGAATTGGCGAACGCATTGACGAAGTTTATGTAAGTATTTGTTTTTATTGATATTTTTATATCGAAGCGCAACATAAAGGCGGGTGATAGTGCGCACCGCAATGGCAATGTCTGGCCGTACTGTGGTAAGTCGCGCAGCGAAATCATTGGGGCCTTCCGCATCACGTCGTGGCAATCCTGCGCGTGCAAGTTTGTCGCAGAACACGCGGTACGCGGTCGCTGCGGGATCACGTTGCTGCTGACGATTGCGCAATGTCAGCAACGCCAACAGCAACGTTACTAGGGCGGCTGTAACGATCAGCAAGATCGCCAGCGTGCGCCAGGTCGATTCATCAAGGCCGGCGCGATACAGCAGCGCGCGCTGCATTTCAAGGTTATAGCCAAGGACGGTTTGATTCCAGGCATTGGCAACCGAGTCCAGCGTCAGCGCCAGTTGACGCATCAAAACGTTGTTGCCAAACGCACTGCGCGTTAACGTCACGCCCTGCGGCAGGGCCGCAGCAAGTCCGCCGTCGGCGCGCGCCGGTGAAACCGCGTTGGTGGGATCGACTCTGACCCAGCCGCGATTGTCCAGCCACACCTCGGTCCACGCGTGCGCGTCGGATTGGCGCACGATCAGGTAATTGCCCAGCGCGTTGTACTCGCCGCCCAGATAGCCGGTGACCACGCGCGCCGGCACGCCCGCCGTGCGCATCAATACCACGAAGGCTGAAGCGAAGTGTTCGCAAAAACCGCTGCGCGTCTGAAACAGAAATTCATCGGCGCCATGGGTGCCGAGTAACGGCGGCTCCAGCGTATAGACGAATTTTTGTTCGCGCAGCATCGTCAATGCCGCGTTCATGATCGTTTCGTTGCTGCCGTGTTGCTGGCGCAATTTTTGCCCGAGTTCTTGTGTGCGCGGATTAAGGCCCGGCGGCAGCGCCAGCGTGCGCTGCTGCGCAGCCGGGCTGATATCGGCGCCGATGCTGTAGTCGAGCCACGATTCGACTTCGTAGCGCTGGCGGCTGGTAACCGGCGTCCGCGACAACATCAGATAGTCGGCGTTGATGCCTGCGCGCGGCGGCAGGGTAGCCGGCATATCGAGCGCAAACAGCCAGCGCCGGTTGTGGGGTTCAACGGTGACGGTGTAACGCACCGGACTGGCACGCCGCTCCAGTTCGATGGTGTTGCGCACGGCGCGCGGCGTGGTGGTCCAGTTGCGGCCGTCGAAATCCAGCAGCACCGGGCCGCGCCAATACAACCGGTTAGGCGGGGGCAGGCGCCCGGTAAACGCGGCGCGAAAC
>Ga0193752_1003218_pt1 | contig 11423 bp, 11 predicted proteins | sample H1c1metaG_FD_144924 | JGI IMG/M metagenome (GOLD analysis project Ga0193752, IMG submission 144924) | Soil microbial communities from a riparian zone of the East river system, Colorado, United States - H1c1 | ecosystem: Environmental > Terrestrial > Soil > Riparian zone | place: USA: East River... | reverse complement strand
TGCGGATCGCCGCGCGCCTGCTCGGGCGACATGTAGGCGGGCGTGCCGATGATGGTGCCAGTGCGCGTGACTATCGGCGAATCGGACGCAAATCGTGCCAGACCAAAGTCGACGATCTTGGCATTGTTCACTGCCCCTTCGACGAGCATCAGATTGGCAGGCTTGATGTCGCGATGAACCACCCCGCGCGATCCAGCGAACGCGAGGCCTGAGGCGAGTCGCCGCGCGAACGCGAGCACGTCTTCGATCGGCCACGGCCCGCGACTGTGCTGCACGGCAGAATGCCCCGCGAGCCATTCCATCACGAGAAAACGCCGGCCATCCTCGGAGGTTCCGTGGGCGACGTAGCGAACGATCGCTGGGTGGTTCAACTCTGCGAGAACGGCCACTTCGCGTGAGAACCGCTCGTTCGCCACGCGCGTGTCCAAGTGGAGCAGCTTGATCGCGACCGGATGCGCCGTGTGCAGATCGCGAGCCTCATAGACTACACCGGAGCTGCCTTCGCCAACTTGGCGCACCAGCTCGAAGCGGTCCGTTCCGAGGCGCGACATGCGTCTAGACTATAAGGTTCGCGCGCCAACCTCACAACGCGCGACGTCGCCTCGTCGTACGCCGCCGGCCAGCTCTCGAGCGCGCTACAGCTCGATGCTCGTCGTGACTGCAAACGAACCCACGATCAACCAACCCGTCATCAGATGTAACGAGCGGAGCGCACGACTAAAGCCGCTGTCGCGCTTCAAGCCGACGACCTGCGGGACTGCCGCGAGCAAGCCTCCGATCGGCTGGATCGCCATTCCGACCAAGTGCACGTAACTGAGTGCTTGGTAACCGGAGCCGTGTCGGTCTCGACCAGGCCAGTCGAACGCGGTGAACTCGAGCGTCATCGTCGCGGTGTACAGCACGATCGACAACAACGCGGAGATGCCATGCAACGTGCTGAAGCCGCCACATCCATACTCGCCGAAGATCGGACTGCCGGTGGCGCAACGTCCTTCGGAAAACCAGGTCGGTTGATTGATCGCCGCAATCGTGCCGAGTGTGGCCGTCACGAACAGACTGCTCGCCGTCGCGATTTGAAGGGTGCGGTCGGCATCGCGCGGACCTGACTCCTTCATCTGCGCGAATACTGTTCCAGAGGTTGCCAGCGCTAAGACCAGCGACGCGAGAAAACACGAAGTGCGTTTCATGGGGACCTCGAACGGGCACGTATGCGCGTCGTCCCCACATGCAAATCACTCGTGCGCTATTTGCAAGCTTGATCGCTGTCCCAAATTTCATCTGACGCGCGACGCGAAGCATCAAACACGTTCCTCGCGACGCGATCTCGATCGCGAGTTTCGCGGACATCCGCCACTCACGAACGCGCCGGATCCGACCGCGATCTCACAGCTGCGCGGACAGCAGATCCTTGGCTTTGACGCGCTCGGCCTCATAGGTCTGCCACGACGCCGTGATCGCTTGGATCCGTGGAGTCGCTTGCGCGGGATCGTATTCGACCGAGCTCTGCAGGAAATCGCGCAGGCCTACCCAAGCAGCTGCGAAGTCGTTCGCCGCCTTGGACACGACCTGCACGCGCGGTGCGGCATCGGCCGGGGCTTGGATACTCGCGACGGATTGCTGAAAGTTCTGCAGGAGTGGAGTGCACTTGGTCAGCACTTTGGCGTAGGTCTTACCCATGCGTGCGGTCGCGATCTCGATCGCGCTCTGCAAGGCGTTCTGTGCGGCCAGCTGCACGCGCTGCTGATTGGGCAGCGCGCAGCGCATGAACGCTTCGAGTTGTTCGGTCTCACTGCGTTCTAGCTGCGCGGCGGCTTGAGCGTAGGCTTGACGTGCATCCATCGACCGCAGCAGCAGAACACCGCCGAAGCCGACAGCGGCGAGTACGACCAGAGCCACTACGATTCGAGGACCGCGTCGACCGCGCATCCCCGCGAGATCTAGTTCGTCGCTAGCGCGTTCGACTTGAATCGGTGCAAGGGACGAAGGCGCTGCGGGAGCTTCCTGATCTGCCTGGCGCATGTGTTCCTCTTTCTTGGCTGGTGCATCTACTCCTTCGACGGAGTTGTCAGGCGTTGCGGATGCATCCGCAAGGTGAAGGGCCATCGAACGTTCGGAACGCGATGCATCTGTCAGCTCTGCGTATGACAACTGTCAGGTGTGCACACGGTCTGCCTACTTCGCACCACCCCTGCTCGGGCCCCGATGAGCCCTACTCAAGCGTGAGCGAACCCGCGCATGGTCTAAGCGTTCGCAGCGTTATGGTGTGCCGTCGCCGCGGTCGACGGGTACGAGAAGCCGTCGCACGCGTACGAGAGACGTCGGCGTTTGGTCACGCCACGTTCACGGTTTTGGCTCCGCAGCCAACGGCGGCAACGATCGATCAGCCCGCAGTCACTGCCTGCGCGCGGGCGATCGTGACCGACTGCTCGAGCTCTTGTGGCTCGATGACGATGCCCGTGCGCTGGGCGTGGGGCTTCGGTAGCCATGTCGCGATCTCAGTAACGCTTGCGTAGGTGCGCATCGCGACCGAGTTTGGCGCGACGAGTTGCAGGCCTAGGATCAGGCTGCGCGTCGCGCTCGCCCAGAAGCCTGTGCCTTCGAGGACCGTTCCGACGCAGGCCACGGCGTGGCCGTGCTTCTTCATCAAGGCGGTCAGGACGTCGCGCGCTCCGCCTGTTGCGAGCGGTAGCCCGGCGCTGATCAAATGAACGGTCGAGATGCCTTCCGCGTGTTGCGCGATGAATGCGTCGAGAATGTGACCGAAAGCCTCGACCATCGGCGCCGTGCCTTGGGCGGTCCAGCACGCGATCAGCACGTTGTGATGGGCGCTCACAAGGTAGCCGGGTGCCTGACCTAACACCTCCACGGAAGTCGCCGGCTGCGCTGGTGGACTCGGCCCCATACGGGATTAAGCATGCGGGAGATACGCGGTGGCAAGTCCGGGGAAGAGGAAGGACTCGCAAAACTTGCAGGCTTACTCGGGTATGGGGATCGGGCTCTCTATATCAGTCGGTCGATTGTCGAGAGCCATCACGGCCGCGACGTGACTCGATCGGGATTTTTTTGTTCGACGTGCGCCACGCATCTCGACTGGATGCTGTCACTAGCCTTTGAGCAGCTTCCCCAGCAGCGTTTGCGCGAATGGCCGGTCGCGCGTGTTGTGAAATGCTTCGAGCGTCCAGTGGCCGTCGCGACGCACTGCGACGATCGTTTGGACTGAACGGCGACCGCGCGACGGCTGCTTCTGCGCGCGCTTCAATACAGCACCTCGGCTGTGGATGATCGCGACGTCCGGCAATGGAAAGCTGATCGAGACGTCGGACCAGAGCAAACGCGAGCCGCGGAGCCAGCGCTCGAAGAGTGGCTTGTGGCCGGCCGCGATCTCGTCGCGCCCGTTCATTTGCGTGCCGTCGAACGCGATGTACTGCGCGTGAGGCGCAAAAAAGGAGGCGTACGCAGCCGCGTCGCCCTGCGCCCAAGCAGTCCCGAGCGCTTCGAGTCGAGCGCGTAGGGCGGCTTCATCGGCCGCGATTTCGGTTGCTGTCAAGGACGAAACATTCTTCGCGCGAAGCGCTCGTTGCAGCTGTCATTCACGCGTCGCGCCGGAGTGCGACCGCGGCGGTGATGTTCCACGGGGCAATTGCGGATCAGCACTCGCTCACGGCCACCGATACGCGCACATTGGAGCTGTTGGACCGCCTCGGTCCGCAGAGTGCGGGCGAGATTGCCGCGCACACCGGGCTTGCGGCGACCTCGGTCACTGCGTTGATCGATCGGTTGGAGGCGCGCGGTTTGGTGCGGCGTGCGGCGGATGCGAACGATCGGCGCAAGGTGCTGGTCGAGCCCGTTCCGCAGCGAACAGCCGAGCTCAATCAGCCGTACGCTGCGATTGCGAGTGCGACGACGAGTTTGATGCGTCGCTTCGACGAGCGCGAGCTGGCGGCGATTGCGGAGTTTCTGAATGCGGGCGCGGAGTACGCGGAGAAGTACGTGGCGAGCCCAGCGACCGATGCGAAGCGCCGGCCCGGTGGTGAGGGCACAGCGCCATCAAAGGGCAACGCGCGCTAGCGAGTGGAGAGTGGTTGTTGCGGCGGCGGGGTCGAGTTGTGATCGCGTATTTTGACGCGGTAGGATTCTGCGAGCCGCGGGGCGGCGAGAGCTCGAGCTTGATAGGTCGCTGACGCAGAGCCACTAAAGTTTGGGACTCGCCAGCCCCCAGTCCCGACGATTTGGCCTGCGCGGACGAAGAGCCCACTAAGGGGGTTGGGATTCGTGTTGCGCTGCGGCCGCGCTTTTTAGTGTTCGCTTGCTGAGACGTCGGCCGGGCCGGCCTCGCGATGGTTGCTGGATTTGTGCCGATTGATCGCGCGTTTGCGCGTGACGCGTCGGCGGGCCGCGGCACTTCGTGCCTCACTGGGGCAAGCCCCAGCCCCCCACGATTTGTGTGATGCGGGGCGCTTCACGTGTCGCACGACGAACCTTGAAACCGCGCCAGCGCACGCTTGGCTCATCGCGCCGCTCCGTGCCTCTCGCGGTCGGCAAATCTACCCGGCGCCGATCGCGACTCATGTGAGGCGCGTGCGTGGGGCTACCGCCGCTCACTCATCCGCGATCGCAAAGCGTCTTCGAAATCTTCGCGCGCGCGCCCCCCGCTCAGCGCTGCAGCCACGCTGAGCTTGAGCGTGTTGAAAGCGCTCGAACACCGCATCGTTCGATGCAGTGCAAGCGCCGACTTCGCTTTTAACTCGCAGTCCGAGAGGCTCGAAGCGGGCGCTCGAACCTTCGCGCGCCCCCCGACTTTCACCGCACTAAAAACTCAGCCGCGACCGACCTGATCGTTTTTCACTCGATGTTCGTTGCCATCGAAGCGCAAGAACACCGGCTTGCCCTCTACCAACGTCTTCAACTCGACCGGTCGATGCCAGACCCGCTCGAGTGCAACGAGTACCGCCTGGGCGTAGTCCTGGCGGAGATCGATGCCCTGGTGGTCATGCGCGATCAAGAGCTCGCCACGATTCTTGTGGTTCGCATCTTCGACGCAAATGATCGGGTTTCCAGCGTTCGTCAGCTGAAACAGCAAACGCTGCTTCACTGTTGCGAACTTGCGTGTCTCTACCTCGAAGCGATCGTTTTTCGGGTTGTACCCGAATGCGAAGAGCTTCTGCTCCGCTACGAACTCTGGCGTGAGGAACTCATCGATGAAGGTTACGTCCGTGTAGTGCGAGCGTACTTCGAAGATCTTCTTGCGGCCGATGCCCAAACGCCGGTCCCAGGTTTGACGCGCTGCGAGGTCATCGCACTCGTCCCACTCTTTACCGAACTGGCCCTTGTTCCAACGGTCTTCGATATGCCGGTACAGCTCTACGCCGAGCTTGTACGGATTCAAACGCTCCGGCGATGTCGCGAGCACTCCCGCGCAGCGATCGGCGTAGTCGATGATCTCGGAACCATCGGCGGCACGTTCGGTCAAAATCTTCGAGTGCCAGTACGTCGCCCAGCCCTCGTTCATGATCTTGGTCTGGGCCTGCGGCGCGAAGTAGTAAGCCTCGCGGCGGATGATCGCGAGGACGTCGCGTTCCCACGGCTCGAGCGGCGCGTTCTCCAGCAAGAAGCCCATCACGTCACGATCGGGCTCGTCCGGAACCTTCTTGGTCTTCGTGGCGTCGCTTTCGACCTTCCGGCGCTGCGCTTCCAAGAAGGCATTCGGATTGATGTACGACTCCATGTAGTCGCGGTCGACGCGCAACCGGGGGACTTCTTCGCCCGGCTTGTCGTACTCGTCCGACTCTTTCAGCTGACTTTCGCGATTCGTCACGCGCTGATGCGGCCGATACGGATCGATCAAGTTCTCGAGACTCAAGCAGTCGTCGACGAACGCTTCGATCTTTTCGATGCCCACGCGGTTGGCCCAACGCCGCATGACTGCGCCGTGGTTCGCCATCGCATCGATCCACTTGCGGATCGGCTCGCCCGTCTGGGGATCTTTGCCGAGATCCGTGGTCTGAAAGGCGAAGTTGTTTTTGAAGAAGTCGACGTGGCCGTAGACGTGGGCCATCACGAGCTTCTGGTCGACCATGCTGTTGCCTTCGAGGAGATAGGCAACTGCGGGGCTGTTATTGATGACCATCTCGTAGATGGTCGACAACCCGTACTCCGCGCTCTTCCGCAGCTCTTCGTAGTGCATGCCGAAGCGCCAGTGCGGATAGCGGCTCGGGAAGCCGCCGTACGCCGCAATCTCGTTCATGTGGTCGTAGGGCAGGACCTCGAACATCGTCGGGAAGAAGTCCAAGCCGTACTGCCGCGCATAGGCTTCGATCTTGCGCTCTTCATCGCGCAGATACGCGGGCAACGCAGTCTTCAGCGCAAACTGAGCCATCGGTTACCTCCAAGGAGTGGTGAGAAATCAGTCTGGCGAGGCGAGCACCGAGCGCCAAAGGCGGCTCGGTGAGCATGCGAACAAAGCTTCACTTGCCCTTACCCAAGAACTCTTTGATCGAGTCCACGATGCCATCGCGGTCCTTGATCTCGCTCGTGAGTACGCGTTCGTCGCCTTTGAAGTGCTCGTCCAAGTCCTTGATGAACTGGCCCGAGCCGTACGGACTTTCCACTTGGCCGTAACAAAACGCGTTCGCGTTCGGCAGCAGTTTGTCCTTGAGCAGTTGAACGCACAGGAGCGTGTCATCGACGCTCCAGTTGTCGCCGTCCGAGAAGTGAAACAGGTAGATGTTCCATTCGCTCGACGGGTAGTTCTGCTCGACGAGCTCGGACGCCAGCTTGTATGCCGACGAGATCATCGTGCCGCCCGACTCGCGCGTGCGGAAGAAGGTCTCGCGATCCACTTCACGCGCAACCGCGTCGTGAATGATGAAGCGTGTCTCGAGGCCGAGGTACTGGTGGCGCAACCAAGTGTCGATCCAGAACGACTCGATGCGGACGATCTCTTTCTGCTCGTCACCCATCGAACCGGACACGTCCATCATGTAGAGGATGACCGCGTTCGCGACGGGCTCGACCTCGGTGCGGTACGACCGGAACCGCAAGTCGTCGCGCACCGGAACGATCGTCGGGCGCTTCGGATCGTACGTCCCGAGCGCGATTTGCCGGCGAAGCGCCTGCCGAAACGTCTTGCGGAAGTGCCGCAACGAGTTCGGCCCGACTTTGCGAAGGCCGACGTAGCGGTCGCGCTGCTTCGCGATGCGGCTCTTGCCTTTGTCTTCGATCTTCGGGAGCTCGAGCTCCTCGCCGAGGATCTCGGCCAGATCTTCCAGGCTGACGTCGACTTCGAGGACGTGCTCGCCGGCGGAGCTGCCCGCCTCGCCTTGGCCCGACTGTGGGTCGCCGCCTTGGCCGAGCGGATCGCCCGGATTGCCGTCGCCTTGGGAAACGCCGCCGCCTTGCTTATCCGTGAAGCGGAAGCGGGGGATGTCGATCTGAGGGATGGGGATCGAGACGAGCTCTTTACCCTGTTTGCCGATCAGCTCGCCCTTGGAGATGTAGCGCCGCAGGTTCTGCCGGATCTTGCCCCGGATGATCTGTTTGAAGCGCGCGTGGTCTTGGTCAACCCGCAGGGACATTTGGGAATTCTAACTGGCAAGGAGAGTTGGGGCCAGTGATTGCTATGCCGCGCAACGAGCTTTTCGTGGGGCGCGAGATCTGGAAATCTGGCAGCCGCGAGCGTGACTTGCAGCCTCAGTTTGCGCGAAGATCCCGGACGATCGCGCCTGTCGATGAACGCGTTTCGCTCACTCGGCCCCTCAACGCCGCTCGGCAAAAAAAATGCAGGTGAGGGGCTGTGAACGCGTGCGTTGCTTGACATCGTGATCACAATAACCGAGGAAAGCGTTTGACAGCGGGTGTGAACGCTCGTACAACGCCCCGCTCGCTTCGGCCTTGTGGGTACCGTCGAGTAGCGTGACGTCGCCCGTGAGTGTGGGAATCTGGATCTAGAGCCCGGCAGGCGCCGGTGGGTTGTGACCCGGCATCAGTGCCGGCGGTTGTGGCCCGGCGTGAGCGCCGGATGAAAATCTGACTGATGCGATGGCATCAGGGGATCTGGACTTGGCGGCTCGTGCGCCTGGTCTTCCCAACCCGGCGGCGCGGCTGGGTGGTCGCTTTGGTTCCGCGCCAGCGGTCGAACGGAGTGTGGAGATGGAGCACGGACGGCACATCAAGGTTCTCGGGAAAGCTTCGGCGGACGCGCTGCGTAGCGTGGGTAGCGTCAGAGAGTTTCTCATGGACCTCGTCTACGAGTTGGGCATGCGACCTCTCGGCGACACACACATGTACGAGGTTGAAGAAGAGATTCAGAAACTAGGTGTCGAGCCCTTCGAGGACGAGGGCGGCGTGACCGGTATCTGCGTGTTGTCGACCTCGCACTGCGCCATTCATACGTGGCCGTTGCGTTCGTTCTTCGTGATGGACATCTACAGCTGCCGAGATTTCGATCCGGCGATCGTGGGCGAGTTCATCGCTACGCGGTTGGGTGCGTTCAAGCTGAAGATGACGGACCTGACGTTCGCGTTGGAGAACGACTTCGACGACGAGCCGGTCGAGAGCATGACCGCTCAGGCCAGCGTCCCGACGGCATAGCTCGAGAAAACAGCTCGAGAGCGAAGCTCGACGAGCCAGCACGCAAGCGAGGAGGGCGTCTACCGAAAGGAGCGCCCGTCACGCAAGCGAGCGCGCTAGCGATCTCCTGCCCATCCCGCCGTTTACTCACCCCTCGGTGGCGCGCAGTCCGGCCACCCCAAGCAGGATGAGCAGAATACACCCAAGCCGGACGGGCGAAGCGCTCTCCCCAAACGCGATCATCCCCACGATCGCCACTCCAAACGCGCCGATGCCCATCCAAACCGCGTAGGCGGTCCCAACCGGCAAGCTCTGCATCGCGCGAGTGAGTAAAAACAAACTCGCGGCAGCGCCGACTACGCCGATCACACTCGGTACCAAGCGCGTAAACCCGTCGGCGTATTTGAACGCGATCGCCCAAACGATCTCGAGCAGTCCGGCAACCACGAGAATCAACCACGCCATTGCGTCCTCCGCAGGCGTCGCGCGATCGCGTCCACCTTTTGTACCGAAAGGTACGCAATAGATAGGGCGTTGCCGGTCCGGCGGCAAGCTGTTAAGTTCCGATCGGTACAAAATGCCGTCTCGCGCCGTGAGCTCGGTTCCGAAACGCGGTCGTCCTCGAGAGTTCGATCGCGATGCGGCCTTGCGTCGCGCGATGGAGTTGTTCTGGCGTCACGGTTACGAGGGCACCTCGCTCGCCGAGCTCACTGCGGCGATGGACATCAACAAGCCGAGTTTGTACGCCGCGTTCGGAAGTAAGGAGCAGCTCTTCCGTGAGGCGATCACGCTCTACGACGCGACGGATGGTTCGGCGACGCACCGAGCGTTGAACGAGAAGACGGCGCGCGCTGCGGTCGAGTCGATGTTGCGAGGCAACGCGGAGTTCTACGCTCAGGCGGGAAAGCCCTCGGGTTGCATGATCGTGCTCGCCGCAGCATTGGGGTCGGACGAAAGCGAGAGCGCGCGACGGTTCGTCGTGAAGTTGCGGCGCGAGAGTCAGCGGGCGCTCGAAAAGCGTTTTGACCGCGCGGTCGCGGAGGGAGATTTGCCGCGGTCGGTGGATCGAAGATCGCTCGCGGCGTTTTACATGACGATCCTGAACGGCTTGTCGGTGCAGGCGAGAGACGGGGCTGGGCGCGAGGAGCTGCACGATATTGTGGATAGGGCGTTGGCGGCTTGGGAGGGGTTGGCCGCGGCTCACGCGAGGCCGCAGCAACGCGTGCGCAGACGCAGAGCAAGGTGAGTAGGCGTTTGGCTTGGGCGGGAGATCGCTAGCGCCCTCGCTCGCGTGATAGCGCTCCTTTCGGTAGGCGCCCTCACCGGCAAGTCAGGCTGGGGTCGAGAGCTCGGCTCTCAATCCTGCTCTTGGCACACGTAGGCACAACCGGCCGCGCCGCGCGCCGCATCCGAGTCCGCGAATTCGTTGCAGTTAGTCGGAAGCGAATCGCTGGCACACACGGTGCACTGAAGCGGACCTCGAAAGAGGGGGCGACGTATGCGCAGCTCGAAGTTCTTGGGTGCCTTGGTAGTCACGGCGGCGCTTGGCGCTTCGGCTTGTGACAAGTCCGAGCAAACGCCAACCGACGGCCCTGGAATCGGCTTCGCCGGCGCCGGCGGTCCCGATACATGTGGAATCGGAAAGGGTTCGACACCGCTACCGTCCGGCGCCGTCGCTTTCGATCGTTCGGGAGGGCCAGTCTCCCCGCAGTTCAACCAACCGGCAGTTCGAGCTGACAACGCGCCGCCGCCGATCAGCGGAGGCACACTGCTAACGAGCGCAGACGCAAAGACGCTCATAGCCGCAGACTCCGATCGCGACGCGATCTATCTGATCGACATCGCAACCTCCGCGCTCGTGCGGCGCATCGAGCTGTCCGCTTCGGACGAACCAGGCCGCGTCGTGCAAGACAAGTCGGGAACCGTTCACGTCGCGCTCCGCGGCGGACGCGGCATCGTGAGCTTTGGGCTCGGCGCCGACTCGCCGGTGCGACGCAGCGAAGTCTGCGATCTGCCGCGCGGCCTCGCCTACGACGGCGCCGCCGATCGCTTGTACGTCGCCTGCTCCGAAGGTGTGCTCGCGCAACTCGATCCGACCACCGGAACGGTCACGAAGAAGACCAACCTCGGGCGAGATCTGCGCGACGTCATCGTGCGTGGCAACCAGTTGTTCGTGACGCGCTTTCGCACGGCCGAGCTGCTTCAGGTCGACGTGACCGGCGGCACCGTGATGGCCTCGCATCGACCGCTGAGCACGTCGCAAAGCGAGACCGTGTTCGTGCCCGAGGAGGTCACGCAAGTGAGCGGCGTGTGCTCCGGTGGTGGGAGTGCCGAAACGCGCACCAACGAATTCACATCTGGAGTCGCCTGGCGCACCGTCGACGTCGCCGGGCAAGGCTTAGCGATGTTGCACCAGCGCGGCGGCGAATCCGAAGTGCTCGTGAGCCCGGGAGGGTACGGTGGCGGCGCGGTACAGTGCGCTCCGGGCATCGTGCACGGTGCGATCTCTTTTGGCGATGATGCGTCGTTGTCCGTCGAGATCATGCAGCCGGGACTCTACGTCGACATGGCGGTCGATCCGACCGGCAGCATCCTCGCGTTGGCAAACCCAGGCGGTTGGGACACCCCGATGGCACTGTCGTTGATGCGGATGCCGACACCGGGTGAGAGCACTGTCATTGGCGGAACTGCATCCTGCACGACCCTGATGGCGTCGACTCAGCTCGAGGGCCAACCGGTCGCCGTGACCTTCGTGTCGGAGTGGCTGCTCGCAGTGCAACAGCGCGAGCCCGCCGCCATCAGCTTCTACGACGTGCGTACGCAGGCCGTGCGCAACACCGTGCGACTGAATCAGC
>Ga0193752_1003217_pt1 | contig 11426 bp, 8 predicted proteins | sample H1c1metaG_FD_144924 | JGI IMG/M metagenome (GOLD analysis project Ga0193752, IMG submission 144924) | Soil microbial communities from a riparian zone of the East river system, Colorado, United States - H1c1 | ecosystem: Environmental > Terrestrial > Soil > Riparian zone | place: USA: East River... | reverse complement strand
TGGTGATGAAGGATGGCTGGGTGCAGCAGATCGGCGAGCCTTTGCAACTCTACAACGATCCCGCCAACCTGTTCGTGGCGGGCTTCATCGGCTCGCCCGCGATGAATTTCGCCCCGGTGACGGTGGCCGAGCGTGATGGTGCACTCTGGGCCGAGAACACCGGGCTGAAAGTGCTGGTGCCGGACCACCTCAAGGGACGGATGCGGCCGCAGATCGGACGCAAGGCCGTGCTTGGCGTCCGGCCGGAAAATCTCCATATCGCGGGCGACGGCGATCCAGCGGGGAATTGCTTCGAAGCCGATGTCGAAGTGATCGAGCAGCTCGGCTCGGAAATCCTCCTCGATATGCGGGTCGGCGATACGACGATGGTCGCCAGTGTCGAGCCGACCTTGCATGTCAAGCTGCACCAGCGATTGAAGCTGGCAGTCAACCCAGCACGCGTGCATTTTTTCGATGCCGAGAGCGAGGCCGCGATCTGACGGTGATTTGATACCCCCGATCCGATAGACAGGGCATACACGTATCGTCGGCAGGGGGAAATGTGGCTTCGGTCGAATTGAAGAATCTCAGCAAGCGCTACGGCGATGCCGTCGCGGTCGACAGTGTGTCGCTGCGCATCGAGCACGGCCAGCTCGTCTGCCTGCTGGGCCCGTCGGGCTGCGGCAAGACCACGACCTTGCGGCTGATCGCGGGCTTCATCGAGCCTTCGGCAGGCGAAATCGTGGTTGGCGACAAGGTTCTGTCGAGCCCGGCGCGGACGGTGCCGCCGGAAGGCCGCAACATGTCGATGATCTTCCAGAGCTATGCCTTGTGGCCGCACATGACCGTGGCCGAGAATGTGGCCTACGGACTCAAGATCCGACGGCTGGATGCTGCCACGATCGCCGCCAAGCTGAAGGCGATCCTGTCGACCACGCGGCTCGAACCGCTGGCGGCGCGTTATCCCGGCGAGTTGTCGGGTGGCCAGCAGCAGCGCGTGTCCCTGGCGCGCGCGCTGGTGGTCGAGCCCGAGACCTTGTTGCTCGACGAGCCGCTTTCCAACCTCGACGCCAATCTGCGCGAGGAGATGCGCTTCGAGATCCGCCGCCTGCACGACGAGTACCGCTACACCACCGTCTATGTGACGCACGATCAGTCCGAGGCCATGACCACGGCCGACGTCGTTGCGGTCATGAATGGCGGCCATATCGAGCAACTCGGCAGCCCCGAGGACATCTACGACCGGCCGCGCTCGGAATTCGTCGCGCGCTTCATCGGCGGCAGCAACATCCTGAACGGGACGGTGCTCGATGCAAACAGCGTTTCGCTGAGTGGGGCACCGCTGCGCGTCACCGGTGGTCCGCTGAAAGCGGGTGGCAATGTTGCCGTCTCGATCCGCCAGCATCAGATCGGCCTGTTCGCACGCGCGCCCGAGGCGGCGGCGAATGTGGTGCCCGCGACCGTACGTCGCCAGGTCTTTCTTGGATCGAGTCGCGACTATACGGTGGCGTTGGCCGACAACAGTGAATTGCGGGTCACGGCGCCCGCCGATCTGAGCATTGCGCCGGGCGCCGACGTCTGGCTCCATTTGCCGGCCGAGCGCTGTCGGGCGCTGGCGGGAGGATAGTCAATGAACAAACGTCTCACGCGGCGGCAGCTTGTTGCCGCCTCTGCCGGCCTGGCGGCCAGCGGCTTCATCACGCCGGTGCGCGCCGCGCCACCCGAGGCGCAGAAGATCACACCTGAACTCATCGACGCCGCCAAGAAGGAAGGCAAGGTCACATGGTATACCTCGGTCGACCTGACGGTCGCCGAGAAGATCGCCAAGGCGTTCGAGGCCAAATATCCGGGCGTCGCCATGCGCGTGGAGAGATCGGGCGCGGAGCGCAACTTCCAGCGCATCGGCCAGGAGTATGCGAGCAAGATTTATGTTTGCGATGTCGTGAATAGTTCGGACGCCGCGCATCTGGTGATGTGGAAGCGCCAGGGTCTGCTCGCGCCCTATGTCCCCGAAGACGTCGCCCGGTATTTCCCCGCGACCCACAAGGACCCCGACGGCATGTTCGCCTCGTGGCGCGTGACCTTGTCGATCATCGCTTACAACACCAAGCTGGTGAAGGCCGAGGATGCGCCCAAGAGCTACGCCGACCTGCTCGATCCCAAATGGATGGGCAAGATCGTCAAGGCCCATCCCGGTTATTCCGGCACCATCATGACGGCGACACAGCAGCTCAGCCGCGATCTCGGCTGGGAATGGTTCGAAAAACTCGCAAAGCAGAAAGTTCTGCAGGTTCAATCCGCGACGGAACCCCCCAGGAAGCTTGCTGCGGGCGAGCGAGCGGTCATGGCCGATGGCGGGGAATATGTGATTACCGAGCAGAAGGCGAAGGGCGATCCGGTCGAACCGGTCTACGCCAGCGAGGGCACGCCACTGGTCACCGGACCGTCGGGCGTGATGGTCCGCGCGCCCAATCCCAACGCAGCGCGCTTGTTCTATGCATGGTCGATGACCGCGGAAGCTCAGCAGCTCAATGTCGATGTCGGCGCGCTGCGCTCGGCCCATCCGCAGATCAAGGAACGGTCGGACCGGCCGAAGCTCGCCGATATCAAAACCATGCGCGAGGAGGCGACCGTCGTCGCCGACCAGGCCGACGCGATCAAGGCCCGCTATGTCAAGATCTTCAAGGTTTAGGACACATGTATCGTCGTACCCTCATCCAGGCCGCCGCCCTCCTGCCGCTCGGCGCGCGCGTCGTCTCGGCCGCCCCGCCGCCCGAGCAGATCACGCCCGAACTGATCGAGGCGGCAAAGAAGGAAGGCAAGGTCAGCTATTACACGGCGATGGACCTCAGCGTCGCGGAGCCGATGGCCAAGGCCTTCGAGGCCAAATATCCCGGGATCAAGGTGCGGGTCGAGCGCACCGGCGCCGAGCGCCTGTTCAACCGCGTCGCCCAGGAATACGGCAGCAAGATCCACGCCGTGGATGTCATCAACAGCTCCGATGCCTCGCACTTCCTGCCCTGGAAACGCCAGGGCTGGCTGGCGCCGTTCGTCACCGTCGACATGGCGGAGAATATTCCAGCTGACATGATCGATCCCGACGGCCTGTACTGCAATCAGCGTACCCATCTCAGCGCCATCGCCTACAATACCAAGCTGGTGGCGCCGGCCGACGCGCCCAAGGGTTTCAAGGACCTGCTCGATCCGAAATGGATGGGCAAGCTGGTCAAGGGCCATCCGGCCTATAGCGGCACGATCATGACGGCCACCCAGCAGCTCAGCCGCGATCTCGGCTGGGAGTATTTCGAGAAGCTCGGCAAGCAGAAGGTGCTGCAGGTCCAGTCGGCCACCGAGCCGCCCAAGAAGATCGAGCTTGGCGAACGCGCCATCGCCGTCGATGGCAGCGACTACCTTTTCTGGATGTACAGGGACAAGGGTGCGCCGATCGAAGTGGTCTATGCGGTCGAGGGTACGCCGCTGATCCACAATCCGATGGGCATCTTCAAGGAGGCGCCCAGCCCCAACGCTGCGCGGCTCCTGTTCGCATGGATCATGTCGGCCGAGGGCCAGTCCTTCATCGTCGATCTCAGCGGCCAGTTTCCGGCCCACAAGAAGGTGAAGGCCAAAGCCGGTCGGCCCGAGCTCAGCAGCATCAAGACGCTGAAGGAAGATCCGGAGGCGGTGGAGAAGCAGGCCGACGAGATCAAGGCCAAGTACGCCCGGTATTTCAAGGTATGAGTGTAGCCGGAGGGACGGCGCCGAGGCGCGGCTTCGACTTTTCCCGTCCCGTCCTCGCCGCCGTCATGGCGCTACTGGTGGTGCTGATCGTGCTGCCGATGGGCTGGCTGGTGGTCTATGCCTTCAGCAGCCCCGACGGCAAGCCGACGCTCGGCAACTTCGTCACACTGTTCACCGATCCCGATTTCGTCGACCCGGTGGTTACCACGCTGACTATCGCCGTCTCCGTCGGCGTCATCTGCTGCCTGATCGCAGCACCTTTGGGATGGCTGGTGGCGCGCACCGACATGCCGCTGCGCCGTACCGTGCGCACTCTGGTCATGGCCTCGCTGGTGACGCCGCCCTTTGTCGGCGCGATTGCCTGGGAGATGCTGGCGGCGCCCAATTCCGGCCTGTTGAACCAGCTTTGGCGTGCGCTGACCGGCGCTCCGTCCGACGAGGCGCTGCTCAACATCTATTCCCTCGAGGGCGTGATCTTCGTCATCGCCTGCTACACCTTTCCCTATGTCTTCATCCTGGTTGCCAACGCGCTCGACCGCATGCCGGGGGAACTCGAGGATGCCTCGTCGATGCTGGGCGCCGGGACCTGGGATACCGCGCGTCGCATCACCGTGCCGCTGGCACTGCCGACCCTGCTGGCCGGCGCGCTGGTGGCCTTCTTGCAGGCGCTGAACCTGTTCGGCTCGCCCGCCATCCTTGCCATCCCGGCGGGTTTCAACACGCTCACCACCAAGATCTGGAGCCTGTTCGGCTATCCGCCCAAGCTCGAGCTGGCGGCGGCCGCCTCGCTGCCGCTGCTGGTGCTGACCGTGTTCCTGCTGCGCGCGCAGGCCATGGTGCTGGGCCGGCGCGGCTATACGGTCGTCGGCGCCAAGTACGGCGAGCCCCGCCTGATCAAGCTGGGAGGGCTCCGGATACCGGCGCTCGCGCTTGCGCTCATCGTGCTGGCGATGCCGCTTTTCCTGCCTTACGCCGCCTTGTTCAATACCGCCTTCTCTCCGGTTGCCTCGCGGCTGGTCAGTTTCGATACGCTTACCCTCAAGAACGTCCAGTTCACTTTCGTGGGGCTATCCTCGACCTGGCCGGCGCTGCAGAACACCTTCTTCCTCGCCACGACCGCGGCGACCCTGGGCGCGCTGCTGGCACTGATCATCGCCTATATCGTCGCCCGCAAGGCGGTGCCGGGCCATCGCGCGCTCGCCTTCCTCGCCACCGCACCGCTGGCGATTCCCGGGATCGTGCTCGGCGTCGGCCTGTTCCTCGGCTACACGCGCCCGCCGTTCACGCTCTACGGCACGCTGTGGATCCTGCTGATTGCCTTCATTACCATCGAGCTGCCCTCGGCTTATCAGCAGCTCGGTTCGGCCTTCCACGCCGTCCATCCCGAACTGGAGGAGGCGGGCCGCATGCTGGGGGCGAGCCGCCTGCGCACCCTGGCCGACATCACCGCCCCGCTGCTGCGCTCGGCGGTGATCGCAACCTGGTGCTTCATCTTCGTGGCGGTGATCCGCGAGCTCTCTGCCGCGGTGATCCTGTTCACCTCGGAAACCAAGGTGCTTTCGGTGCTGATCTTCGACCTCAAGGAGAGCGGCGACGTCGGCGCGATCGCCGTATTGAGCCTCGCCATGGTGGCGATCACCACTTTGGTCATCGTCGCCGCCAACCGGATCGGCGGCGGCCGCGCGGCGGCCCGCCTTGCCGCGCGCGGGGCAGGGTAGGGATCATCAGTCGCGTTTTCCTACGACGTGGCTGCGATCAGGCCGACGCCCAGCACCACCAGCACGATGCCGGCCAGTTCGCGGCGGCTGATGGCCTGGCGGAATATCCGGAGTGAAATCGCGTAGGTGAACAACACCTCGATCAGGCTCAAGGTGCGGACATGCGCCGCCGGCTCGAAGGTGAGCGCCGTCACCATGGCGAGCGAGGCCAGCGCCCCGGCGAAGCCCGCAAACAGCGATAGGCGCCATTCGCGCGCGAGGGCACGGAAGACGGCGCGATTGCGCAGCGCCAGCCAGCCGACCAGCAGCAGGATCTTGCCTTTCTGGCCCGACAGCGACGCATAGGCGGCACCGACGAAGGGGTTCTCGGCCTGCAAGGCAAGCGAGGCGCTGCGGTAGCCGACCACGGAAATGGCGAAGCCGGCGCCAGAGGCAAAGCCGAACCACGCCGCGCGGTCGGTCCAGGGCCGTGACAGCTTCCCGGTCTCCGGCAGGCGGGGCGAGAGCAGAACCACGCCCAGGGTCGCCAGCGCGATCGCGACGCAGGTCAGCAGCGACAACGGATCGCCCAGCACGATGACGGAGAACAACGCCACCTGGACGATCTCGATCTTGGAGTAGACCAGGCCGATGGCGAAGTTGCGTTCGGTCATGGCGCGCAGCAGCAGGGCGGTGCCTGCCGTCTGGCCGAGTGCCGCGACCAGGATCCAGGCGACGAAGGCAAAGCTGGGCGCGGGCAGGGGCGAGGCGGTGACATAGCGCACGATGCCAAGCCAGAGCGCCACGAACGGTACGCCATAGAGGAAGCGGATCAGCGTGGCACCGAGCATGCCGAGTTCGCCCGTGAGGTGACGCTGCGCGGCATTGCGCAGCGTCTGCGCGAAAGCCGCACCGATCGTCAGCGGGATCCAGAGCCAGGTGAGCGGATTCAATCGATTCGACCGGCCGTTGCCACGGCGAAGGCCTCTTCGGGCGTCAGCATCGGCTGATCGCGCTTGGCGACATGCTCCGAGTCGACTGGTCGATGGAAGATAGTGCGCTGCCACGTCCTGCTTGCCCTCTGTGCGGCGGTTTTATGGCACGGCGAGGAGTGGAGAGGCGACAGCCTATGTCACGCCCTTTCCACAGCTCCTTGTGCGCTCTCGGTTCTAAAGAAGAACCGACGTCACTCCATCCCCTTGAGGCCGGATGATCAGAACAATGTCTTGGGCGACGCTCGGTGCGTTCCTATTCCTCGGTCTTGCGCCATCCAGCCGGGCCGCCGATCCGGACGGAGCGACCAGCCCGGGGGAAGCACGCGCCGTTGCCGAACGGCTGCTCGGCAGCGACGGGGAGGAAGCGCAGATGCGTAGCTGTTTGCCCTTCACCCGGCAGTTCCGCGCAAGTGGCGTCGTGGCGGGATCGCTCGCCGCCTCGGCTGCAGCGGCGGGCGTTCCGCCGGCGGCGATGCTCGAGGCGCTCCGGGCGTTCGGCGCCGCGATCGATGTCGAGCGTGATTCCCGCGATGGCGATCGCTTCTATGTGCGATACGAGCGGACCTTCACCGCCGAAGGTCATCCGGTGGGTATCGGACGCGTCCTCTGGGCCGAATTGCGCCTGGCGGGCAAGGGCACGATCGCCATCCATCGCTTCCGCGCTTCGGGTGGGGCCGATTCGTTCTGGCTCGCCAACGGACAGAGCACCGCGCCGTCCGCGATCCGCTTGCCGGTCGAGCACATGGTCGTGTCGTCGGCCTTCGGCATGCGCGCCGATCCGATGGACCAGCCTTCCGCGCGCACTGCGGCCGTCGGATCCGGCACTGTCGGTTCGCGTGTCATGGCTCCTCGGCCGGTCCCACCCCTCCCGCCAGCCTTGAAATCCGGCAAGGCGGGTACGGCCGATCCGTTCGATGGCGGTGCGTCGCGCTCCGTCGTATCGACTGGACTATCCGAATTCAACCAGGCCACGCCGCTCGGCATCTCCCTGGGCCTCTCGCCGGACGGCACGGCGCGCGGCGCGCCATCGGCACGCGCCACGACACCGGCGCGACCGCTGGCCATGCATGAAGGCGTGGATCTCGCGGCTCCTCCCGGCACGCCCGTCTTCGCCGCCAGCGATGGCACGGTGAGGGGGGCGGCGCCCAACGGTGGTTACGGCAACTGGATCCTGATCGAGCATGACGGCGGCAAGCTCTCAACGGTCTATGGCCATCTCTCCGCCTTCGCGCCCGGCATCGAGCCCGGTACGCGGGTGATGCAGGGCGAAGCGGGATAGTTCGTCGGCAATACCGGCCGCTCCACTGGCCCCCATCTGCATTTCGAGCTGCGGAGCGACGGCAGACCGGTCAATCCGATGAACTATCCCGCTACCAAGCGCACCCAACTGGCCGGTGCCGATCTGGAGCGCTTCCGTGACCAGATGAAGCGCGCGCTTCGTGATCGTGAACGCGCGGACACGCCCGTGCTTCCGGCCGGCGGCTCTTGACGGCTGCTGGCGCACGCGCGATGGCGGTTCGATAAACGCCCGGAGGAAACCAATGCCTGCCAGCCAAGAGGTTTTCCGCTTCGAGGATGACGGCGAGACGCCCAACAATCCCCACCTGCCGCTGGTCGTCTATCGCGGCCCGCTGACGCTCGACGGTGCGGCCGATCCAGCGGCGGTGTTCGAGGAATCCTTTGCCCAACATGGCTGGGCCGACTCCTGGCGCAACGGCATCTTTGATTTTCTGCATTTTCATACGACCACACACGAGGTGCTGGGCATCGCCCGAGGCCATGCCACGGTCGAATTCGGTGGTGCGAAAGGCCGGCAGATCGAGCTTCGGGCGGGTGATGTCGCCGTCCTGCCTGCAGGCACCGGCCACCGGCGGACCGCCTGCAGTGCGGACCTGCTGGTTGTCGGCGCTTATCCCAAAGGCGGCACCTATGACCAGCCGCGGCCTACGCAGATAAGTCACGGCGCGGCGGTCGCGGCCATCGCCAAGACACCGCTCCCCGACCAGGACCCGGTCTATGGCCGGGATGGGCCCTTGGGAAGACTGTGGAACGCCTGAATCGTGCGCTGAGCGGCGGGGCGATCGGCGCCGGTACAGGCGCCGTGATCGGCTCGACGACCGTTGCCGGCGCCGTGCCCGGCACGGTCGTCGGTGTCGTTACGACGCCGGTTGCCTGGATAATGCAATGGGCTAAGCCGCCTTCTTTCCTCGATTTTCCTCGATCACCGCCCAGATCGACGCCGCTGTTACCGGCATGTCGACATGCTTCACGCCGGTGTTGGCGTAGAGCGCATCGACAATTGCATTGACCACCGCCGGCGGGGCGCCGATGGCACCGGCTTCGCCCGCGCCCTTCACGCCCAGCGGGTTGGTGGTGCAGAGGCTGTTGTGCATGTCGAAGTTCACGTGCGGCACCACGTCGGCGCGGGGCAGGGCGTAGTCCATGAACGAGCCGCTCAAGAGCTGGCCCGACGCGTCGTCGTAGACCGTCTTCTCGGTCAGCGCCTGGCCTATCCCCTGGCCGATGCCGCCATGGATCTGGCCCATCAGCAGCAGCGGGTTCATCGCCACGCCGAAATCGTCCATCACGTTGTAGTTCATGATCTCCAGCGTGCCGGTATCGGGGTCGATCTCGAGCTCGCAGATATGGCAGCCGTTGGGAAAGGTGCTGGCCTTGGGGACGTGCGTGTAATCGTCGTCGAGGCCGCCATCCGCCTTCTCGCCCTTCGGCGCGTGCTTGGAATCCTTCGCTGCTTTGGCGACATCGAACAGGCTCATGGCGCGGTCGGTGCCGACGATCTTGAAGGTGCCGTCGGCGTAGTCGATGTCGGCGGCGCTCGCTTCGAGGACGCTCGCGGCCACCGCCTTGCCCTTGGCGATGATCTTGTCGGAAACGCCCAGCACGGCAGCGCCCGCCACCGCGAGCGAGCGGCTGCCGCCGGTCATGCCCTCGGGCGTCGTATCGCTGTCGCCCTGGACGATGCGGATGCTCCCACTGTCGATGCCGAGCGTGGCCGACATGACCTGCGTCATCACCGTCTCCTGGCCCTGGCCGTTGGTCTGGGTGCCGAGATAGACCGAGATCGTGTCGTCGTCGTTGAACTTGGCGATCGCGGATTCCTGCGGCTCGCCCGAGCATTTCTCGACATAGGTCGCCATGCCGATGCCACGCCACTTGCCCTTCGTCGCCGATTGGGCGCGGCGGGCGGAAAAGCCCGTCCAGTTGGCCGCTTCCATACCCTTGCGCATGACGTTGTCGAAATCGCCGCTGTCGTAGGTGTCGCCCAGCGCCGTGTTCCAGGGGATCTGCGCGGGCTTGATCAGATTGCGGGCGCGGATTTCGTCCGGCGCGAGGCCGGTCTCGCGGGCGATGTGATCGACGAAGCGCTCCAGCAGATAGGCCGCTTCCGGTCGGCCGGCGCCGCGATAGGCGTCGGTCGGCACGGTGTTGGTCATGACCCCCTTCACGTTCACGTAGATCGCCGGCGTTTGATAGAGGCCGGCCAGCATGCTGGAGCCGGCCATGGTCGGGATGAAGGCGCCGAAATGGCTGAGATAGGCGCCGAGCGCCGCGAAGGTCGTCACCCGCAGTCCGAGGAACTTGCAGTCCTTGTCGAGCGCCATCTCGGCGATCGAGACATGGTCGCGGCCCTGCACGTCGCTCTGGAAAGCCTCCTGACGGTCGGGAATCCACTTCACCGTGCGCTTGAGTGCGCGCGAGGCCCAGACCACCAGTGGGTATTCGGGGTGCACGAAGATCTTCATGCCGAAGCCGCCGCCGACATCACCGGTGCGCAAGCGGAGCTTGTTCAAGCCGATCTTCAGGATCATGTCAGCCAGCACCGGGCGGATGACGCTGACGCCCTGCGACGATACCCACAAGGTCGAACGGTCGTCCTTGGGGTCGTATTCGCAGATGGCGCCGCGCGGCTCCATCGAGTTCACGACCAGGCGATTGTTGACGATGCGCAGGCTCACCGTACGCGCTGCCGCCTTGAAGGCGGCCTCGGTCCTGGCGCGGTCGCCCATCTCCCAGTCGAACACCAGATTGTCCTTGATGTGGTCATGGACCAGCGGCGCACCCGGCTGGGCCGAGGCATAGGTGTCGGTGGTGTGTGGGCGGGCCTGATAATCGATCTCGATCAGCTCGGCGGCGTCCTTGGCCTGCTCGAGCGTCTCGGCCACGACCAGTGCCACCGGATCGCCGACATGACGGACGCGGCCTTGCGCCAGCATCGGGCGCGGCGTGTCGGCGCGGGCGCTGCCATCGCGGTTGTTGATCGGGACGAGGCAGGGCAGATCGCCGTAACCGGCCTTTTTCACATCCTCGCCGGTGAATACCAGCAGGACGCCCGGCGCCTTTCGGGCCGCCGACGTGTCGATGCTCTTGATGTCGGCATGGGCATGCGGCGAGCGCAGTACATAAGCACGCACCGCCGCTTCGGCGAGCTTGGTGTCGTCGGTGTAGCGGCCGCCACCGGTCAGCAGGCGGGGATCCTCGACGCGACGAGCCGATTGACCGATGCCGAACTTGGCCATGATATCCTCCCTGTTGAGGCGAGGTTAGACGGTGGAGGGCGCAAAAGCCAAGTCGTTATCCTTCCACCGTACAGCGAATCAGCCACTGGAGGACCGCATGACCGACAATGTCAGGAAAACACGTGCCAACGTCATTCCGACCCTGCGCTACCGCGATGCGCCGGCCGCCCTCGACTGGCTCTGCCGTGCTTTCGGATTCGAGCGGCATTTGGTCGTGCCGGGAGAGGCGGGAACGATTGCCCATGCCCAACTCACCTTCGGCAACGGCATGATCATGCTGGGCTCGGCGCGGGACGACGATTTCGGACGTCTGCAGAAACCACCGGCCGAGGTCGGCGGCGTGGGCACGCAGAGCGCCTACATCATCGTGGCCGATGCCGACATCCACTATCGGCGGGCGGTCGATGCCGGCGCAGTGGTCGTCAGGGACATCCAGGACGAGGATTACGGTGGCCGCGGCTATTCTTGCCGCGACCCCG
>Ga0193752_1003216_pt1 | contig 11426 bp, 7 predicted proteins | sample H1c1metaG_FD_144924 | JGI IMG/M metagenome (GOLD analysis project Ga0193752, IMG submission 144924) | Soil microbial communities from a riparian zone of the East river system, Colorado, United States - H1c1 | ecosystem: Environmental > Terrestrial > Soil > Riparian zone | place: USA: East River... | reverse complement strand
GTTTGGCAAAGACCACCTACCCGCCGCGCGAATCGAAGCCGCGCGCGGCATCACTTCGACCACCGTGCGCGCCGATGCGTTTGTTCAAGAGGCACTGCGCTGGCTACCCGATGAACCTTCGGACACACTGAAGGACGGAGAGCAGAGCCGGACACTCGCCGGAGAGAGTCGCCAACGCATCCTGCTCGCCGATGACAACGCGGACCTGCGCGACTATGTGCGCCGCTTGCTCGAGGTGAGCTACACGGTCGAGGTGGTCGATGACGGAGTGGCCGCGCTGGAGTCGGCGCGCGCGCGCCCTCCCGATCTGATCATCTCGGACGTCATGATGCCGAAGCTCGACGGCTTCGGCCTGATTCGCGAGTTGCGCGCCGACCGCTCGCTCGCGACCGTGCCAGTGATGATTTTGTCGGCGCGCGCAGGCGAAGAAGCGCGAATCGAGGGCCTGAGCCGCGGCGCGGACGACTACCTAATGAAGCCCTTCAGCGCACGTGATCTACTCTCCCGAGTCGCGGCGACCTTGAAGTCGGAAGGCATGCGTCAGCGCGTGCTCGAGCAGGAACGCCGCTTCCGCACGTTCGTACAGGCGAGTTCAGACATCGTGTACAGCATGAGTCCTGACTGGAGCGAAATGCGGTACCTCCAGGGCCGGGATTTCATTGCCAACACCACGGAGCCGATCCGCTCGTGGTTCGACAAATACATCCATCCCGAGGACCAACAGCGCGTTCGAGCAGCCATCCAGGACGCCATCCGCGGCAAGAAGACATTCGAGCTCGAGCATCGCGTGCTGCGGGTGGACGGCACGCTCGGCTGGACCTTTTCGCGCGGCATTCCGATCCTCAGTCCGGACGGCGACATCGTGGAGTGGCTCGGCGCCGCGAGCGACATCACCGCGCGCAAACAGGGAGAGAGTGCGTTACGCGAGGCCGACCAGCGGAAGGACGAGTTTCTGGCGACGCTCTCGCACGAGCTCCGCAATCCGCTGGCGCCGATTCGCAACGGCTTGCAGCTCATGCGCCTGCAGGGCGATCGGCCCAACCCGAAGGTGCACGACATCATGGAGCGACAGCTCAACCACCTCGTAAGACTGGTGGACGACCTCCTTGAGATATCGCGAATCACGCGGGGCTTGCTCGAGCTGCGACGAGAGCGGGTCGAGCTGGCCAGCATCGTGCGCAATGCCGTCGAGACCAGTCAGCCGCTCATCCACGCGAGCAGCCACCGGCTCGACGTCGCGCTGCCAAGCGAGGCGCTGTGGCTCACCGGCGACCCGGTGCGCCTCACCCAGGTCCTCGGTAACGTGCTCAACAACGCCGCCAAGTACACGGACAACGGCGGCACTATCGCTCTCTCCGTGCGGCGAGATGGGCAGACGGCAGTGATCAGCGTGCGCGACAATGGCTGCGGCATCACACGAGCTGGCCTCGAGCGCATTTTTGAGATGTTCAGCCGTGAGGTTCACGCGAAGGAACGCAGCCAGGGCGGCTTGGGCATCGGGCTGACCTTGTCTCGCCGGCTTGTCGAAATGCATGGGGGCACGATCGAAGCGCGCAGTGAGGGCGAAGGCTGCGGCAGTGAGTTCATCGTGCGCCTCCCGCTTGCTAAAACTTCAGTGCGGGCTGAGGAGGCGGCGCCGGTGATGCCGCGGTTGGCTGCACTTCGTATCCTCGTCGTCGACGACAACGAGGACGCTGCTTCTACCCTCGGCATGCTCCTCGAGGCGCTCGGCGCGGACGTCGATGTGATGAACGATGGGCGTTCGGGGCTCGAGAGTTTTGCAGCGAGAGGTCACTCGGTGGTCCTGCTCGATCTTGGGATGCCGGAGATGGATGGCTATGAGGTTGCGCGCGCGATGCGTAGCCGGTTTCCTGAGCGTCGTCCGACTATCATTGCGCTCACTGGGCGAGGGCAGCCCGAGGATCGGCGCATGGCGCGGGACGCGGGGATTGATCACCACCTTGTGAAGCCGGCGCAGCTCGAAGTACTGCGGGAGTTGTTGAACGAGGTCGTCGCGGCGCGGGGTGAGGCTGAACGCTCGTGATAGAGCGAAGCCCAACGCCGCCCGTCACACAATCGAGCTGAAAGGCACATACGCGAGACTGACACCGGACGCCGAGCTCGCGCTATTGCGGTTCGCGAGCCCGCGCGTCGTGTCAGGGCATGATCAGATCCATTGAGCCAAACCCCTTCGGCCGTAACGTCGTCCAAGACGGCATTGCTCAAGTCCAGGTCGTCTAGCAGGGCGGAATTTAAAGTTCCGGCGACGGTGCCCTCGATTGTACATATCAGGCTCCCATCTCGCCGATGAATCTTCATATGAATTCCTTCTGTTAGTAAACCACGGTCAGAACGCGAGTTGTAGCCCCGGTTCACCGCTCGGGCATTTTCGAATTCGACGTGCCGAGCTTCCACACCGCGACATGCGGAGATTCGTAGTTGCGAGTCCCTCATCTTCACGATGTCAGCCCGAGCTTCCTTCGAAGCTCCCAAGCACGATCAAGTAGCAGCACTACCTTGGTCTCCGTGTCCGGACGGGCGCGATTGTTGAGCGCCTCCTCAATCGCGTCGGCTGTCTTCCGCAAGACAAACGCGAGCTCTCGCCAATAATTTTCCTTGCTCATATTCGGATATTATATCGCGAGACGATATATTTGCACAAAGGCACAGCGACGGCAGTCGCCGTAGTTTTGCCCACGACCGTTTTTCAACTTTGAGTTGTGAGCACTCGCTCGGCGCAGTTACTCCGCGACATTGCGCGCGAAGATACGAGGTGAGTCTGCGTGTCGGTAGGCAGGTAAACCGCGCGTAACGGCTATCGCCGTTATGCGCGCGCATGGCGTGCGTGCAGGATTATCGCAAGCAGCGCGAGTGCGGACCCGAGCATGCAGGTCCCACTCCAGCCCGCCACGAAATACGCGACGCCACCCGCGCCTGCTCCGAATGCACCACCGAGAATCATGATCGCCATGAAGATTGTATTGAGACGGCTCTGTGCGTTCGGGTCGAGCGTGTGAACCCGAGCTTGGTTTGCAACCTGAGACGACTGCACGCCAAGGTCCATGAGCAGCACGCCTCCGATCAGCGCCACGAGCGATCCCTGGATCAGCCCAAACATGGCAAACGCCAACATCACGAGCCACGCTCCCCTCAGCACGATGCGCTCAGGCCCCTGCCGATCGGCGCTGCGACCAGCGAGCGGCGCCGCCAGGCTGCCGAGGATGCCAGCAAATGCCATTGCCCCGACAGCGCTGGATCCCAGTCGATAGGGCTCTGCTGCGAACAGCAGCGCGAGTTCAGACCAGAACGCCGAGAACGCGGCGAAGAGCAGTGCTTGAACCACCACCGCCTGTCGCAGAACGCGGTGGGTTCGCCAGAGCGGCCACAGCGAATATATCAGTTGGGCGTACTTCGAATCCGTCAGCGCCGCCGCACGCGGCAAGGTCGCGCCGAGCGCAGTCGCGGTGAGAAACATCAATCCGGCTGCGGTCCAGAAGACGCTTCGCCAGCCCCAAACATCGGCGATGACACCACTGACAGTACGTGCCGACAGGATGCCGATCAGAATTCCGCTCGTGACGACACCCAGCACGTGCCCGCGCTCGCGCGGAGCAGCGAGATGCATTGCAAACGCGACGATCTGCAGCGTGACAGTCGCAAACAGTCCGATGCTCGCGGTCGCTATCACAAGCCAACCCATGGTCGGCGCAACGGCCATACCGACCAACGCTAGCGTCAGCGCGGCGCTCGTCGCCAAGATGAGAGAGCGACGTTCCAGCCGATCGCCGAGCGGAGCCAGCAGCAAAATGCCGACAACATTACCGAGCTGCGTGGCCACTGGGATCGCAGAAACGGAAGCCGCAGAGAGTCTGAACTCCAGACTTAGGTGACCGAGCAGCGCCTGATTGTAGTAGTTGTTGGCGACGCCTAGACCGGCGCTGACTGCGAGCAAAGGCAAGAAACGAGGAGCGACCGCAGACACTCGCGGCCGACTGGCGTCGGGTTTTATTGTTCGCATCCGCTGCTAGGTTGTCACTCGGCCTCGTCGACATCCGTGACGAGGTCGAATGTGCCGCGAAGTCGGACGGTATACGGGCACGACGGAGAACTGGCTAGTTCTCCCACGGGTCGTTCGTGCCGAAGAGCTGCTGGACGAGCGCGGAGTCACCACCGCTGAAGTCCACCGGCGCGAGATCGTCGAGGCAGGTTGTGTCAGGTGTGGCTTTGGGATCGCCTACGAAGCTGACCAGCATTTGAATGCCACAGGTCGGAGCACCCGGAGTCTTGACCGGTGAGAAGAACACGACGCCGTGCGAGCTCCACGGCACTGCAACGAACGTCTGATGCGGTGCGTCGAGCTCGACGCTTGCGAGCTCGGCCTTCGCTAGCGGCGTCGCCGAATCCAGCGAGCCATTCATGGCCAGGATCGGAGTGCGCGAGGTCGGCCATTTCCCGGCGTATTCGTCATGCGCGTAGCGCGGCCATTGATCATACAGCGGACCGATGCTGACGCTGATTCGGGGACAGAACACCTGGCTGGCGCAGCGAGCCTCGAGCTCCTGCGCGCTCGGGGGAGGATCCGCCCACAACTCCGAGAGCGACACGTGGTTCGACAACACCGGCGACACGCGCAAAGGGAGCGGAGGTGGCGGCAGCACACCTGGCAGCGCGTCGATGTAGTGCTGGACGACTGCGACGTCTTGTGGCGTACAACGCTCGAGGCGGTAAGCGAGCGCGAACAGATGCGCGCGAAATACAGGATGTCCCAACAGCAATGTTGTCAGCTGGCGCAGCTGAAAGCGGCCGCTGAATGCAGCACAGAACGCCGGGTCGTTGAGCTGAGCCATCACCGCCGACAGGGCGTCCCAGGACGCAGGTCCGAGCTTCGCGCCACACAGCGGATCGGCGTCGCATAACGCCGCGAGCTCGCGCGCGACTGGATCCCATTGCAGGTCGTAATCCGAAAGATACTGAACACCAGGTGCGACGATCGCATCCAGGACGACGCCGTCCGCCGCGTGCGGATGCGTCTGGAGCAAGCGCATCGCGCGTAGCGTGCCGTAGGAATGACCGTAGACGATCACCTGCTTGTTCGGCTCGCGCGTGCGGCGGATCAGGCTTGCGAGATCCTCCGAATCATCGGTCGTCGTGAAGTGCGAAAGGCGATCGCCCCACTGTGCCTTCAAAGCGTCGATACATGCGGGCCATTCGGCCTCGCTGATCGCGCCGCCCGCCTCGGAACGCGCGTCTTCTTGAAGCGTGCAGCCGAGGGCGGCGGACTCGCCTACGCCGCGCTGCTCCAACAGGTAGAAGTCCACATCGGGCAAGAGCGGCGCGAGCTGCTGCTCGACGAGGTCCTTGAACGCATTGGCCGATCCGCCCGGCCCGCCCTGCAGCAGCCACAGCTGCGTGTCGCCATGCCCGCTCGAGGCGAGCCGGCGCGAGACAAAGATTGGCAGCGCAGGACCATCTGGTTCTGCATGGTCGAGTGGCAGAGGCACCCAAGCGCATTCGTCCAGGAAGTCCTCGGGACAGATCGCCCATTCGATCGCATCGCGCTTGGGCTTGGGCTTGCTGCTGTGAGCGGCGGTCGCTCCCACAACAGCGAGATCGCTGCTTTGGACCTTGTCGAAGTTTGCATCATCGGCAGCACAGTTCGCGCCGAGTACAAGACAGCCGAATGCAACAACCAAGCGGTCACCGGTCATATCCCCTCCAGTTTCGAGCAATCAGCACGAGGAAGGGTAACTGAGGATTGTTGTCGGGCGGAGCTTCGGTTTCAAAAAATTGACGAATCCGCGTCCCAGTGGCTCCGTGCGTAGCGGATAGCGATGCCGATCGGGAGGAGGGCCGGACGCGTGCAGCGTTGGCAGGACGGCGGTCTGACTGCGCGCGAGTTCGCGAACGAGGTGGGTCTGAAAACCACGTCATGGTGGCGAGTTCGACGGAAACGATACGCTGAACCGCCTTCCGAGGATCTCTGTGCTGTCGAGGGTCACTTCCGCTCCGAGCGCAGCAGCAATGCGCTTGGCGAGTGAAAGCCCAAACTCCGCCTGTGCGCCCTTCTGGAGCAAGTTGTCGAGTTGCTCCAACGGCTCACACACGCCTTGCTCAGGCTTGGGGAGAGCGGAAGGGGCAGTCATGACGCAAAAGCGGGCAGCGCCGTCGGGGCCACGGTCGATAGAGACCACGATCTCGCCCCCGCTCGCGTGATTGATCGCGTTGTCACACAGGTTCGCGATGACCAATCTCACGAGGTCCGGATCACTCTCAATCCGAGCATCGGAGATCGTGCTGTCAACGCAAATAGTAAGTTTCTTTGTTGCAGCGCGCTCGCGGAACTCTTCCAAAACCTTCGAAGCGACCGTGTTGAGATCCAGCTCTGTCACATTGAGGACGAGGCGGTTGCTCTCTATACCTGCAAACTGCAAAAGTGACTCGACCATCTCCATGAGCCGCGAAGCCGACCGTGCGACTTTGACGACGACATCTGATTGCTCTGGACTCGGCGACGCTGTCAAACCGCGCGTGAGGAGTTCGAGCTGCAAGCGAATCGCAGCGAGGGGGTTGCGCAGCCCATGCGAAAGCAGACTGAGACACTCTGCTACTTCGAGATTCGCTTGTTCGGCCATCTCACGCGCGGCAGTCTCTTGTGAAAGTGCAACTTCGAGTTTGTGCTTCTGCGCAACCACCTCGCGGATGAGGATCTCCAAGTCCTGCTGCCGGCCTTCGAGCTCCAGTTGAAGCAGCACTTGGTCGTGTCGCAACGTGACCAGGTTATGCACGCGCGCGCGCAACTCTTCCTGTTCAAACGGTTTGATCAGGTAGTCTTGCGCGCCGGATCGTAGAATGCTCGCGCGTAGCGCCTCGTCAGCGCTGGCCGTCAAAATCAAAACCGGCACACGATCGAGGGCTTGCATGCGGCGCACAGCGTGCACGAGCTGCTCACCGCTGACCTTGGGCAGCTCGAATTCGCTCACGATCACGTCAGGAACTAGTTGACGCAACTGGTTGAGCGCGCGCTCACCATCCTCCACTTCGATCACACAATAGCGATCTGATAGAGCGCTCACCATCAAACGCCTCATGTCGGCGTTACATTCGACCAAGAGAAGCGTGGGGCGATCACCATCAGACGTGTCATCGGCAGTGAGGTCCCGCGGTTGTCCTGCGATTTGCATCCGCCGAACAGGCTCAGATTCATCGGAGCTCACTGCGCTACCGAGAAGACACGTGTAAGAGTCTTCATGGCAATCTCCTTGATGCCGACGTCGAGTGAGTTAGCAGATTTCCGGGTGACCCACGTCGCCGAAGCTTAGACACTGATGCAGCTCTCGTATCGAGAACGGTTTGTATAGCAGCCGCAACTGCTGCGTACGCGCGAACGCTGATATTTCAGCGTTGTTGTGAAAGCCCGTCATCAAGATGAATACAGTTTGAAGTTCGGGCCGTAGCTCGATGAGCTTGCGATAGAACTCGAGACCGCTCATGTCGGGCATACTGAAATCGCACAAGATGACGTCGTAGGTGCGGTCCGCCACCAACTTCAACGCCTCGCGCGGCAGTGGTGACACTTCTACTGCGTCCAGCGACAGTACCGATTGCACCAACCGGCCGATCATCGGCTCGTCGTCGATCACCAGAATGCGGCGCACCACGCCACTCGAGCTCTCGGTTGCGGTGCCTTCTTGATCGGGTGCCTGTGCAAATCCTCCAGCGATAGGCAGCGTCACGAGGAACGTGGCGCCCCGGCCGAGCACGCTGTGGACTGTCAGTGTGCCTCCCATCCCAGAAATGATGTCTCGCGAAATACTCAGGCCGAGCCCGGTCCCCATGCCCGCCGGCTTGGTCGTAAAGAATGGTTCGAAGATCTGTTCCAGCAGCTTGGGCTCGATGCCGGGACCGGTGTCGCTGACCTCAATCACGACCGACCCCTGTGTCAGACGCGTCGCGACTCGAACCAGCTGTTGGTTCCCCTCCCCGCTCGAGGAAACAGCCTGCGCTGCGTTGACGAGCAAGTTCAGCACCACCTGCGCGAGTCGCCCTTCGTTGCCGATCACACGCGGGACGGGCGCTAACTTCTCCTCGAAGCGTGCGTTGCGACTAATCTGGTGTTGCGCGAGCCGAGACGCCGCCTGAACTGCGCGCAACACGTCGATATCCTTCCCATCGTTCGCATCGGCACGAGAGAACGTCGACAGCAGTTGTACAACGGAAGCAATGCGTGCGGCGCCATCGGCTGCGTCGGCCAGATACCCGGACAACGCGGAACCTACCCCGACTCCTACTCCACGCCCATTCTCGAGGTCTTTGGCTTCGCAGGAGGCGAGCTCGATGCACCCGATCACGTAGGTCAACGGGTTATTGATCTCGTGCGCCACGCTCGACACAAGCGTACCGAGTGCGCGAATGCGTTCGAGCTCCATCGACTTGGCCAGCAAGCGGCGGCGTTCGTTTGCGAGCAGCACTCGCCCGATCACCGCCTCCAGCTCCCCGACGTCGACGGGTTTCGACACGTACGCATCGGCATCTACAGCTTTCGCGTAGGGTGAAGCGTCTGCCGAAAGCGCGATGACCGGTACGTCGCGCAATTTCGGGCACTTCTTCTGCTCGATGCGAAAGTGCCAGCCGTTCATGCCCGGCAGTAGTAGATCCAGCACGATGAGATCGGGCGCTTCACCCGTTTCGAGCTCGATCAGCGCACGATCCGCCCGGTCGTAGCCTATGATTTCATAGCCTACGCTACGCAACAGTTGCTCGAGAGCGTCGCGGATCTCGTCGTCGTCATCGATGATGGCGATGCGCGCCGACGAAAGCGCCTTGTGTTGCGGGGATGAAACGTGGTTTCGCGGGCTGTTCTTGTCGGTCTGGTAGCCGGAAGCGTAGAGATTCGGAAGCATGACCTCCTCCATCCGGGCGCCCCAACCATACCGCGCCGCCCGGCATTCTCGCGCGGGGCGCGTAGGCGCACAATGGCCCATTTGGCATGTACCCCCCGAGGCAACGAGTGGAAACCCGGCCGCAGAACACGCCAACGAAGTTCTCGCGCTCGACCACCCCGATGAGCTTCCCTGGCCACGTTCACTCGTGAGCTCACATCTTCGCGAGTCTCGAGCGACATTGCGAACGGCAACCGAGCAATGGCGCTAGCTGGCACGACACGAGTTCACTTCGCTTCGAAGTTCGGCGACGTCAGCGAGCTGAACGCCGTGACATTCCAGCAGCTGATTGTGTCCAATGCAACCGCACGCAAATCATCGGATGCGGTCGACTGAGATTTGGCCCGTTTGCGTGTTCGCGGGGTGATACCTGCATCAAGAACCTGGCGAACGGAACGTAGCAGCCGGCAACGCCCACCTATCGGGCGTAGCAGTAGTCGCTCGCACGACGAAACCACGAGAAAGTATGCGGGAGGAATCTAACAATCGACAGAGATGGGCAAGCTGGTCGATTCGCTCGTCTCACTAACGCCCTACGAAAGCGTTAGTGAGGCGAGCCAGACATTCTAAATCATTCACCACGCTGGGTAACCCCAACGGGAATTGAAGGCCAGTCGGTTCAGCCAGAAGCGCCTGGAGCCGAAAAATCTGGTCGACGAGCATATGGGGCCTGGAAGTTGGACGCCTCGCCGCAGCTCTAGGTGCCGGAGCCTTCAGATCGGCTAGCGCCCGTCAACAAGCGCGATATTTCCAACCGCGACGTGTTCTCGCCTATCGCTGAGATGAACGGCAGTACGCCAGACGCTTGAACGAAGTCGAGCTTTGTAGGCACTTCGATTGCGGCTCGGGCGCAAGCAGCAGGTAGTGCCGGTGAGCCACGCTCAGGTTCGTGGCACAGCGGTCCTTATAATTCCACGAGAGCATGCTGCGCGGGGGCCGGTCGCTATTCGAGCGACGGGCTGCCGCCATTGAAGTCGAAGTAAACCACCGGTGGACGTGGTGCGCTTGGCGCCAGTCAGTCGTTGCAATCGTACTTGGGCTCGGGATCAGCCTACCGGCGTGCCATCCGCGATGACGTGCAGGTGTTTGCGTTGCAGCTCCCATTCTATACGAACAAGCCACTCTACCTTTTGGGTGGAAGACTAGCCCTCTCAGGTGGTGCCGCGGTCGCGCGCGCGCCATTCGTGGTTTCCGCAGTGAGTTACGCGTTGATCGCCGTTGCGCTGTGCGCGCTCGCGGTCGCGCTCGGGTCCTATGTGTTCGGGGCGAGCGTTGCAGTGATGCTCACCATGCTTTCGCCACCGCTCCGCGAACTCGCTGACCTCGCATCGCCGGACGCACTTGATGCTGCTCGTCATGGGGGCACTCGTCGCGTTGCGCTCGCCCGGCTCGGCTGCGCGGCGCTGCCGCTTGTGGCGGCGACCACGACGCGCCCCGATGCCAGCATTCTAGCTCTCGGCGTTCTCTATGCTTGTTGGAGTTGTGAGCCTACGCAACGGCGAACATTAACATTCGGTGCCGTAGCGGTTGTCGTCTGCGCGGTCGCGGTGCTCGTGCCGATACTCACTGGTTCGTACGGATGGGTGACCTTGATGCGGCACACTTTCATCAATCGCTGCATCGAGCCGGCAGATTTCCAGCAGGGCATCAGCCGGCTCGACTATCCCAAGGCAGTCATCGAGGGGTTGCGTGGTCGCGACAGCATCAAGGCTGCAGTTTCGACCGCGCGATTCTCACGAGCCGATAGGTACGTGACTGTAGGGCAACTTTGCGTCCCTGGTGTGTACTCTAGCGATTCCGTCTCAGCCCCCGATCGCCCCGAGACGGGCGTGTTAGGTCTACATCAAGTCGCCATCGCTTCCCGAGCGTGCGTTTGGCGATCAGCGCAAAGGCCTCGCGACTTGTAACCAACGCTGGACCGACGGCGGCATCCGCAGCAGGCGAATCTCCACTTGGCCAGCGCTGAGCAATACCGAAGCTTCAAAGCCGGGCGCCCACTGTCCAATAAGTCAGCCGAGTTGGTCACGCGCGGCTATCCAGCAATCCCGCACAACGCTTGCTACATCTAGGTCACGGACGAGCACCAAGATCGCGGCACTTGAGACTCCTAAACACCGTACTCCCAATTCGCCAAAAGTAACTCACGAACGCCAACGTCGCGTTTGAGGATCCCAGTGCAGATCCGAATCCGATTGCGTCATGAGGGGGTCGCCAAAGTCTTGGTTCGCCGAAATCACGGTGTCGAACGCGACCGGCAAACGATCCACAAGGTTCTGCTTTCGAATCCACGCAGCCCACCTGTTCTGCGCGAGTGCCGCTAAGCCAACCCAGACCGTCGATAGGGCGCGAGCGTTGCATGTCGATGCAGCGCAACAAGTCGAATCGATTCGCGGACCTCGAGCGCGCGCACCGCGTGCTTTCCGGTCATCATATATACGTCCGCGAAATCGCGCCATCGGGTGTTTGCGGTTCCGCGGACGTAAATAT
>Ga0193752_1003215_pt1 | contig 11427 bp, 8 predicted proteins | sample H1c1metaG_FD_144924 | JGI IMG/M metagenome (GOLD analysis project Ga0193752, IMG submission 144924) | Soil microbial communities from a riparian zone of the East river system, Colorado, United States - H1c1 | ecosystem: Environmental > Terrestrial > Soil > Riparian zone | place: USA: East River... | reverse complement strand
CCCCAGTTTGCGTAGCAGCAATTTTATAAGAACCTAATTGGTAAATATTGCCATTTACATCTTCAGCTTTCATGCCCAGGCCTTTTATCTCTTCAATTTTTTTCCAATGAATGGGCTTGTTGTTTTTCCATGTTGAAGTGATCGTTTTTGCAATAGGATGATTGGAATATTTTTCCAGCGAAAAGATAAGCTGCTTAAATAATGGTTCATCCATGGTGCTTTGCCATTTGCTTATAGTGAGTTGGCCTTTGGTAAGTGTTCCGGTCTTATCAAAAACAACCGTAGTGATATTTTTAAATAGTTCCAGGCTCTTTGCATTGCGAAAAAGGATACCATTTTTTGCCGCCCTGCCCAGCCCGACAGCTATAGCAGCAGGTGTTGCCAGTCCCATGGCACAAGGGCAGCTGATGACCAGCACAGCAATACTTCTCATTAATGAATTAGTGCCGCTGATATCAAAGGCAAAATAATTTATTAAAAACGTAAGAGCAGCAATAGCCAAAACAGCCGGCACAAAAATGGCGCTGATCTTATCGGCCAGTTGCTGGATGGGAGGCTTTTCGCCCTGCGCCTGTTTAACCAATGTGAGGATATTGCTGAGTACAGTATCCTTACCAACTGCTGTTACCTGCGCTTTAACTGTTCCATCTGTAATGATGCTTCCACCGATCAAACTGTCTTTTTTTATTTTGTGGACTGGCTTACTCTCACCGGTTAACAATGCTTCATTTACATGCACATCGCCCCAGAGGATCTTACAATCAATAGGAACCTGCTCACCGGTTTTTATTAAGATGAGATCGCCAACATGCAGGGTTGTATTCTCAACAGGAAAGATAAGTTCTTTATGTTCTTCATCAAAAGCGATCATATTGGCCATTACTTTTTGCTGGCCCGCCAGTTTGTTTAATTCTTTTTGGGTAGAGGCTACTGATTTATGTTCTATCCACTCACCCAAAAATACCAGGGTGATGATGGTGGCTGTTGTTTCATAAAAGATATAATCCATACCCAGATTGCCAATACTGCCAATGAGGCTGTACACAAAAGCAGCTGTAGCACCAATGGCGATGAGCACATTCATATTGGGAATACCACGTCGTAAACTCTTAATAGCACTTACTCCAAAATAACCCATACCAACAATATAAACAGGAATGCAGATCGCGAGCTGAATCCAGGGGTTCATGAGGAAATGAATATGCCAGGGCAGCATGTGCAGCATGAGCACCAGTGTAAACGGAAGGCAGAAGAGAAAACGTTGTAAGTGGTTCGAGAAAAATTTTGTTTGTGGTTTGTGGTTTATGGTTTGCTGTTCGTTTATAATCTTGTACCCTAAATCAGCTATTCCTTTAGTAAGCTCCTCTTTTGTTTTGTTGCCATTGGTCTCAAAGCTTACATCACCGCCGATAAAATTCACCTTTACCGACTGCATGCCTTGCTTCTGCAGATACCTGTTTATGGTTAAAGCACAGTTGGTGCAATCCATTCCTTCTACTTTCCATTCAACTTTTTCCATAATGCAAAATTATTCTTTGATATTGTGACCTGATTACTAATGAAGGAAAATATCTTTGCAACATGGAGGTAAATTTTTCACTGGATAAGATACAGGACATAGCTGGTAAACTATTGGCTGAGACAGCAGCATATAAAGTCTTTGCCTTTCATGGCGATATGGGTGCCGGTAAAACAACTTTTATACATGCGCTTTGTGAAGCCATGAGTATTTCAGATGTTGTTACCAGCCCAACATTTTCCATCATCAACCAGTATAAAACAAATACCGGGCAAACAGTTTATCATATGGATCTCTATCGGATTAAGGACGAAAATGAAGCTATTAATGCCGGTGTGGAAGATTGCCTGTACTCAGGAAACACCTGTTTGGTCGAATGGCCGGAGAAAGCAGCAGAGATCTTTCCTGATAATACTTTACATATATACATCAGCTCAATTGATGATAATACCAGAAAGCTGAAATATAATTTGTAAATTGTACCCTTACAATTTCATTGTTTATGGCTGCGTCAAAACCCTTTATATCTTCTTCATTCAGTTACGAGACCCTGGAAGAAACCCTGGATATAAAACCCAAGGGGGCAGAGCTGCTGATCGGTATACCTAAGGAAAATTCTTTTAACGAAAACAGGATCGCTTTAACACCCGAAGCTGTAGGTGTAATGATCGCCAATGGCCACCAGGTAGTGGTGGAAACCAAAGCAGGCGACGGAGCCAGTTATACCGACCAGGATTACAGCGAAGCAGGTGCAAAAATTGCCTACGATAAAAAAGAAGTTTTTGAATGTGATATTCTTGTAAAAAGCGCTCCTGTGAGTGAATCGGAATGCGAGTTGCTGAAACCGAACCAGTACATCATTTCTCCCATTCACCTGGCGGTGATGAAGCGTGAGATATTGCAGAAGATGATGGACAAAAAGATCACTGCATTAAGTTTCGAGAACCTGAAAGATGATACCGGGCATAATCCAATCGTACGGAGTATGAGTGAAATTGCCGGCAGTGCCGTAATGCTGATCGCTGGTCAATATCTAAGTAAGACAAACAACGGGAAAGGAGTTTTAGTAGGAGGCATCAGCGGTATACCACCAACAAAAGTTATTATTATTGGCGCCGGCATTGTGGGTGAATATGCAGCACGTACAGCCCTTGCCATGGGTGCAAGTGTAAAAGTTTTTGATAACAGCATTTACCGCTTAAAACGGTTACAAAATAATATTGGTGTGCGCATGTGGACATCGGTAATTGAACCCAAAATTTTAGCCAAGCAATTAAAGACCTGCGATGTGGCTGTTGGCGCATTAAGTGGTGCAGCTGGCAGAACACCGGTTGTTGTTACAGAAGAAACAGTAAGTAAAATGCGGCCCGGAAGTGTTATTGTTGATGTGAGTATTGACCATGGGGGTTGTTTTGAAACGAGCAAAGTAACCACGCATGAAAAACCGGTTTTTAGAAAATACGATGTGATACATTATTGCGTACCTAATATTCCCAGCGGCTTTGCCCGTACTGCCTCACAGGCCATCAGCAATGTATTGATGCCATTGATGCTGGAGACCGGAGAGGACGGTGGTATTGACCATATTGTGTGGCATAAGATAAATATCCGAAGCGGTATTTATTTATACAAGGGAAGCCTTACCAATTTTTATTTAAGCGAAAGGTTTGACCTGAAATTTACTGACCTGAATTTGCTGATAGCGAGTAAAAGGTAGATGCAATTTTAATACTGTTGAATGAAATTCATGCTCACTTTTGTTATTGTTTGCTATGTATTTTTTGCACAGGCGCAGCATACATTTGATTGGAATAAGTGTAACAGGTTGCCATTTGTTGAAGATAAGCAGTTCCCTGTTTCGTTTTGTAGCTTCGAAAAAGATGTTTTATCTCCCATTAAGGAATCTAAAGCCGATATGGAAATAAGATTTTACTCTTATCAACACCTGGGAATGAGAACGATTCTCATTATGCAATGTTTTGGCGATTCATTGGTTTGTAAAATATTGAATAGAAAGGGAAGTGAAAATGCCCCTTCGACAATATCCAAGGCTGATAGTATTTTGTATAATAATGGAGGAGGCTACTATAACTGGCATATTGAGGAACTGACTATAAATAAAAAGATAGATAACATAATGAATGATCTGATACAAACCAGGTTGTTTACCTTGAATAACATGCAAGCAGATAGCATTAAGGATGTGCTTAGAAGAAAATATGCCTGTGGCAATACAGTTGTTCGATATAGCTTTAGTGAAAGAAGCCACACTTATTTTTCAATAAAGATCAATAACCGGTACAGGACTTTTATCCCCCGGCATATCGACTATAGTGATGAAAAGATAAACTGGGAATATTTTCATTTTGGGGGAGAATCACTTAGGGCATTCAAATCTTTTTTCGAGGAAAAAAAGGTTGCAAGGGCTTATGATATTGAATGCAGAAGTAGCGAAAATTAGTGTATTTTTTTTCAAAACCTGCCATTTCAGTATGGAGTTACTGAAAAGCCTTCTTTTCTTAGTAAATTAACCAAACCATTATTTCCTGCTAAATGTGCAGCACCTACTGCAAAAAAACAGCTTTCCTTTTTTATTGCAACTTTTATTTTTGGCAACCAGTTTAAATTTCTTTTATCTAAAACATCAGCTGTCATTTCAGGATTAATGTTCTGCATAACAGCGTAAAAATAATTAACGTTATGCGTTAAATACACTTTTAAGCTTTTTTTGTATTGCTCAAGGTGTATATAAATATTATCCATAAAATCTGCCAGGTAAGTGAATTGATCTTTTTCACGGGCATATTTTTTCAAGTATGCTGTTTCATCAGAATTTTCCAATCCATCTGTTGCGATATTTTTAGAATTTGCCAGTATAATCAAATACTCTTCATATGATGTAAAATAAAGTTTTGCATAATAACCCAATATAATGTTTCGATACAAAAATGATTTCATTTTATAAATACTATCTGTTTCAACTGAATTGGGAGAATAGAATTCTATTGCTTTTTTCAGTTGTTTATAATGCCTTTTTTTTAAATGGTTTTTTGCAGAATCATTGGCAGGTAAAAAAGCACCTGCCATAAACAGGGAGTCACTTGTTTCGGTAAACAGCCTGCTACATGAAAAAATCAGATCTTTAAGTTTTTGGGAAGTATCGATATTGCCAATTGGTATGGCATGCATGGTACCCATTATATATGAAGGATATTGTAGCCCGTTTTCTTCAATTTTCCAGATCAGCACATTTTCTACAGGCTTTACCAAAGAGTCTGTTTGGGCAGTTAAACTGCAGCATTGGGATAAAAGAATAATGAAGTAAAATAGTTTTTTTATCATGGCCACTATTTGTAGTTTCCAATCCCGATCACTTCCTCACAAAACCCATATTCTTCTTTTACATTACTACTTACAATTACCAGTTTGTCTTTTGTGTAATTGCTGATGAGGCTTTGGTATAATGCAATTCCATCAGCATCTAAATTAGTAGTTGGTTCATCCAATAAAAGAACGGGTGTATTACTGAAGAATGCCTGGGCAAGTTTTAATCGCTGTTTCATACCACTGCTGAAATAACGAAGTTGCTTGTTAACTGCATTTCCCAACCCAACAATTTTCAGTATCTCATCAATGCTTAGTGATTGCATTAATGGTTTGAATTTTGAATGAAACCCGAGCATTTCTTTGGCTGTCATTTCTTCGATCAGTTCCAGGTATGGAGCAGCTATTGAGATGTTGGTATAGTGTTGTTCGTTGTTTGTTGATCGTTGATCGTTGCTGTACTCAATGGTTCCCTCGTTGTGCAAGGTGGCACCTGCTATAACCTGCAGCAGGGTTGATTTTCCGGAGCCATTAGGGCCCGTGATAGCATAGCTTTTTCCGGAAGTAAATGTATAACTGCAGTGACGGAATATCCATTCACGGTTGTATCGTTTGCCGGTATTGTTTAATGTGATATGCATGCACCAAACCCGCCAATAGGCGGAGCTTTTAGACTCTGCTAAATAAAGTATAATGCTGATTAACTAGCAGAGAGATTGGTTAAATAAAAATATTCTGTGAATGAAACGAGCTTATCAAACTAAAAACCAAAGAGCTTCTTAAAATTAATTTTACTGATTGCACCTAAGTTCCCTTCAGGGGACGGGGGAGTTTTTTATTCATCCTCCCCGCTTCCCTTGATAAAGCGCTTGATTATACCACGGCCGCTCTCTCTTATAAAAGTTACAATTTCATCACGTTCATCTGTTGCAGGTAATTCCTCTTCAATATAATTAAGCGCCTGCGATGTATTCATCCCCTTATTGTAAATGATGCGGTAAATATCCAGTATCTGGTTTATCCTGTCTAATGAAAAACCTTTGCGTTTTAAGCCAACAGAATTTACGCCAGCATAACTGAGTGGTGTACGTCCTGCTTTTATATAAGGTGGCACGTCTTTACTGACCAGCGAACCGCCTGCAACAAAAGCATGCTGGCCAATTTGCACAAACTGGTGAATGGCACACATACCGGCCAGGATGGCATTATCGCCCATAGTTACATGGCCGGCCATTTGTGTGTTATTACTCATGATGCAGTTATTGCCTACAATACAGTCGTGTGCAATATGGCTGTAAGCCATGATGAGGCAATTGTTTCCAACCTTGGTTGTCCATTTATCTTTACTGCCACGGTTCACTGTTACAAATTCACGTATGGTAGTGTTGTCGCCGATCTCTACTGTTGTCTGTTCACCTTCATATTTAAGATCCTGTGGAATGGCTGCTATAACTGCCCCCGGAAAAATGCGGCAGTTCTTCCCGATCCTGGCGCCTTCCATAATAGTAACATTACTGCCGATCCAGGTACCTTCTCCAATCTCTACGTTCTGGTGAATAACACTAAATGGATCAACCTTTACATTGGTTGCCAGTTTTGCGTTGGGATGTATATATGTGTGTGGATGAATCATCAGGTTCTATATTGGTTAATTATGTTTTACGAATTTACGTTTAAACGGATTAACAGGTTATTTCCTTTTCACCAGCTGTGCTGTCAGATCAGCTTCGGTGCATAATTTATTGCCTACGTACACACTTCCCTTCATGACACATATTCCCCTTCGTATGGGTTCGGTCAATTCCATTTTTAAAATTAATGTATCACCAGGAACCACTTTCTGCTTGAATTTACAATTATCGATCTTTAAAAAATAAGTATCATACTGGCCATCGGGCATGGTGTTGATACAAAGAAGTCCGCCGGTTTGTGCCAGCGCTTCGATCTGTAAAACACCCGGCATTACCGGGTTTCCGGGAAAATGCCCCTGGAAAAAATACTCGTTGAAAGTTACATTCTTTATACCTACAATTTGCTGATCTGTTAATTCAATGATCTTATCAACCATGATGAAAGGAAAACGGTGCGGCAATGTTTTCTCGATCTGCTCCTGTGTATAGACCGGCGGTTGATTGGGATCGTAATTGGGGATATCCCTGGTGTGCTTATTCTTTTTAATGTACTGTTTTATTTTTTTTGCAAACTCCACATTGCTGCTATGACCCGGGCGATTTGCAATTATATGTGCTTTGATCGGATAGCCGATCAATGCAAGATCACCAACAACATCTAATAATTTGTGACGTGCCGGTTCATTTGCAAAACGCAACTCCAGGTTATTGAGATAACCTTCGCTCTTTACTTCCACTTTGGCCCTGCCAAAAGCTTTTGCAAGCCTGGTCATTTCTTCATCGGTTACCGGTTTATCAACTACCACAATGGCATTGTTTATATCGCCGCCTTTAACCAGGTTGTTATCCAGCAACATTTCCAGTTCGTGTAAAAAACAAAACGTGCGGCAGGGAGCTATCTCATTCTGAAAATCCTTCATGGATTTTAAACTGGCATGTTGCGTACCCAGAACGGGGCTGTTAAAATCAATAAGGGTGGTGATCTGGTAACTAACTGCAGGAAGGGCAGTCATCTCCACTTTCTTTACATCATCAAAATAAGAGATATTGGTATCGATAGTATACCAGACTTTGGCAGCATCCTGTTCCAGTACCCCGGTTTTTTCTATGATCTCCACAAAAGGTTCGCTGCTACCATCAATAATGGGTATTTCCGGCCCATTCAATTCTATGAGGCAATTATCTACTCCCATACCAACCAATGCAGCTAAAATATGCTCCACTGTACTCACTTTGCACTCGCCTTTTTCTAAAGTTGTACCTCTTGAGGTATCGGTTACCAGGTCACAATCAGCTTTAATGATCGGAGAATCAGGCAGGTCGGTACGCTGAAACTGGTAGCCAAATCCAGGATTGGCCGGCTTCAATGTCATATCCACATTTATACCAGAGTGCAGGCCTGTACCTGAAATACTCACAGCCTTAACCAATGTATGTTGCTTATCTGGATTAAAATTTTTATCCATGTGTTCTGCTAAATTTTGTTGGCAAAGATATTTAAAATATGCTGCCACACCATTTATAGCTTTATATGGGTAAAATAGCCTTAAAACTGGATCTGGAAACTGCCAAAAATGCCAAATTTAGAACCTGTGCCTGCATACGATGGGGCAGGAGAAAGCCGCCAAACAAAATCCAGGCGAAATACTTTGAAGATGTTATCGATACCGGTACCGACCTCTATATAGGTTTTTCCGTTCAGCGTTTTGAACCCTACTTTTTGATAAGGGATAATGGCATAGGTATTAATTGCTTCATTTGCGTTACTTAATGAACCCCAAAGCGATTTTACAGTATAAAACTGCCGCCATTTTAATTTACGGGTGAGCGGAATAAAACGGAAAAGGCCTGAACCAATATTATGTTCCATATTCGCCCCGGCATATTTATCACTTAAATATTCAAACCGGGTCATCAGGTTAAAGGCAAAGGGGTTGTAATAAAAAAGATCATTACCCGGATGATTCTCCAGGTTGGTAAAAGGCATGGTGCCATTTATTTTTCCGCCGTACACCCTATAATACAAAACGCCGTAGGGAGATATCTTCATCATATCTTTTACAAGGATAGAATATTTGGTGTAATTGTAAGCGCTGTTAAATACACCTTTGAAGCCTTTGTAAAACATTAGTTCTACAACAGGATATTTTGTACCGATAGAATAGCGGTTGTAATCAGTTTCAATAAACCGCTCCAGGTAAGCAAAACGTAGTTTTAAGGCCAGTTCAAAATTAGTGAGTGGCTTACCGCTTGCTACTGTAAAAGCCGACAATGGTGGCAAATTCTTTAATGGTGTGTATTGCCTGTGCGATAAAAATAATTGGGTCGAAAATCCTTTACCCAGGTCACTTGATCCATCAAAGCTGATCTCCTTTACGTTGATCAGTTTCCTGTAATTGTTTGGTTTGCGGATGGCGAGTGAAAAGATATTATCCTGGCTCACTTCGCCAACCTGGCTGATACCATTATCTATATCATTCTTATACGAAAGATGTAAACGTATTCTTTTAGGCTCACGTTGTACTATCCAGAAAGCTTCTGCCTGCCCTTTAAATCTTTGATCACGAAAGCCATAGGCCAGGTAACCATGCAGGTAAATATTTTTGAACAGTTTTTTATTGGTGCCCAGGTCAAACCTTAACCTGGTGCCTTGTATAGTATCTGTACCAAACCAGTTAAACCAGGGGCCAATTTCAAACTTGCCGATATTACGATAGCCACCAAACGCAAATTTCAAATTGGTTTGCAACTTTTGAAACCTGGGCATTTCCATCAGCTTGTCGATGGTTGTATAAATAGCTTTTTCATTCCTGGATAAAGTATCGTGTCGCAGGTTAACCCATGCAGAGTCGGAATTTTTTACAACTGATTTTTCTGTCTTTACCAGTTCTTCAATTCGCTGGCCTTTAAAAGTGTTGGTCAAAGAATCGCTGTTGATCACAATGTCTTTATAAGAGGTTGTCTTTCGACCGATAAGGGTAAGTGAGTTTTTTCCCAACACCCTGAAGTCAGCAAAGAATTTATCCCTGTTTAAAAATATCACCGAATCATTGATGGGAATATACTCCTGGAACACACTGATGCGGTCAATGAAATTAATATTCGCTTCTTTGCCCAGGTACATGGATATCCTGCGGACCTGGTAAGTTTTTTCTGTCACCCAGGCATCGCCTTCAAAAGTATTTTGACCGGGGCGCTTTGGCTTGAAAACAAAATGATATTGTTTGCCCCCGTTTACAACCTGTGTATCGGGCACTGTAAAAATATAGTAGGCATCGGCATTATCATTGAAAGGGCTGATAAAATCCTTATCCATCACATTTACAAAATTGCTGTAAATGCTTACATTCTGGTTCATTACGCCCAACAGCTTGCTAAAGCTTTCATTGTTAAAACCTTTGGTTTGACTGGCTTTAATATTCTCGTAAAATTTTTTAGGATTTTTCTGGTAGGCGTAATCACTCAGGCTTTCTATCAGGTAGGCCGGTAAAAAAGGAGCAGCTTCAGATGTGCTGTCCATATTATCAAAAATGAAAGAAAAATTCTTTAGAATAAAATTCTTCTTTGCTTTATCGGCATTAAAATTCTTAATGTCAATTTCCAGTTTATTATATGCTTCGTAGCTGAAGTTGCCCAGGTCGTACCGGTTATACTGCTTCTTCTTGCTCATTATTTTTTTCCATAAATAAAGGCCCCTGTTCCATTTGGCTTTAATTACCACTTCACCTTTTGCCGTGCCTCTTTCAAGTTGAATGTTTAGCGTTGTATTGTTTTGCAGGTGGGTGATGGGGATAGCATAGATATCAAAGCCGATGAAACTTACCTTTAAAGTATCGTCTTTAAAATTGCTGAGTGCAAAAGAGAACTGGCCGGCGCTGTCGGTTGACTTGCCAATGCCCGACCGGGCAAAATAAACCGAAGCAAAACTTACCGGTTCTTTGGTATGGCCGTCGATCACTGTTCCGGAAAAAGATATGGGTTGTGCAAAAGATACGGTGGAAAAGAAAATTAATATAAGGAATGATATGCTGTGCTTAAAAGTATTCAAAAAATTATTTTTACAGTTTGGGTATGGTATTTCAAATTTCACGCCGGATTTTCGAAACGAAGCATCAAAGATATTTCTTTTTATCAGGGCATGCGTTAAAGAAAATGTTAAGCAGGGCTTTGATTCAGGTTGATTGACAAAAGGGAAGGATAAAAGTTCAGTCAGAAAAATTAAATATTGTTTTTCTCCATCAGTTCTTTCAGCAGTTTTTCCAGCTCCACCACTCTTTTTTCAAGGTTGGGTAAATTGCGGCTGGCAACCTGGCTACGTAGCGCTGCTGTATAATCAAAAGCCGGCGAACCGGTAACAGCAGAGTTTGGATTTGTTATAGATTTACTTACACCGCTTTGTGCATTTATTTTGGTGCCGTCGGCAATTTTAATGTGGCCAACAATGCCAACCTGTCCGCCGATCATTACATTATTACCAACTTTTGTGCTGCCACTGATGCCGCTTTGTGCTGCAATAACAGAGTTGTTGCCTACTTCTACATTGTGGGCTATCTGTAAAAGATTATCAAGCTTGGCGCCCGATTTTATTAAGGTGCTGCCGATAGTTGCCCGGTCAATGGTTGCATTGGCACCAATTTCCACCCCATCTTCAATAATTACATTGCCGATCTGCGGCACTTTTTTAAGCGTGCCATCGGCCTGTGGCGCAAAACCAAAACCATCGCCGCCAATTACCGTGCCTGCATGGATGGACACATTTGCGCCAATGATACAATCATGGTAAATTTTTACGCCGGGATGAATGATGGTGTTTTTCCCGATCCTTACATTATCTCCTAAAAAAGTATTTGGATAAATTTTAGCACCATCAGCTACGATCACGTTTTCGCCCAGGTAAGTAAATGCGCCGATGAAAACATTTTCGCCAATCTTGGCTGTTGCAGCAATATAAAC
>Ga0193752_1003214_pt1 | contig 11427 bp, 9 predicted proteins | sample H1c1metaG_FD_144924 | JGI IMG/M metagenome (GOLD analysis project Ga0193752, IMG submission 144924) | Soil microbial communities from a riparian zone of the East river system, Colorado, United States - H1c1 | ecosystem: Environmental > Terrestrial > Soil > Riparian zone | place: USA: East River... | reverse complement strand
AGAGGACCCATCCAGATCCGACGTGCCGCTCTCGATCGACTCGCCCGCATCGGGCGAGTTCGACATCGAGCCATCACGATTCCGGATCGCGTTGAAGTCGCTGCCTTCCGGATAACAACGCTTCGCTCCGTCCGCGTTCAGCGCGCAGCTCCAACCTTCAGGGCAATCAGCATCTGTGGAGCAACGGAACCGCCCGACCGGCAGCTGTGGTGCACAACCCCAGAGCGCAATCGCACCGAGCGCAGTGAAGGCGCGAAGGTTCGCTCCAGCGAGGAGCCACTTTGGCGTGAGCTCGGACATTTTGCTGCTAGGCCTCGCGCGGGCCCTCCCGCGAGGCATTGTGCAAAACGTCAGCCCACTTAGGCAACCGAGGTCCAGCGCGTGTGCGCAATGCGGCTTCGCGCACTGGCAAAAGCGTGGCAGCACGCCACGCATTTTGCAGATCACGCGGTAATCGCTACACCTGGCGCACCTGCAATCCAGCTCGCGAGGTGTTCGGCGTCGTTTCCGACACCACAGAAGCGACCCGAGCCCCACGTGTACAACCACGGCAGGCCTAGAAAGTAGAGTCCCGGCTCACGCGTGACGCCACGCGAATGGTCCGGATAGCCGCTCGGATCGAACACCGAAAACTCGATGAACCGGTAGTCGAGCGAAAAGCCCATCGCCCAAACCACGGCGCTGATGCCCGCATCGCGCTTGCTCATCCGAGCTTCGTGCTTCTCCGGCTTCCACACCGGCACGTAACGCGCTTCTTGCGGTGCATCGATTCCGGAGCGTGCGATGTAGTCGTCGATCGTGTTCTTGATCCGATCGTCGGTCGCATCCGCGCGATCCAAGTTCTTCGCCAGATCGTCTCCGAACTCGAACGCCGACTCGTCGATGTTCAGCAAGCGTCCGTGGAGCTGCATCCCTTCGCTCGCGAACTTGCGAAGATCGATGTCGCGTCCGCCATCGCGCCCAGTGACGTAGTGATTCGGTTTGCGGCGGACCGCTGCCCCATCCGGATGGCGATCGATCGGCATGTCGTAGTGGCCGAGTTGCTCGAGCCAATACACCACGTCGCGACCGCGATAGCGGCGTGCGACGCGCGGCGCACTCCCGAGGCACAAGTGAACTTGCTTGCCTTCGAGGTGGAGGTCCTCCGCGATCTGACAACCGGATTGCCCGCTGCCGACGACCATCACGGCGCCGTCCGGCAAGCTCTTCGCGTTCTTGTAGGTCGCAGCGTTCAGCTGCACGACGTCGGGATCGAGTGCAGCTGCGAGCGGCGGCAACTTCGGCTTGTGGTAGCCGCCGGCAGCGATGACCACTTGATCGGCGAGCCACGTACCTTCGGAAGTCTCGACCTCGAAGCGCGAGCGGGTCCCCGACTTCACGCGTTGCACTTCCACCCCTTCGCGAACCGGCGGCGAGAACGACGCGACGTAGTCATCGAGGTACTTCACGATTTGGCCTTTGACCATGAAGCCTTCCGGATCGGACCCGCTGTACGGGTGACCGGGCAAGCGGCACTGCCAGTTGGGAGTGACGAGGCAAAACGAATCCCAACGCTGCGAGCGCCAGGCGTGCGCGATCCGGTTTCGTTCGAGAACGACGTGCTGGATGTTGCGCTGGGTGAGGCAGTAGCTCATCGACAGGCCGGCTTGGCCTCCGCCGACGATGACCACCGGGATGTGACCGAGGCTGAGTTTTTTGTGTAGTGCGGACATGCCCGGCGCCTAATCCAAGAAGCATGCCGCGAGTGGCTGCAACGAAAATCCGGGACGATCGTCGCCGCCGAGCTTTGTAAAACGCCCGAAGATACTTCTCAGAAACATCCCTCGCAAAAACTGCTGCTACAAAACACAAGATCCTGCGACTGAATCTTCGATGCAGATCGAAATGCTGCAATCTCTCGCGCTGTCGGTAGCGCAAGCACGTTCGCCCGACACGGTTCTGCGTGAGATGGTCGAAGGGCTCGGGTTGAACGAAGGCGTCGCCCTTGCGCGCGTGTGGCTGATCGAGCGCGACGCCGAGGGCCAAGCCTATTTGGGGCTGAAAGCGAGCGTCGGCGGCTCGATCGTCGATCCGAGCATCATCTGGAACAACATCGAAGGCGGGCACGCGAAGGTGCGCGTCGACTTCGGAAAGATCGGCCGTATCGCGTCGACGAGCGCACCGCTCCTATTGCAGCGTGGCTCCGGGGACTGGTTGCTCCAGCGCGATTGGGCCGAAGCCGAGCAGATCCAGTCATTCGCCGGGCAGCCCCTTTGTTTCAAGGGCGAAGTGTTAGGCGTCGTCGCCGTGTTCAGCCGGCGCCGCATCGAGCGGCGCGAGCTCGGCTGGCTTCGGGTGTTTGCCGATCACGCTGCGGTGGCGATCGCGAACGCACGCGCGTTTCAGGAAATCGAAGACCTGAAAAACCGGCTCCAACGCGAGCGCGACTACCTCCGAGAAGCCGTGCGCGACGCGTTGCACCCGGGCGAGATGGTCGTCGAGAGCCACAGCATGAAGCAGCTGATGCGACAGGTGCGTGCGGTCGCGCGCACCGAGTCGAGCGTGCTGATCACCGGTGAGAGCGGCGTCGGCAAGGAGCTGATCGCGTCTGCGATTCACGACATGAGCGGGCGTGCAGATGGCCCGCTCGTGAAGGTCAACTGTGCGTCGATCCCGCGCGAGTTATTCGAGAGCGAGTTCTTCGGCCACGTGCGTGGCGCATTCAGTGGAGCGTCGCGCAACCGCGAAGGGCGCTTTCAGCTCGCACACAACGGAAGCTTGTTTCTAGATGAAGTCGGAGAGATCCCACTCGAGCTGCAGGGCAAGCTGCTGCGTGCGCTCCAAGAGCGCGCGTTCGAGCCGGTCGGTGACGACCGCACGCGCCACGTCGACATTCGTGTGATCGCCGCGACGAACCGCGATCTGGAACAGGAAGTGGAACGCGGCCGCTTTCGGCTCGACCTGTTCTATCGCCTCGGTGTGTTTCCACTCGAGGTTCCGCCCCTGCGCGAGCGCCGTGAGGACATCATCCCACTCGCGCGGGAAGTGCTGCGCGCGGCCGCGCAGAAGTTCAGCGCCGATCCACCGCCGCTCACGCCCGAAACCGAGCGCGCGCTGCTCGAGTACGACTTTCCCGGCAATATTCGAGAGCTTCAGAACATCGTGGAGCGCGCCGTCGTACTGCAACGCAGCGAAGGTGGGCCGCTCGAGCTTTCGTTGACGCGCCGCTCCGGCCGCACGAGCACTCCGCCGCCCGCAGTCGTTGCCGATGCCGTGCCTGCGGAGCAGGCGGCCGACGGCGGCCCCGACGTGATTCCGATCGCGCACTTCCGCGAGCTCGAGAAGAAGAACATTCTCGCCGCGCTCGAGAAGTGCGCCTGGAAGATCGCAGGCGATCAAGGTGCGGCGCGCCTCCTCGGGATGAAGCCGAGCACGCTCGCCTATCAGATGAAGACGCTCGGGATCGAACGCGCAGCTCTCAGAAATCCGTGAGTCACTCCGAAAGATTTGGCTCGCGCAGCTTTTCGTGATGTCGGGTGTGTAACAGCGCGATTGCGACTCGACATGAACGAGCCGCATTCGCGCAGAACGCGCGGCTTGCAGCCCTCAGCAGCAACGCGGCACGGCCTTCGCATAGTGGTGTGTTCGAACGACACGCTACGGAGGAAATCGCATGCCGAAAGTAAATCTGCCCGCTCACAAGACTGGAGACTATCTCGTCGATTACGAGGAGAAGGTCTTCGAGGACGTCAAAGCCCAGCCCGGAGAAAAGGCGCTGGTCACGTTCCACACGGTCGCATTCGAAGGCTCGATCGGTCTCGTGAATCTGCTTCAGGCGACGCGCCTGTTACGCAAGGGTTTCGATACGAGCGTGCTGCTCTACGGCCCGGGCGTCACATTGGGTGTGCAACGTGGCTTCCCAAAACTCGGCGACGAAGCGTTCCCCGGCCACATGGCGATGAACAACCAGTTGATCAAGTACATGAAGGAAGGCGGCAAGGTCTACGCCTGCCGCTTTGCGCTGCAGGCGTTGTACGGCCATGGCGAAGCATCGCTGATCGAAGGCATCCGCCCGATCAATCCGCTCGACGTGTTGGATCTGATTCTGCTTCACCGCAGAGACAACGCGTTCATCATCAACACCTGGACCATGTGAGCGAGTGTCATGCCCAAGTCCACGCTGCTCGCAGCGGCAGTGCAACTGAGCCCGGTGCTCGGTAGCCGCAGCGAAACGACAGCCAAAGTCTGCGAAGCGATCTACACCGCAGGCAAACGCGGCGCAGGGTTCATCGTTTTTCCCGAGACGGTGGTGCCTTACTACCCGTACTTCTCGTTCATCCGGCCACCGGTCAGCGCTGGGGCCGAACATCTGGAGTTGTACGAGGAGTCGGTGACCGTTCCGTCCGAGACCACCGATCAGGTCGCGGCGGCGGCGCGCGCTGCGGGCTGCGTGGTCGTCTTGGGTGTGAACGAACGCGATCACGGAAGTTTGTACAATGCGCAGCTGATCTTCGACGCGGATGGCACGCTCGTGCTGAAGCGTCGCAAGATCACGCCGACTTATCACGAGCGCATGTTGTGGGGGCAAGGTGACGGCTCGGGGCTCCACGCGGTGGATACGCGCGCCGGCCGCGTGGGTGCGCTCGCGTGTTGGGAGCACTACAACCCTCTCGCGCGTTATGCGCTCATGGCCGACCACGAGCAGATCCACGCCGCGATGTTCCCTGGATCGCTCGTCGGTCAGATCTTTGCCGATCAGATCGCAGTCACGATTCGGCATCACGCGCTCGAGAGCGGTTGCTTCGTCGTCAACGCGACAGGTTGGCTCGACGAGTCGCAAGTCGCGAAGATTGCGAAAGGCAGCGGGCTCGAAAGCGCGCTGCGGGGTGGGTGTCATACGGCGATCGTGTCGCCCGAGGGAAAGCTGCTGTGTGAGCCGCTGACCGAAGGTGAAGGCATCGTCTACGCCGAGCTCGACTTCGACCTGATAACGAAGCGCAAACGCATGATGGACAGCGTGGGTCACTACGCGCGGCCCGAGCTGTTGTCGCTCGCGCTCGACTCGGGGGTGAAGACACCGCTCCGAGAAACCCTGCAGCCGATAGCTGCAATCCGCCCGCGATCCGAAGACGGTCTGCAACCTGATGGAGGTAGTTATGGTCCGGCTGCGAGTTTTGGAGCCGCCAACAGTTGATCTGTTCGAGCTGTTGACGGAGTTGCAGACCGCGGGCATGCGCTGGTCGGCGGAGGGAGGTTTCGGTCTCCACCGCCGGGGTGGCGCGGGGCCGTCGGATCACAAAGCCGTGAAGCTCGGGGGCAAGGTCGTGATGGTGCCGATTCACACGGCGCCGGCGACGACTTCGCGATTCGAAGTGCGCGGTGCGCTCGGCGAGACGCCCGCGTTGTTTCGCGACGGTCAGGCGCTCTTGCCGATCGAGGTTGCGCCGGTGCCGCGGTTTTACGAGCGCAGCACCGCCGAGGGGATTCCGTACTGGAAGATCGCGGCATTGCATTCGACCGACGTGCTCGCGAGCACACTCCTGCAAAAGTGTGTGCGGTACGGCAATCGCGCGAAGAGCTGTCAGTTTTGTGCGATCGGTCAGTCGCTCGCGAGTGGTGCGACGATTCTGGAGAAGACGCCCGAGCAGCTCGCGGAAGTCGCGCGCGTCGCGGTGGAGCTAGACGGCGTGAAACACGCGGTGCTGACGACCGGTACGCCGCCGACGTCGGATCGCGGCGCAGAGAAGCTCGCGCTCGCGACGGCGGCAATTCGTGATGCGGTGAACCTTCCGGTCCAAGCGCAGTGCGAGCCGCCGGCGGACTTCGGTTGGTTTCGACGTTTACACGATGCAGGTGTCGCGACGCTCGGGATGCACCTCGAAGCGGTCAGCGAGCCCGTGCGCAAGCGCATCATGCCGGGTAAGGCCGAGATTCCGGTGTCGGTCTACCTCGAAGCGTTCGAAGCTGCAGTCGCGGTGTTCGGTCGCGGCCAAGTCACGACCTACATCCTCGCCGGGCTCGGCGACACCGAAGACGCGATCGCGTCGCTCTGCGAGCAGGTCGCGGAGCTCGGTGTGTATCCGTTTGTCGTGCCGTTCGTGCCGATCGCAGGCACGCCACTCGAGAGCCACTCGCCGCCATCAGCGGCAATGATGGCGAGCCTGTTGCCGAGAGTCGCCCAGAGTCTGTCGCGCCATGGGCTCGCTAGCTCCGACATCGCCGCTGGCTGTGGGCGTTGCGGAGCTTGCTCGACGCTTCGCAGTGCGGAGGTGGCCCGTGCTTGAAATCACGCGTCCGTTTGGAGCGCCGGTGCGCGCATACGTGAGCCCGTTGATCGCGCACGGCGTCGCGCGCGAGGCCTGGGAGATCGACGCGTACTGGCAACTGCGGCGCGAGATCTTTTGCGCTGAGCTCAACATCTTCGCCGGGCCGGCGAACGAACGCGATCCGCACGATCTGCGCGCAGTGCCGATCGTCGCGGTCTCGCACTCGGCGGGAAACCCGGAAGCGGTCGTCGGTGTCGTGCGCATCTATCCGGCTGATGCCGGCATTTGGTACGGCGGGCGACTCGGCGTCGTGCGCGAATACCGGGCGCGACCGCAAGTGGGCTCCGGGCTGATCGCCTGCGCGGTCAGAACTGCTGCAGCGCAGGGCTGCGAGCGGTTTCTCGCCCACGTGCTCGCCGAAAACGCGACGTATTTCGGCCGGCAGCACTTTCGCGTGCTGAACGAGCTCGAGCTCTGGGGTAGGCCGCACGTGCTGATGCAGGCGGATCTCGCAGCTTTCGGCGCTCGCACTGTTCGGACTCGATCCGGGCCGCGTCTCCAGACGCAAGGGCAAGCCGCGTGAAGCTAGCGCCGCATACGTTTCGGCCGCTGATGGCTGCGTTGCGCGAAGCGCGGGGCCTCGCTGGTAAGCGCGAGATTCAACCGGCGGCGCGCGCGTTTGGTCGCAACCCGGCGGGGATTTTGAACGGAGACGACGCGGCGGCCCTGCCCGATGTCGACGGTGGGTACACCCTGCTCGCGGCCGAAGGCATGCAGCCGAGCTTCGTCGATGCCGAGCCGTGGTTTGCCGGGCTGTGCGCCGTGCTCACGAACGTGAGCGACATTGCAGCCATGGGCGGCAGGTCGCGCGCGATCGTGGATGTGCTGCTCGCGAGCGACTCGGCCACACATACCGAGCGTGTGCTCGAAGGATTGCAGGCCGGGGCGGAGCTGTTCGGTGTACCGATCGTCGGCGGCCACACCGGCCGGAGTGCCGGCGGAGCATGTTTGAGTGCGGCCGTGCTCGGCAAAGCGCAGCGGCTCATCACGAGCTTCGATGCGCGTCCGGGCCAGCAGATCGTCGCTTGCATCGATCTCGGTGGAAAGTATCGCGGCGACCGGCCGCACTTCGACGGGCTCACCGGTGGTGATGCGAAGCTCGCCCGCGCGCGGCTCGAAGTGTTGCCGCAGCTGGCGGAGGCGGGCCTCACCGCCGCCGGCAAAGACATCAGCATGGCCGGGCTCGTCGGGACCTTGCTGATGCTCCTCGAGACTTCGGGCTGTGGTGCTCGCCTCGACCTTGCGGCGGTGCCTGCGCCGGCCTGTGCTGAAGCCGAGCCAAAGCGTTGGCTCGAGTGCTTTCCGAGCTTCGGCTACTTGTTGGCGGTCGAGCCGCACGATCTGGCCGAAGTCACTGCGCGCTTTGCAGCCGTGGGCGTCAGCGCGGCCGCGATCGCGACCGTCGACGATTCGCGCGCGCTCGAGGTTGCGTACGAGGGCGCGGCTGTTTGTTATTGGGACCTATCGAGCGAGTCGCTGATGGGTTTCGGAGTTCTGGAGACTGCCCATGCCTGAAGTTCACTTTCGAGTTCAATGGCCGGATGCGAAAACGGCCGAGTACTACTCGCCGTCGACTGCAGTGCACGCACACTTCAAGACTGGTGAGTCGTATCCAGTGCCGGAGTTTCTCGAGCGCAGCCGCAAGGCGATGCAGCAAGCCTCGGAGCGGGTGCGGTCGAAGTACGGCTACTACTGCTCGTCTGCAATGGACACGCTCTCGCAGATCGAGGCGACTGCTGGAGCATTTGAGAGCCAACCGGACGCCCGCGTGAAGATCCTCGCTTGCGGTTAGTCAGGGCGGCGTCTGCTGCAAATCAGGCGGCGCGACGGGCGGCGGAGGCGGCTCCGGTGGCTTCTTCGCATACACGGTGAAGTCTCCACGAAGGTTCCGCACGATCGTGAACTGCTCGCGGAGCATGGTCTTCAGCGGGTTCACGATGTGCGTGCCCCTCTGCACGATCACCGCATCGGCTTTGATGACTTGCTCGTGCCAACGCCTTTTGTCCTCTGCGAGCGGCTCCTCCGGCGCAGCGTAGCGGCGTTCCCACTCCGGTAAGAACCGAATCGTATTGAGCGCGGTGATCGGATAGAGACCATCGGCATAGCCCCGTTGTCCGATACTGATGACGCGGAAGGGTGCAGCTTCTGGCGGCGGCACATCCGGCATCCGCGTGATCCGCAGCGCACCGATGTCCTGCACGGGCACGGCGTACTTCGTGACGAACGTGTCCCACAAAACCTCTTCTTGCGAGGTGGGTGCTGCGGTGCCGTCCGGCAAGTCGATCAGGTGCGTGATCCCGAACGTTCGGAAGTACTTGTACAGCTCGAGCGGCGTCTGAAGATGGTTGTAGTGGATCAGACCTTGAAAGCCCGTCATGTCGAGCAGCACTTCCCGCTTGATTCCGAGGCTCGTGAGCTCGGAGTGCAGGAGCACGCGCGCATCCGGCGGTAGCGCCTTTGACGCGTTCAAGTGCCAAGCGCGATAGTCGGAGAAACGCTTGTGGGCGTTGCCTTCGTATCCCGACTTGATCAGGTCCATCGCCTGATTCAGGCGCTCTTGCTGGCTGAAGAAGAGCGCGTCGCCGCCCCAGAAGAGCTGGAACCCGACGAGAGGCAGAATGCCGATTCGCGCCCAAACGCCCATGCGCCAGCACGCGACGACGATCGCGCCCGTCACGCACACGAGCACGGGAAAGAACGCCTGCAAGTTGCGATCGACGTTGTAGATCATGCCCCACACGAGCACCGAGCCCGCCGCGATCGCGCCGAACAACCACAAGCGCGGGTTGCGAATGAACGCGATGCACGGGAAGAGCAGGGTGAAGAGCGATCCGAAGATCGGCATCTCTTTCGTGAACGAGTAGTGCGGAATGAACGAGAACGTCACGAACAGCTCGGCGGCGTGATAGAGCTTTTCGACGAACGTGCCTTGCGGTTGGTAGAGCGGATCGGCGAGCGCGCGCGTCACCAAGTACGCCGCGTTCGGGACGGTCGGCGTGCTGCGCAGGAACACGTCCTGCAGAAACGGATAGAACGGGTTGTTATAGAACACGAGCGCGCGGATCGCGTGCGGTGCAAACGTGCCGAGTCCGACCACGATCACGATCGCCGGCGCCCACCACAAATCGCGCAGCGAGCTCGGAGGCGGCTCGGTGTGTCTACGTCGCGCGCGAATCTGCCGCGCCATCTGCAACAGCCAGTTGAACGCGAGGACTAGGCTGACCGGCAAGACTAAAAACAGCGCTTGCAGCTTCGTCAGCACGGCGCCCGCGCTGACGAGCGCGAGTAACGCGGCCCAACCGGGTTGGAAGCGCTCACACGTTCGCAAGGTCGCGAGTGCGATCGGAATCGCGAAGAACCCGCATACGTGATCCGACGCGCCGCCGAGGTTGTGGTCGTAGACGAAGATCACCGGGAACAAAAAGAAGCTGACCCAACCACGCCGCAACGACGGGTCGTTCAGGATCGCGCGCAGCGCTGCAGCCACGCCCGCGAGCGTCCACAGCCAGAGCGAGAATTCGCTGTGCAGCACGAACATCCAGCGCAGTGCTTCCTTCGTCTCGGGAAGCAGGTAGCCCCACGTGTAGATCAAGCTCGCGAGATGCGGGACGTTGCGGTTGTAGTCGGCGAGGAACGGGATGATGCGTCCGGCGCGCGCGTATTCTTGCGCGATCACGACGTGCGACCAGGTCGCGTCGTAGTTGAGCGCATCGGGGCTCAGCACGCCGAGGTACACGATCCCGGCGCACACGACTCCCGCGACGCCGATCAAGCGTGCGAGCAGGCGTGGCTCTTCCGGGGCGTGCCACTCGGCCCAGAGTTGTTTTGCAACGGGCCAAAGATCGCGCGCACCGATCGCCGTCATCAGGAGAGTGAGTGAGATCGCAAAGAACGTCGTGTACCAGCCGAGCGCGCCCCCCGCGTACATTCCGAGCGCGAACATCACGACGCCGCTCGCCATCGAGAGCACGGCCGACTCGAGCGCGGGCACGTCGCGCAGCTTGAGTACACGCGTCAGTAAGAACTGACCGAAACTCAGACAGCCGAGGTTCCAGAGAAGAGTCCAGAACCAGAGTGCCGCGAGTCTCCAGACTAACCAGAGTCGGATCGCATAAATATCGTCGACGAATCGCGCGAACGCGTAGACCCCCAGGAGGCTGACGACCGTCACCCCCAGTGCTGCAAGTCGCGGTCGCCCGCCCAAGGCTTTCCACCGCTCTTGGAGTTCCCCGAACACCGGCACGCGTCTAACCCGTTGTTCCGTAATGCGCAATTCTCGGCTTGTCTCCTAGAGCGGCATACATCAAGCTGGCCGACAGAGTTAATTTCAGGTGACTGCGAAACGTGTGCAATCGACGTCGATCCCCGCCGTAAGCCGTGGGCTGAGGACCGAGGGACTCTCCTCGGATGGGGATGAGGTGGTGCCACTCGCGGGCCCGCCGCGAGTACGAGTTGCCGATCGCGTTTTCGAGGCGCTCCTCGGCGCCATTTTGCGGGGTGAGCTCGAGCCGGGTGAACCGGTGCCGACTCAGCGCGCGTTGTCGCGCGAGTTCGGTGTCTCACCGCTCGTCGTGCGGCAAGCGATTCATCGGCTCGAGGAGCTCGAGCTCGTGCGTGTGCGGCAGGGCAGTCCGACGATCGTGCTCGATCCGAATCAAGCGGCCGATGTGCGTTTGATCCAGTTGCAGCTGGAAGCGGCGACACCGGGCGATGCACTCGCGCTCGCGGGTCTCGAAAATCGCGCATTGTCGGCGTTGCCGCTGCTCGTGCTCGCGTCACGTCGCATCACGGACGAAGAGCTGCTCGAGTTGGATGATCTCGTCGCGGGCCTCGGCGATAACCCCTCTGCGCGCCAGCTCGAAGAATTCGAGACGTTGTATTGGACGGCGGTCGCCAACGCGACTCGCAATCCCTTGATGCAGCATCAGGTTCGGTGGTGGTTTCACACGTTGCCCGGGCTGCGGAAGTCCACGACCGGGCAGGTCGAGTGGGTGCCAGCACCGCTGTATCGCAAGTTGAACGACTCGATGCGCGCGCGGGCCGCCATCTTGGAGTCGTGGCTCGCGCTGCTCAGGCAGCTGTTCGAGTGGACCGAAGCGCAGCCTGGGCACGCATTGAATCA
>Ga0193752_1003213_pt1 | contig 11428 bp, 8 predicted proteins | sample H1c1metaG_FD_144924 | JGI IMG/M metagenome (GOLD analysis project Ga0193752, IMG submission 144924) | Soil microbial communities from a riparian zone of the East river system, Colorado, United States - H1c1 | ecosystem: Environmental > Terrestrial > Soil > Riparian zone | place: USA: East River... | reverse complement strand
TCGGTGTGGGAGCGGTTCCGCAACGCCGAGGGGGCAGGGGAGGGGGCCGTACCGGACGCCATCGCCGACTCTCCGTTCTTCCGGCAGGCGCCGCCGCCGCCCGATCCCGGCCCCGCCCCCGGCAGCGACGCCGCGCAGGGCTGGAGCCTTCGCTCCCTCGTCACCGGCGAGCGCGACGCCGAGCCCCCCGCCGCCTCCGAGGACGAGCGCGAGAAGATCCGCCGCCTCCTCGAAGGGCTCGACTGAGGGGATCTGGGAATCCGAGAATCTGGGAATCGGGGAAAGTGAAAGGCACCGGGGGCTATGCTTCCCCCTCAAGCACCCCGCCCGGCATCCCGCATTCAATTCCCAGATTCCCCGATCCCCAGATTCCCAGATCCCCATGTCCGACGCTTACCCCCAGCAGGTCACCGAGGCCGCCGACCACCTCCGCGCCGTCGTGGGCGATGGGGCCCGCGTCGGGCTCATTCTGGGGACCGGGCTGGGGCGGCTCGCCGAAGAGATCGAGGCCGACCACGTCGTGCCCTACGGCGAGATCCCCAACTTCCCGCTCTCGACCGTCGAGAGCCACCACGGCCGGCTCATCGCCGGGCGGCTCGCGGGGGTGCCGGTGCTCGCGTTGCAGGGGCGGTTCCACCTTTACGAGGGGTACGACGCCCGCGCCATCACGCTCCCGGTCCGCGTGCTCCGCGCCCTCGGCGTGGACACCCTGCTCATCTCGAACGCCGCGGGCGGCATGAACCCGCTCTACCGCCGCGGCGACCTGATGCTGCTCACGGATCACGTGAACCTCATGGGGGACAACCCCCTCATCGGGCCCAACGTGGACGCGTGGGGGCCGCGCTTCCCCGACATGAGCGAGCCCTACGACCGCGGCCTCCGCAACGTGGCTGAGGCGGCAGCGCTCAAGCGCGGGATGCGGCTCCAGCAGGGGGTCTACGTCGCCGTGGCCGGGCCCAACCTGGAGACGCGGGCCGAATACCGTTTCCTCCGCCAGATCGGCGGCGACGCGGTGGGGATGAGCACGGTGCCCGAGGTGATCGTGGCGCGCCACATGGACATGCGCTGCATGGCCGTCTCCGTCATCACCGACGAGTGCTTCCCGGACGCGCTGGAGCCCGTCTCGATCGAGGACGTGCTGGCCGCCGCGGGCGAGGCCGAGCCCAAGCTGACGGCGCTCATGGCCGACGTGGTCGCTGCCGTCGGCGCCGGGGGCTGAGGGAGAGCGCGGGAAAGGAGAGGTGCAGTAAGTAAAAAGGAACGTCTCTCCTCAGACGAGGAGGGACCGCCCCGCGCCCGTGAGCGCGAAGCGCGATGTGCGCGGGGCAGGGTGGTGTGATCGGCGTGGCGCCGCCATGCCGGTCTACCACCCCCATCCCCTCCTGTTCTGCTTCGCAGACCTCCGGTTCAGGAGGGGGGCCTGAAAGGTGCCGTTCTCTGAGGTTTCCCCGTGCACGAGCGGCGTATCCCAGTGAGGAGCCCTCGGCGTACGTCGAGCACCTCGCCGCTCACTACAAACCAAAAAAGGGGGTGGGGGGGCGGGGCGTCCGCTGCGCCGCCGTCGGTCACGCCCCTCGCGTAGACCGGCGGCACCGCGTGCGTACCCGGCACGGACGCCCCGTCCCCCCACTCCGGGGTTCGTCTCTGCTCTATCCAAGCCCCGTGCCAGCGGCCGTGGGGTGGCCGGGGGGGCTTTTAACGGGCCTGGACGCATGCCAAACGCTCCGAACGGATACGGTGAGGTCGGCGGCGTTTCGCGGCGGATACGCGCGGCTCGATAGCGACGGATAACCCGCCCCCTGAAGAGCCCCCACCCCCGTGTCCACCTCCCGACTCCCCCTCCTCCTCGCGTTCGCCCTCGTGTTCTCGTCGTGCGACGCGACCATGGACGACCCCAACGAGGTCCGCCGCGGCTTCATCGAGCGCATCGCCATCACCGCGTTCCCCTTCACGCAGCGAGGTGGCGGCGGGTGGGACGGGGACGACCGCAGCCCCGAGGAGGCCGACGTGTACTTCCGGCTCCTCGGGACCAACTTCCCCGCCCTCATCAACAGCGAGGAGGACGGCGTCCTCGCCCCGGGCGACAGCACGCCCGCAGGCGGGACCTACGTCGACGCCGGAGCGGCCGTCCTCCCGCTCGTCTACACCCTCGACGCGGCGACCGTGCCCGCGAGTGACCTCAGCCTCTACCGGCCGCTTCGTCTGGAGGTGAAGGACGACGACAGTGAGATGATCGACGAGGACGACGTGATCGCCATGTCGCAGGTGTTCACCCTCGACGACCAGATCCCGTCCGTGCTGCCGGACGACCGCCGCGTGACCTTCACGATCACCAACGACGCCGGCACGATGACGGCGGAGATCACAGTCCGCTACGCGCACTGAGCGGGCGCCGTGCTGTGACGTGACGCCGGGGATACGCGGCTGACCGAAACAGACGGATATTGTGACCCATTCCCCCATCCCCCCGACGCCCGTGCGCGCCTTCCGACTCTCCCTCCTGCTCGCGCTGCCGCTCGTGTTCTCGGCGTGCGACTCCCTCGACCCCGATCCCCAGGATGTGCGCCGTGGCTTCATCGAGCGCGTCGTCATCACGCAGATCCCGCTTACGAACCCCAACTCCTCTCCTCCCGGTGAAGGCTGGGACGGCGGCGGCGCCGAGGACGCCGACGTGTACTTCCGCCTGCTGGGCGTCAACGACAGCCCCGACATCATCAACGGCGAGGAGGACGGCGTCGTCGCCGTGGGCGACGCATCGTCCACCGACGGCACCTTCGGCGGCGTCGGTTCGGCCGACCTCCCGCTCGTCTACACCCTCGACGCGGCGACCGTGCCCGCGAGCGAGATCACCGTGCTCGACCGGACGCTCCGCCTCGAGGTGAAGGACGACGACAGTCCCGGCAGCACCGACGACGTGATGGCCGTCTCGCAGGCGTTCACGCTCTTCGACCAGATCCCGTCGACGCTGCCGAACGACCGCCGCGTGGCCTTCACCGTCACGAACGCCGCCGGTACGATGACGGCCCAGATCACCGTCCGCTACGAGCGTTAGCCGGAGCTTCGCCCCGCCGTGAAGAAGCGGCGGGTGACGTGCCGGTGGCAGGGGCGGCGCCGTTCATCCGGGGCCGCCCCCGCCGTTCACCCCCTTGCCCGTGTCCGCTCCCGCCGTGTCCACCCTCACGCCCGACGCCCCCGAGGTCGCCGCCGCCCTCCAGCGGCACTTCGGCTTCGGCGCGCTCCGGCCGGGGCAGGCCGACGCGCTCGCGCCCGTGCTCGCGGGGCAGGACGCCCTCGTCGTGATGCCGACGGGCGCGGGCAAGAGCCTCGTCTACCAGCTCGCCGCCGTGCTCGGCGAGGGCGTGACGGTGGTGGTCTCACCGCTCATCGCGCTGATGAAGGACCAGGTGGACGGGCTCGCCGCGCGCGGGGTGCCCGTGGTGGCCGTCAACTCGTCGATGAGCGAGAAGGAGCAGCGGGCGGCGCTGGAGCTTGTCGCGCGCGGCGCCGTCAAGATGGTCTACGTCGCCCCCGAGCGCCTCCGCACGCGGGGGCTGCTGCGGGCGCTGGAGCAGACGACGATCCACTTGCTGGCCATCGACGAGGCGCACTGCGTGAGCCAGTGGGGCCACGACTTCCGCCCCGACTACCTCGCCCTCGCCGACGCCCGCCACCGGCTGGGCAACCCCCCGTGCGTGGCCCTCACGGCCACGGCCACGCCGCGCGTGCAGGACGACATCGCGGCGACGCTGGAGCTGGAGGACCCGGCCCGCGTCGTCACCGGGTTCAACCGCCCCAACCTCCGGTTCGTCGTCCGCAACGCGCCCGGCCAGAAGGAGAAGCGGCAGGCGCTGCTCGACCTCGTCGCCGCGCACGAGGGCGAGGCCGGGCTCGTCTACGTCTCCACGCGCCGCGAGGCCGAGGACATCGCGCGGCTGCTCGCCGAGGGCACGGGCCGCCCCGTGGAGGCCTACCACGCCGGGCTCCCCGACGCCGATCGGAGCGACGTGCAGGACCGGTTCATCGGCCGCAAACTGAGCCTCGTCGTCGCCACCAACGCCTTCGGGATGGGCGTGGACCGCTCCGACGTGCGCTTCGTGGCGCACTGGTCGCTCCCGTCGAACCTGGAGGCGTACTACCAGGAGGCCGGGCGCGGCGGGCGCGACGGCGCCGACGCCGAGGCCGTGCTGCTCTACGCCCCGCAGGACAGCCAGCTCCGCGAGTGGTTCATCCAGCAGAACGCGCCCGACGAGGGCGTGCTGCGGGCGCTCTACCGCGCCGTCGAGCGGATGGCCGGCGACGGCGACGTGGCCCGCGGCGAGCCCGACCAGGTGGCCGAGCGCGCGAACCAGCACCCCATCGGGGGCCGCGTGGCGCTGGCCTGCTGGAGAAGGCGGGCGCGCTGGGGCGGCTCGACGACGAGGGCCAGCAGCGCGTGTGGCGCCTGCGCCCCTGGGATGGCGCCGCCGTCGCCCGCGCGCTGGAGGGGGCCGACTGGCAGCGGCGCCACAAGACGGGCGAACTGGCCCGGTTGGTCGCCTACGCCCAGACCGACGACTGCCGCCGCCGGTTGCTGCTCGACCACTTCGGCGACGACACCCCCATCGACCTCCCGCCCGAGCGCTGCTGCGACGCCTGCGCCGCCGCCGCGCGCCTGAAGGCGGCGCCGGACGAGATGCCCGCGTGGGAGGACCTGCCGCTGGCAAGCCGCATCGCCGTCGGCCTCCTCGACGCCGTGCGCCGCCAGCGCTGGCCCGTCGGGCGCCGCACCCTCGCCCGCATCCTCGCCGGCTCGAAGGCCGAGGGGATGCACAAGTACGAGAAGCACCCCTACTACGGCCGCCTCCAGACCTACGGGCAGGACGCCGTGGACGGGATGTACAAGCAACTCCTGCTGGCGGGCTACCTCCGCGTCGGCGGCGGCGACATGCCCGTGGTGGAGCTGACGCCGCTGGGCCGACAGGCCGTCGAGCACCGCGACGCTATCCCGCTCGACCTCCCCGGCGCAGGCGGGGTCGCCCGGGGCTCCGCGCGCGGGCGCGGCGCCGTGCCCGAGTCCATCGAACTCTCGGACGAGGACGAGGTGCTGTTCCAGGCGCTCCGCGCGTGGCGCACGGCGGAGGCGCTGGCCCAGGACGTGCCCTCCTACATCGTCTTCGACGACAAGACCCTCCGCGCCGTCGCCGCCGTGCGGCCGGAGACCGACGAGGCGCTGCTGGCCGTGAAGGGGATCGGCCCGATGAAGCTGGAGAAGTACGGCGAAGAGGTGCTGCGGATCGTGAGCGAAGCGGCCTGACGGGGAGGGCGGCGGTGGGGGCTGTCCGTCGTATGCTAGCGGGCGACCACCACCGGACGCCTCGATGGGTCGCTACGCCGCCCCCCGCCCGTTCCTCGCCCGTGTCCTCAGGGGGGGACAACGGTGTGCCGTCGCCGCCTCCGCAGCGACCCCGGCGCGTTTGTCCTCCCTCCTCCGCCCGGCGGTCGTGTCAGCGGCGGGGATCCTGGCTGCGGCGCCTCCTGTCGCGGCCCAACTCCCGGTTCCTGTGGGAACGGAGGTCCTCGTCAACACCACCACCTACGGCAGCCAGACCGCAGCGGCTGTGGGTATGGATGCCTCCGGGGGCTACGTCATCGTCTGGGAATCCGAGTATGGGTGCACCCCCGAGGACGACTCCGACACCATTCTCGGGCAGCGGTTCGCTGCTGACGGCACGCGGGTCGGGGCGGAGTTCTGCGTGAACTCCTACACCAGCGGCAGCCAGACCAACGCCGCCATCGCTGTAGAGGCGGACGGCAGCTTCACGGTGGTCTGGAAGAGCGGTACGCCCTACCACTACGGGATCTACGGGCGGCGCTATACGGCATCGGGGGTGCCGGAGGGGCCGGAGTTCAACGTGAACGGGAGCACCACGGAGTACGAGTACGAGCCTGCCGCCGCGACGAACGCAGCGGGTGACCTCGTCGTCGTCTGGAGGACGCGGGAGGCACCCGCTGATGCCGATCGATCCGACGTGTATGCACGCGTTTACGCTCCGGGAGGGGCGGCGGTCGGGGAGCCCTTCCGCGTGAACACTTACACGACGGGCTTCCAGCGGTTGCCGGGGGTGGCCGTTGACGCAGACGGAGGGTTCGTCGTCGTATGGCAGAGCACGGATCAGGACGGCGACAGGACCGGGGTCTACGCCCAGCGCTACGCGGCCCTCGGGGTGCCCGTGGGCGAGGAACTCCGGGTGAACACGGAGACGATCGGGCTGCAATCGACCCCCGCGGTGGCGATGGACGAGGAGGGGGACTGGGTCGTCGTGTGGACCGGGGCGGGGGCGGAGGGGGGAGGGACCTACGCGCGGTGCTATGAGGCTGACGGCTCCCCGAAGGGACCGGAGCACCGCGTCGATGTGACCCAGCCGACGACGCTGTACGATTCGGCCGTTGCGGCGGACCCCGCCGGCGGATTCATCGTGGCGTGGAGTCGGGTTACCAACCCCGGCGTAAACGGTGACATCATCGCTCGTCGTCTGGGTGCGGACGGCGCGTTACAGGGCGACGCATTTAGCGCCTCGTACTCCGTGGCGGAGCACCGGCTGCCGGCGTTGGCGATTGGCCCTGACGGTGCCTTCGTCCTGGCATGGGAGGTGTGGACAGACGGCAGTGCCTACGGGATCATCGGGCGGCGCTATCGCTCCGTTCTGGTTTCGGCCGAGGAGGGCCCGGATGACGGCCTCGCCTTTTCGGCCACACCGAGCCCGGTGGAGGGGATCGGGCGCCTCCGCTACACCGTTCCTGAGGCCGGTCCGGTCCGCCTCGTGCTCTACGACGCGCTGGGCCGCGAGGTCGCCGTGCTCGCCGAGGGCGCCGTGCCCGCGGGCACGCACGAGGCCGTGCTCGACGCGGCGGGGCTCACGCCGGGGGTGTACGTCGTCCGGCTCACGGCCGGGGCCGACGTGCTCACCCGCCGCCTCACCGTCGCACGATAGGGCGCCTTACCGCGCCACGGCCATCCGAACCCGGGCGCTCGCGGCGCCCGCCCGGAGGTGGGCGACGTAGAGCCCGGCGGGGAGGGCGCCCGCGTCCCACACGGCCGTGTGCGTCCCGGCGCCCTGCGCCTCGTCCACGAGCACGGCCACGCGGCGGCCCAGCGCGTCGAGCACCTCGACCCGCACGTGCGCCGCCTCGGGCAGGGCGTACGTGAGCGTGGTCGTCCCGGCCGAGGGATTGGGGCGGGCGGGGAGGAGCGTGAGCGCCGCCGGGGTCGGGCCGCCCTCGGTAGCCGTGCCCGTCGCGCCCAGCGTGCCGTCGGCGTTCACGTTCTGCGCCTTGATGAGGTTGCCGTCGCCGCTGCCCGCGCCGTCGCCCCAGACGTAGGCGGCGAAGCCGTCCGCGCTGAGCGCGCCGCGCATGCGGCTGTTCGCCGTCGTCGCCGTCTTGAGCGCCACGACGCCCCCGGGCCAGACGTCGTCGCCGTCGGGGTCGAGGCGGGCGGCCTCCAGGCGCATCGGGGAGGGCGAACTCCCGAGCGACCACGCGAAGACGCCGTCGCCGTCCATCAGGAGCGCGCTCACCTGGCTCGCCTGCTGGTCGCCGAGCGCGACGAGCTCCTGCCCGAGGTCGCCCCACTGCCGCGCGCCCGTGGCGTCGAGGCGCTGGGCCGAGACGCCGTAGGTGCGCGGGCCCCCGCCCACCTGATGCTCCTCGGGCCAGACGACGTAGGTGCTGCCCGTGGCCGCGTCGTAGGCCGCCGAGGGCGCGTAGCGGCGGCGGTCGCCGCCCGTGGCCGCCTCGGCGCCGTTCTGCGGGAAGACCTGCGTGCCGTTGGCGAGCACGTGCTGGACGCGCACGCTCGCGTCGGACACCCCGCTCACGTGGTACCACGCGAAGACGCCGCCGCCGCTGCCGTCCGGGACGAACGGCGGGAAGTAGCCGAGCTGCATCGCACCACCAACCCCGTTGAACACCTCGACGGGGTTGGCGCCCCACATCGGGGCGCCGTCGGCGGCGGCCAGCTTCTGCGCCCACAGGCGGCGGCTGTTGAACGAGAGCTGGGCCGAGCCCGAGACGATCACGTTGCCGTCGGCGTCGGCCTGGAGGTCGGCGATGAAGAAGGTGCCCGAGGGCAGCGCGAGCGTGACGCCCGCGCCCCACTGCGGGGCGCCGTTGGCGTCGATCTTCTGAAGGACGATGTCGCCGGAGTCGTACGAGGTCCACGCCACGACGGAGCTGCCGCCATTGGTGCCGATGATGCGGGGGGAGGCCGCCGCGTCAACGTCGGCGGAGACGAAGACGCCGGGGGCGGGCCACAGCAGCGTGCCCGCGGGCGTGATGCGCTGGGCGACGGCCTGCGTGTGGCCGCCGCTGTCGGGGAAGCGGAACGCCAGCAGCGCGTTGCCCTCCGAGTCGAGCGCGAGGCCGTAGTCCTCCGTCGAGCTGTAGCTGCGGTCGGCGACGGTGACGCCGTTGGCCGCCCACTGCGCCACGCCGTCGCTGTCGAGCCGCTGGAGCGACACGTCGAAGCCGTCGGCGACGCTCCCGAACCAGCTCAAGTAGAACCCCCCGTCGGCCGTGGGCACGAGCTTCGGCTGGGCCTGCCCCGCGGGACGGTCGGCGACGGTGAGGTTCACGGCCGGGTCGGCCACCCACTGCGCCTCCGCCGGAGCGGCGGCGAGCAGCGCGACGGCGAACGCGGCCGGGAGAAGGCAGAGACGGGTACGCATGGGTGTAGGCACGAACGGAGGGACGGGGCAGGGGCCCGGCTCCGATTTACGCCTGAGTGTGGGGATCTGCAACGTGCTCAACCCGGCTCACCCAGGAGTAACGCCTGTTCGTCGGATGAGAAACGGACGTGCCGGACTAGATAAAAGCAGGGATTGCCGGAGCATGAGCACAAGGGGTAACCTCCGTGCTCATACTCCACACCCCTGTCTGATGGGCCGCTTCGTCGCCCCCCGCCCGTTCCTCGCCCGGCTTCAGCGTGCGGCCATCCGCCGTACGGAGGCATCTGTTCTGGCACTGCCGGGCACTGCAGCCGTCGCCGCGCTCGCACTCGTGGCGGTAAGCCCCGCCGCAGCGCAGGTCCTTGTGCCGGTGGGGACGGAGTTTCAGGTCAACACCTACACGACGAGGAACCAGTTTCTGCCCTCGGTGGCGATGAGCGCCGACGGTGCGTTCGTCGTGACCTGGACCAGCGGGGACTACGGCCCTTCCCCCCATCAGGATGGGTCCGGATTCGGGGTCTACCTCCAGCGCTACAGCGCGAGCGGGGCGGCACAGGGGGGCGAGGTCCGCGTCAACACGTTCACGACCGGCCCCCAGTACCTGTCGGACATTGCAATGGACGCCACGGGCGATTACGTCGTGACCTGGGCGGGCATGTACCAGGACGAGGAGAGCTCCGGTATTTATGCGCAACGGTACTCGGCCGCCGGGGAGGTGAGGGGGGGCGAGTTCCGGGTGCACGAGTGGGGGACCGGGATACAGGAGGACGCCTCCGTGGCGATGGACGCGGACGGCAACTTCATCGTGGTGTGGCACGACTTCAGGGTGGGAAACGGCTCGTACGACATCTACGCGCGGCGTTTTGGGGCCGATGGCGTGGCCCTGGAAGGGGAGTTCCGGGTGAGCGGCCCCGACGGGGTGCGCCAGCAATACCCCGACGTGGCGATGGATGCCGACGGCGACTTCGTCGTCGCGTGGGAGGAGGGGGACTCCTATGGTCCGACGGCGCTCTACATACGGCGCTACGTCGCAACGGGGGAGCCGCTGGGAGCGGCCCTACCTGTGAGGGACTCCGTGGTGTCATCCGGACCGCTGCTGCCCTCCATCGCGTCGGCTCCGAACGGGGACTTCGTCGTGGCGTGGCACGAGCGTTATAGCGGCAGAGGGACCTACGCCCGCCGCTACTCGGCTGAGGGGAATTCCCTCGGCGCCGAGATGCTCGTGAGCCCTGGCACGACGGGCAACGCGCCGCATGCTTCCGTGCTGATGGACGCCGACGGTGACTTCATCGTGGCGTGGGCGAGCTATGGGCTGACCGGTGGAGCACAGGACGTCTACGCCCGCCGCTACGGTGTGGGAGGGGAGCCCCTCGGGGAGTCGTTCCGCATGAACACGTACACCACGGGGAATCAGAACAGCCCGGTGCTGGCGTCGAACGCCGACGGGGACCTCGTCTCCGTGTGGGTGAGGGACCAGTCTGGAGACATCGGCATGGACCTCCACGCCCAACGGTACGCTTTCGATGGCGTCTCGGCGGAGCCGGGACCCGCTCCCGGGCTCGCGCTGGGGGTCACACCGAACCCCGTAGGAGGCGCCGGGCACGTCCGCTACACGCTCCCAGTGGCCGGGGCTGTGCGGCTCGCCGTCTACGACGTGCTGGGCCGCGAGGTCGCCGTGATCGCCGACGGCACCGTGGCGACCGGTTCACACGAGGTCGCGCTGGACGCGGCCGGGCTGGCGCCGGGGGTGTACGTCGTCCGGCTCGCGACCGGAGCCGACGTGCTCACGCGGCGTGTGACGGTGGCACGGTAACGCCGGTGGGGCAGCGCCCCTTCCGTGGTTAGCATCGGGCGGGCCGCTCGTCGGCCCGGCCCCTCCCTGCGCCCCCGTGATGTCCGACCCCTCCGCGTTCGCCTGCACCGTCACGCCCGGCTTCGCCGACCTGCTCCACCAGTTGGGGTGCTCGGTGGTGCTGAGCACGTACCAGGCCGGCAAGCTCATCGTGCTCAGCGCCCCCGACGGCGGGCTCGTCCAGCTCCCGCGGACGTTCGACAAGCCTATGGGGATGGCCTTCGACGGCCACCGGCTCGGCGTCGCCACGCGCGACGCCGTCGTTGTGCTGGGCAGCGCGCCCACGCTCGCGGCGGGCTACCCCGGTGCGCCGGGCCGCTACGACGGGCTCTTCGTGCCCACGGCCACCTACACCACGGGGGAACTCGACCTCCACGACATGGCGTGGGGCGTCGGGCCCGAGGGCGGCGAGGTGCTGTGGGCCGTCAACACCCGGTTCTCGTGCCTCGGCACCGTCGGCGACCGGTTCCACTTCCGCCCGGTCTGGGGCCCGCCCTGGGTGAGCAGCCTCACCGACGAGGACCGCTGCCACCTCAACGGGATGGCGCTCCGCGATGGCCGCCCGGCCTACGTCACCGCCCTCGGACAGACCGACAGCGCGCGCGGCTGGAGCCCGGGGAAGCTCAATGGCGGCGTGCTCTTCGACGTGCAGGCAGGCGAGGAGGTGCTCACGCGGCTCCCCATGCCGCACTCCCCCCGCCTCTACGACGGCGCGCTCTACCTCCTCCTCTCGGCCCGCGGCGAGGTCGTCCGCGTGGACCTCCAGACGGAGGCCATTGACGTGGTCCTCCGCGCCCCGAGCTTCCTGCGGGGGATGGCGCGCTACGGCGACGTGGTGTTCGTGGGGATGTCGAAGCTCCGCAAGGGCCGC